>Ga0080004_1137425_pt1 | contig 319305 bp, 350 predicted proteins | sample WasSprMetagenome_FD_69207 | JGI IMG/M metagenome (GOLD analysis project Ga0080004, IMG submission 69207) | Sulfidic aquatic microbial communities from Washburn Spring, Yellowstone National Park, USA - WS (SPADES assembly) (version 2) | ecosystem: Environmental > Aquatic > Thermal springs > Hot... | reverse complement strand
CCTCTCTGTACATCGGGTCTGTAAAGCTGTACTCATTGTCTTCTTTTGTAAGTATGCTTAGTGCCTGTAGCCTGGCTAGGCTGTGGTAAAGGGTTTTGCTGGGTATGCTCACACCCGTCCACGCTTCAATGCACCTCTTTATTTCACTCCAGCTTCTACACCCCATTGCAATAGCTCTTAAAATGTGTCTATATAGCTTGCCGCTTTGCACAATTTTCTCCAATTCTCCTAGAGCCATTTTTACAGCTTCCTCAAGAACCTCTTTAACAACATCAAATCTCTTGCTCTGCACAGCTCTGTAGCCGTAGAGCGCTAGCCACCCCGGTATGCCGTTGAGAGCTTCTACAGCCTCCTCTATAACTTCCCTTGGCACCTGTAGCCCGGCTTCGCTAAAGCCCATTTCTAAGAACCTGGCTGAGTCTTCTCTTGAAAACCTGCTCAGCACAACTTCATCTCTAGCCCTGCCGTAGAGGGGGCTGGCATAGTTATCAATATCTAGAAACTCGTAGAGTAGACCAACTTCTGAACCACTCAAAAATAAACTTGACGTTGCACAAATTGTCATAGCTATAGGCAATAACCTGCCCAAAGTCCGGCTTATTATAGCCCTTCGCGGCTGTTTCGAGTTTCATAAAGGTTTATAAGGCTTGACATTATCATACATTTTAATGATGTTCCCTGTGAGGGGTGAAGAGCCTTCAGGGCTCTCCCCGAGGGCGGCAACCCAAGATGTAGGGTTCCTGGGGTGGCCCCGAACGCCCCTAAGGCGGATGCAAACCCAAGAAGCGATGCAGGGGAATGGAGATGATGCGATGACCACATCAAATCACATGAACCTATATGAGAGCTGAACCCCCTTGAGAAACCTGAGCTCCTGAGCTTCATCAATAACAATGAGAAAGTACGTGTTTCTGTCCTCGGCATAGCTATTAAGCTTCTCTAGCACAGATGATATTGATGGCTCTCTTCTCCTCCAGTCAAGCTCTACACCAAGGCTAGCACCAAACACCTCTACTCTAACACCTCTTAAAGTCTTTAAGTATCCAGCCAGCTTACTGAGAAGCTTTGTATTGCTAAGAGCCTCTGAAAACAGCCTATACAACCCTGAAACACTATAGCCATACTCTGAAAGCTTCCTAGCATTGATATAAACATGGGGATAGCCATGCTCATTAAGAAACACTTTAAGCAAAGAAGTCTTCCCAATTCTCCTCACACCAAGACAGAGAATCAGAGGAGAACCGCTCTTCACATAAGACTCAAGCTCTCCAAGCTCCCTCTCCCTATCAAACAACTCACTGCGAAACTCCTTAGGCCTAGGATCAAAAAGCACAGATTACACCCCTGTAACCAAGTTACACAGGTGTAACTCAACACAAAAAGCCTTTTTAAACATTTCCTAGTTTTCACAAAACCTAAGCACCTACTGTACAACCTCTACAACCTCTACCCACTTCAAGAGAATCACACTTTTTAGTTGCGAATCACGCTACACAATTTAATCACAGGTCTAAGATAAAAAAGTGAGGGCTTCTGACATCTGAAGTTCCTTTACATTCAAAGTGAGCTATGGGTTAGGGTGTTAGGGTTTTTGCTGCTTCTCTGTATACGGGGTCTAGAAATCTGTAGTCTTTTACAATGCTTAGCTTCTCCAACTTTTCAATTATTCTTGATAGTGTTGATTTGGGCAGCACTATACCGTAGTTTTCGGCTATGAACGACCTTACCTTAGACCAAGAGTCGCAGTTTAGTGCTACTGCTTTTAAAACCATTTTCTCTCTACTACTCAGCTTGTTAAGCTCTTCGCGAGCCAAGTCTATAGCCATTCTCTTCAACTCCTCCAGGTTTCTATAGCCATCAACATACTTTCTGCCAAAGAATACTAGCCAGCCTACAATACCATCGAAAAGCTCTATAGCAGTCTCTATAACCTCGTCAGGAGGCTTAATACCCTCCTCACTAAAGCCCCTTGCAAGAAACTCTCTAGCTAAATCCCTATCAAATCTCTCAATGAGAACTTCGTGAACATACCTCCCGTAGAGAGGTGATGAGGGGTTTTCGTAGCCCAGGAAGCTGTACAGCAAGCCCACTTCAGAACCTGCAACAATAAATGTTATGTTCTCTAAGTTGTCATAGGAATACGCTATGGCATTTCTAATCTCTGCTGTTAAGGGTGGCCTAACAGACTGAACTTCATCTAATGCAACAACAAACCTCCTACCCTTCTTATTAATTTCGCTCAGCAAACCTGTGAAGCTCACAGAGTCCCTACCTCTCCATCTAACCTCAACAGAGAAGCCAACAATCTCAACGCCCCTAATACCCTCTAAAAACCTCTTAACCTTGTCAAAAGCAGAGCTAAAGGCATCAGCTACCCTCAGCTCCAAATCGCTCCTCCTAACAACACCCCTCATATCAATATATATACCCTGAACCCCACTCAAAAAAGTTCTCAAAACACTAGTCTTGCCAATACGCCTAATACCAATTAACGCAATTAAGGGCTTGCCCTGTTCAAAAGCCTTATAAAGCTCCTGAAGCTCTTTATCCCTATCAAACAAGTCCTCCCTCCTACACTTAGGCCTAAGATCAAATAAAGCCAAAGTTCCGCACCAGAACTCAGTTCTGCAGCAGAACTAATAAATTTTCCTCAACTTTCAATTCCATTTTATGGATTCTCGTGACGATTTACGGCTTTGTGTTGTGTGGCGCCGCGGCCGGGATTTGAACCCGGGTCACGGGCTCGACAGGCCCGCATAATAGCCGGGCTATACTACCGCGGCGCTGTGTAGATATTTGGTTATTTTTAGGCTTAAAAGCTTTATTATAAGCCTGTTCATCTTTTTAGTATTTGAAATGATAAGTTTGTGTGGCTTTGGCTGGTGTTTGTCTATGTCTGTGGTGGTTATTGGGGATTGGGATGCTGATGGCTTTGTGTCTGCTGCTGAGGTTGTGTTTTCCCAGGAGGTTGTTGGTGTGTATCCTGTTAGGGGTAAGCATAGCGCTATTGCCTACCCCTCTACACCTAGAGCCTTGCCGCAGTTGTTGAGCCGCTTAGCTGAGGTGCGTAGTAATGAGAAGCTATATCTAGTGCTTTTAGACATAGCGTTTACAGAGCATGTTAAAGCATTTATTCAGCATGTGAAGAAGCGGAATAGCTACATTGTGTATGTGGATCACCACTTGCCAACACTTTTACATCAGAGTGCCGTGGAGAGAATTGTTGATGAGCTTATTGTGGGTAAGCGTGCAACAGCATTTCTAACAAGTATGTTGCTAAAGTCACTAGGCGTTAAAATGACTGAAAGGCTGAGCCAATTCATAGACGCTGTAACGCATTTAGAAAGCGGGTTAAGGTATAGCAATGCAAAACTCGCACAGGTCATCATAACAATTTCCAAAGCAGTAACACTTTCTAGAGACGCTTTGCTTTGGGAGAGAATTGTGAGGTGGTTAAGCTCGCCTCTTACACACATCGCCTTACCTTACAACATAAGCGATGTTAAGAGAATTGTAAGGAACTCTGCCGAGTATTGCAATGAAAAGGCCCTGGCCCTAGACCTAGCCCCCACAGCTATAAAGCTCTTTAACTATAGGGTAGTGAAGCTCCGCAAACAGCCAGAGAACTGCAGATTCTCAGCAATAGTTACAGCGCTATATAGAGTATTTAAAAGCCCTGTAATTGTGTATAGCGAAGAAAAGAATTTGCTAGCCGTGAGGACAGGAAATGACAAGGCGTACGCCATATCCATGAAGCTTTACAACCAGGGCTTGGCAAGAGATGTAATGGGGCATGAGAGGCTGGCCATAATGAAGCTAGAGAAAGAAAAATCCTTTGATTCTGTACTTGAAGCACTGAGAAAAATCCTTATTGAGATTGGCTAGTGGGCCCGCCGGGATTCGAACCCGGGACCACGGGGATCTCCGCCAATAAGGTCCCGAGTCGGGCACGGTTTTTCCGTGTACCCCGCATCCTAGCCAAGCTAGACTACGGGCCCTGAGTAACTTATAGTTATTTGCTCAGTGCTTAAAATTCTTATTTCCTCTCATTAAAGTATAAATATTGTGTAACTCCACAAAGTACCTGGTGTGAAGAGCATGGCTAGGAGGAGAAGTAAGTGGCGTAGAACAACCGCAATTATGAAGAAGCTTATGCAGGAAGCCAGGAAGACAAGGGCATATCAAAGCTTACAGCAGTGTCCAGTGTGTGGAGATCCTCACGGGCTGTCAATAGCAATTAGAGTAGATAAGGAGACGGGAAGGAAATCTGCTTACATTAGGTGCTCCTCATGCAAATTTGAATACCTATTTGAGTCCATACCAGCTATAGCTGATGAGTTTTGGGTATACTCAAAACTCTTAGACATGGTTGAAGCAGGAGCTATTTCAAAGCCTGTGCAAGTAGTTGAAGAGAAGAGTGTGAAAGAAGAGGCTGTAGCTGCTGAGGGAGAGGCTGCAGAGGCTAAGGAGCTTCACGAGGAAGAGGGCCCCGAGTTTGAGGTTATAGAGGAAGAGTAGAGGCTTAGAAGCTCACTAAACCTCGTTCCAAACAGCTTATCATAAAGATTTATAGCCTCAACTACTGCTGCCCAGACATTAACTCCAAGAAGTGCGCTCATTTCTAAACACCTGCTGTAACCCATAGCATTAACAACACTCTTGGCATTCTCCAGCACCTCTTTTTCAGTCTTATCAACTTTATTAAACACCAAAATAACTCTATCCTTTCCCACAACCCCCTCAACAGTTTTCAAAACCCTGAGCTGCTGCTCTAAGGTATAGTAAGAGTCTCTTGATGCATCTATTAAGTAAAGGGCAACAGCTTTTAAATGTTGCAAAGCAGCTACGGCTTTTCTCTCAATTTCATTCATTTCCTCTAGTGATCTGTCTAAAATTCCTGGCGTATCCATTACCTGAATCACCACGTCTCCAAGCTTTACATGGCCAATAACGACATTTTTTGTTGTAAATGGGTATGGCGATGTCTTGGGCTTTGCTGTTGAAACCCTGCTCACAAAGGTTGATTTGCCAACCTGGGGCATTCCAGAGACTATTACCAAGGGCTTCTCAAAGTCAATACATGGTGTAGTGCGAGCGATATAGGAAATGCTTTGCGTTATGGATAGTGCCCTAACCTTTCTCCTCACTATTGACAACACTCTCCCTATGAATTCTGTTGAAAACTTCTTTGCATTAACCCCTCCTCCCAGGATCCTCTCCCTGTACTCTCTCCACATACCAGAAACAATTTTAACTACACGTGATGCCTCTCTTCTCAACTCATCATACATTCCATTTGTTGCTATCTTCACCAACTCAGCGTAAAACGGATTTAAACTACTTGTTGGTGGAAGCCTAGCAAGCTTCCCAAGAGTCACTGCAATGTACTGAAACACCTTCTCTGCTTTTACCATATACCTAAAAGCAACTCTTTTACTGCGCTCCCGGAACTCAGGAGACTTAGGTATCTTTACCCGCTCCCTATACATCTCCAACACCCTCTTCCTAATTGCCTCATACGTTAAAGGCTCTACATCAATATAATCACGAAGACAAACAGCACCTTCACTACTCATAGTATTGCTACCTCTGCTCAGTGGTCGTGGTCCTGTCATCAAAATTCCGTACCGCGGGACTCGCTCATCATCTCTAAAGAAAAGTAGTTGTGTGATACAGCTTTAAAATTTAGATAAAGACTATAAACACTTCAAAATTACAAGTATGTGCCTTGCAATTTCAAAAGAGCTTTAACTACTTTTTGCATTTGACAAACACAGCATTTAGTGTAGTAAATGGGGAGTACCCTACTTCTCCATCCAAATCCGTTAAGACTTTGTATAAACACCATCCGCTCTTATTAGCAAGCTTATTAAGTTCATCTAAGCTGTAGAGATGAAGCTCGAAATGCGCATCTCCAATGAACATTAAGTCACCTTTTCTTTTCTCATAAAACTCCTGTTTTATCATGACATTACCTGTTGCTGGATTGTATAGAAGTCTCTCCATTACTACAGTATTATCGTATTCGTAAACCTTTTTAGTCATGCCGAAGAGGTATTGATGTAAAATCATGTACTCTTTACATATAGCATCAGCTATAATTAGTGCTGCTCTATCTGTAGAAATATTATAAGCTTCTGAAAAAATCTTACTATCTATACTCTCATCATAGTACCCTATTACCGATGACCATACAAAGAGAACTGCCGAAAAGGGCTTGTAGCTACTAGTGCACGTCCCCATATCCCTAGCATCACAAACTATAAAGCTTGCCCTATCTTCAACATTTCTCTCCCTAGCTCTCCTATTCGCAATGTCTATGTATGTTGGCGATATGTCAATGCCCACAACATTAAAACCCATTTCTGCCAATGGTATTGCCACTCTTCCTGTGCCACAGCCAACATCAAGTACCCTACCCTTATTGCAACCTAGTATCATTAACTGCCTTGCTATTCCACGTGCAAGCTTCTTACCCCTCTCCATCATAATCGTAGAGTCCATTATTAACCTAAACAGCTCTCCCTTTGCAATGAAGTACTCTTGAACCTTCTCATTTACAGCTCTCACGGTACGCTAACCCTCTAAACACAGCACCTAAGGTATTAGCTTAAACTTAAAAGACTAATAAATATGTAATTAACATAATGTGGTGCTACTGTGAGTAGAAGAATTGTGTGGCCAAAAGTAAAGCGTTTTTACTGGTGCCCTTACTGCAACGTACCTCTACTAGAGCCTGTATGCCCTATTTGCAAGTCTAAAGCTGTAAGGGTGCCTCTCTCAGACCCGGGGGATGCTAGGCCTGCTCTCGATAGAGATTACAGGACCTTGAAAAATGCTTATCTCTATGAGTTTTCAACTGAAAAGGGCTTTGACTCCATACTTGGAAACTCTATAGCTCTTCTAAATAAAGCGCCTTACTATGATGAAATGAAGGAGGTTTGTGTCGATGGAGTTCAAATTGGGCGGCTTTACTACGACCCGTTTCTAAGGGCATGGAGATTTAGACTTTCGAAAGTTGGTGCTCTTAGAATTTTAGAGGTGGATAAGGATATTGTAGAGCAGGTGATTGCTGATAAGAAGCGCTATCAGCATATGGATGTAATTCGTGTGGATAGAGATATTGATAGGCATAAACAGGTTCTTTTAGTGAATGGCGCAGGTGATGTAGTGGGCCTAGGGTATTCAAGGGGGAGAGGTAGGGTGCTTGTTCACAGCTGGTGGGGTGAGGGGAACCCATTTAGGGGTTTCAAGAGGAAGTCAGGGCTAGATGATGTGATTAAGGTTAATGCTGAGTACATGAATATTTTAGAGGCAAAGGCTAAAAAGTTCATTGCATTAACAGCTGAGAAGCTGAACAAGCCCATTATAGTCTCCTTTAGTGGTGGTAAGGATAGCCTTATAGCACTACACCTCACACTTTCTCTTGGGCTAGAGCCCACAGTACTATTTAACAATACTGGTATAGAGCTTCCTGAAACCGTTGACACTGTCTATAAGATTGTAAATTGGTATAACCTCAAGCTTGTTGAGGCTTCAGCTGATGACATATTTTGGAAGACTGTGTATGTGTTTGGCATACCTGGAAGAGACTATAGGTGGTGTTGCAAAACATGTAAACTCACACCCTTAGCACGAACGGTTAAGTCTATGTGGACTTCAGGCGGTCTTAATATTGTTGGTCAGAGGGCTCTCGAATCTCTAGACAGAGCTAGAAGTCCTTCGCTATGGAGGCTTAGGTGGGCTCCTCAGCTAGTAAACATATCTCCTATAAATGAGTGGTCCCAGTTTGAAGTATGGCTATACATATTCAAGCACAAGCTGTACGTAAACCCGCTTTACTACATGGGCTACGAGAGAATAGGGTGTTTCATGTGCCCTGCCTCTACACTTGCTGAACTTGCACTTGTTGAACAAACCCACTCTGATCTGTGGTCACAATGGGCAGAGGTTTTAGAGTATTGGAGAAAGCGAATGGATTTACCAGTAGAGTGGATAGTATATGGCTTGTGGCGCTGGAATGGCCCTGCAAGGTACAGAACCATAATGGCAAGAAAGCTGAACATAGCTCAGCGTATTGATGATTGGAGAAAATCGTTTAGAGAAATGGCTATGCCCAGAATCAGAGAGGTGATTATAAATGAAAATGCTATTGAAGTGCGCTTTGAAGAGGAACTTGGCTTTGAATTCATAGAGAAGCAGTTTACAGTAGTGAATCCCGCAAACTTCAATAAAAATGCTGCGTCTATCACATTGAGCTATGGCGATTCTAGCGTTGTTATTGGTCGTAACGAAGTGATCCTAAGGTTTAGTAAGAATGAAGATGTTGAAAAACTTGTTGACGTTCTTAAACTATTATACAGATGGTGGCTATGTGTTGGATGCAGGTCTTGCGAAGTTAACTGCCCTACACATGCAATAAGAGTGGTTGAAAGGAGTGGAAAAACAAGGCCAGAGGTTCAAAAGCAGTTTATGTGCATTAGATGCAAGTTCTGCTTATATAACTGCCCAGTAGCTGAAGTATACGTGGAGCACGTTATTACACCCCTTCTCTTTGATGACGCTGAAGCGTGGAGAAGAAAAACAAGGGAACATCACAATGAAGTGCTTAAGAAAATTAAAAGCTTCATTAAGCTTCAAGTAACTAAAAGCACTGTTGCTCAGAAAATGCAAGCCAAACCTTCTGAAACACCTTCAATAGCTGACTTCTTTTCCTCAAACTAACTAAATGGTGACATGCTGTGAAGCCTAATCAAAAATTTTTAGAGGAAGCAAGTAAGAATGTAGAGCCTGTACATGCACAAGGCTTTTTCTACGTATCTCGCGACTACATATCTTACTACCTTGTCTTTGACTACCATGATCCTTTGGGATACTACGAAGCTATCGCAAATAATGAGCGTTTTCTTAATGAAGAGGTTTCGAGGCTTTGGGCAAATATGCAGCAGTTTTTAGATGAAGAGGTTGTCAAGGTAAATAATGTAAGGGTTTCGCCTAAGGTTGTCATGATAGATATTGGTTTTAGAAAAAGCAAGAGAAATCCTTACATCGTTTTCTTAATAAGATTCAAAGCACCGATAAAACACGGTAAGAATGTTTATGAAAATGTCTATGAAAGTGAAGTTGTAGAATACGATTACGTTGCTTACTGGGTCTTTCCACCAGGTTCAAAAATACTAAAAGTGGATTTTGGCATGGGTGAAGAGACTTGGGATATAGTGGGAAGCAACGTATTAGCTATATATGGTCGAAAAGGAATGAAAACTGGTGGTTACGAGCTCATAGAGTTTGAAATTGGTGAAGCACAGTGACAGCTATGAAAGTAAGAGAGGAGTCTATTACTTCTGAGATTTTAAGAAAAGTAATGCATGTGGCATTTGCACTGCTACTAGCAATTCCTCTCACACCCCCCTACCGAAGCATCTTTGGCTATGAGCAATCTTTCCTAGACCCAACTCTTCTTACATACTCTATTCTTCTATTTGCATCCTCGCTCATCAATAGCATTCAAATAAGGTTACCAAATATTGAAGAAACCTTTGTAAACATGTCTAGAGAACATAGAAAGAGATTTCTAGAGTATATTAATGAAAGCTTTGCTGCCACCCCCTTTACTGATTTTATGAAGGGAATTGAAAAGCTTATAAATAGGTTTGAAAATCAATTATTATTCTTCATAAATACTGTTAAAAGAGATTATGAGAGGAGATACGGTTATGTGAGTATAACTTTTGCTTTAATCTCAATTCTATTAAGTTATGTAATTTGGAAGGATTATAACTATATAAGTATATATATTGGAATACTGGCCTTAGCTATAATTGACGGGCTTACATCCATCATCTCAATTATAGATAAAAAGACTAAAAGAATTCTTAAACACACACTACTTGCTTACATCATAACGCTAGTTGTTTTCGCAATTCTTCTCTACTTTATAACATATAAACCGTTACTAAGCTTCATAGTATCCCTATCAGCTATTATTATAGAGATGCTGAGTCCTGAAGACAACCTAACTCTTCCATTTCTGGTCACATCACTGTTCTGCTTACTCTACGGCAGAGTGTAGCTGAGAAACTTAAAGAAAACGCTTTGTTCTTTCTATTGTAATCATTGAGAGCTTACTATAGAACAGTTTATTAATTTAGCCCCACTGCTGTTTTATTGCTTAAGGTGAGTTGCATGAGTAAAGAGCAAGAACTTATAGATATTGAGTTGTTTAAGAAAATAGATCTTAGGGTTGGTGTAGTGAGGCATGCAGAAAGAGTTACGGGGTCTAAGAAGCTCCTTAGATTACTTATTGATATAGGTTCTGAGACTCGCCAAATTATAGCTGGGCTTGCCGAGTGGTATAAGCCTGAAGAGCTTGTGGGTAAGAAAGTTGTTGTAGTTACTAATCTAAAGCCCAAGAGGTTTATGGGTTATGAGAGCCAGGGAATGCTCTTAGCTACTTGCAATCAGGAGAAACCTCTTCTTGTAACTATTGAAGGAGATGCTAAGCCAGGCTCTAAGATATGCTGACTATTCTATGCAATGCTTAAATATCAGTTGCTACTTTTTCACGTTTAAGCTCTGAAAACGTGGGTGGTAGCATTATCTACACCACTCTCTGTTAAAGGCAGGTACAATCCTGTTGCTGTAGAAAAGTGGGTATTAGAGTTCTGGAGAAAGAATAGAATATATGAGAAGGTAAAGAGCACTGCGTGTTCAGATAGTGAAAAGAAGTTGTTTAGGTTTTTAGAAGGGCCTCCTACAGCTAATGGATTTATGCACGTTGGCCATGCTAGAGGGAGAACCTTTAAGGATATTGTGCTTAGATATTATAGGATGAAGGGTTTTTGCGTGTGGGATCAAGCGGGCTGGGATACCCAGGGGTTACCTGTAGAGCTGGAGGTGGAGAAGAACCTGAAGTTTAAGTCTAAGAAGGATATAGAGAGCTATGGTATTGACAAATTTATTTATGAGTGTCAAAAGCTTGTAAACTACTATATTGACCATTGGAGAGCAGCTAGCGAGAGACTAGGGCTGTGGCTTGACTATGAAAATGCCTATGAGACTAGGCATCCCAAGTATGTAGAAGCTGTCTGGAGTTTTCTAAAGCATATGTGGGATAAAGGCTATCTTTATGAAGATTACAGGGTCATACCGGTGTGCCCAAGGTGCGAAACTGCTTTAAGTTCTCATGAGGTTGCACTGGGCTATAAGGTTGTAAAGGATCCTAGTCTTTACTTCAAAGTAAAGCTTGCAGATGATGATGTGTACCTAATTGCGTGGACAACAACCCCCTGGACCATAATTTCCAACGAGGCTTTAGCAGTTCATCCAACTGAAAAGTATGTTAAGATAAAGGTGGGGTCTGAGTACTGGATTATTGCAGAGAAAAGATTGATGGCGTTTCTCAACGAAGTTAAGCTTAGTAACGTTGAGGTTGTTGAGATCCTCATAGGCTCGCAACTCTATAACAAGGCTTATGTACATCCGCTGTTGGAGGAGGTTCCTGAGCACACTAAGCATAAACCGCCAAATCACAGAGTCTTTGTGGCAGAATGGGTGAGCATGGATGAGGGGACAGGCGTGGTTCATATAGCGCCTGCCCATGGACCTGAGGACTTCGAGTTAGGAAAGAAACACGGTCTAGTAGTCTTTAAGCCTCTTCAAAAGAACGGCGTTTTTGATAAAGAGGCTGGGAAGTATTGTGGAAAGTGGTTTAGGGATGTGGATGAAGAAGTTGTAGAAGACTTAAAGAAGAAGAACCTGCTTGTGCACGTAAGCGAGGTAGAGCATGAGTATCCGCATTGTTGGAGGTGTGAAACGCCATTAATGTACTATGCTGATAGACAGTGGTTTCTGAAGATAGAGCCAATAAGAGAAGTTATGCTACGTGAAAACGGTAAGGTGCTGTGGTATCCTGATTGGGCTGGAAAGAGATTTGAGGATTGGATAGGAAATGCCAGAGACTGGTGCATATCTAGAGAGAGATTCTGGGGCACTCCTCTACCCATATGGACTTGTAGTAACTGTGGCTACAGAGTTGCATTTGGTAGAGTAGAGGAGTTAGAGAAGGCTTCAGGGCAAAGGCTTGAGGATGTCCACAGGCCATGGATAGACGCTGTAGTGATTACATGTCCTAGATGTGGCTCTAAAATGCTTAGAGAGCCTTATGTTGTTGATGTTTGGATGGATAGCGGTATGGCACACACAGCTGCGCTTCGTCAAATAGACAAGGAGTATCTATTCAAAGAGCTGTTTCCATATGACTGGATAACAGAAGCTGTTGACCAGACTCGTGGATGGTTTTACACACTCTTATTTACAGCAGCAGGACTTTATGAAAAATCGCCATTTAGATCAGTACTGTGCCAAGGACATGTACTGGATAAATATGGTAAGAAGATGAGCAAGAGCAGAGGCAATGTTATATGGGCGCTTGACTTCATGGAGAAGCAAGGAGCTGATGTGCTTAGGCTGTACTTAACATTTAAGGCTGCTCCTTGGGATAACATAAACTTTGACCCTGATGAAGTAGCGGAAGTCCAGTCTCTTCTCAATATACTTTGGAATTCTGTAAACTTTGCCGATATGTACATGAGTCTTGATAAATGGAATGCAAGTGACATAGCGCGAGATTTGCAGCACGCTTTACCTGAAGACCTGTGGGTAATATATGAGTTAAGCAATGTAATAAAAACTGTTGAAAACTCCATAGATAAAGGAGAGCTTCACGTTGCTGCACGAGCAATACTCTCCTTTATAGCTGAGACCCTTAGTCACCGCTATATAACTGTTATACGCCCCAGGGTCTGGATCGAGGGAGAGGCACCGCAGAAGAGATCAGCGTACGCAACTCTGTTCTACGTACTTACAACACTATTCAAAGTACTAGCACCTTTTGCCCCATTTATATCAGAATATCTGTACAATGCTTTTACAAAGAAGTATGACTCTATTCACTCACTTGAAAGCATTCACTTGGAGAAGTGGCCGGCTATTCCAGCAGAATTATTAAATGAAAAGGTATGGGATGTTGTAAGCAAGCTTTTTGCAGCATGTGAAGAGATACTGGCTTTGCGAGCTAAATTGGGAATAAAGAGAAGGTGGCCATTAAAACGCGCTTGGATAAGAGGAAGTAAAGAAGTTGTAAAGTATGCAAGTAAAGCTAGGCATATAATTGAGATTTACGCTAATATCAAGCAAGTAGAGGTGGCAGAAGAGGTGCCTAGCAGCAATACTGTTGTCAAGGTGTTGGAAAAGCCATTTGAAGTTTATGTTGATACAGCTGTTGATAGAGAAGTTGTTCTCGAGGGCCTTGCAAGAGACTTTATAAGGAGGGTTCAGATGCTTAGAAAAGAGCTGAATTTACCTGTTGATTACATGTTAACAGAGATCGCTGTTTACACACCTCATCAATTAATGCTTGAGGCTTTAGAAAGATACTCTGATTATATAAGAAATGAAGTTAGAGCTCAAAAACTAACATTTGTAACAGCAAAACCTGAGGATGCTAAGCAGTGGATTATTGAAGACTACGAAACTTATGTTAAAGTAATTGTGTAGAAGAGTGTTAAGAATGCTTGTGTACAGAATGCCTGAAGACCTGAGGGAAAGGCTTGCAAGACCCCACCTATACAATCCAACAGTGCTATTTATAGAAGGACCTAGAGAGTACGTGGCTTTCACCTTAAGAACTCTTCTCTACAGCTTTCTTAATGTGGTTTACGTTGTAGGAGATTTCACTTGTGAAACATTTTTACAATACATTGGCACTCCCCACCTCTGCGTAATTGATGGAACTATAATGAGAAGGCGTAGTGAAAGCATCTATATCACCAAAAGCTTTGAGCATGTTTTTAGCTGTGTTAACCCCATGAGCACTATTTCAGTAGACTGCATCGAGAAACTGCGGGAAGCTCTTAAGCATTACAAAAGCCTTGTAATTGTGAAAGGCGAAGAAGATCTCTTACCACTAGCATTGCTACTGCTCTTGCCAGCAGGGTACATAGTTTTTGGCATACCTAAGAAAGGCGTTGCCCTAATAGATGTTTCAAGTTATAACAGAAGTGAAGCTATAAACATTTTCTCTCAGTTTATACCAAGTGCAATAGGCAACAGCTAAAGCCTTAGCAATTCCGGTTCACATTTTTATATTAACATGCCTAGAGGCTGTAAATAGAGTATAAGGATAAAACCCTTGGAGCTATTTAAAGTAAGTGCACGTTTTTAGACAGTTAATGAGGTTTTACTAATGTTAAGTAAGGAGGTGGTAATAGGTCTTATAAAGAAGTTCCATATTGATATGAGTAAGCTAGATGATTTTTGCTACGAAGTTTACTCTGTTTTTAAGGACTATGCGTTATCTATGGCTGTGGAAAGGCCCTCTTGCTCAAGAATAATTGTTCTGGGCAAAGATTTTGAGGTTAGGCTCTATGTGTCGCAAACTGGTGAAGGTATTTTAACACTATTTTTTGTTTTACTACCTGAAGTAGGTGTGAGGAAGGGGCTTGAAAAGGCCTTAACATCGCTACTCAAAACTCTTTCCTCAATGATTACAGCTAGTAACGAGCCTATAGTAGTTGTGCGTAATATTGTACTATCATCAGTCAGATCCATTAATACTATTGTGGCTTCTTTAATAGATGCAGGTGTTGTTTTGGAAAGCATTGATAGAAGAGTTGTAGAGGATTTTGAGATTTTAACACTAAAAGGTTTTTTCATAGGTGAAAACTTGAGGAAGTACTCTATTATGCTCTCCTTTGCCACAGGTGATAAGAGTGAACTTGGCATAACTATTGAAACACGAGTTGATGAAGCACTTCTACACGATTTTAACATGTTTTTGAATTATGTGAAGAAGATATACAGTTTTATGCTTAACCTGGAAAATAGCTTAGTTAATAATGTTGGTTAGTATGTGGTAATCCCATGCATGAATGGGCTCTTGCAGAAGCAATAATACTATCTGTTGTAGAGGAGGCAAAGAAGAGTGGGAAAAATGTTTTTAATGTTGAAGTTATTGTTGGAGAGCTTCAGTCAGTTGATTTAGAGGTATTTAAGTTTGCATTAAATGAGCTTAAAACACTTGTTGAGCAAGAGCAGGGTGTATTGATAAAGAGTTTAAAGATATCTAGAGAACGAGCAAAATTTAGATGTAATAGATGTGGTTTTGAGTGGGAGTTGAGTAATGAAAAGCTGAGTGAGGATGCAAAAGAGGCTGCGCATTTTGTTCCAGAGGTCATACACACATACCTGCAGTGCCCTAGATGTAAATCTCATGATTTTGAAATAGTTAGTGGCAGAGGAGTGTACATGAGGGTTTCCTAAAGTGAGTGCTATAGATCCTAGAATTGCAAGTATAAAGAAAAATCTTAGCAAATTTAACTTTGCACTTCTTGTAATGAGTCCTAAAGGCGGTGTTGGAAAGACTTTTGCTACAGCACTTCTTGCTCATATACTTAGCTATAAATACAACACCATTTCACTACTTGACACAGATTTAACTAACCCAACGCTACACATAGTACTGGGCTTAAATGCTGAGGATATGAGGATTATTGAGGATAGGGGTATAAGGCCCGTTAAAGTAGATAATAAGCTCGAGTTAATGAGCTTGGCACTCTTCGTAAATAACTACTCTACGCCATTAAGAGGCAGGGATATTGAAAATGTAATTAAAGAACTGTTAGCGGTTACTAAGTGGAGTGGCAATATACTACTTGTAGATACTCCACCAGGGTTTTCAGATACTCATTTAGAGCTTTTCAAGTTACTTAGTGTGGAAAGTAGGGTGTTCATTACTTTAATTACTTCTCCTAGCTCAATTGCTTTAAAATCTATTGAAAGAATATCCAGCATTTTGATGGCTGAGTTAGCAAAAATTGTAGGAATATTGGGTAACATGTGCACAAATTATGATGATGAAGCGAAGGTGAGGGCTATGGCATATAAATGTGGTTTAGAATACCTCGGCTGCATACCATTTATAGATAAAATCGAGAACTACTTTGGGTCAGGCTTAGTAAAAATTTTAGAAAAACTTGGGTCACTTCCCAGCACTTTACTGAAGAGTATTGAACTGCTTACCGGTGTTAAAGCGTGATACAAAGCCTTACAATAACTGAAGCATGTCAGTACATTAAGAGACTGCTTTCAATGAATTACAGTCTTCTCTGCATAGGCACTTATTTGAGAAGTGATGATGCTGCTTGCCTAGAGCTTTGCGATAAACTACAAGCTACAGGTATTTACAATAATATTGTGAAGTGTGAATTTGGTTTAGAAAATTGTTTTGATGAAGTGTTGCAGCATAAAAGAGATAGTGTAATAATATGTGATGCTATTATTTCACATACTCTTAAACCAGGAACTATTGCAAAGTTTGATTTAAAGGATATTGATGAGGGTATTGAGGTGCTCACCACACATACTATTCCACTAACATACTCAATTAACATCCTCATTAAGATGGGCAGTGTCAAAAATATTGAGCTGATAGGTATAGTGGCACAGGACTTAAGCATAGGTATGCAGTTAAGTGAGGCTATAAAGAACACAGTTGAGCAGTTATACAACTGTTTAAAATCTTGATGAAGGGCATGTAAATAGATTTAATTATACTACGAGGCTTATTATGAGCGCTATTATTGATGGCACTAGTGCATACTTAATTATTTTTGTCATAGCCTGATCTATTCTAAACCTGCCAAAAGCTCCTCTAATTGCTGTAATTATAAATGCTATTACTATGTATTTCACTATTAGTGTTATGATTCCTCCCACGCTCAGATGATTAAATGGTGCTGGTCCTCCTAAGAATAGATACACTATGGCTATTATTAACACTGCTATCTTCATGTCATGAAATAGCCTAAAGAAAGCGTATATAGGTCCTGAGAACTCTGTTGCATAGCCTGCAATTAGCTCTTGCTCTGCTTCTGGTATATCGAAAGGCTTTAACATGACCTTAGACTGTGTTGCTATAATCATAGCTATAATAGCTACTATCAGAATAATCAATGTCACTACATATCTTACTACACCAACACTAACATCAGTCCAGAGTCTGGATACAGTAATGGAGGTGTGGTATACTGAGTATGGCGTTACATCAGAATACCTCCTGGCTATTAAATTCATTGGTACAAGTACTGAAGCTACTATTGTTGGTTCAGTAACTATAGCTAAGGCTATTGCTCTAGAGACTCCGCCGATGACAAATGGGTTTGGCCACGCTATTGAAGTTAATATTAGCGATATGAAGGGCCACAGGATTAGTAAGTAAATGAACACAATTATATCATATGCTGCTGCTAGTCTTAGAGGTGATATTGGGAAGAGCATTAATCCAGCTGTTAAAGCCCCTATACCTATACCAGCAGCAACTACAGCTAGCAATGGGCTTGAGTACTTCTGCTCTATATACCTCTTAACCAGCAGTAGTTTAAAGAAGTCTGCAAATGGTTGTAGTACTCCTATTGGACCTACATATGTAGGTCCCATTCTGTTTTGCATGTGTGCAACTGTTTTCCTTACAAACCACTCTGTCAGTAGAGATACTGTAAAGAGTGCTGTAAAACCTGGAAATACGAATAGTGATAAGAGTGCATATCCTATTGCAACTAGCTCCACCATTTATCACCTCCATCCATAAACTATTGCAAATAGTGTAATGAGTATTGCCAACACCATCAAGAAGCCATACCACATGCTCATATACTCTAGCCAGTCAAGGGTGTGGCCAGTGTGCATAGCATTTACAAGATATCTGTAAACACCTTTGAAAACACGCTTTAAAACAGCCCAGTATAGAGCGTCAGATGATGGAAACTTTAGCGATAGTATACTCTCATGTTCTCCACCTATGTACATAACTATAGTGTCTTCAGTCACCCTCTCCTCCTTCTTACCCGCAGCTCTAAACATAACTATTACTAACACCAATACTATGGCTGTAAAGAGGCTTGATAAGAGCAGAAGCGATATAGGATCTAAGATTAGTGTTAGCGCCATTTTATGACCCCCTTAATAAATGCAGGTATGAGTAGACGAAGTCTCTAAATGTAGCTACGTAGCTATTGTAATCAGTTATAGCTCTGGCAGCTTCTGTCAATAGGTTATAGAAGTCTGTGTAGAGAGCAATTGAGATAGCTATGGTCATCGTCATCAAGATCACTAGTGTAAATATGCTTGCCGGAGACTCCTTAACACGCTTTACAGGCTTGCTACCAAAGGAGATTATTAAGAGCTTGGCGTAGCCCATTAGTGAAATTGCTGTTGCAAGTACAATAAGCCATGCAATAATTGGTTGCCCTACCTGCAGGTAAACTTGGTATATGTAATACTTGCTGAAGAAGCCTGCAAAAGGTGGCAATCCTATTAGGTGAAGCACTGCTACAACTAGAGCTGCACCTGCTATAGGCATTGTTCTCCCTAACCCATACATTGCTGTAATGTCAGCATCGCGTAGGTTATTCCCCTTCATTATAGCTCCTATTGACAGGAAGAGTGCTACCTTCCCCACGCCGTGGTTAATCATGTGAAGGAGCATTGCCATTAACCCCACTTTAAGAATGTCTATAGAGTCTGTGAAGAGGCCGATGGATAGCGCTATGTATAGAAACCCAATGTGGTTTATTGTACTATAAGCTAGTAGCCTCCTAGCATCTCTCTGAAGCCCCATCATAAAGGCCCCCACTAACGCTGCTACAATTCCAAGTATTAGAAAGGCGAAGAATATTACCTTCCTTATAGCCTCAAGCTCGGGAATTACACCAGGGCCAAATATTGTGTATAGAAATCTCGCAACTATATATACAGATGTGACTTCTGTAAAGCCTGCAAAGCACGCTGCAGCAATTGGCGATACAGACATGTAGACATCTGGCACCCAGAAGTGGTTTGGAAAGAGAGCAGACTTGAAGGTGAAGGGCCAGAGTGTGAGAGCTAGTCCAACAGCTGTTGCCACAACTATGTTTCCAAATATTCCACTAAATGGTGTTAAAGCCTCTCTGTGTCTAGCCATGTAAGCAAGGTCAGCCATATTCAAAGTACCGTACGCTGCGTAGTAAACTAGGCAAGCTACAAAGTACAGTGAAAGGGCAACAGCACCAAGTAAAGTGTACTTTAAAGCAGCCTCTAGTGAGTTTCTGTTAGATCTGTAAAATGCTATTAATGTGTATGCTCCAAGCGACATCACTTCCAACATAACGAACAGGTTAAATATGTCGCCAGTATATATACATCCAAATACGCCTCCTAAAAGCCCAAGGAGTAGTACATAGAACGTGTAATGAATCTTGGGGTCAGCAGTACAGTACCAAGTATCATATATCATTATTAATAGCGCTAGTAATGCAACAAAAAATGCAAACAAAGCATTGAACAAGTCTATTTCATAGGCTATACCAATAGGTGGAGGCCAGCCACCAAATGGATATAACACTGGCTTACCTTCTCTATACACATTTACGAGTATCAGTGCAGAGATGATGAATGCTATTAGGGTAATTGCGAGTGCGAATGCATTGAAAAACCTTATCTTCCTTATGAAAAATGAGAAGAGGGGTAGTATGAATGCTGCTGCTATAAATATGAGTGGTATTAATCCGTATATGGGGTGTACATACAGCTCTACACCCATTCTCACATCACCTCAATCAAAAATCCTTTTTGAAAACCTCTCAAAAGAGTATGATATAGCCTTTCTGGCTTCCTCAAGAGCCGTTGTCTTAACATCTATCCAATTTACGTAGAAGTATTTTTTTGAGGGGTGTACATACACTACTACAGAGCCTGGAGTATTTGTAATGGAATTGGATACAGACAGTATTGCATAGTCTGATTTCACATCAATAGGCACCTTAACTATGCCCGGGTTTATTGGCATGCTAGGGCTAAGTATTCTTTTAATTACATCTAAATGTGCTTGCACTTCTGCAACAAAAAAGTAGTAAAGTGTGTATGCCAAGCCCCAGAAGTACCTCCACACCTGGACAAACTTATATGCATTCGACACAGCGATAGCCCCAAAGGCTATGCCAACAATTATTGCTCCAATAATTCCTGTGACAAGGTCAAATGGCGTGGCAGAGCCTGTGAACACAATGTATATTATGAATGCGAGTACGATTATAGGTATGGACCTTGCAACCCTACTCATAGGCTCATCCCCTCATCCTTATGATCTTCCTTATATCGAGAGTTCCAAAAACTCTGTAAGCCTGAATTGAAAGGAATACAAGGAATAGCATAACTGCAAGCCCTATCACAACACCTGTCAACACTAGTGCTGGTGGTACGGGATCTACAGCCTTAGCTACAAATTCCTTAACTACATACTCTTGTGTGGGTTCCCATGTTGTCATTATTGGTATTACCGGGTATGGCTCCGCCTTTCTAAAACCAATAATTATTGCCCATACAAAAGTGCTATCTCCAAATATTGACAACGCAATAATCTTCTTTATTATGTGTGGCCTTACAAATATGCCATAGAGCGTGATTGCAATGTTTACAAATATGGCTATGTAGGTTACTGCAAATAGGTATGATCTTGCGTCTATCACTCTATCTCACCCCTAATTACCTCCATAACGCTTTCCTCAGGTATCGATAAAAGCAGGAATAGTATTGCAAAGCCCATGAAGACTGCTAAAAACTCTGACGTATTGAACATTAATAGTGTACCTGAGATGAGATTTCCTCCTATTTCATAAGGTAGGCCCACTTGAGATGCTATGGGTTTTGGCTGGTTCTGGAATATGAAGCCATGATAGCCTGTCGCAAGGGCAATTAAGATTGCTATTGTAGCTGCTAGTGCAATGCCTATAAGCCCTATAATTCTTAGTAGTATTGCTGTATATATCTTGAAGTACCTTACGGCAAAGTATACTGAGAATATGAATATCATTAGGGAAACCGCTACTGCAGCAGTGACCCCTCCTTGGAAGCCGCCACCTGGTGTTAGGTGCCCATGTAATCCAATGGATATTGCAACAACTATTATCATTGGCACTAGTATTTTCGTTGCCGTTTTTCCTATAATTGACATTCCCATGGACTCCTCCTTATACTCCTTCTTAGGAATATCAAAGTATCTTGCTATTGCTAAAGCACCTATTATAGCTAAGTACATAACTGAAGTCTCAAAGTATGTATCTAAACCTCTATAGTCCCACACTATTGCTGTAACGGCCTCCGGTGACATTGCACTAAATGTTCTGATCCACCACTCTTTAGAAGCCAGTGTTGTGTTTAGAAACCACTTGGCTAGCGCTCTAGCATCGGCACTTGGGAAGATCTCAAATGTTATGGCATGCGATTGAACTAAAAGCCAGCCTGCAATGAGTGTAAACACTGTTACTAAAACCAAGATTATTACTGAAGCTATTTTTGGTATCCCCGCAACCTCCTCATACTTTTCCGTCTTCTTAATGGCAAAAATGAACACTGCTGGTAAAAGCCCTACAGATACAGGTACATATACTAGCACTATGTCTGGTACCATTAGGAGGTAGAATAGTAGTGCATAGAATGTGCTTTGAATAGCAGAATACAGTACAGCTTTTATCAAATCCCTTTCAACAATTGCAAGGTATACAGCTACTGTAGAGGCTAAGGCGGACACAGCCATTACTATGTATGGCATGAGTTCATACAGTTGACTCACGCACCTCACCCTTCTTAATATCCTCTTCTAAAAGATCTGCTACCTTAGGGTGTAAAACAGCCGCTTTAGAGAAGTAAGCAGCTTTTGCAAGTAGGTGCGATCCTACAGGAGCTAGCAGGACTATAAAAATTGCTGTTACAAACCCCGCCCCAGCTAAGAAGAATCTACTAGGGCCAAACTCTTCAAGTGTTAGTGCTAGTATTGAGCATCCTATAATTGGAACAAACGAGCCCCCTATTGCACAAATTGTTGACGCATGTAATCTAACAAAAAAGTTTGGAAATCTATTCATGCCAATACCTGCTACAACTTGGCAAAAGGCTCCTATGCCAATGAGTATGTAGCTTATTATAGTAAGTATGAGGTTTAGATCCATACTACTCACCCAGCTCTCTCTTCTCTAAGTACTTTGACATGTAAACATCTAAGGCGTAAATCCATAAAGCTAAGACAATTGCACAAGCAATAATCAGAGGTGATTTGAGGTAAACACTAAAAATAACTAAGAAAGTTGCAAGCACATAACCTAAACAGTCTATTGCTAGAACCCTATCCGGTATTGTAGGGCCTTTTAAGGCCCTTACAACATACATTATAACAGCTATTAGGTAAAAGGGAATGAAGTACGCCAAGTATTCTACGGCCAAGCACTCTCACCCTTGCCCAAGTGTTTTCAGGCTATAAACATCTGAAAAAAGCTTATCTGTTTCTGTAGCAAGCCTGTACTCACTTGTAGTCACAAAGGCGTTAACAGGACAAATAGTTATACACCTGTAGCAGAATATGCATGACGGGTAGTTGATTACAGGGTAAAGCCCCCTGGGATTGTGCTTCAACTTTATATTCTCTGGAAGCTTCCTCATCTCAATAGCATTAGAAGGGCATTCAATAGCGCATAGAGAGCACCCAGTACACTTATTTAAGTCAGCATATTGAAGTCCTCTAGAATCTTTTTCAATAGGTGTCTCAACTTTGGGATACTCTATTGTCACAGGCTTTTTAAATACATTCTTAAGAATCTCTTGCCAAATAGACACAAGCTTCACCTCTTCTTCATATTAGCAAGCTCTTTTAGTGTAAGGCGCTTCTCCTCACCATTCTTAATCAAAACAGCTCTCTCCATACATGCGATACAAGGATCATAGCTCACAAGTATGACAGGGACATCCGCAATTGAGTACCCTATATAGCTAAACCCACTGTTAATTATGTTGGTAAATGATGGTGTTCTCACCTTCACTCTGTAAGGCCTGTCCCTTCCATAGCCTATGATGTAATATGTTAATTCTCCGCGAGGCGGTTCACCACGTGTATATGCCTCACCAGGTGGGAGCACCCTGGGCAGCTTTCTTTCATCAACTACCGCCTGCCCTCCTGGCAAATGAGTTAACACATATTCACACATATTCCAAGACTCCAACGCCTCATCCCATCTGACAAGCATTCTCGCCATTGAGTCTCCCTCTCTTCGAGTAACTACATTCCACGGTACTTCGCCATAGGCATCATACCTATCCTCTGCCCTCACATCTGTTTTAACTCCACTCCCCCTAGCAACAGGCCCTACTAGACTATGCAACACAACATCCCTAGGCTTTAACACACCTACATCAATTAACCTGTTAGTTACAGTAGGATCTGTTTCAAAAAGCTTCTTATAGTACTCTAGTCGCGGTTTTACTCTCTTTAATAAATCTAAAATCCTTTCCCGCTTAGTGTCATCTATATCTCTCCTCACACCACCAGGCATGAAGTATTCTGACGTGACTCTATTGCCTGTCAGTATTTCCTTTGCCTTCATAATGTACTCCCTATCCCTCATTATCAACATGAACAGCGTATCATATCCCAATATCTCTGCCATAATAGCGTTTATCAGCATATGGCTGTGAATTCTTTCCAATTCCAATGCTAAAACTCTTAGATATTTTGCTCGCGGGCTCGGCTCCATACCGAGAAGCTGCTCAATAGCCCTTACATACACATTTGCATGTATAGTATTGCAAATACCGCATATACGTGGAGCTATAAATACACCCTTATAAAAGCTACTCATTTCAAAAAGCTTTTCAATACCTCTGTGGTTATACCCTGTAAGAATTTCCACATTTACAATCTCCTCTCCATCAGCATAGAGCTTTAACACCACTGGCTCATGCAAAGCTGGGTGCTGTGGCCCTACAGGGACTTCAAGTGATATAGGTATTTTTACAACAGCTTCTGTCAATAATGTCACCACTTTGCATCCTTTCTAAGTGGGTAAACACCTTTCTTTACAACATCCTCTGGAACAAAAAATCCTCTTTTAAGAAACTTATTCCCATTGAATTGAATTCCGAGCAAGTCATAGGTTTCACATTCAAAGTTTAAAGCCCCTGGGTATATGTCTAGTATTGAATCAATGACGGGGTTTGCTCTAGGTAATTGAACTCTTAATACTATGACTTCAGTTCGCGGTAGTATAGAAATGAAGTAGTTTAGCTCCATTATTCCCTGCTCAATTTTATCAACGCCGGCAACGGACGATAGGTAAGCAGAGGTTTCACCGTATGTTTTTAATATTCTTGAAATAGCTTCTCTAATCTTTGTCTTATCAATTACAAAAACTCTCCTATTGGGCTTTACAAGCTCTTCCCTAATTATGAGATCCCTAAGGACATCTTTAGGGTCGGGCACAGCTTTAGCTTCACTCATTTGGATTTCGCCTTAGCCAATAATTCAATTTTTTGGAATAGCTTAACAATACCATATAAAATAGCTTCTGGTCTTGGCGGGCAACCAGGTACATAGGCATCTACTGGTATAACCTCCTTAGCACCTCTTAATATGCCGTAAGCCCCCTTGAAGACCCCGCCATCACAAGCACAAGCACCTACAGCTACAACAAATTTTGGATTTGGCATTTGATCGTAAAGTCTTTTCAATCGCACTGCTGCCTTTTTTGTTATAGCTCCTGTTACAACAAGTATATCGCCATGCCTTACAGAAGGGGCTAGTCTAACACCAAAGCGCTCCGGATCAAAATGAGGCATTAACGCTGCCAGAACTTCAATATCACAACCATTGCATCCACCAGTATTGAAGTGCACAAGCCATGGAGAATACCTAATGAGCTTAATGCTCAATGTGCCTTACCCTAACAATAATTCATACCGTACTGCTTAGCCTTAAAAACTTTAGTTTATACACTTGTGTATACAATACTCTATTCTTAAAACGCATTAGCTATATAGTATGCATAAATTTGCCCTAATGCTATTCCACCATCATTAGGCGGCACTTTCTTAGGCAAATAAACCTTTATGTCAGCTTTCTTGAGCTCCTCCGCAATGCCCATTATAATGTAGTTATTGACTGCGGCACCCCCACCAACAACTATATATTGCTCTACATTTCTTTTACCATATAAACTCTTTAGAACAACTTTCGCTAAGGCTTTTCCTAAAGCAATTTGAGTTGTGAATGCTATATCGCTTAAGTTGTGCTGGTTATTGGTATTGCTATGCTGATGCAATGTATATAAAAGTTTCAGTATGTAATTAAGTATATCTGCTCTAAGCACATCTCTATATGTTATGTCCATTTCTTCTAGTTCACTTACAAGTTTGCCTCTCCTAGCTACAGCTTCTAATCTTATCGCTGGCTCTCCCTCATAACTCCTATAATAGCAAACACCTAACAAAGCTGATACTACATCTAAAAATCTGCCAGTACTTGAAGACTCAGTGTATCGGCCTTCAAAAACACTTTTAACAATAACTTCTCTTTCGAATTCTGAAAGGAGCTTGTAATGTGGAAAACCTTCAATTACTTCATATACACGATGCCCCAGCATTTTTGCTAAAATTGCTATAAGTAGCCTAACAGGATACTCTATATCTCTTTCACTTGTTATTGGAAGAGGTTCTAAAGAACCTACGCGTTCATATCCATCAGGTTTCACAATAATTACTTCTCCACCCCAGAGAGTCCCATCATCACCATAGCCTGTGCCATCTATGGCTATACCCATAACTCTGCTCTCAACCTTTAACCCCCTATCGGCTAGGACAGATAGTACATGTGCATAGTGATGTTGGATCTCAACGGCTTTACACCCATACTTATCACACATTTCATATGCTAACCCCCTACTCACGTAATTTGGATGCTTATCAACAACCACGACAGTTCTCGTCCAATCCACACCATAGCTCTTTATGAGAAACCCCAGCATCTCCTCTAAATCCTCAACAGTTTCAGCATTATCTAAATCCCCTACATAAGGTGTTAACACTACCTTATCTTCAAACCCTATTGCTGCAGCAGTCTGTAAATCTGCACCCATTGCAACGACCTCTCTGTCTAAATGAAATGGCACTCTTATCCACATAGGAGCATAGCCTCTCCCCCTCCTGAGAAACACGCTTTCTCCATTAGTAAACCTCATCACAGAATCGTCTACTCTATTAACAATTTCTCTATCGTGAACAAGCACATAATCAACAATATTCCTCAACTTATTAAAAACACACTCTTCAGTTCTGCACATAGGTTGCCCATGTACGTTGCCACTTGTCATTATGAGAAACTTGTCCCTTACATCCCGGAGCAATAGATGGTGTAGAGCTGTATATGGAAGAAACACCCCTTCAACATCCATACCGGGGGAGACATAATATGATGCTGGACTACTCTCTCTCTTTGGAAGTAGCACTATGGGTCTTTGAGGCGATAGTAATAAATCTATAGATGAAGGAGGAACTAAATACACAAGCTTCGATGCGGTATCTAAATCCAGAGCCATTACAGCAAAAGGTTGCGAAGGTCTCTTCTTCCTCATCCTAAGCTTAATAACAACATCATCATCTGTAGCTAGGCACGCTATATGGTATCCGCCAACACCCTTTATAGCTACTATAAATCCTTCGTCAATAAGCTTTGCAACTTCCTTTATGGGGTCTAGCACATCTAGTAGCTCACCATCTGAAGTATATAAGTAGAGGCGGGGACCATCTTTAGGACAGCTAATCCCTTGTGCGTGGTGTCTTCTAACGTTGTTAACATCCTCATACTCTTCTTCACATTCACTGCAAAGCTTATACTTTTTCATGCTCGTATTCTCTCTGTCATATGGTATTGCATACATCATTGAATACCTGGGTCCGCACCAAGCACATGAATTAAATGGGTAACGATACCTCCTGTTGTTAGGATCTAGTACTTCTTTCAAGCAGTACTCACAAATTCCAATGTCAGGAGGTATCATGGATCTCTTAACTAGTGTTCCGCTACTTCTCTCAATGGTGAACTTATTCAAGTTGCGGGGTTCCTCTTTGACTACTTGTACTTCTTCAATTGTTGCAAAGGGGGGTAGGAAATGGGTTAGAGCTCTTATAAAAGTGTTTATATCCTCCTCCCTGCCCTCAATGTAGATCTCTACTTCTGAACCCCCCAGATTCTTAACATAGCCTTTAACATCTGAACACGCAGCTGCTCTATGAATTGCTGGTCTGAATCCCACACCCTGTACAAGCCCGCTTACTATGATTCTTACTGCCTTTACCATTTTCAATCAGCATATCCTTGGTAAGCTGTACCCCCTAGAGTCAACTATAGTTCTTCCACCAATTTCTGTAATTGCTACTACCTTACCCTTGAGAAACTCGCTTCTCGGCTTTTCAACATAGCCTATAACAGCAGCTTTAAAGCCCCTTGCTTGCAAATCTTCAACAACGCTATCTGCATGAGAGTCTGCAACAGCAATCACAGCTACCCCCTCGCTAGCCATAGTGAGGGGGTCTATGCCTATTGCTTCTAAAAACTCTCTTACACCATCTTCTAGAGGTACCTTCTCCCTCTCTATCACTATCGTAACTCCACTTTGACGCGCCCACTCATTCAATATTGCTGCCAACCCACCTCTTGTCGGATCACGTGCAGCATGTATGTAATTCGAATACTTATCTATCACTGGAAGAAGCCCTATAAGCGGCTTAACATCACTTTTAATTCCCTTAAGCTTATCAATCATCCCAAGCTGAGCAGCAAGTATTACAGCACCATGAGATGCTATAGGATCAGTAACTATTATCTTATCTCCAGGAGCAATATTGATATCGATAATCGGGTTCTTGGCTATGCCTATACCTACAGCTGTAATCACTATCCCATCCAGGGCCCCCCTTGGCATAACCTTAAAATCTCCACTAATCACTGGTATTCCAAACTCCTTAAGCATTTCAAGCATGTCATCAACAACTTTATTGAGGAGTTCAATGTCAAAACCCTCTTCAACAACAATTGAATCTGCAAAAGCTAGTGGCCACGCCCCCATAACCACAAGATCATTAATAGTGCCAGAAACTGCTAGTGTTCCTATTGATCCGCCAGGAAATATTATGGGCTTAATGGTGTAGCTATCCAAAGTTATGACCACATTCTTATCTCCAAACCTAATTACGGCTCCATCGTCAAGAACTTCAAGTCCTACACCACCCTCAACTCTCTTTAGATTTAAGGGTAGCTTTGAGAAAATAATCTTATCTAGTAATTCATATGTTTCTTTCCCTCCAAATCCGTGTACTAGTGAAATCCTGTCTTTACTAATCATAGAGTAGCTACCCTTAACCTTTAAACACAGGTCATTTACCTAAAAAGCTTAAGCTTTATAACAGCAACCTTACAATTTTGTTTTTAATAGCAAGCTGTAAATAACATCGAATAGTATCTTTTCATGCATATCAAAATGCTTTTTATTTATCAAAGTAATTTTTACACTATGCTTAGCTAGCATCATAATTTTGACTAGTTTTTCAATTACATATATGCTTGGATTAGACCAGATGAATTGCTTAATATAAAACTGCCTTTGGAGCTCGTTAGCAAGCCCTTTAATATTCATGTTCTGTGTAGACTCTTCAATTAATGCCTTAGAAATCATGTACGAGTACCTCGATATGCCATAAAGACCTCCCCCACTAACACTTTTAACCATACTAACAGCATCGCCAATGCACGCTGCATCAAAGTCTCTACTTAGGAATTTCCTTGGGTACCCCATTAAAACCACTCCACCATAGTAATCGCCTAGAGGGGTGCCTATGTGTAGAGATAGAGCTTTACTAAAAAACTTCAAGATGTGCTTAAAAACTTCAAGTGACGTGTTATGCGTTGTTGAAAAGCCTATGGTTACCCTATCATCATTAAATGGTACAAGCCATGCAAATCCATAACCCAGTAGCTTCGGATTTACATATATGTAAAGAGAATTTGCGTCATTTAACCCTGTGACTGCATAGTCTCTTTGAATAGCATTGAGAGGTACTGTTCTTGCAGTACAACCAATTTTTTGTGATACCTTACCAGGATACCCATCTGCAACAATAATCTTCTTGAATACCTCTTTTTTAATTGCATTACCTTTGCACCTTATGACCACATTCCAGTTACAGTGCTCTTTAATAACATCTATAACGTTATGCAGAAGCTTCATCTTAATACCCATGTTCACTAAAGCGTCTCGTAATGCGTATTCGTGTGCCACTCTATCAATCCTATATGCGAAAGTTTCTGAAGCCTTTATTTCAATGTTCGTTGATGCATTAATTATAAGGAACTTTACAGAAGAGTAGCTTCCTATAATAAATTTTTTGACAAGAGGAATTTCGTGCAATGTTTCGTAAGAAACTATGCCAGTGCAGCGTCTTCGAGGTGCATAGCTACGCTCATATAATGTAACATTCACACCAAATTTTGCTAAGTGATGTGCCGTAAGCAGCCCTGCAATACCTCCTCCAATAACTGCTACTTCCATTTACGTGTCGCCACACATTAACACTTGCAATGCTTGTTAAAACTTATTTAAGTTTCAAATGGCGTCAATTTAGTATTTGTAAAACGGGGGCTTCCATGAAGATTTCCTTAGCATTAGAAACACTTCGTGAAGTCTTTTCAGTAGCTGAGCTTATGGAGTATGTTACTGAGGTTTCAAAGTTTCATAGGATTCAAGGGTCTTCAGAGCTTGAAAAAGCTGGTGAGCTTATCTACACATTTTTAAAAAAGAGCTCTGCTTTTGAGGTTCGCATTCATGAGTTTGATTACTCTAAGCCTTACGGTCTTCACCTTCCGGTTGCTGGCTGGGATTTGGAGGAGTGTCGTGCTGAAATAGTTAAGCCCTTTTACACAAAGCTAGTAAGCTCTTTAGAGTCAAAGCATTGTGCTGTTGCACATTCTCCGCCTGGTCTAGTTGAGGGCGAAGTTATCTATATTGGAAAGGGTATGGGTCTTGAGCAACCCGCTTTGGATAAGCTGAGAGGAAAGATTGTTCTAAGTTATGGCACTCCTTACATTGTTTATACAGCTCTCGCTAGTGCTGGTGTTTCAGGGTTCCTCTTCTATAAAGCGAGTATTCTAGAAAATGCTGTGCCATATCTATCACTATTTCTCACACCTGATGATGCTACTAAATACAGTGTCCCAGCTGTTGCTATTCCTAGAAATACTGCTACAAGAATTCTCACGCTATTAGAAAAAGGTGAGAAGGTGGTTGTAAGGATAGATGTTAAGGCACGCTACAGAGCTACTGCAAAAATAAAAGTTATTGAAGCTTTGCTACAGCAAAGCGAGAAGGAAGCAGAAGGGGAGCTTCATGTGTACGCCCATTACTGCCACCCAAAGAATGAAGTGAATGATAATGTTAGTGGTGTTGCTACAATCCTAGAGACTGTATCCGCTATAGACAGAGCTTTAGCGAGAAACGCTCTCAAGATGTCTAATAAAAAACGCATAGCATTCATTCTATTTCCCGAATACTACGGCTCCTTACCTTACCTAATTAAGAAAAGTGAAAGTGATTCTAAAATAGAATTTGGAGTGAACTTAGATATGGTTGGAGAGAAGCAGGAACTCACAAAATCAACACTCAACATAATATTGCCACCGTACTTTCTATCAAATAATCTCTACGAATCCCTGCTACTAAAAATACTCCTTACTGTAATAAGCTACAACAACAAGTCCTTTAACAGCGTATCTAAAATAAATAGATACAGATTTGATATTCTACCTTATGAGGGGGGCAGCGACCATGATATCTACCTTCAGTTCTCAATACCTTCAGTAATGATAAATCAGTGGCCTGATATCTTTTACCATAGTGACGAGGATAACATAGCTAAGTTTGATGCCGAAATTGCTAGGGATGTAGGTATTGCTGTAGGTGCTTTCTCAATTATTGCATCAAGTCATGAAGCTTTGGGATACAATACTGAAACAATGGCAAGGCTCTACAAGGAGTTGAAAAGCGGCTATATCGCTATGAAACAGTGCTTTGAAACACCACAATCCCCTACTTCAACAATGTTGAAGAACACGGGTTTAGAAGATAAGGAGAGATACAAGTATACTGGTCCTCGAGGTGTCCTTAGCTTAAGATATGTGATCAAAAACCTTGCAAAGCATGAATTTGAAGAGTTTGCTAAGCTTGTCGAAGATGACTTCATAAACTTCTTAGCGTTAAGGTATATTCCACTTCTTCTCCTACATCAAGACTTGACGGTAGGGGAGATAATTGATAAGGTGTTTCACGAATACTGCAGAACTGTAGAAAGAAATGTTATATTAAAAGTATTGGGATACTTAATAAAATTAGGACTTGTTAAAGTTATTGCATGAGAACGTCTTTTCAATTACTGTACGTGTTTGCAAATAGGGCATTCGGGGTTTCGCTTGACCTCAAAGACTTTGAATTCAAGGTTAAGTAAGTCAATGAAAAGCATCTTTCCTTGGAGGGTTTCGCCAATACCTAAAATAAGCTTTAGTACTTCAGCAACTTCTAAGATTCCAAGCAAACCTGGTGTAACTCCGACAACACTTATCGTTTTTTTAATGTCTCGTTTTTCATTGCTTTTATAAGGTCTTATGCAGTATAGGCAGGGTGTTTTACCTGGTATTATTGTTGCAACTTGCCCATACCAGCCCTCCACCCCCGCATGCACTAACGGTTTTCGAAGCTTTACACAAATTTCATTTAATAACATTCTAGTTTCCCAGTTATCTAAAGCGTCAACTACTATATCAACGTCTTTAACAAGTCTCTCTCCCAAATCCCTATCAAATCTTTGAGCATAACACTCTAATACAAGCTTAGAATTCGCTTCTCGAAGCTTTTTACAGGCAACACTAGCTTTAGACTTCCCTACATCACCTTCGGCATAAAGTATTTGCCTATTTAAGTTTGAAAGCTCTACAAAACCATCATCAACTAATACAAGCCTCCCTATACCTGCATACGCCAAATAAGTTGTAACAACAGTGCCTAAACCCCCAATGCCAACTACTAAAACACTAGACCTCTTTAGCTTCTCCTGCCCCTCAATTCCAAGCAATCTTATCTGCCTATCATACCTCTCAATCTCTTGCGGACTCAGCACAGCTTCTCACCTACAATACGTAGTTCAGCGTAACTTATATTTTGAGCTGTGAGTATACAGTAAACACAAGCTTGTAGTTGACATATTTATGTTAAACACTCCGTGAGCACTCATGCTCTTAACAGGCATCTTTGAAGTTATTTTCAGTAAACCCTTGCCAAGTGAAGCTTCTGAGGAAATTGCAAAGCTTGTTGAGTTCCTTAATAGAGACTACCTCAAGAGAGGAACTAGAAGACCTGAGGATGCTGCCACTATAACTGAATACAATATCGAATCAAATGTAATTAGAATGCAAATCGCATCAGGTACTAAGGTGAGACTAGATGAAGCGTCTTTAAGAATAAAGAATGTGTTAGCAAACAGTCTTGGGAGCAGGTACCGCATTGGAATCCGCAAGCTAACATTAAGAGATGTGAAGATTATTCTCGATACAAAAATCTCCATATCTCTTAAGCTACCGTTTATAAGAGGTGTAACAGAGGTTAACGGTAAGACAGTTATAGAGCTTTCTGAACTGCATGAAGATGACCTAAAGAAGCCTATATTTCTCAGGTTATTGCAGCTTATTGAGGAAAAGGAGAAGAGGGCTAAGTGGGGTGGTAAGGCTGAGCACTGGATGTTATTGAAAGCTAGTGATTTAAAGATTCAGAAACCCATTGTGATAGATCCCAATAAAGTTTTAGAAGAAATAGGATGGATGAAGAGAATGAGCATAGGACAGTGGCTCTATACCCCTCCATTAACACACCTGCTTAATGCATTAAAAAGGTTATTTCTAGACGAAGTCGTAAAGCCTTTGGGCTTTCAGGAAGCTACTTTCCCAAAAATGTACCCTCTTGAAGTGGGGTTAAAAACAGGGCATTTGAAGGGTGTTATCAATTCTATTGTATTTGCATCTCTACCCAAGAGTTATGATTTATCAGAATTTGAAGAGCTTATAGATAGCATGTACGTCTTGAATAGTGTTGAACCAGAGGATTTGCAAAAATATTTGAAGCCTTCATCCTACTTCCTCTGCTTTGCACAATGCGAGCCGTTCTACTGGTTTTTTGAAAATGAAATTCTTGATAATGATGCTCTTCCCATAAAATGGTTTGACATGAGCGGCCCTTCATTTAGATGGGAGGCTGGAGGAATACATGGCATTGAAAGAGTTATAGAGTTTCACAGAATTGAAATTGTTTGGCTCGGTAAACCTGAACAAGTTATAGAGATCAGAAATAAGCTTTTAGAGCGATACGAATACTTCATGGACAGGGTCCTTGATTTAGAATGGAGAATGGCGTGGGTAACACCATGGTTTTATGAGCAAAGTGGTGTTGTTCAAGAGGAGGTGAGGAGTATAAACATTGATGTACCTGGAACAATTGATTTTGAAGCATGGCTTCCCTATAGGGGGTCTAGGGAAGATAATAGGAATTGGCTAGAGATAGGCAATATATCCATCCACGGCACTAAATTCACAGAGCCCTTTAGGATAAAGCACAATAAGGGTGAAGTGTTGTGGACGGGGTGCTCAGGTTTTGGTAGCGAAAGGTGGTTAATAGCACTACTAGCACAAAAAGGCTTTAATATTGATGAATGGCCCAAAAAATTCCTTGAATATGTCAAGACCTCACCATTTCCACAATCTATTATGACTGTAAGCTATCCTAAGACGAGGGAAGGAAAGGAGTTGCTAAGCAAAATTATTTCTAAACTTGTCTGGTGACTCCTTTATGGGACTGCTATTTCAAGGAGCCCTTAGAAGACCCATGCTACAGGTTGCATTAGATTTTACAGACCTTAAACCGGCTATAGAAATCGCATTAAAGGTTATTGAAGCTGGTGCAGATATCGTAGAGATTGGAACTCCCTTAGTTAAAACATGGGGAATTCAAGCTCTAAGGGAGATCAAAAAAATTGTTAGAGAGAACCTCACACTGGCTGACTTAAAGACTGTTGACGCAGTATCACTTGAGTTTACACCATATGCATCTGAGGGAGCCAATGCTGTAACTATCTTAGGTATAGTAGATGATGATGTGATTAAAGATGCTTATGACATGTGTAAAAGTCTTGAAATAGACCTTGTAGTTGATATGATGTATGTTAGTAACCCTGTTGAGCGCGCCTTCAGGTTAGCAAGCTATGGTATAAACATTGTAAACCTGCATATCGGTGTAGATGTACAGAGAAAAAGAGGTGTGAGTGCAAAGCAGTTACTTAAAGAAGTTGAGGAGCTTGCAGAAAGCGATATCATTGTTTCAATAGCTGGAGGCATAAAGCCTGAAGATGCTGGGCATTTCGTAAGAAGTGGTGCAAGAATAATTGTAATAGGATCCGCCATAACTAAAAGTCCAGATCCCTACAAAGCTACAAAAATAGCTCTTGAAAAAATTAGAGGAGTGCAGGTCTAAATCATATTATGATTCAAAATTGTTTGTGAAAGTCATACGAGTTAAAAATATTATATTTCGCATTTAAAGTAAAACAATAAGATGCTAGGCATTAATAAGGTGCTGCAAAATGTCAGAGAATGTTGAAAAGGAAAATGAGATTAAGCAAAAGGTTGTAGAGGTACTGAAAGGTGTTTATGATCCTGAGATACCGATAAATATTTATGACCTGGGTCTTGTGTACTCAATTAAGGTAAGTGATAGTGAGCTGGAAATTACCTTAGGTTTAACAACACCCTTTTGCCCCATAGCCTATCTCATAGTGCAACAAGCTGAGAGAGCGCTAAAGGAAGTTTTTCCTAATAAAAACATTAAGATTAAATTAGACGTAGAACGTTTATGGAATCCGACAATGATGACTGAAGAGGGTAGAAAGCTCTTTAAGCTTCTTTACGGCTATGACCCAGCTGAACTTGGGCAGAAGTAGCATTAATGTTTTTAATAGCACAATGCTACTGCATAGCTCTGGTGTAAGCACTTGGCTTATGAAAGGGTAATAACAGGAGCTACAGCTATAGGTATTAAAGTTAGTAGTGGAGTTGTTGTTGGAGCTGAGAAGAGAGTTAGCTATGGAGGTTATATTGTTAGCAGAGGCGCTAAAAAAGTCTTTAAAATAGGCGATAGAATGGCAATAGCTGCAGCAGGTCTCATAGGAGATATGCAAACTTTACATAGAATTCTAAATGCTGAAATAATGTATAGAGAGCTTGTAACATCTACAAAAGTAAGTGTAAGATCTGCTGCAAAGCTTCTTTCAGCCATCTTATACAGCTATAAGCTAATGCCCTTCATATCAGAAGTAATATTTGCAGGGTATGACGATGAAGGTTATCACCTATACGTGCTTGACCCTATAGGTTCTGTAATTGAGGATGACTACGCTGCTGTTGGAACAGGAGCACCAATAGCTATAGGCATTATAGAAGCAGAGTATAAGAAAGACCTAGAGCTTGACAAGGCTGTAGACCTTGCTATTAAAGCCATAAAATCGGCTATATCTAGAGACGCTGTTTCAGGTGATGGTATAGACATTATAGCTATAAGCAGAAATGGTATTATAGAAAAGAGCATAACTTTATAACAATTTAACACTTATACAGTCTATGCTAGTTATTAATTAGACCCTCTACTGCTTCTTAGAGCTGTAATGCTTAGACATGCTCAAGGTGTTCTCAGAGGATTAGTATAATACTCTTCGGTGTTTTGTCAATTCTTTACATCTGGCTGTCGCGTTTAGGACATTGCTTCTTAGAAAATTTTAAATAGAATTAAACACTATTTAAACACATTAACTGACAAGTTTGAAAGCAGCGGGGCAGAATAAGATATGGTTTTCTTAATTGAAAATGCTTTAAGGGCTCAGAAACTTCTCAGTAAATACATTGTTATTCAGCCTATAGATGTTTCTGCTATTGATATAGTAGCAGGAGTTGATGTTAGTTATAGGAGAGATGTGGGCTGCGCTGCAGCAGTTGCTTATAGCTTAAAGAGTAAAGCTTTAGTGACTTACTCATACTATTGTGAAAAAGTAACAGTTCCTTACATACCTGGGTTGCTAGCATTTAGAGAGGCTCCATTGATGCTAAGAACCTTACTGCATTTGTTAAGTAAAGTTCGCATAGACATAACCTTTGTTAATGGTCACGGAATGGCCCACCCCAGGAGGTGCGGAATAGCTTCACATATAGGTGTAGTACTAAACATACCATCGATAGGCGTTGCAAAAAGCCTTCTCTATGGAGAGGTGGTTCGAGCTGATGACAGCGAAGCCATAGTGATTGATAATATGATTGTTGGATATGTCTTAACTAAAAACTCTAAGAAGCTTTATGTAAGTATAGGCAATAAGGTTACAGCAAAGGACGCTGCTGATATAACACTAAAAACTTGGGATTTTCGATACAGTCTTCCTGAGCCCCTTAGGCTTGCTGATGAAATATCGCGAAAAATAGTTAAAAAGCTAGCAACAAAGCTTTGAACCCATTTCAGCGGGTACTTCATAGCCTGCAAAGCTGTTGACGAGCTGCCTTATTGAGGAATTTCTCAGTCCTTCAATAAACTTGTCAACAGCATTTTTGCTTAGACTTTGTATATTCACTAAAAAGTCGTAGTATTCCCATGTCAATGGGATGTAATCTAGCTTATAAAGTATAGCAGAATACTCTGTGCACACTCCAGCATCAGCTCTGCCTTGAGCTATAGCAGCAGCTACACCAGTGTGCGTAGAAACTTCATACCAGTACCCATTAATGCTCCTCATAATTTCGGCAAGGCTTTGCCCACGTTTTTTAGCCATATCCTCTAGAACCTTATCTATGTAAATTCTTGTACCTGAGCCCTTGTTTCTATTGATAAATCTTATATCAGGTCTTAGCAAATCCTCAAATCCTTTAATATTCTTCGGATTTCCTTTTCTGAATGCCAAGACCAGCCTCCTCCTATAACCTCTAATTAATATAGCTTTATTCCTCAATTCGTTATCCTTCTCAATAAATGGAACATTGTACTCACCTGAAATAGGGTCCAATAAGTGAATAGGACTTATGTCTATGTACCCTTTTTTCAGCAACTGCAACCCCCTATAAGAGCCTACAAAACCTAGCGATACTCTATCCATGATTCCAAGCTTTGTTAGTAACATTGGCAGCAAAGCATCGTGACTTCCAATAATAACAACTTCTTTTAATTCATTGCTAAAGCTTACAACCTCCACTTCTTCACCTTCCTCTATGTAGTCTCTGCCCTCTTGAAGAATTGCAATCCCATCTGCCCTGAGAAGCGACGATACGCTTCCAGAAGATGTTTGAAGTAGAATTGCATAGAGCCTTCCCCCTACATTACTTAAAACTACTGGCACAAACCAAGCTTTACCAATGTCTTTCCGTATTCTAAAGGTTGTTAATGCATGAATTACTTGCTTCCTGGACTCAAATCCCTCAAGCTTTTCAAGAATCCTGCTAAGTAAGAGTACCGCTATGGAAAGAGCTGAAAAAGGAAATCCTGGTAACCCAAACAATATCCTGCCATCTTTACTTAAAGCAATAACCGTAGGCTTGCCAGGCTTTACCTTAAGGCCGTGAACTAACAGAGTTCCAAGTCTTTCAAAAACCCTGTACACAACATCCTCCTCACCAGCAGATGTGCCCCCTGAGGTCACTATAACGTCGTAAAATGATGACAGCCTTGCTAACTCACTATAAACTATCTCTTCATCGTCTGGCAATATACCACAGTACTTCACATCAAACCCGTGCTGCTTTAAGAAAGCTGTTACTGCATAACCATTACTATCATAGATCTTGCCCAAGGATAGCGCTAAGCCTGGTCTCATCAACTCATTACCGATAGACACTACAGCAACCCTTGGCTTTTTAAATACCTTAACATGGCCTATGCCCAGTGCCGCTAAGACCCCTATCTCCCTATACATGAGCCTTGTACCCTTTCTTAAAACAAGCTCCCCCAAAGCTACATCGCTACCTGCAAAGGAAATATTCTCCCCTGGTGCAATACTCTTGTACACTACAACTTCGTCAAGTGCTATATGCTCTGTGTGCTCCTCCATAACAATTCCATCGGCTCCTTTAGGAACAACAGCCCCTGTATCTATTGCTGCAGCAACACCATTTACAATAGTAATATCAGGAGCCTCACCTATAGAAACTCTACCCACAACCTTTAACTTCTTGGGGTGCAACTCATCAGCCCCTTCAATGGACTTTATCGAAACCGCATAGCCATCAACTTCAGACCTATCAAAAGGAGGGTAGTCTATTGGTGAATATATGTCCTCAGCTAGGACTCTTCCATAAGCATTTTCTAGCCCAACTTCTTCAATACCAAGCGGCTTTAGTAATCCAAGCTGTTCTAATTTAGACAGCGTTTCTTCTATAGATAGCAAGGTATGAAATATTTTTCGTTTACCTATAACAGCTTTATCCAAATTACCTCACCTTTTTCATAACCTTCCACATTTCTTGGAATTGTAATAAGGGCATTTGCTTCAAGTAAAGACTTTAAGACTCCCGAGCCGTGAAGTAGTACGGGCTCAACGCACAATTCATTATTACACCTAAATAGTTTAGCCCTAACATAGGTATCGTACCCTACCGCACCATAAATTCTCTTAGTAAGCTTTACAGGTATCTCTATAAAAAGCTCCCCCCTGATTTTTAAAAGCATGCAAAGAGCCTTCAGAACAACCTCGTACAGCGCTATATATGCTGCTACAGGAAATCCAGAAAGCAGAAATACAGGCTTACCATTGGCAACAAGTATTGAGGTTGGTCTCCCAGGTCTTACGGCAAGCCCCCTAGCTATGATTTTAACATCTCTATTCATCTCTACAATAGCTTCAAAAGTCTTATCTGTTTCTCCAGGTCCTGTACCCCCTGTAAGCACTAAGACATCATTTTCATTTAAAGCTTTTTCAACTACAGCCTTAATCTCTTGCTTAACGTCTTTAACAAAACCATACCAATTGACATTTACAAATCTGTGCATAGAGAGTGCTGAGAGTAGAAGTATTGAAGTTGAGTCCAAAACTAATCCCTGTTCATAAGCCTTAAGCCCATATGAAGGATCTACTACTTCTGAACCCGTAGAGATAAGCCCTATATTTATCTTTCTATACACCTTAACTTGTGTCATGCCAATTGCTGAAAGGACTGCTATGTGTGGAGGCTTAATTATAGTCCCCCTGGCAATGAGGAGCTCCCCCTTTCTAATATCTTCACCTTTCCTAGACACATTGCCGTATTTGGGCACGGGCTTTAGCACGTATATGATGTTCCCTTCTCTATCAACGTCCTCAAGCATAACCACAGCATCAGCACCTTCAGGAATTCTCTGCCCCGTTGCCACTGGTACAGCATAGCTACATGATGAAAGCGCAGGACTGTAGCTCAGTAATTTAAGAGGTATTGGATTATTTGGAGATGCAGAAGTTATGGTTTCACTACATACAGCATAGCCATCAACAGCACTTCTGTCAAAAGGAGGTAAATCAGTAGGTGAATATATGTCTTCAGCACATATCATTCCAATAGCGTTCTTTAATTCAATTTCCTGAATCTCTAGATTTAACTTAGAGACCTTGGCAAGTTGCTCAATGGCCAAAGCCGTAGCCATGAAATTGTATTTTACACCTTGTTGCCTCATTGCTGACATTGCCCTCTTACCTCTAATCACATCCTAAAGGCATTTAATACACATAGCTACTAACATATATTAAGTTAAAGTTCCTAAAGAATGTTTTAATCGATGATGATGTAGCTGAGCGCTGAATGATGATGTGCCCGGTGTTACTGAGAATTTATCTTTGCACCGTATTGACATAGATCAATGAGCACACACTGCCTACATAAAGGCTTTCGAGCCTTACATACCCTACGTCCATGCTCAATTAGAAGTACGTGAAGTTCTTTAAGTAGTGTGACATCATTATTAAGAATTGACATTATGGTAGTGCTTATATAGTTGTAACTACTAGATTTGGGAACAACTCCTAATCTTAGTAAAACCCTTCTGATATGAGTATCTATTGGAAATGCAGGTTTACCTAATTTCATTAAGATATATACGTCAACAGTCTTTGGACCAATTCCGTACACTTCCATAAGTAGCTTCCTAATTTCCTCAGACTTTAACACCCTCAGCCTTTCTATTAATTCGCTGTTCTCTTTAAACCACTTCGCAAGAGCTATCAGTGCTCTAACTCTTCTTCTAGCTAATCCACTACACTTAATCGCATTTTCTAACTTTTCTAATGGCGTATTCAATATAGATTCCGGACTTAAAGAATTGCCAAGTTCTTTTTTCAAAGCATTAAATGCTCTTAATGCATTTCTATCACTCGTATTTTGACTCAATACCACACCCACAAGAAATTCAAAGTCACTTACATTCGATTTTAATAGGTTAAGTGCCACGTAATCCTCCAGCTTAGGTCTGTAAACACTCTCTAACCTTTTCAATACCTCAATAACAATGTTTTCATTAGATGACACGGCCATCCCGCATTCAGCATTAGAATCCTTTTACTCACTTTAATTTTAAGAGTTGTACCTTTGCACTAAAACCACATAATAAACTAAACGAGTCGTAGCATGATAAAATTTTTCTTTTTAACCTCGGCTTCACGAATGTTTTTCTTGACAAACTTTGTAACTGATAATGGGTGTGGGCTACGTTTGCATTTACTGCTGAGAACAGTAGTGGCATTTCGGTGGTTATTCCTACATACAATGAATACGATAATGTAGATCTGCTATTTAAGGAACTCGCTAAAAGCATACCTAAATATGTTGAATATGAAGTTGTTATAGTAGATGACAATAGTCCTGATGGTACGTGGAGAAGGGCTATTGAGCTTCTCACAGAGGGTACTACGGTAGTAAGAAGAATTAATTTAAAGGGCCTGTCTACGGCTGTAATAGATGGTATTGTCTTTTCATTAAAAGAATATGTTGCTGTAATGGATGCAGATTTGCAGCATCCACCAAAATACATTGAGCTTTTTCTAAAAAAGGCTGTTGAAGAAGGGGCTGATGTTGTAATAGGTTCTCGGTATATGAAGGGTGGAGGTGTTGAGGGGTGGTCAAAAGCACGCCTCCTAGCATCTAAAGCTGCTGGGTTAATTGCAAAGCTCTTTTTGCCTAGCATACGAAGGCTTTCTGATCCAATGTCAGGGTTCTTCTTAGTCAAGAAGCAGCTGGTGATAAACAATAAGGAGAGATTAAATCCTCAAGGCTTTAAGGTCCTGCTTGAAATTTTAGAGCGCTGTAATCCTCAAAAAGTAATTGAAGTTCCTTACATATTCAGATCGAGAGTCTTTGGAAAGAGTAAACTAGGTTCAAAGGTAATTATTGCATACATAATTCACATTCTTAAGCTAAGTGGCTGGAGACCTTTCAAGTTTATTGCTGTAGGGATTGCTGGTACCTTTGTAAATCTCTGTACGTTACTAACCTTTAGGTATGTTATGCCATTGCTATATAGCGAGCTCTTCATATTAGGTAGTGCCATAGCTATAGAGCTTAGCATACTATTTAACTTCTTTTTACATGAGGTTTGGACCTTTAAAGATAGACGCTTTGGAAGCTTAATACACAGGCTTCTACTCTTTCACATATCCTCAGCCATTAGTGCAACAGCTCAATACATTTCTGCGGTATCTATAAAATATGGCTTATCATGGAGCCCCTTACTAGCCCAATTTATAGGCATACTGATTGGTTTTCCTGTCAATTACATATTTAGTGAGCTAGGTATTTGGAGAAGATAATAAACACAGCTTTTTAACTGAATTGCTATGTCTTCATCCCTCCACAGAACTCCGGATATCTTTGTCTAAGCATATTTTCACACTCCTCTAAATCCTTGATGGTGTCTATAGATTTCCACATAGCATCCTTAAATATATACCCCTTTAACTTGCCTTCCTTAGCTAATTGCGGAAATGCTGTAACCTCTATATCCCCTTTCTCAGGTAGGTAATTAAAGATCTGCGGCTTCATTACATAAATCCCAGCATTAATTGTGTATTCCAGTATAGGCTTTTCTAAAAACTCCTTGACGTAGCCCTCAACAAGTTTTACAATACCGTAAGGGCTTCTCATGTAAACTAAAGCTATGCTTGCAATAGCATCACTATTCTTAAGCGTTTCTAAGAGTAGAAGGGGATTTAGATCTGTAATCACGTCACCATTTATAACTAAAAACCACTCTTCATTTCTCAAAACACCTTCTGCATTCTTTATAGCCCCTCCAGTACCAAGAGGTTCATCTTCCACAACATAAGCCACATTTATACCGTACTTCTTTCCACTACCAACCTCCTCTAAGACCTTCTCCTTTGCATGCCCCAAGAGTAGCACAAAGTCTTTAAATCCATACTTACTAAGCCAATAAATATGCCACTCTAGAATGGGTTTTTTACACACCTCAACGAGGATTTTAGGCCTATCCTCTGTTAAAGGTCTCAGCCTTTTCCCGAGACCCCCTGCTAAAATTACAGCTTTCATAAGGATCCCTTACTAGCAACTAAAGATAGTTTTATAAGGACAGCAATTTAAAGTTATCTTTGATGTGCTTACGCTGGGTTGGCTGACTAGGTGATGATTTCACGGACCATGTGAAGTGCCTTGCTCTTGAGTAACGAGAAGAAACGTGTTATAGTAAAATGTGCTATATGCAATAGAGAGATAGTAAATGAAGAAAGATACGTTAAGTGCTCAATCTGCGGTGCCTTAATGCATGAGGATTGTGTTGATAGAGAGGTTTTAGAGGATTCTGAAGGTAACATCTTGTGTCCTTACGATGCCATGTTAGCAGCGCTTGACTGGTTTGATACAATAATAAATACGTATCACGCATCTCTAAAAGTAGATAGTGAGAAGCACAGTGACATTATAGAAAGGCTTAAAAACTACATAAAACTACTTGAAGAAGAGGCAACGTAATACCTTACTCAGTACTACACCTCCTTTAAAACCCCATCATAAAGAGCAAATTTTCTATTTGCAAATTCTAAAATCCTAGCATCGTGAGACACCATAACAACAGTTGTCTTAAAGTCTCTATTTATTTTTATAAACAACTCTAAGACTTTTTTAGCGTTTTCCCAATCCAAATTTGCTGTAGGCTCATCTGCTAATAAAAGTGATGGTGTGACAACTAGGGCACGTGCAATAGCCACTCTTTGTTTTTCGCCTCCGCTCAGATACCTTACCTTTGTATGCATTTTCTCTGCTATTCCCATGTACTTGAGCGTTTCAAGAATTGTTACTCTTCTCTCTTCTTCTGAGACCCCTGCAACTAGTAATGGAAGCTCAACATTTTCATATACTGTAAAGTCTTCTATGAGTCCATAATCTTGAGGAATGTAGCTTACTATGCTTGCTCTTATTGTAGCTAGAGCATCATCATCTAGTAGTGTTAGGTTATATCCTTCCACTATAATCTCTCCTAAATCAGGTCTTTCAAGCCCTGCTAAGATTTTTAAGAATGTTGTTTTGCCTGCACCACTAGGACCATAAATACATGCTATATCAGCTCTATACAGTGTCGCATTTATTCCTCTCAAAATAGCTATTCTATGACCCATATAGTTGTAGTATTTCCATAGATTTTTAACTATAACTACAACGTCTTTCAATCTTCATACCCTTCGGAATGTGAAGTAGTATACCAATGCTATAAATGTATTTGATAATGTGAGAAACGCTATAACAATACTGGGGTAGGCTACAAGAAACGCTATTGCAATCACCAATACTCGAGTATTGGCAAATATGTAGAATGATGCTACTATTTCCTTTCTTTTTAAACCAACAATGCTATAGGCATTAATCAGCTGAGCTATGCTTAGCCTATCTGATAATAACGATGCATATAACATCATTATGCTTAAAAGCAGGGAAATAAATAGCGCTATTTCACTAAAGCAAATGGTTATATAGAGAGTTAGAGAGAGTGTGTATAGCAAAACATAGCTAAATCCATTGCATGTAACTGAGTACTTAGCTGTTTTCATTAAAATCTTGTAATGCATTGCATCAGAGCCCCCTGAACCTTTGAAAGTGCTAGGGAGGCTATTTTACTCTGTTCATATTTACTCAACTCTTCAATACTCCACACATCTACATTTATAGTATAGCTCCAAACATCTTTACCTTTTTCCTCATAGACCTCTACAGTAACTATTGTGGCAAAACTCTTTCTGTAAATAAGCTCTATTCTAATCTCATTGTAGCCTTCAGAACCTCTTAATACCTCCACCTCACTCAACATAAAGATGTCATCTAAAGCAAACAGCTTTTGCACAATTTGCTTAAAATATCCACTATCTATCTGCCCAGGGGTATTGATGCTTAGGAAGGGCTTTGATAATACTCTATAACCTCTCAACTTCAGCTTTCTCGATACCTTATATGTTAATAAAAAGTTTGTTGCAGTTGCTGACAAAATGTATGAAAGCATTGAAACGCTTACCATAGCACCTAACGAAATTAATATTATTAGGAGGGGTGTAATTAAAATTGCAAATATTGAAGTTATAGCTATACTTACGGATGCTATAATTATATCGTAGGTAACTCCCATCAAGGACAGTTTTTCTGAAATTCTTATAACCTTCTCAGCCAAGCCTCCAGAAATTGAAATTGAGAATATTAATGAAATCAATATTGAGGAAGTTATTCCTAATATTGTTTTTGCAGAAGGCACTAAGCTACGACTGTATATATCAATTGAATTATTACGTCGCAAAGCCACGATTTCAAAATATCTTAACCCTGTCTTCACAATACTGTCTTTTATACCATCTGGTATCTGCGAGGTAATGATGAAAAACGTTTTGACATTGCATTCATTTTTACAAATAATTTCATAGAAATCCTTGCTGTAGGGTATCACAGTTATTGTTGATGGCGAGGCTGTAATTGTACTACCCCCCATGACACCTATAGTATGCGTGAGAGGAATTCCAGGTAGTAATTGGATAGATAGGTACTCAGAAATGTTTACCTTAATTACTGAGAGCTTTGCGCCATCAACATTAATGGTTCCCTCAATATCTCTATTGCTTATATCAATTAACACATTATCTTTAGTAAGGTTCTTCACATATTTGCATAGTTGAATCAGTATGTTATTGCTTCTTTCAATACTATGAACATTGCATTCGATAAGTAATGGAAGTAAATAACTTGCACCTCTACCACTCTTAATGGGTATTTCACGAAAAACTTGAAGTATTCTAATGCAGTCAAGAGGTATTGTCGCATTTATTAAAAGCTCTTCAACTTGATTCACATAACTATTTGAAACCAGTAATATAGAGTATGAGTAAGGTATGTTTATAGCATCAATAGTTGTATAGGAGTATGTGTATGTTGCTACGTAGCCTACTGTAAATGCTATTAGAAGTACTGCTATGGTCACTAATATTGTCTCAATACTTATAGCTACTTTAAAGAACATTAACTTAATGATCTTAAAAACAGGTGAGACTAGCGTTGGTATAGCTATTGATTCCTCTTCTATGAACCCCTTTACTCTCTTCAATAATACAATCACTACAATAGTAAGTAAAATTACTATCATCATTACTATATGCTCCATTGGTATTGACATAGCATTGAAATTCATATAGCCAATCCCAAGGCGTTAAGCACGGTATTTAATATAATTGCACATGAAGCCCCAAGCAAGAAAAACGTAGTACTAATAATGAGTTTCTCGTGTAGCACGATCCCAAACTTTACAGCTAAGCTCTTTATAATGTATGCCAGCAGTGCTTGAAATCCTATGTCAGGAGTAAGTGTTATGCCAACTAGTAATGGAAATGGTGAAAAACCTAATACGTGTGCTAGTAATGCCACTGGTAATGCAAAAGTAAGTGAAAAGATTGACACATATAAAGAAGCCATAGTAAGTTTCCCGCTGTATATAGCTGACATCCAAATTACTATTGGTATCCACCTTGTTAAAGGCATTTGAGGCGAGTCAATACCATAGATAAAAAGCAGTATGTTTCCATAGAGATACGTAATAATGCTCCCCACAATAACTCCAATACTAAAGTACTTAACTACGGCAATGCTATTGCCCTTATTAAACCTAGCATAACGAAGCAAGTTCATAGCAGAAGCAGCTATAGTTTGAGGCATTGGAATTCCTGTATAGGGATCTAGAATAGCATATGTTAAAGTACTGCGTGTTCCTGTCACATACATTACTAAAGTTATTAATGGATACAAAGCCTGCGAGCCTATACCGGTTTCTCCAACAGTCCTAATGTTACCTATTATCAATATGAAGTGAAGGAACAAAACTAAAATTAGCATAGCAATGAAAACAACATTAATGCCATTTAAGCTTGTGAATACCAATGCAACAGCCCCAAGAAATGCTAAATACAGTATCCCTATGAATAGCATTAATCTCTCAAGGGTAAATTTCATAGTAACCTTTACACTTACTAAGAGTTGCCTAAGATATTTGATAATGTATAGTAGTAAAAATGTTGCTATAAAGCCAATGTTATAACTAAGTAAAATTGGAGATACGCTAAAGAGCATGCTATCGTAGCTTTGAGCAGGTATTATAGGAATTTTAAATAGAGCTATGGCTGCAGGTATGAGTACTAGGTACATTAATAGGGATCCTATAAACAACATTCTTAAAATGCCAAGGGGTAAAAGTAGAAAAAGTGCAAATACAAGTGGTATAAAGGTTAGTGCAAGTGATGCTCCAGGAATAAACATTGAAAGTGCAGGTGTTAGATCTATTGACATTTGATTCATAAAATAAAGTATTTGTAATACAAATCCAATTATAAAGAATACCACAAAGAGTTTTTTATCTATAAAAATACCTTTAAACACTTGTGTAACTATAGCGCTTACCGTACCCATGGGGTATCTGAGCCTCTCCTTGTAAAAGAAGTGATTTCTTAGTGCAAATGCTATGAAGAGACCCCCTAGAGATACTAGGGCCAAGGTGATGTATGTTGGCATTGCATCTATGTCTATGAAGAAAAGCCTGTTAATGCCGAAAAGCTGAGGTGGTACAGATATGTTAAATCCAAAGAGATGAAGCTTATTAGAAATGTGACTTAGAAAGCCGTATGTTACATACATCCCGCTTGTTAAAGTTGTTGTTATATCAATTCCCATAGCTATAGCTGTTGCGTATAAAATGTCTTGATCTTTATAATGAAGCTTCAGAAGCTTGCATATTAGCAAAATTAGTAACGGTATGTATATCAAAGAAATTTCAGAAGTTGTATAACCTGAGACTGCATAAGAATAGCTATTCATGAAGCTTACAAATAAGCCTACAAATGCTCCCATCAGAATGCTATGAAAACTCTTCATAGTGTTACCGGTATTCATTAACTGCACTTTAACATAAAGAGAGTAGGTAACATTTTAAGGTTCCTAACTTTATAAATCTTTGCAGTTTAATGCTAGACTGAATTGCAATGGGTGTAATGCATTGGAGCACATTAATCGAGATATCATAATAAAGAAAGCCAGTGAATTAATGAGAAGTGGAGCTACAATGCTCGCAGAATCTTGTCCACTTTGTGGCTCGCCTTTATTTAAGCTCACTAGTGGAGAAGTTGTCTGCCCAGTTCACGGTCGTGTAATGCTTGTAAAGTCTGAGGAAGAGTTATCTGAGGCTAATGTTGCATCAGTACTAATTGAATTAGAGAAATCCATAGCTAGTAAATTAGGTGATTATATCAGTAAAATAAGGAGTGGTAAGGAAGTAGAATTTGAGGATCTTAGGGACATCATCTCATGGTTAGACGCTCTTGAAAGAGTTGAGAGAATAAAAACAATTTTAAGTAGAGAAAAAATGCAGGAAAAGCGAAAAACAAAGTCTTCTAGAAAAACTGCAGACTAGTTTTAAGTATTTAATAAATACTTTATGTTCATCTTTAAGCTTATGATTTCTTCGCAAGTACCCTTTCCTTATTGCTTAAGCATAACTCTCAAGTACTTATTAATGCTTTACAGCATGGTACTACATTAGAGAAGACTCTCGTTCGCTATATGTTAACTCCTTGATGAAGGATTTGCAAGTTTTAAAATTTCTTTACTTTAAGGGATATGATTTTGTCTCTCAACGGTGGTCTTAAAGAGGTTATGCATACTTATAATATTGTAAACTTTTCTATATTGCTAGTACCTGACAGCAATAACAGTGTTTAGTCTATGTCACTAAGAGAGTTTATACATTCACTTGATAAAGGAGATGTTGAAGATTATTCAAATTATGAATTGAATCCTATACTAGAACCTACACGAATGCTTCACTTAGCAGATAGAAATGAAAGAATTGTACTTTTCAGAGTTAAGAATGCTCAACAGTATGTATGTGTTGGTAATGTATTAAATAGTAGGAGAAGACTCTATGAAAGGGTATTAAATGTTAGAAAAGATGAAGAAGCGTATAAGAAGTTGTTAGAGTCTATAACTAGGCTTAGTAAGCCAAAGGAAGCAAGCTTCTTTAACTATTTCAAACCTGTTGTAGACTTTGACTTACATAACTTACCTTTCATAAAGTTTTACAATAATGATGGTGGAAGATACCTAACATCTGCAATATATATTGCGTGTTTAGATGAATTATGTAATATGTCTATACACAGAACTATGCTTGTATCAAAAGATTGTGTAGTAGCTAGAATAGTTCCTAGGCATTTAAGGTACATATATGATGAATACAGGAAGAGAGGTTCTGATACTCCTGTAGCAATAGTTATAGGTGCGCACCCGGCTGTGGAGCTCATGGCAGCTTCCTCACCCCCTTTGGGAGTGTTTGAGTTACACTTAGTGCCAAACCTATTAGAATCTTTCACAATCGCCTATACACCTATATACCATATACCTGTACCCTCTATCGCCTCTGTAGTTCTTGAAGGAAAGATATCCTCAACTCAGTTCGTTAATGAAGGACCCTTCGTAGATTTGCTAGGACTATATGATGCTGTTAGAAAGGAGCCCTTGATAAAAGTAGAGGCAATGTATGTAAATACAGAAGAGTATTTTCATGTAATACTGCCTTCAGGCAAGGAACACAAGCTTTTGCAGAGCTTTTATAGAGAGGCATTAGTATGGCAATATGTTAGTAATGTCGTTCCTAAAGTTCACAAAGTTAGATTATTAGAAGCAGCAGGTTCTTGGCTCATTTTAGCAGTCTCTGTAACTAAAAATGTTGATGGCGATGCAAAGAACGCAATATTAGCCGCATTCTCGGCTCATCCAAGTGCCAAAGTTGTATTAATACTAGACGAGGATATAGATTTGGATTCTTCTAATGATATTTTGTGGGCCTTTGCAACGAGGTTTAGGGGTCGGGAAAGCATTGTTCTTATCGAAAAGAGTAGGTGTTCAACACTAGACCCCATATCTCCAACCGGGGTCTGCGATAAGATGGGAATAGACCTTACAATACCCGTTTCTGCAAATAAAGATGTCTTTAAATATGTTAGAATCCAGTGATTTTCTATGTATCTTTCAAGTATTGAAGAAAAAATGCTCAATGGTGAGTATGGTGAGGTTATAGAAAAAGCAATGAAAGTTATAGTTAAAGTTGGTGAAACACTTGGAGCTGAGAAGCTTGTAGAAATAAGTCATGCACATATTTCAGGAGTTTCTTATTTTAATATAGGTGATGAAGGTCTCGAGCTACTGGAGGATCTCAGCAATAGAGGTGCAAGAATCTTAGTTTATACATCAGCAAATCCGTATTCCTTTGCAGGCCTAGCCTTATACAAGGACAGTTCACTACTTGAAAAACAGATGAGAATAGTGAAGAGCTTAATAAAAATGGGTGTAGACCCAAATAGCTTTACATGTACTCCGTATAAGCTTAGAAAACCTGGTATAGGGGAGCACTTAGCATGGGCGGAATCAAGTGCAGTAATCTATGCAAATAGCGTCTTAGGAGCAAGAACAAATAGAGAGAGTGGGCTAACAGCATTAATGGCAGCCTTAGTTGGAAGAACATACTATGCTGATATGCATAAGATAGAGAATAGAAAGGCTTGTGAAGAAGTGGTGGTGTTGTTTGACATCAATTCGATTCTCATTGCAAGTCTTCTCGGTCTCTACATAGGTAAAGTGGCGCAATGCATTCCTTACATTAGGGCTAGGTATAGGGCAGAAAGTGAACTTATGTTTGACTTGATGGTGAGAAACATGCTAGCCTCAATATCTGCAACATCAGATTTACCGATGGCAGTGTTAGAAGGTGTAACACCTCAACATACATATGTTATAGAAAGAAGTGAAATCATATCTGTAAATCTCAAGGAACTTGAGGATATGGATTTAAAATGTTATAGCGACACTATGCTCATAGGATGTCCTCATGTGACATTAGACGAACTTAAACTACTATTAATGGATAGACACTTGGATTTGTTAAAGAAACAAGGCATTCAAAGAATTATTGTAACAGTACCTAAATATATTGAAAAGCGTGATAATGAAGTTAATGCGCTTATACAAAGAATGAGAGAAAAGTACTCAATAGAAGTTCAAATTCTACCAGGAGGCTGTGCAGTAGTGTCAAATTTGAGGTTTCTAAACTTTATGACTATAGCCACACCACATGGTAAGGCATTACATTATCTTCAAAATTTAGCAGGTGTAAAACCTTGTACAATTCATGTATAAGGCTTGAGAATGTTGTAACGTTGAAGGAAGGAGTTGCCTCAGGCCAAATAGTTAAGGTTTCTACTTTGTCGTTTTTAGGAGATGTTGATAGACAGAGTGGAAGAATAATTTCTCAAGATGTAGGTAATTATGGTAGAGTGATCAAAGACGCTATACTAATTACTAAGAGGTTTCGAGGTAGCACTGTAGGTGTATATGTACTTTACTCTATGTGCAAAAGAGGATTAGCACCTAAAGCTATATTGATGTGCAGACCAGATCCCGTAGTAATAAGTGGCATTATTTTATGCGACATTCTTGGCGTAAGCAATATACCTGAGAATGTCTATGAAAAAGTTCCTGACGGTGTTAATGCTATATTAAAGTGTGATAAGAATGCAATAGAGCTGTGCTTTACTTAATTTTGAAAAAGCTGTCTTTACAAAACGCATTTGCTTGCTATTCCTTTATCTGTCCAGTCCTCCCCTACAACAATTCTACCTATATCTAGACCCTTGACCTCTCCCTCATATTCAGTTAAGACACATATTTTCTGCTCCATAAAATCCACACTCTCAATGATTCCTATTCCCACTTCTTCAAGCGAATTATTGAGTAACGCTACAAGAACTCCTTTGGTATTTGATGGTCTAACTACATAAACATCATCATGATTTATAGCAATTCTTTCTACTTTCACATCATCAGGTACGGCCATAACTATGGCGTCATTATATCGACTTAGCATTAGTACTGGTATTCCCAATTCTTTTTGCAATTTTTCATGAAGTTCTTGATCAAGAGCCCCATTGAAAAGACAGGAATTTAGTAATGCTACTTCATTTAGTTTGAAGCACCTTCGCTTAGCTCTTTGAAAGTAATTCATATAGTTAACTCTTCTAAGGTGTCTACGATCATCTCTATCTCTCTTTCTTACTACTTTTGGTGTAGGAGCGCAATATGCTTTGGAACTAGAGAACTTGCTTAAAACGCTGGTTAAGTAATTGCAAGATTCGTTACCCATTATTATAATGTTATCTGGTTTTAAATTCTTTATTAGTTGTAATTTGTATTGTATAGCTCCAAAATCTCCAAACCATCCATCCGTGTTTATTATAATTACTTGCGAATTCTTTTCTTCTGCAAGTCTTACCAGCTCTAATATAGATGAAAGTAGCTTTACTATTGCAGCGCCATATGATGGCGATAGAAATCCTATGAAACGCATAACGTCTCCCGTAAGCTCTCTTAGCCATAGCACCTTTCTGTCAATGAATTTCATAGCTATAAAGCCTGGAGGTGCTAGGTCACATTGACCTATATCAGCGTCTATTAAAGCTACTTTGAGGCCTTTTTCGAGAGCTAAGTTAGATAATAGAGTTGCAAATGAGGTTTTGCAACTCTCAACATAACCAAGTATAACTACCTTCCCTCTACGTTCAACTATTTCCTGTCCTATAGACTCCCATACGTCTATTGGTTCCTCGCCTGGTAACGGCTCTTCAACTCTGCCTCCTTCACCAATAACAACATTAATAGTACTTGGCTCAAGTATTTTTAAAGCATAACTTCGAAATCTGTGAATCCAGATCTCCTTACCGGCATCTAATTCTATTCCTAGTATTTTAATACGTCCATTCTCAACATGAATCCTTATAGGTCCTATTACCCTTAACAGTCTTCCTTTATCTATAGAAACTCTCGCACTAACAACGTCTATTGTTCGTTGAGCTTGCAGTGCTGCTATCATGACCTGATCCCATTTCGTAACTGTGCTACGTAGCTCTGCACTACATTACTTTACTTTATTTCTGCTCATAAATTTTACATGACTTCATCGCTATATTTAGTGCTGCAAAAGAGTCTTTGTCTGACCTTACTTCTTCATAAGTAATTGTTTTAGAAGTATTGTATTCAGAGACAAGCTCTACTACAACTCCCTGTGGAAGCTCTTTATTTAACTTATCTATAAACAACTCAAAATCTCTATGAATTATTGCAGTTGGAATTCCTATTCTGACTATTTTCTTTGCAGCCTCAATATTACTAAAGAAGAACTTAAGTATTTGTATAACTTCTTTTTCACTTCTATGCTTATTCATATAGATAATCTCCGAATTTGCCAAGAGTGCTACACCTATTGACTTGCCGTAGTCTATACCCGCCGTGAGTACATGTACTTTGCTACTCTCTAATTTTGTGTAAATAACTGCCTTTATTATAGCGCTTTCCACATTATCAGCATCGATATTTACAATCTTAACGTTGTTTAAATTTAAAAAAGGGCGTATGTACTCTAATCCCTCTCTATCAGCTATAACAACACCTGTTAACTGTAATTTTACATCAGGGTCCACCCCTTGATATACAACATTAAATGATTTTAGAAACTCTACAACCCTGTATAGTAGTCTAGGATTGTAAATAGAAACAATGATTCTTTTATCTTGTTTTAAGATGCCTATTCCGATCCCCCATCAGCCCAGATTTACGCAGACCTCACATCACTTTTCAGTTCCCGGATTCTTCTTCATCTATTAGATTAATTTAATTTTCAAGTTAATATGCTTTAATATTGTAATGATAATTACTTAAAGAAGCTCACATATAATCATGGTTAAGATTTATAACTCCTCCTTAAAATTACAGTGTAGCTTAGTAAATACTGAGCGATGTTACTATGTTAACTAAACTGCGTCCCTTTATCATGAAATTTATTGCCTCATTAGCACAGCATATTGATGTTGATCCGAATAACATTACGTTAATAGGATTAGCACTTTCATTTTTTGTTATAATATTTGCAAGTATTGAAAGCTTAAAAATCATGGTACCCATAATGATTGCTTTCTCTAGTATTGCTGATATGCTTGATGGTGCTGTTGCAAGAGCTAAGAATAGAGTTACTATATGGGGTGGTGTATTAGATTCTTTTTGTGATAGAATTGAGGAGTTTAATTATTTGCTTTCCTTAATGATACTAGGAGTGGATTCTCTTCTACTCTATTTTGTAATGCTTATATCGTTTTTAATCAGTTACTTGAGGGTTCTAGGTGAAAAGCTAGGGGTAAAAGTTGAGGGAGTAGGTATTTTGGAGCGCGGAGAAAGGGTTATATTGATATTAATATCTTCTCTTGTGATTGTAGTCAGCGAAAGCTATGGAGTTACAATAGCAAAAATTGTATTGTTAACAATGGCATTTCTGGGCATAATTACAGTTATTCAAAGGCTTTACCATATATTTAAAGCGTTGAGTAAATCATAACCTCGTAACTTTCTTTCTCTCTTCTTCGGCTCTGACCTTTATAATACCATAGAATATTGCACAGTTAATACAATAGCATTTTGTAACGGGATACCTCATGATTATAGCCCCTTTCTTCTCTAACTCAGCAGCTAGCTGAGGATCTACAGGTGAATACATTCTAGTTACACAAATTGCCTTATCCTCAGGTATGAGAGCACCACAATTATCGCAATGTACTCTTGTTACAGACCCCTTATCTCCCTTCCTTCTGCCTCTATTTTCCCTCTTCTTTGGCATTCAAGGGCACCCATAATATGTGTGACATTCATGACAATTCTATTTGCACTACTAGTTTAAAAACTATAATTAAGTTGAGAACGTATATTGTGAACCTAACTATACTGTAATGAGGTAATCACAGGTTTGTCATCCGGACTTCTACTTTATGATTGTAATACTTCGCACGTCTTTATGCGTGGAGTGACAATAACTTATCGCCTGAAAATAAATCAATATTTCTTAGCTATAGCTATTACAGCCTTTGCTTGATTATTGCAGAAGCCACATTGTGTTCCTTTAAATAGATCTGATCCAATGTTAAGCTTCTTTAACGATTCTTCCATAACCTCTCCTATTACGTCAACTCCTTCGATGCCTTGCATTTTACTGTAAACACACCTTTCATCTCCACACCAAGGCATTAAAACAACTCCTCCTAGTTCTTTCAATATCTTCGCTGCTTCCTCTATACTCTTAGATATTCTAATGTTTGAAATGAGTTCTTTCCATGCCCTTGCTGCAAGGGCTTGTGCTATCTCAGTGAGCATTACATGGACTCTTTCAACTAATTGTTGTGCCGGTACTATTTCTCTCTTGACCTTATCACGTCTAAATACTGTCACAGTGTTATTTGTGATTTCACGTACCCCAACTTCAATTCTCAATGGAACTCCCTTTAACTCCCACTCAAAGAACTTCTCAGCGGGTCTCATATCATCTCTTAAGTCTAGATATACCCGTATACCATTTTCACGCAGAGCCTTTGCTACATTATTACAATACTCAATTACCATATCTTTTGTATCTTCTTGGTAAATTGGTATCACAACAGCTTGGTAAGGTGCAACTAGTGGTGGCAAAATGAGGCCCTTTTCATCGCTATGAAAAGCTATAATTGAAGCTATAACCCTTTCAGATATACCGTAACTTGTCTGCCACGCATAGTCTATTGATTCATCCCTCTTCTGAATTTTAACATCAAAAACCTTTGTAAATGTTTGCCCAAGATTATGCACTGTTCCTATTTGAACAGCTCTCTTATCTGGGAATATAGTGTCAAAGGCTATTGTATAAATGGCTCCAGCAAATTTATCCCATTGAGGTCTTCTAGACACTATGTAGGGTATTCCTAACATGTCAAAAAACTTTGCATATATATTTATAGCCTCTCTTATTTGCTCTTCGCTACTCTCAAAGCTCTCATGAACTGTGTGCGCCTCTTTAAATGTTGTGACCTCCCTTACCCTAATCATAGGCTTTGTCATTTTTGTTTCATATCTAAATATGCTAACAATTTGATAGTATTTCTTAGGTAATTGCTTGTAGCTTTTAATCCATAAGCTCTCCATATAGCTAATTGTGGTTTCACTTGTGGGTCTCAATGCTAGCTTTACATCTAATTCCTCTAATCCTGCTTTAGTAATCCAAAACACCTCTCCTTCAAAACCTCTTACATGCTCACTTTCTTTTGCAAATAGTGTTTCAGGTATCAGCAATGGCAATAGTATTTCCTCATGCCCAGTCTCATCTAGAAGCATTCTTATCAATTCAATAACTCTTCTTCTAATTTGAAAGCCGTATGGAAGCCATATACCCGTTCCCTTAATAGGGTATCTTCCATAATCATATATTTCAGCCTCTGAAATAATCCAGCTAAACCATTCACTAAAGCTTTCACCATATTTTTGAGGTCTTTGCATGTCCACAGCTCTTCACACCATACCTGAAGTTATTGACCACTCTTAATTACTTTTCTGGCAAAGAGTATGAAACCTGTGTGACCCACCATATAAGTTGCTGGTCTAATAGATTTCCTTGATAACTCTATTTCCCTAAGAAGTATTTCACAAGCTCTCACATCTACAAATCCCTTATGTTCGTCCATAGCCTCAAAAAGCCTTATTAATTGTTGCATTGTCGGAATGAAAAATGCTATAGGAGCTGAGGGCTTTAATGCAGTGTATATAGTATCTAATGCTTCCCAAGGATCAGGTATGTCTATAATTGCTGCATCCAAATCTTTTTCATCAACACCTTTCTTAATGTCACCATGCTTTATAGTGACATACTTATCTAACCCCAATTTCATCAAATTACTCTTAGCAACCTCTATAAACTCTTTTCTGCTCTCATAACCAAAAACATGCCCTTGAGGCTTAACAAAATATGCTAAAACCGCTGTAGTGTTACCGGAGCCTACTCCTGCCTCTAAAACCTTGCATCCGGGTTCGAGCCCAAGCATTAAAACTATGAACCCGAGATCCTTTGGATAAATTATTTGTGTAACTCGCTTAATACCCCTCTCTAAGTAATCGATGAGCAGGGGCTGTAAAATCCATGCCTTAACATTTAGCGTAGTTACTACTTGACTTCCTATCTCCTTCTTAATAATGTCATCAATAAGTATTACCCCCTTATCCGATGCCACCTTCTTGCCTTGCTCTACTCTAACCAAAAACTTTCTCCTACTATCAAAGTATATTAGAACCTCTCTACCATATTCTATTGTATTTCTGCGGCTCAGCATTGATGTCATATATCACCACTTCTATAATACCAGCCTTCATCATCACCGATCTAAAAACAGCTATTTCATTACTTAATACTTTAAATGCCAAATTAGTTTATAGTAAGATGCAAAAGTACAAGAAAATTACATAAAATGCTATAATAGATAATACGCAGTTTAATCAGCTTCTACTTACTTTTACTCATTTAGCTTGCCCATGTCTATATTTCCCTCAGAACCTCTATAACTTTAGACTTAGCATTTTTTCTCTTAGTTTTCTCTAAGCTTGCTTCTGACTCCCACAATTCTCTCCTTAACAACTCCCTTATAGCTGTTCTTATCACTTCACTTCTTGATGAATACCTGCCCATCCTCACTAATTCGTCTATTGCTTCTAAATATGTTTCAGGCATCTTTACTGTAACGATGCGCATATTGTATCTACACCACCTACCTATTTATGATAATTATAATTTATAAGCAAGAGCACTGCTAAACTATCTCTGAGAATACCTTATATAAAGTGAGGCTGAAATAATGGGTACAAAGGGAGGTAAGCCTCTTTCAACCTTAGAAAAAAGGCAGCGAAAACTTGTAAAAGAAGAAGCTAAGAAGGCTGTAAAGGAAGAGAAAAAGGAGAAGGCAGTGGCAACAATCAGCTTAGACCCGGCAATGATTACAAAAGCCCTTGAAGAGGTAAGTAATGCAAGTTTTGCAACACCATACACTCTTTCACAGAAACTTGGGGTAAAGTATAGTATGGCTAAGAAATTAATAAAAGAACTGGCTAAAAACAGTAGTGCAAAAATATTAGCGAAAAACAGACGCGTAATTCTTATATCCAAGAAATAGGGCAAAGTTTATTTTAATTTACAAGTTCTTAAACTACTCTAATAAATTAATACGAGTTTTAAGTTAACTCATTGCTATTGCAGTAATTTTTTCAAGACCCTTAAAAATCTCCTTCTTTCTGCTATAATCATGGAGTTATTCCGTGATCTCACATTTATATCCAATACTACTACCCTTTCATCCATTTTATCAACTCTCTCTATATCATCTCCCTCTTCGCTTATTACAACTGTTGGTACAACAGCTAAAATCTCTTGTCTATGCGTGTAAATACCTCCTACAATTATGGTCACACTTCTACTTTCTAACGCTCTGGCCTTAGCCATTAATTGCTGTTTTGTAACATCGTTCACAAAGTGAGGGAAAAACACTGTTATATTAGGGTTTAAGATTGAAAGCGCTAGAGCGACATCAGGATAAAATATGTCTTCAGCTATGTAAACCCCCACCTTTAAGTTGGCTGAATCTATGTAGGGAATTTCATTATATCCGCTAACCCCTCCTCTAACTGAAACTTGTCTTACAACTTTCTTTACTTCAGAATTTGATATAAATACTGCTGATCTATAAAGCCTAGAACCTCTTCGCTCAAGTATAGGGCCTGCTAAAAGAGTTACAGCATATTTTCTATTTATGTTAATTAACTCCTCTACTGTAGGACCTGGTATTAGTTCTCCATTAACTTTGACGCCTTTTCTAACTATTCCTTCATATAGTGCAATGCCATTTAGCATTTGCGGTAAGATTATCATCTTTACGTGTTCATCGTGTTGCAAAATCCTTTCTATTGCTTTAGAAACTCTTTCTATATTCCTTTTCTTTGCATTCAACTCTATGAATGTGTGTATTACTGCAATTCTTATAGCTCTTTCGTTTAAGAGCATATAGAGACCACTACATTATAATCATATACTAAAGGAAGTATAGTTTTGCACATTTCGTTGAAAAGATCCTCAATAACCTCTCTATACTCTGCTTTACCATTCTCTATTTGCTCCATCTTCTTAAGCAAATCTGTTGTTCTTGTAATTGAAACCATCTTTGCTATTGCTTCAGTTTCTCTAGAGGTGTTAGCAAGTATCAGTTCAATTGTTTTACTAAGGTAAGATACATCAATACCTCCTGCTACAAAACCATACTTATTCAGATACCCTAGTATAGCATCCAAAACATTATAACTTTCTTCCTCATCAGGAAATCTTGTTCCCGCCAAGAGCATGTATATTAGTATCCCGGTAACAGATGGTATTAGGTACTGCACACCCTTTCCAACAGTATACACATATCTTCTCTTCTGTATTGTCTCAATTATTTTAGCATATGTACTCGGTCTCCCTATTTCAACTAATTTCATCCACTTAATCATATCTCCTTGCGTTGGCAACTTCACCTCACTAATTTCAACAGTTTTAATACTTGTTGGCTTTATTACAGTCTCGTGTTTAGGAAGCACTATTACTTGAATAGGTGCATAAATAAGAGTGAAACCAGGTTCCACGATGCTTACTGTAACGTCTATAAGTCCTCTCCATATAGTAGCATTAATTTCCTCGCTTCTGTATGCTACCTCCACGTTATAGACCATTCGCTCTATAATTGCGGGCTTCATCTGACTAGCCATAAATCTCCTAAATATTAAGTCATATAATTTGAAGTGCTGAGCTGTTAGTCTTACGGGAACCTCTATAACACCTTCTGCTATAAGCTCTCTTAATTCAACAACATCCACAGGTTTTGTAGGCCTTATGGCTTCATGTGCCCCTCCTTCACCCCATGTCCTTGGCAAAAAGAGCTCATTAGCTCTATTATCAAATATCTTTGTCAAATATTCTTTTGCTACACCTATTCCTGCTGTTGAAACTCTAGTACTATCAGTTCTATGATATGTTATGAGACCTAATTCAAATAGCTCTTGAGCTATTTTCATGGCTTCTACAGAATTTAGCCGTAATATTCTTTGAGCTTCTGCTAGCATTTCATCTGTTGTGAATGGTGGTAATGGGTATAATGTATCTACATATGATTTTACTGGCTTAAGCACGATGTCAATGGACTTTGGGCTCATCTTCTTCAGATTATACTTCTTTATATCTTCCTCTGGTATTTCAAATGTTAAAGCTCCTACCCTGACTACTTTACTTCTTCTAAGTGTACGAACTCTCGCTAAAGCCAACTCTATTATTTTTCCTAGCACAGGTGTTTGAACTCTACCAGCACTATACCTTCTATCTAGTTTTTCACGCCCACTTACCTCAGCATATCGCTTTGTTACATACTCTGAAAGTGCAAAACCCAGCCAGCGATCCTCAATTCTTCTAGCTAGCTGTGCTTTGACTAATTGAATATCTATTTCTCTAAGGTTTTCAAGCGCAGTTAAAATTGCTCTCCTTGTTACCTCATGGAACTCCGCTCTCTTAATACTCTTTGCATAAGGAGCTAAGGCCACAGCAATGTCATACCCTATTTTTTCGCCTTCTGCATCAGGATCAGTTGCTATAATAACTTCATCTACCTCCATAGCTAAGCGCTGCAGAGTCTCAACAATGTCTTTAGAAGAACGAAGATTTGCTGAACCACACATTGGACATACATCTCCCTTTACAAACTGAGTACCACAATTTAAACAACGTTTAATAAAGTCATAGCGTGGCACAAACCATGTAATACCATTATAATTACGTTTCTCAACACCGTAAATAGATCCTGATGAAAGATCCTCCTCAACAAGTTCAAACATATGACCGCCTGACGCTGTTATGAGTAGGTGTAGCTTGCCTATGTTTACCTCATAAACTCTAAGAACCCCATACTCTCTTACCGAGGGCTTTCCAAAAAATGAAGCTATGGTCCTAGCTTTATTAGGTGACTCGACAACAAATAGTGCAGTCTTTATAAGCTCTTCTCTTTTCCTTACCATATCCTCAGGCACCATTCCAGACTTCAGCATTTTAACAATCTCTCTATCCTTATCAATGCTTCCTAACTCCTGGTCTAACGCAACTTCGCGTAAATCATAAAACTTGAAGTCATCTATATAAAATCTAAGCCTTCTTTCCAATCCCTTCAAAAGTCTAATATCATCAACTATAACTATAGCTAGACCTCTAGTTATACCACCTATGTAAAGCCTTGAAGTCCTGCCGCTTGCTTGAATATATGTTGGAGCATCGGGTATCAACATATATAATTGTCCACTCTCTTCATAGATAACTAGAGTTTCGCTTTTCTTTAATTTCTCAATTATGTCGCTTCTCTTCAGCATATTAATAACGTAGCTATGCACTTTTATCAAGGTTTTTGCCACATCTCCTTCAACTTCCTGCCCCTCTTCCAGAGCCTTAATTACGCTTTTCAATCTCGCCGTCGAGGTTCTCCTAACTACTCTCCTTAGCAATGTAATACAGTTTAATATATCTCGCTTTTCTCTGTCCTCAACAATTTCAAGTAATGCCGTTAGTAATCTAAGTAGCGTAGTAGGGTTGAATTCTACTTTTGTAAGTGATATCTTGTGTCTTGGTACACCAAAGAATACCGCGTATCTTATTACCTCTGGCAAGTCAATTCCTCTAACAAGAAGTCCGTAGTATGTTGCTACACCTACTACAGCACGCAACCTACCTTCTATGAAGTCTTGCAGTGCTTTACTTCGCTTACTGATAACAACATCTGCCTCTATGTTTCTATTTCTTAACTCTTGAGCTATTCTCTGAGCTTCTTGGACGCCTTTATCAATGGGCACATATATTAGTCCTCCAGAGCCAAGGTTCTTAATAAGATCGCTTAATAACTCTATTCTATGCTGCTCGTCAGTAACAATGTACGCATCACGTATGTTTCTATAGATTTCTACACCTGCACCTATAACAAAGCCCAGAAGCTCTCTAAATAACTTAACTCGACGCCCTCTTGCTTTACCAGTTGCAGAACTAACAATTAACATTCCAACTTTAGCTCTTCTTTCTATGAGCTTTTTTTGATACTTGCTGTATAATTCTGTTATTGGTACACCTTCCTCCTGACAATACTCAGCATAACCCTTTTCCCTCTCGCTTTCACACCTTACGAGCCTTAATCTTAGGTTTGCTAACCTGTATCCTAATTGAATGTCCTCTTCGGAAAAGCCCATTAATTGCAATATGTATTCTACTGCTTTGCTTCCCTTCATTACAGCATCAACATCGTCAACAAAAATGAGATTGATTTTCCTACCATTATTAATCAAAGGCTTGAAAATTTCAGTAAAGTTTTTCTGCAAATAATTTGATGTTGTTATTAAAATATCAAATTTCCCTTCTTTTACGCTATTCTCTAACTCTATTCTCTTCTTAGTTGAAATCTTAGAATGTAAAGCGATGACTTCTACAACTACATTAGCCTTATTCATGTACTCCAAGAGCTTTTTGTAATAATGTTCAACAAGAACAGATGTTGGTACGATTATGTATGTGACTTTGCTATACTTATAGGCTAGAAAAAGTGCAGCTACTAAGCCAAATGTTGTTTTTCCTACACCTGTAGGAGCTATCATAGCAAAGCTTTGATTTTGAGCCAACCTATACGTCCAAGTTATTTGTAAGCTCCATGGACTTCCACCAACACATTGATTGAAAAACCTAATAAATTCTTCAACAAATTCCTCTATTTTTACAAGTAACTCAAGTCTTTCTGATGATTCACGTACATACTTAGCTAATTCCCTAAACGAGGACACTTTTACTAGTTGTGACCCCTGCATACACCTTTCACAAGCATTCTTATTCAATACTCTAATGTCGTCTATAGGTCCTCCACAATTAATACATAACCTCATATATCTTGCTAAAGGCATCTCGGTATACAAATTCCTTTCAACAGTACCAGCGCAACACCGTTCCATGTAACACCGAGACCCCTCAATGTTGTGATACTACCTATACTAAAATACACTTTATAGTGAAAGTAGGTATATAACTTATTTGAGAAAATTTTGCTAACATTCATTTCTTCTTGAAAGCCGCAACTTTTTAAAGAATTGACTAAAATCAGAGAAGAGAAGTATCATCATTATTCAGAAGACCGTCGTATCATCATGATACCCGTTAAAAATAAATAACTTTACAAAGCTTATTAATATTAAGAGCTCTATGTGATGAAGCTCACATTCTGATACAATGAGATAATGATGATACCTGTCTCAGCTGATTCATCTTTGTCCTGACCCCCTCCCCGCCCTAAAGGGCGAGACTTCCAGTTGTAAGAGCAACATGGTTAAATTGATGTTTCAGTGATCGAGGGCTTCTTCATAGCGTTCATTAAAACCCCGTTTTCATCATCCCTAGCTGCAGAGCTTATATGATATTACAGAGGATATTAGTCTTACTGGCGAAATCTATATGGGCATAGAGCTAGGCAAAAAATCCATGCCACCACAACTTATTATCTTAGTAATCATAGCTAAGCATAATGGCGTCACATTAAGGCAGCTCTTTGAGTCAATAAAGCAACAACATCATAGTTATGTTTTGAACTACTTATCTGTAGACGAGCTGTCTAAAGATTTAAACGTATTACACTTGCTAGGCCTTATTCAAGAAATTGACGGTAAGTATGTAGTTACAGACAGAGGTAAGATTATTGTTGAGAAGATCTTAAGGAGCAATAAAAATGCATCTATTGAGAGCAAAACCTTAGGTTGATGCAATTCTCCGAATAATGGTAATGCTCTTCTGCAATATCAAAAAATTGTAATATGATGGCTACTGTAAAACATTGTGTAGAGCATGCGGCGGCCGGGATTTGAACCCGGGATCTCCGGCTTGGAAGGCCGGCGTCCTAGACCAGGCTAGACGACCGCCGCTCCAGAATCATAAGAAGCTACAGAAATCTGTTTTTAAGTGTTCTTTGAATGCCAAACTCGTTGTGTACTTGGTGAAAGATTTTGGTAACATGCTCTAAATACTCACTATCAGCTCTGTACCAATATGTAGGTTTTTCAATGCCTTTTAACACCTTAGCCATTGTTACTACTCCTCTTACAACGTTAGCTACATCCAGCATAAAGCTTCTATTCTCTATTATTGGCTCTTCTGATTCGTAATATGCTAGTGCCCATGGCGGAATTGCTACGCCCATGCTATTCAGTATTGCCATGAGGTTCTGTATTAATGCTACGGCCCCTGTATCGTTTCCTATGGCTATAAACCCTGCAACTTTTCCTTCCAATTTACTTCTTCCATCAATAAATATAGCGTTTTCAAAAACCGTAAGTCTGTCTATAAAGTTCTTTAAAGGTCCTGGAACAGTGTACCAGTATATTGGGCTGATAAAAATCATTCCATCACTTTTTTCAATAATCTCATAAAGTTTTCTCATATCATCTTCATATACGCATGGCAATTTGCATTGCTTAACATCCTCAGATACACAACCTCTGCAAGGCTTTATATCTAAGTCATACACATCTATTACTATAGCTTTAGCTTTCTCTAAATATTCAGCTATTCTTTTGCAAACCTCAGCTGTTAATCTTACACTACCGTATTTGTGTGGCGAAGAGCTAATAATCAGTATTTTTATATTCTCTAAACTCAATAAGTAACCCCCTGTAAACTCTGATATAAGAGAGAAGTGTTCAAAAATAAAAAGCTATAGCATCTTGAAGACCGTATTGAGGAAACTCTCTATAAAAATTAATTGACCTTTAGACCATAAGTACTGATAATAAAAGCATAAACTTCTTGAAAACTTTTATATTATTATCTTATTTAGCTAACTTGGCTGACATGCTTAGTTAATGCTATGGTGTTTTGCATATGCTTAGTGAAGATTGGAAAACGTATAAGAGAATTGAAGCAGAGATAAAGAAAACTTTAAGTGATGATATACATGAGTTTCTGACAAAGATATTTAATGTTTACATAGTCAGGTTTGGTATAGATGTATTTAAGCGATTAGAAGATATAAGAGATAAACTCATACCCTTAACTACTAGGTTTGATAATGATAAGTACACTGAGTTTTGTGACACTTTCTCAAAGGCATATAGATCAATACTTCTTGATAAGGACATTGATAGCAGTACAAAGATGAAGTTGGTAGAGTTAGCACAAAAAACAAATGCGTTTTTTGGATCTAAGGGTCTAAGCATTTGTGTTAAAGAATTGAAATATTATAAAGTCAAGGTGAAAACAATATTTAAAGGACAGGAACTTAACAATGCAATTGTTAGTGCAGAATCTGAGGGACGTGTTGTAGCTTCGTCAAAAACTAATGACGCTGGTATATGTGAAATTGAAGTGCCTGAAGGTAGGTACACTGTCTATGTGTATAAAGATCTCGGTGAAGGAGAATACATATACGATGAGCGAATTATTAACGTGCCTCAGGAGATTGAAGTTGTTTTTAACATAAGTGAAACTAAGACTCGCACTGAAATAGAAAAAGAGCGCGGTGGTAGACCAATTATAAAGGAGGTTTCATAAATTAAATGTATTCTACTAATATGATGCCTAAACTTTTTAATAAAGATGTGCTGAACTGATATCTGCGTGACATCTCTTTAACCCTTCCTTTTGCGAAAATAGTATTAGCTCTATGCTCATATTGTCTAGAATAGAAAGTGCTATTGCCTTACGGAAATCTTCTAATGTATTAATCTTTTTCCCATTAACTTCAATTATAATGTCTCCTACAGATATATTGCAATTCTTAAACAACAGCTTATTGGCTATGCCCATAATCATTAGACCATTTTCTAATTTAAGTTTCTTTAAAGCATTGGGAGATTGCAGAAGCTTTAATCCAAGCTTTATATGTACTACTTTACCTAACTTCCTTAGTATTAGGTAACTAAGAAAGATTCTTGATGATGGTAGTGCGAGTGAAAACTCATTATATGAGAATGACCTTGAAAGAAGCATACCGACGACATTACTGTCAATGTTAAGTAATGGTGCACCACTCATTCCGGGTATTGTAGGCATGTTTAACAACATTAGCCCTTCAATTTCTCTATTATTGATTATAGACCTAACCTCTAGGCCACTAACTATTCCCATTGTTATGAAGTGCCTTAAAATACCTTGTGCTATCCCACTTGAAAATACTATAGCTCCCTCACTAATTAATGTGTCCTCAATTTTAAGAGGTCTCCTACTTACATCAACGCCTATAAACATTAAATCGTTATCTTCATCTACAGAAATTACTGTACCTTTATAAATATCCCCGTCTAATGATATAATACACAGCCTATCTTTAAAATTGCTAAGAATGTGTGAAACTGTAATAATAACATCTTTATCAATGTAAAAACCTGTTGCAATGCGCTCTTCTGTTACGCTTACATCACTATTAATACAGTTTCCTTCATTTACAACAATTGCTACAATGGACTCTATGACATTGCTAATGACTCTCCTCAAGTTATTTTCAATAAGTTTGAAAACATTTTCTGCATTACCTAGCACATTAATCACGCTCCTCATAATAACCCATTTATAATACAGTAACTTATCAATACTAGCCCACATACATTCTACCTATTTCAATTCAAAATCTTTTTCAAAATAATTGGAATGCTAGAACTTAATCCTATGTGAGAAGAACTGTGAATAAGAATAAAGTGTTCACAAAATGATTGTCTTAGAGAAATTCTTCTGAGTTCAATAGCACTTTATTGTGCTTATGTTGACTCTATACAAGCTTTTTAATAAGCAATTACATTTAACTATCAATATTGAGGTGTACGAAAGCGCTATGCGCACATACCTCATTATTATTAGGGGTGTTTTAAGAGGCTTTGGAATTAGGGGATACATATATGAGAGAATGGTGATAAAAGGATTACGTGGTATTATAGAGGATTTAGAGCCTAATGAAATCTTGCTCTGCATTAATGGATCCGAAAATGCGTTAAATGAATTTATTGAAGAATTGAAAAAGTGTACTCCTTTTGCAATAATAAATGATGTTGAAGTTTATGAATTTGAAGAGTGCCTGCCTCAGGAAGGTGAGGATATTTCAATAATAGTAAAAAGCTTTGAGTAAGATTAATTCTTAAAGCTCTTCTACAACTATGGGCACCTTTAACCTCATTAATGATCTTCCTCGGTATATTTCTAACTCCACGTAACCTTTATCAATGCTTTCTTCTATAGCCAGCCTAAGGTCTTTAACACTTCTAACTCTCCTTTCATTGGCCTTAACTATCACATCACCTTCTCTAATTTTAACTCTGTGTGCAGGTGATCCTGGGACTACTCTTACAACCATAACACCCTCGCTAACTGTTGAACCTATGGCATAAGCTACTTGAGGAGTTACCGGAGCCACATAGACTCCTATCCAGGCTCTAACGGGTCTTCCAAACAATTTAAGCATTTCTATAAATCTCTTAGCACTATTTATTGGTATAGCGAATCCTATTCCTTGAGCATACGGAATTATAGCTGTTGTTATACCTACTACTTTGCCCTCAGCGTTTACTAATGGTCCTCCACTGTTACCAGGATTTATAGCTGCGTCTGTTTGAATTAAGTCCTCTAATATGACATTTTCACCTATTATTGTTCTTCCAACAGCACTTACAACACCTAAGGTCACTGAGGGGCCTGGAAGACCTAAAGGAGATCCTATAGCTAAGACTATTTCACCTACATTAATACTATCAGAATCTCCAAGTGATGCAGCTTTAATATTTCTATCAATTCTCAATAGAGCTAAGTCTCGATAAGGATCTAAAGCTATTACTTCAGCTTCCTCAGAAACCCCATCATGATATAGGATGATGACCCTTGCAGCACCCCTAACCACGTGTGCATTTGTTATGATGAGGCCAGGCTCTATAATAAATCCTGATCCTACACCTGTAAGCTCTTTGTATCCAAACAACGAAAGTACGTGTGGAACTTCTGTAATTATTGTTACAACAGATTCCTTAATCTCACTAACTATTTTTGCTATATCTGTACTCAACTTATAGATTAAGCTGTTTACCACAAGCTGCACCAAGTATGTTTAAAAATTAATTCATTTTTTAAATGTTTTTGCAATGGCTAATGCCATTTCATTTATTACTTTCTCCGGATTCGAAGCTTTCATTATAGCAGAGGCTACTAAGACTCCTGCAGTTCCAAGCCTAATTGCAGCTTCAACATCTTCTGCTGTAGAGATCCCAGCTCCTGTGAGTATTATGACATCTTTATTTATCTCTCTAACCTTTTGAACGGTATTTGTGATTATCTCTGGCTTTGCCTTTGACACAGCTATACCAGTACCTATCAACTCCGGCGGTTCTATGGCTATTGCTGTAGGTCTTATGGCAGCAACACTTGCTGCTGCAGTTGGCGTATCTGCGCAAACCAAGGCTTCTAAATTATATTTTTTAGCCACTTCAACTATAGCCACAATTTCGTCAAGCCTCAATCTGTGTTCACTATGGTTGACAAGCACACCTTTAACGTTCATATCTTTCAATGCCACCACAGGTAACCACCCTGTATACGCTCCAAATTCATAAGGATCTGCATGCTGTGCAAATACAGGTATTGAAACTACTTCAGCTATTCTTCTAAGTTCTGTTGCAGGTGGTATCACGATAACCTCTATGCCATATTCCTTTGCCATTCTCTCAGCTGTTTTCGCTATTTCTACTGCTTTTTGGCCAAACGCCGTGTTATAGGTTTTAAAGTTTATTGCGAGCACTGGTATTTTCAAGTTGCCTCACTAGGCCAGCATATCAATTTATGGATCTCAGCGTGTTAACCATGCAACAGCTCTGTTTTAACCTTAGGGCCTTTGACTTCATATAGTTTAGATTCTATGAATCTGTTCTGCAACTTCTCTAATACTTGTGGAAGAGTAGTGTATTCCATTTCTTCTGGTCCTAATCTATGAGGCATGAATGGCCCGTGCCTCCTCATATAATCAGCTATCATTTGTGCTAATCTTCTCGTTTCATCAAATGCCGGGTCATCAAATAGATCAGCAGGCCCTATCAGCCGCCCATTCTTAATTTGAAAGCCAAGTGCTACAACTCTTGGCGGTCCATCAAATCTTGTGCACCTTGCATGGCGCTGAGCTACGGGCATCAATGGTCCGAAATGACTTCCCCGCATCCACCCTGCGACGAGATGTGGAAATGCAAATGGCTCTAATACTTCGCCAACCGCTGGAAAGCCTGCTTGTGCTCTGACTATGGCTACGGGGTCATCCTTACCGACATATTGGCCAGCAATTAGATTTAGCCTTTCAACGGCTACCACTGCGGCTATTTCGTTATCAGATTTCCTGTACACCTTTCTTATAACAAATCTTCCTGGAGTGCCTATAAGTGCAAGTATATCATACATTTCTTCTGGCGCATTCATAATAACGTATTTTCCAGCCATAACGTCATATACTTCAAATTTGAATCCACTATGAAGCTTAGGGTCTATTACAAGCCCTGCAGTTGTAAACGGGTCTGCAAAGATTCTAAAGAGTGGAAGATTAAAGGCGCCAGGCTCTGTTTTGTCAGCCATGAAGATCACTACAGGCTCTGCAGGTCTTTCAACAAACTCCATTTCAGCAGCAGCAGGTCCTAATCCTCTTACGTTGCCTGAAAATGCGTCTGTCAGCAAGTCTTGACCTGCTGCATAAAGTCCAAGTTCTTTAGCAACCTTTGCAGCCTCTCTAAATGCATTCCAAGCAGTTTCATGAATCTCTGGAGCATCAACACCTTTTCTATGCGTCATTATTAGCTGAAGATCGTCACCAACATGTGTAATGTAGTAATCAATTAGTACTCCCTTGCTTTTTGCTTCTGCAATCACTTTAGCAGCCGCTGCCATGGTATCAGGGTGAACGACGTGATGCCCAGCCAAGGAACCTATATCAGCTTTAATTACAGAAATTGTAGTGGTTTGCTTCTGACTCATATCTAACACCGTACAATATATTTTTACCTAGTTTCAACTTTTAAATCTATTTACTGTAACCATTATTACGAGGTTTAACCGATACTAATGTTATAATTGTAGTAAATCAGCTCTGACCTCCTCCCCGCCCTGAAGGGCGAGCTTCAGTTGTAAAAATAGTTTCCTGTAAGCTTTTGATACCTATCTAAATAGCTACCTGGCTTATTTATTCTAGGTCTACCTATATCTGGATCCCTTCTAACTGTTACATTAACATCTTTCAGAAATTCATTAAATGCTCTTGAGACACTTGTGGGGGCTTTTCCAAACCCCTTCACTCCAGGCTCGCCTAAAAAAACCATTAGCCTGTCAATAGCATAGTCTATTAGAAGTATATTGTGATCCACAACAAATATTGGTACTTTTCTTAGTCTTGCAATTCTTCTAATAGCCCTAGCTACAGATAGCTGGTCTTCAACATCTATGTGTGATGATGGTTCGTCTAGGAGATACACATCTGCATCCTTTATTAGCGATAGAACTATGTAGAGCTTTTGTAATTCTCCACCGCTAAGCGTTTTTGTATTCTTTTTAAGTATTCTCTCTACGCCTAATCTCTTAACTATTTCATCATAAAGCCAGCTATTTTCATTAAGTGCATCTTTATTTACTTCTTTTATACATTCTTCTACTGTTTCGCATTTTAGTGTATCTATACTCAAATACTGTGGTTTATAGCTTACAGTAAGTAAGGGTGATGTTACATAACCATTATCAGGTTTTATTTCTCCTGCTAATATTCTAATAAATGTGGTTTTGCCTATTCCATTAGGCCCTATAATACCTACTACCTCACCTTTCTTTACCTTACCTTCCTCAACAACAAGTTCAAATGTATCTAGTCTCTTAAATATTTGACTCCACGATATTAATTCAACTTCACTTAGTGTTATAACCTCATCTCTTACGTCATGAAGCTTGAATACTATTGCTTCATCTCTAATCTTCATGTTTTCTGCAGGTAAAAACCCCTTCAAATAATTATCTATTCCTGCTTTTGCAGTATAAGGACTTGAGAAATGGCCATAAACACCTGGAACTCCATAAACTATTACCACGAGGTCTGCTACATAGTCTAAAAACATTATGTCGTGGTCTACTACAAACATGTAGCTTTGCTTAGGCCTTAGTTCATCTAAGGCACGTAATAGGTTTAGCCTTTCTCTAATGTCTAGATAGGCTGTTGGTTCATCAAATATGTATGCCTCAGCATCGCGTTCTAAGGCTATTGCATTAGCTAGTTTTTGTAGTTCTCCACCACTAAGTGTTCTCACATCTTTTGAAAGCATGTTGTCCATTTTAAGGAGTTCTGCAATCTCTTTGAGAATGCCTCTTTCGTCGTACTTCTTAAGCCACTCCTTTACACTGCCGTACCTTAAATACTGTCTTAAAGACTCTATGTACTGTATCTTGTGTATGACTTTAAGCTTACCGCTATAGAGCCTTTCGAAGTACTCATATAGTTGTGTACCCCGAAATCTTGAAACAACCTCCTCCCTACTCACCTGCCTCTCTACAATCCCAAAGTTGGGTATTAGAAGCCCTGACAGAATCTTCATAGCAGTTGTCTTTCCAGCACCATTTGGTCCTAAAATGCCTATAATCTTATCCTTAACCGGTACAGGAAGACCATATAGCTTGAATTCATTTATTCCAAATCTATGCACAAGTTTTTTCTCAACTTCGCTTGGCAAATTAACTATTCGTATTGCTTTATATGGACACTTTTTAATACATATGCCACAAGCTATACACTTATCTTCATAAATAATAGGTTTTCCTTGCTTAGCTTCACTTAACTCTATGGCCTTGTAAGGCTTGGTTTTATTCACAGGACAAAAACGTACACAAGGGATTCCACATTTATTAGGTATGCAAAGATCATAATCTATTACAGCAACTCTCGTCATTTAGAAGTACCCTGAAAAAACTTCTTATTTTAATTGCGTGGTCAATTTAGGGTTTTACCATTCTTCCTCCTCCCACTCCTCTTCCTCCTCCCACCATTCTTCCTCTTCTTCCCACTCTTCTTCAAGCATCATTTCACTAACACCTCACGCACTCATACTTTGCTAAGAATAAAAGCATTTCTCTAAAACCCTTGATGCGGAGTCAATAATAGTAATTATAAATTACCTTACATAAGTTTTACAAAAGTAGCTATGAGAAAAACACGTCACTTGATCCACTTATGCCCAATAGCATAATATCATTACAGTACCTGCTTAACATAGGTAACAGAGCTTCAATAATTTTACAGCCATGAATATAGTTAGTGAGGTCATTCTGATTTATCAAGTCGCAACCAGCATTACTGAATTCTCGTGCGATGATTCTACTAATACTATTGATTTTGCCTTCAGTTAGCTCTGCATCAATATGTGCAACTGTTATAGCGTAGTAACTTTCTTTACAATAGCTATTTAGAGTATTTGTTACAGTTTTTATTTGCCTCACTCCAAAAAGTCTTAAAAGGATTTCTATCTCTTTATACTTAGCCACATTATTGCCTTCTCTGAATGCCTTAACCGTCTTAATATATGCTACAATACCACTTCGTAGGGGAATTGAAGTACAGAGCTTTATTGATGTACAGGTGCACTTCTCTTCCATACATTCAAATGCGTTATATACTATTTTGCAGGGGTCGTAATATGCTAAACAGGCATCCTTATGTAAAATCGCTAAGAACAAGGCATTTTTACCTAACTAATTACTTAATCCTCCATGCGTAACCGGAACAAATACTATCTCATCAGAGTTTTCAACATATATTTCAATATAGGGATTGTCAAATACCTTAATATCAATGCCGTTGATTAAAACTAGTACATCTTCCTCAGTTACACACCCATCATTGCTTATTAATTTATGCAAACCCGAGTGTGCACCTAGTGCTAACTGTAAAAACTCACCCAATTTAATCTTATGACTTATCTGAACTTCCAAAGACCCTACCCCAACAACATCTTTTAAATGCCCTAGGAAAATCAGTTTTACTATGGGCATCACCTTAATACAATTGAATATTCGCAAGACGCGGAATAATTTATGCAGATTGTTGTTGCAATGCCTCTTTACGCCTTCTTTCAATTTTTATTAAGTGTGTTATGTATCCTGCTATCTGATTCCTAAGCTTTTTTGAAGGCGTTTTAACATAATTCTTTACCTTTTCCTTATTATGTTGAAAGTCTTCTGTAAAATCATTTTGATATAATTGTAATAGTTTTCTTGCTGTTCTCTTAACTAAGCTTATTCTAACCTTACCCATGTTTAAACACCTTATTTCAATACTATGCTGACATAAATACACAATACACAAAAGCTTATTAACATAGATGCGCATTCAAAATAACAGTTGTTTAGTTTACTACCTGAATTTTTCATAAAAGCTTATATAGAACCTCTTTAATACACAGTCCTAGAGGTGTAATTTGATGGCAGCAGCTCCTCAACCCGTATATGAGCCCACAGGAATACCTGTAATAATATTAAAAGAGGGAACTTCAAGAAGTGCTGGCAGGGATGCACTAAGAGCTAACATGATGGCGGCATTAACCATAGCAGAAATGTTAAAGACAACCTATGGCCCTAAGGGCATGGATAAAATGCTTGTTGACGCATTAGGTGATGTGACAATAACTAATGATGGGGCAACAATACTGGATAAAATGGACGTACAACACCCAGCTGCAAAAATGCTTGTACAAATAGCTAAGGGTCAAGATGAGGAGGCTGGTGACGGTACTAAAACAGCTGTTATATTTGCAGGAGAGCTATTAAAACGTGCTGAAGAACTTTTAGATAAAGGACTTCATCCAACAATCATAGTTTCAGGCTATAAACGTGCATTAGACTATGCAATACAGGTGGCTCATAGCATAGCAGAAAATGTCGATGTTGAGGCTCCTGATGCAGACATCATTCTAAAGAAAGCGGCTTTATCGGCTCTAACAAGTAAAGCTGTGCACGGTGCTCGAGAACACATTGCAGATCTTGTAGTAAAAGCTATTAGACAAATAGTCGAAAGGAGAGGTGACAGATGGGTTGCTGATTTAGACAATGTACAAATAATTAAAAAGAAGGGTGCAGGATTAGTTGACAGCATGCTCGTCTATGGTGTTGTTTTGGATAAGGAAGTTGTTCACCCGGCAATGCCTAGAAGAGTTGAGAATGCAAAAATAGCATTACTCGATGCACCTTTAGAAATAGAGAAACCTGAAATAGATGCAGAAATCAGGATTAGCGATCCACTTCAAATGCGGAAGTTTCTGGAAGAGAAGGAAAATATATTAAAAGACATGGTTGAGAAGATTACTAGCGTTGGTGCTAATGTTGTAATTTGTCAAAAGGGTATTGATGATGTTGCTCAGCATTACCTAGCTAAGAAGGGTATTATGGCTGTGAGAAGAGTTAAGAGAAGCGACATGGAGAAACTTGAAAGAGCCGCTGGAGGAAGGATAGTTAGCAATATTGAAGACCTTTCAGAGAAGGATTTGGGTGAATGCACACTTGTTGAAGAAAGAAAAGTTGGCGAAGATAAAATGGTGTTTGTTGAAAAGTGTAAGAATCCAAGAGCTGTATCAATTGTACTGAGAGCAGGTTTAGAAAGACTAGTTGATGAGGCTGAAAGAAGTCTTAGAGACGCATTAAGTGCTGCAGCTGACGTCTTTAGGTTGCCTAAAATTGTTTACGGTGCTGGCGCTTTTGAAATGGAATTAGCAAAGTATGTTAGAGACTATGCAAATAAAGTAGGAGGAAAAGAAGGTTTAGCTGTAGAGGCTTTTGCTAAAGCTCTAGAAGGCATTGTAGAAACACTTATTGTAAATGCAGGTCTAGATCCTGTTGACATGTTAATGAAACTACGGGCTGCTCACATGAAAACTGATGGGAAGTGGGCTGGTATTGACGTATTTACAGGAAGTATTGTTGACGCAAAACAACTTGGAGTAATAGAACCACTACTGGTAAAAGTATCGGCATTAAAAGCTGGTACGGAAGCAGCAACACTAATTCTAAGAATAGATGATGTTATAGCTGCTGCTAAAAGGAAAGAAGAGGAAAAGAGGGAAGAGAAGAAGAGGGAAGAGGAAGAGAAGTAACTAGCCTAAATTATTCCAATTTTTACCAAAACAGGTTCTGCAAGTTCTGGTATAATGATAAGTGCTTCGCCAGGTTTTAAAGAAGAAATAACCTTTTTGTATTCTCTTTTTAATACTAGTAGACCTAGCATTGTTTTAACATCTATGGTGGATTTTAGAGTGTGAACTATTTTTGTATTTGTATTCTTTAAAATGACAGGCGCTAGAGAGGAAGGAGATTGTGTAACTATAATAAATCCTATACCCCACTTTCGCACTTCCGCAATTAGATTAGAAACAGGGTTGTCTTTTGTAAAGACATTGTGAGCTTCATCAACTATTATCACCAAAGGCCTTGCAACTTCACTGTGTTGCGCTTTCAATGCAGCAGTCTTTATTGCTATAGAAACAAAAACTCGCTTTACTCGTGTATTAGGAATGGAGGATACATCAAATATCATGATTTCTCCGTTTCTTACATGTAACTCTCTTACATCACCCCACTTCACCTTGAGGTAATCAGTAGAAAGCACCTTTAGCTTTCTAACTAAGGCTTCTCTGGATTCAGCAATCCATCTTGCAGTCAACGGAGTATTTTGAATTATGTCAATTAATGCGTCAATTTCATATAGGTTGATCATCTTTTTATGCAATAGCTCTTTCATAGCCTCTTCCAATATGTGCGCTTGGGGAGGGGTGAGCTCCAAGGTGCTTTCCAAAATTTCTATAAATGCTAGTGGTTCGTGCTCAATAATGCTTTTCATGTTTAGAAACTCAGGTACTATCCCTTCCACAGGGTTTGTGTAAGTAACATTATGAAGGCCCTTTAAGAGCTCCCTATACTCTCCATGCCAATCCGCTATGAAAACTGCAGCACCTTCCCTTGAAACTTCACGGGCAATAATTGATGCTGTAGTTGATTTTCCACTACCAGTAGCTCCCACTATTAAAACATGTTTTTGAATATGCTCCTGCCTTAGCTTTGCAATTATTCTTGTTGATTGAATTACACCTAATTTTATGCCTCCCTCTTTAAACACCGAAAGTAAATAATCATATTTGCTTGCATCTACATTTGGATAGCCCCATTCAAAAGATAATGGATGAGGCAGTCGCATATTGCGCTTTTCATTAACCCCTATTCTCTTTGAGAATGTTGTGAAAAGCCATGATAATGGATTATGATGTGACTGCCCATGAAAACAGCGCTTCATTACTGCCATTGCATTTTCTGGTTTTTCCTTCTTGCACATAACAAGATTGTTTGTGAGGCTACTAATTAATGAACAAAGAATTTCAGACTCCCTTAGTACCAAGTTCTTGTCTTCTGACAGTATTATCAAGTGCGATGTAACACTATCCGCACTTATGCAACTCATTAAAAAATACTTTTGCTCTGTTTCCATAGCTCTATTGATTATTGACTCTACAACCTTTACTTCTGGGTTTTCATCTTTGATGTCTTCAACTCCTTTGTTAACATATTTTAGTGTGATAAGGATTCCATATACTATATCTGGATCTGACGATGTAGAGGACTGGATTTTATACCTTAAAACTTCCTCATGATTTTCAATAAGTATTGCTATGCTACTACTTTTATCGTGAAGCACTCTTAATCCCATTTAAGTATAGGTAATATATAATGTTATTTAGTTATGAAGTTGCAATTAGTGAAAGCAGAAGAGATAATATTAGGAACACTTTTTCCATTGTAAGAACCTAAATTGCACTGTAACGTTATGATTTTAACACTTCTTTGAACTTTGGATGCACTTAGGCTTTTAATTAATTTGCTAATTAGCTTTTGCTGCCATGGTACTTCAACACACCATGCTATTGCTATGAAGGAGTCTTTTTTAAGTAATAGTATTGACTCAAAGATTAGATACACTAAGTCTTCAATAATTTCGTCTGTTATTTCTACACCAAACTCAAATTGAGAATACGGAAATACAAATAATAATTCTTGAGGTACGACACCAATTATTGGATAATAGACATATACTTTTGTGAAATCCAATTTCTCATTCATTTGCTTTAAAACGCTTCCTATAAAATTATTGAGGAGAATTTTATCTTTATAAACATAAGGTATAAATACAATATTGCTTTTATTGCACATATGTATTTTTGACAAGATTTTTCTTCGAGGAATTTGCACTCTCGGGTTATATACGGAATAATGTGATATTAGCAGTACAGCCTTAACACCTGGTTTTGAATATGAGGTATGTTTATAAAGATATTCAAGATACTTGAGAAGTGCTTTAAAAGCACTTTTTGTTGCAGGATGCAAGTAAGCTTTAATTTCAAGGTACTCCCAAAACCTCCCCTCTTTTATTGCTTGCTTAACTTCATTCACTTCTTCCCTTATAACATACAGATTATGCTTAGAGAGATGTTTTATTCTTTCGTCTTTAGGCATTTCCAAGAGCTCCTTGGGAGAATGTTTTGAGCATATTGGGCAAGAACATGGAAAGTATTCAAGTTCACTAAGCCTATACGTTCCTTTTCGTGAAATGTACCTATCATCTTTAGCATAAAGAATGTAACTAGCAGAATCAAAGAGATCTACTCCTAATGCTACTGCAAAGGGTATTAATAGAGGGTGCCCAGCACCAAAAAGATGCAATGGTGCGCTGAACGGTATTGTTGATCTTGCTGCAAATATCATATCAATTACTTTATCAAATAAATATTGTTCTAATAAAGTTGTAGGACTTCCTAATGCAAATATGCTAAACCCATTATAGAAGAGCTCCACAGACTTTTGCGCAAACTCTTTTACAACATCTACATAGACTCCCCCCTGGATCGGTAAAACCCATAAAATCTCTTGACACTGATTTGTAGTTATTATTTCAAGAGCTTTCTGCGCTCTATTGTATGTTTCTAGAGCACTGCTAAATGCTTCATCATAGGTAACGGTATATGGCGTAGGTATATCTAATATAACCCCAATGTCTGTCTTTATTTTGCATTGATATTTCACTATTTCCTCATTACTCACATCTATTTTACCATACTTGAGTATTTGGTATGCTCCAGAATCTGTCATTATAACTCCATTGAACTTCAAATATTCATGCACATCATCATAAATACCGACATTCTTCTTTAGCAAATATGCATTGGTTATTATTCCCTTAAACCCCATCTCAATTAATTCATCAAGTTTTACATACTGATCTCTAAGTGTAGGATCTATTACAGGAAAAAGGTATGGTGTTTCAATGTGTCCGGATTTAGTCTTAAGTTTTCCTATTCTGCCAGCAAGGTCTTGGTCTTTTATCTCGAAACAATTTTACCCTCCTTTTTTCTTACTCTCTACATACTCTACAAAGAGTTCATAAATCTTTTGGGCTAAGCTACCTGAGCCTTCTACGCCTGCTTCACTAACCTTTATCCTGTCATAAACAACAACTATATTAGCATCATGAAGTACCTTCACAACATCAGGCCTAAGACCAAGTTTTGACAGCACTAAGGAAGCAAACTCCTCAGCACTAAATAGGGGCTGCTCTTGAATAATTATTTCAGAAACCCTTGAACCGTGCACTATAACCCTATGGTATTTAGCTCCATCATTACTTTCAGCATCTCCAAGCACAACATGAAGAGAGTTCTGATCAAATGATAAAAGCTTCCCTGTATATGTTTTACCATCAACCAACCTAACCATAACCTTCTTGTCAATAGCTTTAGCTAGCTCCCCAACAATACTTCTTGCTGTATGACTCATACTATTTCACCGCACCTTTTGATAATAAAATTATGAATAAAAGCTTTTTATTCATAGTTAAACATTAATTAAAAGCCGAAGTACACATCATATAATGAATAAGGTCGTGCTGTTCTTATTTCTATATGCTCTAGTATCATGAAAACTTTGATGAAGCTTATAAAAGCTCTTTAACGCCCTTCCAGTTAGTATGGTGAGGTAGCAATTTATGAGTATAGAATTAACGTGTAGTGTAGAGGCGGTAAAAGACTCATATATACCAGAAGTCAAGATTTTGGAAATGAATTGTAGAGATAATGTTAAAATTAGAATGGATATTCATAGAAAGGTAAACATATTCAAAACCCAAGATAATGTACTATTTGCAGTTTCAAAAACTATACCACAATACGTTGAAGGAAAGGATTTTGTAGCACACGGATATATTATCTCTAAGAGAATAGAAGATAGTAATATAGCTATGTATATAAGTCTGTGGGGTTTTCTAGTAATACTAACATTGCAAAATGAAGAAAAAATTAGAAGTTTTAATGTAATGGATAAAGTGTATGTAAAGATTTCGCATACCACTTAATTAAATACTATAAATGATTTGCTAAGTTCTAACGCTAATGAAGTTAAGTGTGCATTAAACTCTCTTTTCTTTCCATACCCAGCAAAGCTTCCTGTATATTCTTCTCAAGCTCTTCAACTTTTTCTGCATATCTCATTAGCTCATCAACATCAATGCTCAGATTTAATATGTTACTTAGTATCTTTACAGCTATAGCTGCAGCTCTATGGTCAATGCTTTCAGGCTCGGTATATGGGAATATTGCTATTGCAGGAATATTTTTGTGTTCAAGTTCTAATAATAAGGCTGCAAGCGGACCTACAATATATGCTCCTTTAATAAAGTATAAACCAGAAACCTCTAAGCTACCTGCCGCACTAGTTTTTACCCATCTAAACTCTTCATTTCCTTCACGAAAACGCATATCAAGCCCTCCAATAAGATATACCTCTCGGATGTTTAAATTATTAATGAGGTCTAGTATGGACCTTACAAAGCTTGGTAAATATTTCTTATCAGGATTAACCCTATTAAGCAAAACAAGTATGTTAGTTCCATTCACATTCCCATAAAATATCTCATGCGGCATGCTAAACCCATAGTCTTCAACTGATGTAAAGTCTGGTATTGTGGGAGGCAATATGTGACCTAACAGTTTCATATTTAGCTTTGCAATAATATATCGTGTAGTTATGTACCCTACACTACCAAAGCCTTGAAACCCCGTAATGAAAACACTTCTGCTATTCTTTGCCACAGCATCTTTATTAAGCAGCTTTAGTTTGTATTTACGTTTACTCATTATTTTTCACCTTCTCCCTTATTTGAACAGCAGGCCCTCTCAATGCTGTAATTATTGCATCATAGCTAATAAGCGCTTTACCGACTCCAATTAATTTATTATCCTCATTCACTATAAGTACTTCATCGTATGGCTTTATATTTTCATCTCCCTCTAATACATGTCTAGAAAATACTGTATGTCCTTTTAAAATATCCTCAACAACTTCATTAATGACGACAATGCGATGCTTTGGATATGGTATAACCCTATGCAAAAGTTTTGCCATGTTAATACGTGGTATTAGTCTAAAGTCAGAGGCCCTTATAAATGCTAACACTTCATCTCCGTATGCTATGGCCCTCAGCCTTCCTGTTCCTCTTGAATAACATAGTTTAAGGTTAAGCAGGTTTAAGTCTTTAAAAATTAAATGCGCATCATTACCATAGAAATAATCTATAAGCTCTATTAAGAAGTCCAGGTCTTCAGGCTTTACGTTTTTACACAAATATTGTTGTACCATATTGTGGCCATCATGTTCAGTACTAAGTCTATTTAAAGGTGATATTCCATTAGATTTGCGCTTTTAAAGGCTTGTCCTTCAGTAACGTAAGGTCTGAATCTCCTCTTCAATACTTTATCAATAGCATAAATAAAGTCCTTCCTTTCAACTATTGACTTACCATGTTTAATAGCATGTAATGCAGCTTCTGTACATACAAACCTTATATCAGCACCTGTAGCCCCTTCTGTTAGTTTAGCTAGCTCTATTAAATCCACATCACTTGACAAAGGCATTTTCCTTGTATGAATCTTTAGTATTTCATATCTCCCTCTAAGATTGGGCAAGGGTATCTCAATTATTTTATCAAATCTTCCAGGTCTTAAAATAGCCGGATCCAGAATATCTATTCTGTTTGTTGTGGCAATCACTTTTACATTATCTAAAGGATCAAACCCGTCTAGCTCTGCTAATAGCTGCGTTAAGGTTCTATGAATTTCTCTTTCACCACTAGTACCTACATCAAGGCGCTTTGCAGCTATTGCATCAATCTCATCGATTAATATTATTGATGGAGCCTTCTTCCTAGCTATGGCAAAAACCTCCTTAACTAACCTAGCCCCTTCACCAATGAATTTTTGAGCTAATTCGGATGCCACGAGCTTAATAAAAGTTGCATTACTCTCCCGCGCTACAGCCTTAGCTAATAGAGTCTTTCCACAACCCGGAGGACCGTAAAGCAGCACTCCCTTTGGGGGTTGCACGCCTATCATTCTGAATATAAACGCATTTTTAAGAGGTAACTCCACCACCTCCCTCAGCTCTTCTACCTGTTCCTCTAACCCACCGATATCATTGTACGTTACATCAGGTTTTTCAATAACTTCAAATGCTCTAACCTGAGGATCCTCCATTCTTGGCAACACCTCTATTATGGCTGACCCTCTTTGATTTAAGGCTACAGAAGTACCAGGTTTCAACTTAGATTTATCTATGGTTTCCAGCACGTTTACAACGAGAATAGGTCCTGAAGAACTTTTAACAAGGGCTCTGCCATCAGGTAACAAGTCTATCAATGTCGCTTCAACAAGTGGTGGTGCTGTAAGTTTTTCTATTTGTGACTTATAATACTCTAGCTCTTCTTTGTATTTCAATAGTAGCTCCCTCAGCGTTGAGACATCTGCTGTAAGAACATCAATAATGCTATCACTCTCTTTGCTAACACTGTTCTCATACTCCATAATGCTTCACACTTCCACAATACACATATAATTGTGAAGCAAAACTAAAAACATTTTTTCTAAATATTGTATAATCTTTAGCTTGGGTGTAACGAGTTTTGACAGAAAATAGCATTACAAAGTACTGCGAAATCTGCGGAATGCCAGTAACTGCCAATAAGGTTCACAGAGTTTTAATAGACAAAGCAACACTCACGGTATGTGATCACTGTTTTAACAAACTTACTTTAGGTAAGGCAAAGGCTCATGCTACAGGTAGTGCTCCGGGTTGCCAATCTAAGTTGTTAAGCACAAGTACTATAAAGCCTCAAAACACGGTTGCCACGAGGAATATACAACATCAGAAAAAGCAGAGTAGTACTAGTCAACGTAATTTAAATGCTTATGAACGGTTTGAGCTCGTCGATGATTATGCTGAAAGAATTAAGAAAGCTCGTGAAGCTTTAGGATGGAGCCAAGCTACATTAGCAGCTAAGGCTAAAGTCAGTGAAAATATTGTTAAGAGAATTGAAGGGGGAAAGCTTAGGCCTACCCATGACCTAGCAAAGAAACTTGAAGACATTCTCAATATAAGACTTTTAGTGCCTGTTATTGAGGAAAGTGTTAGTGGAAAAAAGAAGAGTGTTTCTAAGGAAGTCACGTTAGGAGAGATAGTAAATTTGAAGGAAGAATGATGCTGGGGGATTAGCATCAGGGAAGATGTAATTCTTATCATTAAAAAGAGTGAGGCTGAAAATCTCAATGAGATTATGGCTCTAATTAGAGAGGCAGGATATGAACCGAAGCATGTAATAAAAATCAGTAAACGTGATTCTGCATGTTATTTAACTTATGGTAAATTAACGCGAGTAAAGTATATAGTGAAGGAGAGCAATATAAAGAGACTTTGTATATATGATCAGCTAAAACCTAGGCAATTTTCATGCTTAATAAAGGAGTTAGGTGTAGAGGTTTTAGATAAAGTCATGCTAATCCTTAGGATATTCCAAATGCACGCGGGTTCTCGTGAAGCACTTCTTCAAATTGAGTTAGCAAGGCTTTTACATGAATTACCTCTTATTCGTGAATGGATTAGAAGAACTAAACTAGGAGAATTACCTGGATTCCTTAGTGGTGGTAGGTATGCTATAGACTTTCAATATGAGCATGTTAGAAGAAGATTAGCTAAAATAAAGAGGGAACTAGAGGAGTTACGAAGGAGAAAAAGTTACGAACATATAAAAAGACGTTATTCAGGCTGGGTTCATGTTGCAATAATAGGATATACCAATGCAGGAAAGACAACATTATTTAATGCATTAACAAAACTAAACAAGCCTACAGGAGATGAAATGTTTACAACTCTAACACCTAAATCCTATGCCGTAGGAATTTGTAAAAATGATTTTAACACTAAAATAGTATTCGTAGATACTATAGGGTTCATTAAGGACTTACCTGTTGAAATAATTGAGGCATTTAAAGCTGTTCTTGAGGAAATAAGGAGTGCAGATATCCTTCTATTTGTAATTGATATTAGTAAGAGCTTGAAGGCTATTTATAATGAAATTGATTCTGTACTTGAGGCGTTACAAAGTGTGGGCTTTGAAGGGAAGCCTACTATAGTTGCTTTAAATAAGTTAGACCTCATTAATATGAGTAACAATGCTTCTCCTCATAGCCTATTGGAAGAGGTATACAAATACCTATTACGTAAAAACGTAAATGTAATTGATGTAATACCCATTTCAGCTTATCTTAATACAAATTTAGATATTTTGAAGGAGTCTCTATGCAGGAGTGTACAACAGTTAAAGAACTTGGTAAACAAATATACGTTTTAAGACTTGGACATAGACCACAGCGAGACCGCAGAGTTACAACTCATGTCGCTCTTGTTGCTAGAGCTTTTGGTGCTTTAGGTATGTACATAGCGGAGGTTAAAGATGAAAATATTAAGAAGAGCATTATGAAAGTTGTTGAGAGGTGGGGGGGAAAGTATTTTGAAGTTATTGATGGAGTGGATCCCATTAAAACTATATCACACTTTAAGGGTGAAAATTCCTGTATAGTTCACCTAACAATGTACGGAATTCTAATAGACAGGGTAATTAAAGAAATCATAGAAAAATGTAAGAAAATTTTAGTAATTGTAGGGGCAGAAAAAGTTGAAAGGATTTATTATGAGCTTGCTAACTATAATGTAGCAATAGGAAACCAGCCCCATTCTGAAGTCTCTGCCTTAGCATTATTTTTAGACAGGCTTTGGCAAGGACATGAAATGAATATATGCTTTCCAGACGCTAAATATTATATTGTACCCAGTGCTCGGGGCAAGGTAGTAAAGCATGTTCACAGAAGCTGATGCACTAAAGGTTGTTGAGAAGCTTTACGGTTTCGATGGTAAAAGAATTGTAAAGGTGCTACTCAAGGTTAATAGTGGAAAGACTATTGATGAAATAGCTCAAGAAACTGGTATTAGAGTTAATGATGTTAGGAGACTTCTCTATGAAATGGCTCAAGACGGTTTCGTATCTTACTTGCGCAGTCAGAAAGGAGAGAGCCTTTGGTATAACTACAGATGGTATACAAATAGCACTATGTTAAAAACTGCACTCTACAGGCGTATAGAGAACATAGTTAGAATTCTAAGGGAGAGACTGGAGTATGAGATGAGTACATCATTTTATGTATGCCCCATAGACTCAACTATATACACATTTGAAGAGGCTTTTGAAAACAACTTTCAATGCATTCACTGTCAGTCAGATCTTATAGAATTTGATAATAGACAGATAATTACATATTTGAAAGAGCTATTAGAAAAGCTTAGAAAATTCATAGCCTAGCACTGTGATATCATCTATGAAACCTATGGTAATAGACTTATTTTGTGGTGCCGGTGGTTTTTCCAGAGGATTTAAGGATGCAGGTTTTGATATTGCATTAGGTATAGATAACGACGCTGCTTGTGGAAAGTCTTTTAAGGCGAATTTTCCAAGGGCTACTGTTATTGTGGAGAATATTCAAGATGTTGATGGTACTGATATAAAGTACCTAGTGCACAAGAGATATGACATTGTTATTGGAAGCCCACCCTGCGAGCCCTTTACTGGTGCAAATCCAAATAGAGAGATTAGCCCATTAGACAGGTTATATAAGGATCCCTTGGGTAAACTAACATTAGAGTTCATAAGAATTGTAGGTGAGCTGAAGCCTAAGGTATTTGTTATGGAAAATGTGCCAGCAATATTAGAAGAAGAAATTAGAACTAGCTTAGCTGAAGAATTCAAATACGTTGGTTACAATAAGATATACTTTAATGTTCTTAACGCTGAAAAGTATGGTACACCGAGTAGAAGAAGAAGAGTGTTCGTATCAAATGTGTTAATAAATCCAAAAACTGTAAAGAAGGTTATAACAGTAGCTGAGGCCCTAGCTGATCTACCTTCTCCATATGCTTCAACTATTCCAAACCATGAATATGTACCTCTTTCTGATAAAAAACTAAAGAAAATTACTAGGATTAAGCCGGGTAAGGCCCTCTACTACTATCGTGGTGCTTCAAAAGCTATACCGACACTCATCAAGCTGAATCCTCATAAAATTGCCCCTCCAGTCTTAGGCTCCTCAAGATTCATACACCCATTTGAGAATAGACTGCTGACTGTACGTGAACAGGCACGACTTATGGGATATCCAGATGATCATGTATTTTACGGAGGTAAGGACCAGCAATTCAATCAAGTTGGAGAATCTGTGCCACCACCACTTTCGCATGCTATAGCAAGGTTTTTAATTGAAATGCTTTTTTAAACCTCATACCGTGGGTGTGATTAAGTGAAACCAAAAATTCATTTAGTAGCCTTCGCACCTTCAAGTCCTCAGAGGTTAATAGATTTAGCAAAAACAGCGTATTCGTTTGAATTTGTTGATAGCTTTATCGTGATCAAACCTACAGGTCTTGCTGCACAAAGTGGAATTCCAGAGGTTTTTAAGCTCGCATATAAATGTGGCAAACCATTCTCAGTATTAGCTAGCTTAAGAGAATTAAAAGAAATATTGAGTATAGACGTGCTCATTTTCATTCTTCAAAATAGAAAAGATGTTCAAGACTTTACTGAAGTTATAAAAGGACTTTATGCTAATTCCATGGCTATAATTATACAAGCTGGTGAAACAACAATTAGTAAAGACGATTTGTCGTTAGGTATTGGAGCAAGAATCAGCGAGATGAGTAACCTATTCTCCCCAAATCCTATTGCTGAAGCCACCGCCGTATTGTTAAAATATGCAAAGATGTTACTAAGTTCTGGATGATGAATAAATGGAAAAGGTCTTAGTTGTAGACGCTAATGCGCGCGGAATAGGAAGGAGAGTTTCAACAATAGATGTTATAGGTGTGGGTCCAAGGCTTGTAACATCTCTACTTAGGAACTATAACATTGCTGCAAGATTATACGCCTATGAAAACGTTATAGAAGATCCAAAAATTATGGAAAGCTACGATATTCTTGCAATATCATTTATGATAAGTGATGTGCCCGCAGTTAAGAAATTGATTAACCTATGGAATAAGATTAATGGAGGAATAGTGATTTTAGGTGGTAGTGGTGCACTTAGTCAAGCGATTTTACAATCATTGCGTTTTTCAATGGCATTCAAAGGCGAAGTTGAAGTCACATTTAAGCATATTTTTTCTAGTTACACAAAGTTAAGCGAATCTTATGAAGTATTTTTGAAAGAGAAGAGTACAATCAGAGGTCTAGTTATTAAAACGCAAAACGGTGAATTATTAGATGGAGGTCTAGGTATTTGGGCTCCCAAGGAGATGCTCAATATAATACCTGTTATAGAGGATCTGAAAACATACCCGCTTTTCTGGGCTTCAAGAGTATATGTCGAGGTGGTTAGGGGATGTAGTAACTTTAAAAGAGCTAAACAAGCAAGTAATGGTAAAGTATGTACCAATTGTAATCTATGTTACGTTGACCCTTTAAGTCTCAAAGCCCCGTGTCCTATAGGCATACTCCCCGGCTGTGGTTATTGTAGTGTACCTACAGTTCACGGACCTGCACGCTCTCGCAACTTGTATACAATACTTGAAGAGGCGGAAAGACTTACAAAAATTGGAGTTAGTAGAATTGTTTTAAGTGCGCCAGACTTTCTTGACTTTGGAAGAGATCATCTTGTTGAAAATCCCCTAACTGAGCCTTGCAGGCCGCCACCAAATATCGAAATGATTGAGGAGTTGTTAAATAAATTGACAAGAATTCGCGCTATAGCAATGGAAAAAACCGTTATAATGATAGAAAACGTAAAGCCATGCCTTGTTAACGATGAGGTAGCGGATGTTTTAGGAAGGTATTTAAAGGACACACCGATATACATAGGCCTAGAGAGTTGTAGTGATGAGCTACTAGAAAAAATTGGAAGACCAGCAACACGCAGTAGCACTATTAATGCAATTAAGAAACTTAGTGATCATGGACTTAGACCATATGTTTACTTAATGCATGGCTTACCCATAGAAAGCGAAGACGATATTAGGAAAACCATTAAATGTATTGATGTTTTGGAAAGCGTTGGTGTAGAAAGAATTGTATTGTACAGATTCAGACCTATACCATACTCTACTTTCGAGAATTTTACTAGACCTGACACAGCTATGCAAAATGCTTCTAAAAGAGAGCTATATGTAAAGGTCAGTGAATTCAATAAAAAACAGAAAGATAAATTGCGAGGCATGGTAGTAAAGGCAATTATAGCACAAAGACATCCAACAAAGAGAGGCTTTTTAATAGCCTATCCGCAAAAACATGGTCCAGTAATACTCTTACGAGGTTCTAGTAATTTAATTGGACATAGAGTTACAGTAAAAATCCAGGAAGCCATTAGTGACAGAGTGGTTCTGGGGTCTTTAGTCCATATTCATGAGAGGTACATTTAATTACCATTGTGGCAAAGCCTTAATTAAGTGATAGCAAGGCATTTTCACAGCTTTAATTTCCTTAAGACTATAACTGCCTCCGAAAAAGTAAAAGGACTAGTTATTGGCACCATCATAAAGCGATGCTGTGCACAAGGTTTTATAAACCCTAAATAATGTATTTTTATGAGGTGATATAATTTTGGTGAAGGTATCATCAATAGAGCTTGAGACATTTGAAGACATGGTCTTGATGTTGCACTCTCGAATGACTCCTGTCAGCATGACTTCATCGCTTATGTGTACAGATAAAACATGTTTTACCATAATAAGCGCTGGAGATGAGCAGGTTTTTATAATCTCTTCACCTCCACCTGTAAGTAAATGTAAGTTTGCATATGTTGATGACTACGGAAAGGTTAAATGCAGTGAAACTCCACCAACCGGCAGACCAATAGTTTTTGTAATATCTGTAAAAAACATTAAAGAAAGCGATAGCGTAGTAAAAGCTTTACTAACATAGTCAATTAAAAGCTTATACTACTCACCATAAAAACACTTTTAATGCTTCTCACAAAATCCTATTTTGTAAACTGCGCGGGGGTGCCCGAGCCAGGTCAAAGGGGTCGGGCTGAGGACCCGATGGCGTAGGCCTGCGTGGGTTCAAATCCCACCCCCCGCACCAAAAATAAAATCAGTAAGTGAAAATCATGAGTTATAGCTGGGAGCCTAAATGGATTAGAAAGAAGATTGCTGTAGCAGAAGGTATTGAAATAGAAACTTGTTATGACGCTTCGACGGGACTAATGTTATGCCCCCTTTGCGTAAATGTATCTAAGGTATGCCCTAGCACAACAGAGCCTACAACTGTTATACCTGAGAACGTGCCGTATTTCTTCTCTCCTGAAGACATAGTTTACCATATGAAGACCCATACAAAAGCAATTGAGACTAGAAAGCTGTACACAGAAGTTGAGATAGAAGAGGAAGAAGGTGAAGAGGAGGAAGAGTAGTGCGTAAGGTGAGTTACAGGCTACATAAACTTCTATGCGTTTCATCATTCAACTTGAGTAGTGCTATAAACACCATCCTATAGACTTCTAGGTTACTATCTTTTGACAGAACATAACCCTGCGATGTTCCTGCGTACGCTAAGCTGTAAATTGATTGATTAACTTTATCAGCTGTAACATAGAGACCCTGCCCCTCAAATGCCCCTATAGCAGTAGAATCTACTATAATACTAAAGCTGTTTCCTATTAATTCGTATCCTAAAACCCAGGGAACAACTTTTATAGTGTAAGATGGATATAGTTGAGATGCGTATTGAATTACTGCCCAAGCATATAGTCTTGTCATTGTAGCATTCATCACAGCGGTAGAGTTCCAATTAAGCCCAATGCCTATGTTGTACACATTTCCTCCAACGCTTAATTTCTTAAATATAACCCATTTGTTTGCATCGAGCATGACATAACCTCCAATAGATGTCCATGGTGCAGTATAACCTGTTATTGTAGTTGTACTTATGCTCATAGGACTTGCCCCAGTTCCTAGATAAATTATTGCACTAATGAATTTAGGCATATCACCAAAGCCGAGGTCTGCAGGTGCGTTGAGCCCTACATAAACACTCTTCGTTACATGATTGACATACACATCAATAGGGCTGAAAACAAGCACATAGACCTCATCTCTATTACAGATGTGAAATTGCTTCAATATTTGAATAGCTTTATCATAGGAGCCTGTAAAGAATTCTGCAAGGACATGTATTCTAGTAGAATTTATGGTTGCACCATCAGCCACAGTAGACCTGTTTCCAATAACAGAAATCCAATATCCATAATCCCACCAGCTTATAATAAGTGAGTTCTTAGACGTGTTTTCCCTTATGAACTTAAGGGTGTCAAGCCACACTGTTGTAGGCTCAGGAAATCCCTCAGCTCTTGCAATCATTGTATAGAATCTGCTATACGCATTTGATTGGGGATAGGCTATAAGTAGTGTAGCTATAGTTATAGCTATAGCAATCAATATTGCTATTACTTGTGAAAAAGAGTATCTCACCTTCATTATACGCCCAATTTTAGTCACTCTCGGAGCTGAAAATGATAACAGCGCTCCAAGTGAAAGACCAACACTAGTAGCTGTAATTATTTTCATGTAATCCGTGAAGTAACTTAGATTATATGTAGCATACCATGCAAGCACAATCCATATAGCTATAAGGATCAGATTCACATCTCTAAACCTTAACACTCTATATACTGCAATAGGTGCTATAATGAATATCATGAGAAGCAATGTTAAGACCATTTCTATAGGTAGTGCTCCAAGCTCGTAAAGCGCTTGATACTCAGCAACAGTTTGAGGAAGTCCAGGTGGTCTTATGCCTAGACCGAGCATTATTTTTCCAGCTAACGGAAATACTCTAGAAAATTTTTCATAAAGTCCTGGCACAGTATCGAATAACACAATTAGTGTAATTGCTGAGATAAATAGTAACAAAATGATTGTTGCATATATTTTTGTTGCTCTTTTACTTCCAAGGAATTTATGCAGTGCGAACCAGAACCCAAAAAATGCTAGTGCTATATAGTAAGCTAAGGCTAAAATAATTCTTCCTCCGTGATATGTGGGCATGAGGTACATGATGACAAAGGGTATTGAAGCTTCTATAGCAAAGCCCAACAAATACCCTTGTAATTCCCTTAGTGAAGCAGCAACCTTAAATAGTGGAAGTAAAACCATCGATAAGTAAACAGGTACTGCTGACAAGCCGACGCCTGTCCATACACTTGCTGCATAAGCTAATGCTATTCCTGCCATTATAAAGTCCTTTAACTTGCATGACTTTAAAGCTCTAATATGAAGCCATACAGCTAAGGGTGCTGTAAATAAACCAAAAGAGTACTTTACAGTAAACCCCGCTGCTTCTCGTGAGACAAAGAAAAGTGCATATGTAAGAGCGGAGGTAATTGAAGCTATCTTACTTTTTGTAATCTCATTAACAAGTAGCGATATAAATACCGTACTAAGAGCTCCTAATACTGGAGGTAAAATAGCCATTAAGTCATATAGAGATACATTAAGGGGTTTGAAGAGCTTATAAAGCACGTATACAGTAAGTATATGGCCCTGCAGATCTGATGTAAAGAGATTCCTACAGGATGGGTACCAGAATATACATGTTACAGGGTTAGAGTTCGTCAACGTAGGCCATGAAAGTAGACCATTCTTATCGAGGTATGAAACAACCCAGTAGTTAAAAAATGTGTCAAGTTCGTCTAACTTAGCTTCGGGGTATACTGCAGCAATACCTATTTTTACAACATTTAAATACTGTTGAAGCCTAAGCCAAAATGCCAATAATGCTATTAATGCTATAGCAATAGCTGTAAGAATCCTTGAATATTTATTCCAAAAGTCTATTAGTTTTCCTGCTATAGGCATGCTATATCCTCTCAGCGTATTAATAAAAATTAGGTGAGCTAAGTGTATACTAATAGTGTTATACAGGATCTATATAAAAGCTTATCACATTGATAAAACATTTTGCAGGTATCTACAATGAGTGAAACTGCGGATCTCAAGCCAATTAAATTGTATAGCTCTTTTTGTCCAGTTTGTGGAACTACTATTGATATGTATTTACATACTTATAGAACCCCCTTAGGCGAGTTTTTAGCTATTTTAACAGCAAAATGTGAAAGGTGTGGATTCAAATCGAGCTCAGTATTAACAATAGAGGCTGGTACAACATATAATTGCATTAAATTGAATGTAGAGCATTCTGAAGATTTAAACACATTAATATATCTTGGAGAAGACGCTGTTATTACAATACCTACTATGGACATTCACATATCTTCATCACAACTAAGCATAGGTAGTATAGTGACAGCAGAAGCGCTACTGTTATACATTATTGAATCTTTAAAAGACCTTTGCACAGCGAGCCTTGATAATTACAAATGCAAAATATTACTTGAGCTAGAAAAACAGATAAACTTGGGTAAAATTGAGGAAAAAATAGAAATCATTTTGAAAAGCTCTGAAGGTGTAAGCGTTTTAAAGAGTTATAGAGAGGGAAATTTTGAGTTATGTCAATAATGCTTGTGGCTATTCCTTTGAAATTTTAATGAGCTTGCCCTTCTTCCCTTCCTTCTTCTTTGGTAACTTAATTTCTAAAACACCATTTTTATATACAGCCTCAGCTGCATCAACATTTGCATCTGTAGGGAGTTCTATTTCTTTTCTATACTTTCTATCATGATTCGAGCCTTCTACAACAATGTGCCTCTCATCTACTGCTTCAACTTTTATTTTATTTTCATCAACACCTGGCATTTCTAAAACAACTCTAATCTTATCCTCATCCTCATATATGTCCACAAGAGGCTCCCTCTCTTCACTAACAACAATTCTAGGCCTACCTCTCATACTACGTTTCACATTACCAAACTCATATACCTTTGGAATCCCGTCAGGACCTATCTCAATCCTAAAGCCATATATTATTGGTTTACCTAATTCAACTCTTTCTTCAGGACCCAAGCTACGTCTAAATGCTCTTTCGAGTTCTTCTAACTCCTCTTCAAATTCTCTAAATAGTTCATCAAAGAGGTCAAATATGCTTCTTCTCCTCCTCTTTCTCTCATTTTCACTAGACATAAATAGCCCACACCATTGAATACATTATTTATTAAAATTCTTTATAAGTTTTCATATAGGAGGTTCTTACACTTGATATCTTTAAGACCACTAAAGATACTGAGAAAACAGATCACATTAATTTCATGAGAAAATCTAAAGCTAATCCATTGCTAAACTATGTGTTAAAGGCTAAACATAAGGTTTGCTACTCAACATTCCATGACAGTACTACTGCATAGCATTCATCTTCATTGCATTTTGCATTTTTTACTACATCAAGTAACTCTGGATCTACTGTAAGTAATGATACATTTGGTGTTCTGTTACTAACCTTTACAATTTTTACTTCTGTTGCTAAAACTTCTTTCAATGTTTCTGCAACCTTTGATGCCTCGTCACCTTTGAAAAGTCCTAAGACAACTTTCAAACTCTCTCTTACAACAGTTCCTAGAGGACTTTTTCGATACATAAACCACATCAAGCATCACATTACAGCTAAGAGTCTAGCTTTTTAAGGTGGGGATGGTGTAGAAAAGCTTATAAGCCCTTTTTACACTAGTTAGTAGTTGGTGGTTTGTTGGTAAGATTAAGGTGTCCTAAGTGTGGATATGTGTGGGATTATAAGGGTAAGAAGCAGTACTATGCTACATGCCCTAACTGCTTTAGAAAAGTCAATATAGCTAAGTATAGAGTTGAGTAAATGTCTTTGTGTGGTAAGTATTTACTAACTCTAATCATTAGCTAGGGTAAGCAGTGGCGTGCTCTATGGCAGTGAAGATATTAATATTGATGGAATAAGCTTAGCAATAGCTGATAGCAGTAGAAACCTTAAGAGAAGTCTATGCATTTTGGTTTGATGAGACTTTGAGGAAGGGTTATAGCAGGCATAGGGCTTGGAGCATCATAGGTATGAAAATTCACGAGATGCTGAAACACGCATATCATTACAACGTTAAAACACCATTTCTTGAGGACCCAGAGGTTCTCAGTAAGCTAAAACTCTTCTGGATAAGAATTAGTGATAGTAAGCACAGAAACTACAACTCATAGTGTTTAGAAGCTCTATAATAGAAATGATAGCCTTGAAGACATCACCGTATGACATAGAAATCATATACGTAGACCCAAGGAAGGCAACAAGCTCTAGAGAACATGAAAAGTAATGCAGAAACGTGGATTAGATAAGCACATAGCATCTGCATATCTCATAGCGTTAAGAGGACTAAAACACCAATAAATACTAACGCTATGGATGATTACGAAAATTAAAAGTGCCCCAGTGGTGGTGCTAGGACTTAAAATGGTAAATTCATACTTGAAGTATCTAAACATATTCTAAAGCCAGCTAAGTATATCCATAGAGGTATTCTAGCTGTAGACATTAATGAGAAGCTAATTGCTATAGGGAATTCGTATTTGAAACAGCTGTTGAGAGAACGTTACATTATAAGCGGTTAGCTGAAGAGCTTCAGAAGAAGTACTACTCTCCCAGATACGGCGCATGGCTTAGGAGGAGGGGCATTAGGGAGAGGATTAGGTACTTCCACAAAAAGGCTAGGAACATTGTTGAAGACTGGTTTAAGAGGATAGCGTATGGAATTGCGGTATTAACAAAGCAACACTAATACGCAGTTGCTGAAGAAGACCTGACAGACTTGATAGAGAACTTGAGAAGGCTTCTAAAGGAACACAAAATTGGATTACTCGTTTTGAGCTATAGAAGATTAGAGCATTAAATTGACTAGCGTGTGAAAAACGTGGACTACTTGTAACTGTTGTTAAGCCAAAGGGAACGTCAACAACACTCCTAAGGCGCAGTTCAAAGCTCATAGAGAATAGCTATAGAATGATGAGGCGCTCTGAATACGGATTTGAAGCAGGTAGAGACACTATAGCAATCTTAAATATTGAGAGAAGAGCATTTTGAAAAAGTGTGAAGAGCCCTGTAAATGATAGATGCAAACTCGAATAAATGCAGGGAACCGGTGAGTTGCCCAAGGGAACTTCCACCTTCTAGGGCATGGAGGGGGCCAGATGATGTAATTTGGCTCACTTTTTATTTAACTTCACATGAATGAGTAATTAGATTAGAGATTTAAGATTTGATGGGCTTTAACCATGGATAAGAGGCTCTTAGAGATAACAATATTCATGGGTCTTGATGAAGCTAGTAACAATGCTCTAAATAATCTTGTAAAAGCCTGCAACTTTCTTCATAAACAATTCAATATAAAGATACTGATTAACCCCATAAACTTGTGGTGCGACTCAATAAGCTCCACAATTAGAGGACTTCCTATAATAGTTATTGGAGGTAAGAAAGTACTTTCAGGCTACTCACCTAAAGTTGATGAACTTGTAAAGGAAATTCTCAATACTATTAAATCAGGTAAAGATATTGCAACAGAAGATCTTTTACCACATGCATACTTTAAAGAGGGTCTTCTCAACGCTGCGATAGCAGATTAGCTTCGTAGAGCCCCCTTCTACATTAATAATTCTTTAATGATTAATAGCTACTTATATAATCCTTTTACAACCGAAAGCCTCGCCTTTCAAGGCGGGGATGGATAGAAAAGCTTATTAGGTGGTTTGTAGTAGTTAGTTTTTGGTGGTCTTGTGGTTAAGTTGAAGTGTCATAACTGTGGGTATGTTTGGGAGTATACAGGCAAGAACCCATACTATGCTACGTGTCCAAGGTGTTTGAGGAAAGTTAGCATAGCTAGGAACAGGGTTGAGTAGGTATGGCTCTGGGCTGTGAGGGTCTGCTAACCCTGACCATTAAGATGAGGGTTAGCCCTGAGCCCAGCTTATTTAAAGAGCTAGTAAGCTTGATGAAGAGGTATAGAGAGGGTCTGAACCACGTCATTGGGTTTGTTATTGAGAGCAAGGCTCTTAGCCTTGGCAAAGCCCATAAACTACTGTACAGCGTTCTCAAGGAGAGGTATGGTCTACCATCTAAAGTTGCTCAAGATTGTTATAGAGAGGCTATTGCAATTGCAAAGTCTTGGCTTGGGAATCCTAATAGGGGTAGAGTGCCTAGGGCTAAGACGCCTAGGCTCTGGCTAACACATGGATACAGCTACAGGATTAGAGATGGCTATGTTGAGGTTTTAGGAGGCTTTAGGCTCAGGATTATTGGCTGGGATAAGAGATACGATGCCTACCCAAGTGGGGATGCCAGGCTAATACTCAAAGACGGTAAGTTCATTCTCTGTATATCTAAGCGTGTACCTAGACCAGTTAAATATGTTGCTAGAGGTGTTCTGGCTGCTGATGTTAATGAGAAGCATATTGTTGTAGGGAACTCACAGCATGAGTACAGATTTGAAACAGCTGTTGAGAAAGCTCTGCACTATAAACATCTAGCTGAGGAGCTTCAGAAGAAGTACTCCTCCCCCAAATACAGTGCATGGCTTAGGAGGAGAGGCATTAGAGATAGGATTAGGTATTTTCATAGAAAGGCTAGGAATATTGTTGAGGATTGGGTTAAGAAGACATCGCATAAAATAGCTTCTCTAGCAAAGCAACATCTATATGCAGTTGCTAGAGAGGATTTGACAAACCTGGTGGAGAGTCTTAGGAAGCTCCCAAAGGAACACAAAGTCTCTCTTCTAATGCTAAGCTACAGAAAGTTGGAGCAGTGGATTGACTGGCAATGCGAGAAAAACGGAGCACCACTAATTGTTGTAGAGCCGAGAGGAACATCAACAACATGCCCAATGTGTAGCTCTAAGCTTATTGAAAACGGCTACAGAAGATTGAGATGCTCTAGGTGTGGATTCGAAGCCTATAGAGATACTGTAGCAGTATTAAATATCGAGAAGAGAGCTTTAGTCCAGATGTGGGGAGCTCTGACCCCCCTAAATGCCCCCCAGATGACAGATGTAGCCCCGAATAGATGAGGGGAACCGATGAACCACCTTGAAGGAACCCTAGCCCTTCAGGGCGGGGAGGAGGTCAGACCTAGATCTAACCCAAGAGTAATTGTAATGTTCAATGCAATTTACATTGGTAGACTTTAATGAAAATGAATGTGGTCATTGTAGGCAGTGGCATAGCTGCTTTAAAGACTTACACTACTGCGTATAATAGAAAAAATATTGATACCTTAATTGTAGACGTTAACTCTATTGGCGGCCTCTTAGCATCTATAGGGTTAATTTATAAATATCCAATAGCACCAATATTCATAGACCAAGATGCTGTAACACTTTTTCATAATTGTAATTTTGCGTGCCACCCTATTGAAGTTCATATATTAAAGGAGGGCAATATCTTAGACAAAGTAAAAGGCTTCGCACCTTTTGATGTTCAAAGATTGTGGCTCTATGAGCTAGCTAAGAAGAAAATAGCCTGCTTCTCATTACAACTTTACGAATGTATATTAAAAATGCTAAATTTGAACGCTGGAACAATTAGAAGGGTACATGATAGTATCAGAAAGATAGATGTTGTCAATCAGATTGTAACTACTTCACAAGGTTTTATTCTCAAATATGAGAACCTTATATATACATGGCCGCTCGACCTTTTAATAAAGACAATTACCAACACGAAAAGCTCTAGCATGTTAACCTTGCTAAATAGTGTTACAGCTAGGCTGAAATATGTGTCAATTTACATTAGATCCTATGTAATTTATGAAAGAATTCCAGAAGAAAAAGAACAAAAGCTAAAGCTATACTTTCATGGTACAAGAGCTTCAAGAGTCCATACCATAATTAAGATTCCTATGGGAAAATATAAGGCACTGTTATATGCCTTGACAAGCTACTCAGAATATTACCCATTATTACCAGGAATTGGAGATAAAATACATTCTGAGTTAAGAAAACATAGAATAATCACATCTTCAACACAAGTTTTAGACTACAATGATGTGAATGTAGTTTATGGTTTTTTAAACATCCTTCCAAGAGAAGTGTTAAAGGAGGTGTGTGAGGAGTTGCGAAAGCATAACATAGTGCTATTTGGAAGAGTGGCTGAGTGGAAGGAATATGATGTGCCTTCACTACTTTTTAAAGGCTTACCTCAAAACACTATCTGAGGCGAAATTTATGAAGCTTGAAGTCATAAAAAAGTGTGAGGACATGTGTGATGATATAGTAATCTGTGATAACTGTGAAGATGAAGTGTGTGAAGAAGTATGTGAAGAAGTGCAACATCAATGTTTGACTATATGTGCTGAGCATCTTGAAAGCTTGGCAACGTAACATCATTTATATGAGGTTCGCCGCCAAGCATATCACCATGTTCTATTTTCTCTGCAATTAGTTGTGCAAGCTGTATTATCTCTTTAATAGCATTAATCTCTATAAGAAAAACTTCTTCGTATTCTTCAGCATGTTTCAGTATTCTAATAAACTTTGGTAAGATGTTGAAGGAAAACTTTTCAAATAAGCTTACATCTGTCTTTGAAAGCTTCTCCTTTATACTCATACTCTTTAGCTTGCTAAGCCAATATTTTGGCCTTAAGCTGCTGAGCTGTATTCTTATCATAACAATATCGGGATCGTCTAAAACTTCATTACCTGCAGTCAAGCTACTTATTATAGTTTCTATGTATCCTATATCGTATCTAAACTTGTACCAACGTTGACTCGTACTCTTATACGATGTTTCAATTAATCTGTATTCCCTTTCCAATATCCTTAATAATAGCGATGGATTGTATGAAAATCCTATAGCTGACAATCTCTCAACAAGACTTTTGTACTCAAAATCACCTGGCAAAGCAGACTCTCGCAACTTGTTCTCTTTAGCTATAGCTATAGCTGTTTTCATTACTAATAGAAACCTCTGACCATACTTATGATAAGCCTCCAGCATTGCTGTACGTAAGGCACTAGGCTCCATATATTAACACTCTTCTCATACAAATACCTAGAATTCCTTATCTGAGATATTTAGAGTAACGGATAAGAGCTACCAGCGTAGTTTTTCGTAAGTAAAGTATTACAGGTGTTATACACTCTTAATTCTTCAGTCGGGTAAGTTTCTATCATTCATCAATACGGGAGTAATTCATCATCTCTGACCTCCTCCTGCCCTGAGGGATGAGAGTTCTTTGGGCTGTTTAAGGTTCTCGCATTTAATTCGAGCTTGCATCTGTCATTTGAGGACAGTTGGGAGGACCAGAGCTTCCCTGCAACACCTGTATGTGATTGCCAATTCGCATTCAAATGCTTAGGGGCAACTACATCCACGCATCCTTATCATAAAAAGCAATTAAAGCAAGGAAAGCTTATAAGCTTTTCCATTAATTCCTACCTTAAAAAGCAAGGCTTTCAGCTGTAAATAATTAATATAGTCTATATGTTAATATAGTTTACTGGTTTGAGAAATGGGCCTTACAAAGCTTGTATTAGATGCGCTGAAGATGTTAAAAGGTCCAACAATTATAGAAGTTGCTTATAGACTACTTGAACTAGAGGGTGTTAGAAGTGTTAATGTAAAGGTTAAGGAAGCAAACGCTGAAGCACTTACACTTGTAATAACCATTGAAGGTTCTAGTATAGATTTTGAGAAAGTAAGGGATACTTTGGAAAAGCTTAACATTATTGTTCAAGGTGTTAATGAATTTTCAGCATGTAGAGATTAAAGATGCCGTTTGAAGTACATTGCTTGACCTGCGGTGTTTAATGCTTGGTTCTGTGCTCGAAATGCAATAAAAGGGAGGCACTAATATATCAAAAACATACAGGCATGAAGCTCTGTAAAAGCTGTCTGCTTGAAGATGTAAAGTGGCGTATTTTAGAACAGGTTAAGAAGTACAACATGATAAATCAGGGAGATAGAGTACTTATAGGTATTTCAGGTGGTAAAGATAGCTTTATCTTATTAAAGTTCTTATCTGAAATCCATCAGCCATCAAAATTGCTCGGACTAATGATAGAGGAAGGAATAAGGGGGTATAATAGGGCTGATACTTTTACCTTTATTAAAGATGTGTGCCGTAATCTTGGAGTTGACTGTATTATTACGAGCATTAAGGAAGTTCTAGGGCGTGGAGTTGACGAACTTATGCAATTTCAGATAAAGAAGTACGGCTTTATTAAAATTAGTGCATGTACTTTCTGTGGCATAGCAAGAAGAAGAATATTAAACATCTATGCAAGAAGCTATGGTATGAATAAAGTTGCAACAGGTCATAACCTTGATGATGAGGTTCAAACTTATCTTATAAATATACTTAGAGGCGATATTATGCGACTTATTCAAGCGCATCCATTAAGCGTTGTACATAGTCCATTGCTTATCAAGCGTATAAAGCCATTGAGAGCTGTCTATGAATATGAAACAGCATTTATAGCATATATAGAGAACTTTAAATTTCAAGAAGCAGAATGCCCATATATCATACAGAGACCTACACTAAGGTTAAAGATACGTGAACTGATAAGAGAGATAGAAAAGTTTAATCCTAGTATACAACTTGAATTTCTTAAAGAAATAGACAGCATTATAGAGCCTTTAGTTAAGGCACGTAACGCTAACATAATAAATCTCCCACTCTGTATAAAATGTGGTGAGCCTACTGCACCAAGAAGAAATATATGTAAATTCTGTGAATTGCTAGATGCCATGTTGAGTACGTAATATTGATAAAGCAATATAAAGGGTCTCTACAAATTTATCTATACGTGATTACGTATTATGAGGATAAGAATTGATGAAGAACTTAATAATGCAACATTCTCAATAAGCAATCTGGTTGAGGATCAGACTCTACATGGACAAAAAACCTCAGTAATGTCTAAAGTTAATTTTGGTAACTTTAAGCTTCTTAAAGGTTACTTAATAATAGCGGTGTCTAGTAGGAGTAGAATCAATAATGTTACAAAATGGAAGATTGCTCTTAATGAAATAGCTTTAACTAGGACGTTTAGACCATATCTAGAATATGAAATGAGCGACAAAATTTATCAAGCTCTATTCGTATATGATGTATCAAAAATACTTAGCGCTACCCAGCCTGAGGCTATATTTAAATTAAAATACGAGGGAAAAGAGCCCATAACAGTTAATGTTGCTTCCATGATAACATTTCATAGCTATAGTGAAGGCAATATAAAAGTGTCTTGCATAGCTGAAGTATTTAACTTGAATAACTATGTGTTAGATCTTTCTCCTCATGCTGTAACTATGCAAAGGCACAGGGAGGGAGTATTATATCTTGGTATTGTATCAGAACAAAACTCTGAAGTAAAAATAATAGATAGTAATGGTAATAATCTCATGGTGCACTCTCTTGGAAAAGGCTTTAACTTTATTGAATCTGGGCTAAAACATACATGGACAAACATGTTAACACTTAAATGCGAAGATCCCTTAGCCCGCCATATATTTCATTGCACAGCTTATACAACGCTAGAGTACCCCAATATCATTATAAGACAATTCTCAATTAATAATAACTATTTAGAGCTAGCCCTAGTTAATGAGAGCTCTACTGCTGCTGATAACTGTGAGATCATTGTACTTAAAACAGGTACTATCATACAAAGATTACACGTAGACACACTTCATGCTGGTGAAGAGAGGACTATAAAGATGCCATTATCAAATAAAATTAGTGGAAAGGTAACTATTAGATTAATCTGGCGAAAAGCCTTAAAGGTATTCATAAAGGATCAAGCAATAGAACTTAAGTGACATGTTATTCAAAATTAGAGTAAGATATGATTTAGAGGTTCTTAGTAAAAATCATTATTGGACAGCAGTACTGCTAATAAGCCTTGCAGGTTTAGCTTTCTCTGCATTAATCAACTCCTTTACTGATTCTAAGAACTTTTTCAAGTTCTCAATATTTTCATTATATACACTCTTCCTTCTTGGGTCAATAGGTATGTTAAGATACTTCGCCATTTTTCTGTTAAGCCCGACCTCCTTCAGTTCTCCTAAGCTATAACCTCTTCCAATTTTAAAGCCTCTGTCAATTCCTTTATATCTCACTAACGTAACTCTCTTTACCTTTGGTGGCGGAATTTCTATAACTACACAACAGCTTTCATTACTCATTTGGAAGTCACACTTCATTTAAGACTCTATATCAAGGGACTTATAAGCTATTCTTGAATTTGAATAAACTTGTCTAACCCTATATTAAGCTTTTTTGATAAGTATGCAAATAGTTCTTCCGCTTTATTTACAACTTCCTTATCTACCTTAATCCTTTCAGGTAATGCACCCTGGGGTAATATTCTACTAATTTCTAGCACTTTCCATACCTTTAGCGAGTCTATTTTAATGGCTATTAATGCCTCTCCCCCAGCTCTCTCGGCAAATTCAATTACCTTTAAAAGTTGCTTAGAATTTAAATAAAACGACTTTAATTCTCTACGCTTTTTCACTTCCAATACAAATACCTTTGAATTCTTAATAGCAACTATATCTGGATACACAGCTTTCTTTACTTTAGCTCCGCTTGCAGGGCCTCTTACTACTGCAAACCCCATTTTCCATAACTTTTTCACAAGCTCCCTCTCTGCTTGCACTCCTCTCTTTTTCATCTTCTTAATTTCATTATTCACAGCAAGTCTCCATAATAGCTTTCTTACGAAAGCCTTAAATCTATTTCAAAGCCCAATTTATCAAGTCTTTTTCTAACTTTTCTTAGAATTCTTAAAGTATTAGAGTTGTAAAAAGCTCTAGGAAGCGTTATAACAATAGTTTTCCCTGCAACCTCTACATTAGCCTGAGGCATTAACTTCCTCACAACGTCCACAGCTCTTTCTGAAACTATTTCACTTTTAACCTTCTTAACTGGTACTACAACTGTTTGCTCTCCAAAGACGTATATTTCGTATTCAAGTTCATTAGTAAGAAAGTCCTTTACCTCAACAACAGGTCTGGCTAAGTCTGCTTCTCTAAGACCTGTAGGCAACCTTACTGTAAGATTAAGTTCATATGCCTTTGAAACTCTTCCTCTGTCAATAAATATTACTGTATCTATTATGCTTGGAATCATGCCAACGTCAACCCTCCTAATAAACCTCTGAATGGCATCAATAGGTGAAGTCGCGTGTACAACACCTATCATACCTATCCCTGCTAACCTTAGATCCACATATATAGCGAAATCCTCATCATCACGCATTTCATCAAAAACTGTGTAGTCAGGTCTGCTAAGCAATAGAATATCATGTAAGTCTCTAGATGTGGCATAAGATTTTGAGTATTGAGCTATGGTTGGTGAAAGCTTCATATCTCTTGGCGATTCAACGGTTTTCACAATCTTACCCATTTTAGCATAGTACTCTGCTAGTGCCTGAGCAAAGGTTGTCTTGCCCATACCTGGAGCGCCGGCTATTAAAATACCCTCAGCCTTTTCATTCAATCTTTTAATTAATTTCTCTGGAAGATTGTAATCCTCTAGCCTTAGCTTTACCACGGGCCTTGTAACTGTAACTTCATACCCTAGTGCTATTGGCGGAGTTACCACAACTATTCTATAATCCCTCAGCTGGATTAACATTGTACCAGGGCGTTCAGATTCGATAATCCCTTCACCGCTTCTCACTCTCCTAACTATCTCCTCCAGCAATATCTCAACGTCCTCCCGCTTGACAATATTATTGTCAATTACTACAAGACTCCACTCCCCTGGTCTGCCTTTTTTAGCCATTACTGGCACCCCCTCCTTTATGTGCACACTTAGAGTCTCTTTGTCAAAGTACCTTTCAAACCATAAACCGTTTTCCTCGAAATCCTTTACAAGAATAACCTCTACTCCCATAGCCTTGCAAGCTAGGTGCTGCAAAGGTTCTCTAGTAATGACCTTTGCACCAAATCTCTTAGCAAGATCTCTTATAATAATGTTAATCGCATCCTCATTAATCTCTTTGAATTCCCTCATTCCGCTCTCTACAACCTCCAATTCGACCCCCATCTCTTCATTAACGCTTTCTCTTAAGTTAGCTAGCTCTTGAAGCCCTATGTATCCTATAGCTATGCCCTTCTTTGCCGTAAACTCAAAGTAAGATATTAATTCTTTAGGAATAAGTACTCTTCCCCTTAATCTACCTTGCTTTAACAACTTTGATAAAGCTCTTGCAACTATAATAGAGCTATCAGGAATATACACATCCTCAAAAGCTATTTTAGGCATAACCTGCAAACCATACTTAAATTTCAATATACTTCTTTCTGTATGCTATCTCGTCAAAAAGATTAAAAGCGTATTATTTCCTACTCTCTAAGAACACAATACAATTACCCATGGTCATATTTAGTGAAGTTGTTCTTCCCACTTTAGAGAACGAGCCTTTTAGACCTAATGAAAGCGCTATTCTAGATTTAAGTGAAATATTCATGGTCATAAGTAGTTATAAAATTATTCAAATGAATTGAGAATTAAATACACGTACATTATGAACTTGGTATGTAAATGTAAATATTGTATGAACTATATTATGCTTCATAGTTTCTATTAATAATTTTTACCTTAACCTTACTTGCTTCTAGAGCTGAAGCTATGTATTCAAATGCTTTTTTAGGATTTGTATGAGCACCACAACTATAAACATCAACTGTTGCAAATCTGTACTCAGGCCAAGTATGAATAGATATGTGACTTTCTAACACTATTCCTACAACACTAACACCTTCTCCCAACTTCCAAGACTTTATATCTAAAAGAGTCATATTACCAACTTTTGCAGCATTTTTCACTACATCTATTAAGTAACTCACATCACTTAATTTGCTTGCATTACAACTATATAAATTACCCATGACATGCTTTCCATATACAAATATGCGACGCTCTAAGCCTCTCATCCTGCTTCACATTTCAGGCTAGTGAGAAACACTTTATAAGTATTTCTATCAAAAAATAATTGACCAGGTTTAAAAACCCTTTTTAAACCAGTTAACATTTTTCTTAAAACTGAAGATCCCCCCTATAAAAATATGTCTCATTTATGTTATGGAGTATTAAGATTCTCAATGTTATTTATCATGGAATTAAAGGTAGTATAAGTTGTAGTAAAATTTCATTAGAATATTTATAGAGCCTCGCATTGTCTAAGCTACAGGTTTTGAATAGTATATGAGTGCAAAAAGCAAGATCATATTAAATGTCATGACCTATATAAAAGATGAGAAATTGAAAAAGGAATTAGAAAATCTTACACAAGAAGAAATTAAAGTTTTGGAATACTTTATACAAAACGTTTCCGTGGGTGTAATTGCAGCTGTCAGAGAGCTTAAATCTCTATACAGAGTTGAAGATCCTAAGAATGTAATCAGGAAACTTATTGAGAAGGGCTTGCTTGAGCAAGGTTATGGAAATTACTCATTAGCTAGGAGCCTGCGAGAAACTTTACTTTCAATAATTTTGGCTGGTAGAACATAGCTATAACAATGTCTTAATGTTTATGTTTACTTTTCTTAATCTTTCTTTTCTTTCTCTTTCTCCTCTTACGAGCTTTAGTTTTTTGCTTTTTTGCAATACATATATGTTTTCTTATTTCTGATAGTGGTATAAACTCTACCCCCTTGTTAGTTAAGATTATTATGGCATAAAATTCCTTTAAAACCTTTATAGGATTGAAAAAGACATAGTACTCTTCATTTGAAAAGTCATAGACATGACTGCTTGAATCCCCTTCGATTATCTCATTACTTTTAGGCACTTCATTTAATACTATTATCTTATTTAGTCGGGCAGCATATGGTATTGGTAAAAATGCCCATTCTGAATCTAACTTAGGTTCTTTAAATAACTTAACAGAAGTTTTTGTATCATTTAGTGTTGCCGTAGCTTCAATAACAACACCCCTTTCAATTGCAGTGCTAAATAGATTAGATAACCAAGAATAAAATAGATCTTCATTTTTAGCAAATTTCTCTATTAATTCCGTCTCCACGTAAATAACATCTTCTGCTTGTTTTTTAAGTAAGTGCATCACGAAGTTATTAGAGCCCCAAGCACTAAACTCATATTTTCTAATTATTACACTTACCTTAATCTCTTCACTCATTTCTTGTAACCTATCTTCCTGAGAAACTCGTACCTTTCACGCTTATCGCTCTCACTTTCAATTCCTAAAGGTGTAAAGCCGTCAACTACACCTATTACTCCTCTCCCCTGATTCGTTTCAATTACAACTACTTGTAAAGGATTTGCTGTGGCAACATAAATCCTTATTACCTCCTGTACATTCTTTATAGCATTCAATATATTGATAGGCCAAGCATTCCTCACATACAAAACAAATACATGACCTGCACCAATCTTTAACGCCGCTTCTATGGCATACTTAATCAACTCCTCATCATTTCCTTCATACCTGACAAGCCTCTTTCCACTAGCTTCATTAAAAGCAATACCAAATCTTATGTTAGGTACTGATGTAATTAAAGCTTCGTAGATATCTTCAACTGTTTTTATGAAGTGACTTTGACCTATTATTACATTAGAACTTGAAGGTATTGGAATGTCTATAACCTCAATTTTTCGAACTTCCACCATACTTCTCACCACGCTATTGCTTATATGAAAATAGAAAGGTCTGAAAAACTTTACGCTAATATTTTTCTTCGCTAAGCATTAGTTATATAGGTTAATACCTAATTAGTATTTAAATAGATGAAAAGAGGTATTCATTAAAGTGCATATAGTATGTAACGTGTTGGTGATATTATGGCATGTGTAAGAATATGTATAGAAATTCCAAAAAGCCTCGTTCAGATCACACTTTACACTAATGAAGGTCTTCAATTAGAAAGCAAAAGATTCAGTAATGTGAGATTTATTGAAGTGCATGGTACTCTAAGACTAGATCTAGAGTCTATTAAGTTAAATAGAGAAGTGTTGTGCATATTTTCTGAAAGAATTGACAAAATACTGTTCACTGAAGGTGTTCTAAAACTTGGATAGTAAAATACAAATTAAGATAGAGGATACCATGAGCAAGACCGGTAAACATAGAAGGATTACTAAGGTATTTATATTGAGCAGAGAAGGTGATATCACAACACCTAAACTATTGAGCCATCGGAGCTGTAGTGGTACTTACAAAGTGGGTAAAAGCATTTGTGGATATGTGAGTATTGAAGAACCTAATTACCTTCTTTTAATAGAGCTCACCCTGAATTGGCGTGGCAATGCTAAGGGATACATTAACATTATTGACTCTGCAGGCTCAAAAGTATTATCTGTTAAATACGTAAACAGAAAACTTAGATATGTTAGTGGCAATAAGACACTCATTTATTTAGTTAAGACCTCGCTGGCCAAAATAATAGGTGAAGTTGCATGGAAAAACAGAGGATTTTAAAAATAATTGAAGAAACATTATTACAGTACGGGTTCATAATCTTGCCTACAGAATACGCTACCGATTTTGTAGAGTACTTACGGTACTGCAATATTTTACAGTTCTTTCGTATAAGTAAATCTGAGAACTATATAGTAATAGAGTTAAATACGTTGCCATGCGAATATGAATGCAATATGCAATGCCATAATAATAATGGTTATAGAAATGATGCATGCTATTTTTCGTGTGTCTATAGCTGTAAAGAATATAAGTTAAACGCGATACTATCAAAAATAAGAACTTTGCAGTAATCTATTCATGGTTTTACACTAAAATAGATGCAAATACAGCCTTCGCCGTATGTAATCTATTCTCTGCCTGAATCCATACAGCAGAGTTTTTTGATTCTATGACATCCTCTGTAACTTCTTCACCTCTATGCGCTGGAAGACAATGCATAAATATGAAGTTGCTTTTTGCATAGGATATTAGATCGGAGTTCACTTGGTATTTTCTCAGGTCCCTAATCCTCTTCTCCCTTTCGTTTTCCTGACCCATGCTAACCCAAACATCAGTATAAATAACATCAGCATTCTTAGCAGCTTCTATAGGATCTCGAACAATAAGTACTTGCCCTCCACTTTCATTCGCATATTCAATAGCCCGTTTAAGTATTTCCCTATCAGGATCGTAACCCTGTGGTGTAGATATGTATATTGTACCACCAAGCATGGTTATAGCAAGCATTAGACTGTGAGCTACGTTATCTCTTCCATCACCAAAGAAAGCTATTTTAAGTTTTCTCAGATCTTTTTTCAACTCTATAATAGTCATTACATCAGCTAAAGCTTGAAGTGGATGCTCAACATCACTTAAAGCGTTGATCACAGGTATTCTGCTGTATTCGGCTAATTCTGTTAAGGATTTATGACTATATACTCTAGCAACTATACCATCAACATATCTCTCTAAAACCCTTGCTGTGTCTTTTATAGGCTCTCCACGAGCAAGTTGAAGCTCTTGTGCAGATAGATATAATGAGTTTCCTCCAAGTTGATGGACTGCTACTTGCAAACTTACTCTAGTCCTCGTGCTATGCTTCTCAAATATTAAAGCCACAATTTTGCCATTCAATATATTTAGAAATTTAGTACCATTGTAGTATAGCTCCTTCATTTTAAAGCTTAGATCTATGAGTGCTTTTAGCTCATTTCTAGTTAAATCAGCTATTGAAATTAAATCTCTACCACATAGACTTTCTACACGAATCAAGTTTAGCACCTAACATTACTTTTTAAACCATGCATCTAGGCTAACGGTACTTGACCTTATATACTCTCTATAACCCTTCTCTAATCTCTTAATAGCATTTTCAACTCTATCTAAGGAGAAATCGTGCTCCTTTACCAAGATCTCTATTATTCTCTGTTTATCTGGCTCCCTCCACTCAATTCTACTCACATCAACTACTGGTGGATTGAGGAAATACGCCTTTATTTTAAATGGATCTTCCGGAAATTTTGCATGCGGAAGATGCTTTAGTATTTTCTCAAGAGAGCCATGTGTTTTTACTAACTGCAACGCTGTTTTGGGACCTACACCTTCAACTCCGTCAGGATTATAATCAGTGCCGATCAGTATAGCTATGTCAATTAGTTGTTCACGCGTTATATTCAAGCTTTTTAGGAGCTTATCTAACTCTATTATCTCAGGTTTTATCTCAATGTATAATTCCTTACCTGGAAGTTTTCTTTTACCAGATATTGTAAGGTTTCTTATAAGTCTTGGAGTTCCGAAAAGCAGAGAGTCATAATCTTGACTTCCAACAGCCCAACTTAATCCTTTCTTAACTAGATATGCAGCTTGGGCTTCTCCTTCCTCAGCAGCTTGAACATAAGGTATTCCCATGGCATCTAAGAGCTCCTTTGCATCATTAACCATATAACTTTCTAAACTTAATGCTTGTACAATGTACTTTGCTGCCTCCTCTATAGCTCCTTCCTCATAGGCTTTTTCAGCAAGTTTACGTGCCTTCTCTTTTCTTGTACTTCTTTTTTCAATCTCTGTTCTTTTTATTTCTGGTGGTCTTCCATCAAATACATATACGGGTTTAATACCATTCTCAATGAGGTTAATTGTTCTATAGAAAAGCCCACTTAAGTGACTCGTAACCCTGCCCTTTGAATCCATTAATGGCGTTCCATCTGGTTGCCTCACAGCGGCAAGAAACTGATAAAGGGCATTATAGCCGTCAAGCACTATGACCTTTCTAGCTAGCTGCCTTAAGTCATTAATCTCAATTCGACAATCGCCTGGTATTACATCCTTTAAATTGACCCCCATAAATCTCTTTACCTAATTACTATATGCCGTAACAAAAATTTAAATTTAATGAAATTGTGTATCACAGAGCTCTGCTATACTCAATGTTCACTGCAATATATTCGCACTTGACGTTACAACGCTTTTTGCTTTCAACCCATACTAAAGACCGCGCAATTACATTGCATACTTTTTCGAAGTAGTTTTCTGCACTATACTTAGAGAGTCCTTCATTAACTTAACATCTACATACCCCTCTATCTCTAGGCACATCAATATCTTTAGTAAATCATTATATGAAATCCCGAACTCCTTTCCAATTATTTCCAATAACTCTTTATCTGTGGCTTCTCCTTTATCTTTTAAGTATTCTAGAATTTTTTGCTGTATCCTTCTCTTTATGAACATTTGTCATTATACCTCTAGAAATTAGAACATCCTACATTAATAGTGCATGTAGTGATATGTAAAGGATTGTAATTTAGGTTTGCGGACATGTTAAGCCTTTTTGTTTTTTGCAAAATTTCTAAATTTGATGCCTGCTTTAACTCTGAATTCCTTGCGATCTGCGGGTACATAAGGCGCATATCTAATAGCACCGACTAATGATATTTAAAATCTTTAAGCAGTAGGAAATTCTCCGTTGCGTGTTGCAGTATTTCTATTTGTTAGCTGACCTAAAAACTTTAATTGTTTAGTTTATTCACCTACCCTGGTAACGTATATCACATCGATATTATCTATCTGATCAACACTTTTTATTAACTCTTCTAGCTGCTCTGTTCCACCTTCTACGTCTTCTGGCACAATGAAATATAGTTCTAATGCCTTATAGCCAAAGGCTATTTCTACAGGTTCCCACTTAACTAAATTATACACTGACTCCTTAATTTTCTCATGTATTTTAGATATTATTGGTGTAAAGTCCTCCGTAAGCTCCTTTGGATATGCTCTTATTACTACTATTACCCTTCCAACCATTCTCAATACCTCCTTTAAGGACCTTCAAATCCACAGTTAGGACACTTATAGGGCGTACCCATTGTTCTACATTTATGACATCGCCATATAGTTATGGCTCCACAGTTAGGACACTTAAAGCTTACGGCTTTTTCATCTGGTACTATAGGTCTTTTACAACTTGAGCAGATTCTTATATTCGCTGCTTCATGCATTACAAGGGTTTGTAAACTACTTGCTTTATGTGAGGACAGTTTATACACCTTCATGCATAATTATATGTAAATATGAATGAGTTTGGATTAAAAAGTGTTCTCTAAAATAACTTCACAATGCTTCTAGGTATTTCAAATAACATTCCCTAAGTTAAGATTTTGACAGCATACTAGAGCTAGGTCACACCCTATATACATTTGCCATTTTCCATTTTGGGAACGCGAGTACGAAAGGGCATGAAGTTTGTAGTGATCTCTTAAAAATTCCCTTAGCAGAGCTTGCTGCATTATAAATGGAGCTTGAAATCAAAATTTATAAATCCTATGACGTGAAGTCAACAATTATGATGCTCTCCGCGGAGTCCAAGGAATTAAAGCTTGTCATTGTCATCAGAACTGATATTAAGATGAGCAAGGGGAAAATAGCTGTGCAAGTAGCACATGCTGCAGTGGAATGCATTTTAAGGTGCTTAGAAAATTCCTCCTGCAGAAGTTTCATATACATTTGGAGAGAGCAAGGCCAAAAGAAAGTTGTAGCTAAAGTTAAGAGTCTTGAAGAGTTACTACATTTGAAAACCGTGGCTGAGGGTTTAAACATTAACACAGCCTTAATAGCTGATGCAGGTCTAACAGAGCTCCCCCCTGGAACTATAACCGCTTTAGGTCTTGGTCCCGCCCCTTCACATATTTTAGATAAAATAACAGGTCACTTACCTTTACTGTAGCTTTAAAGTGACTTAAAATGAGCACTATATCAAATTATCTGTTAGATATTTTGTTAGGGCTATATACATATACATATCCTATACCACTATCAAATAAAAGAATAGATTTTGGCCTGCGAGTACCTAGACCACAAGGCTTTACAGTTAGTGAAGTTATCAACGGCATCTGTACTGAAGATCTCTATGAGCATCTCGCAAGAAGTGTCACTCAAGAGCATTTACATAATATATACTGTACTTTCATAGTCAGGAAGATTAGTATTGATACCCTAACCTTAGCTCAACAAATGCGTGCAAAACTCCGTTGTAAATCTTTTTACATTATAGGATTGAAAGAAGCCCGTGCGATAACATATCAAGCTGTTATTCTTGCTGGATGTAAAAAAATTGAAAGCAGATTCTCCATAGGTAATGAAGAGACTTGGGCAGACGCCATTCTATGGTTTTGCTCAACTGAAGTGCCTAAACTAATTCATAATGCTAATAGATTCCATATAACAATAATATTTGAGAGCTACTATGTATTACCACATTTAAAAACAAGGCTTGAGCTACTTAATACGTATAGTTGGTACATGCTGAATTTCTTTGGCTATCAGCGATTTGGAAGTAGGAGACCTATTACACATATACTAGGCAAGAACTTGCTTATGGAAGATTTTCAGGAATTTTTAAATGTGTTATGCCATCCCACACCTGTTTTTAAGAGTTACACCACATTAGAGTATGCACTATGTAAAAACAGTAGCGATAACTTAGAACAGCTTCTCACATCTGTTGTTAAGCATTCTGCATATAGAAAAATTTTTGAATTGTATATTAATGCATATCAATCTTATCTATTCAATAAATTGCTTTCATTAATTTGGTTAAACCTTTTGAATTCCTTCTCCATCACTGATGCTCTAAAGAAATTGAAAAGCGATTATAGATACTTACCTATTCCAGGACATTCAACAAAAGTAAATGGTATAGTAGCTAAGCTTCTAGATGAAATACTAACATTGGAGGGAATTAATATAAACTCCTTCTGTATAAAGTGGCTCAAGAACAGCTGCTTTCAAGGTGACTACAGGGAATCTCTTATGCAAGTTTCTGAAGTAAACTATATTATGGAGAAGGACAAGTTAAGGATTTCATTCTTACTACAACCAGGATCTTATGCAACAGTGGTACTTAGAGAGCTTTTATGTTGCAACCCTCTACTGTACACATAATTTCTTTTCCACTTAAACTTCATAACAATTTTATATCCATGCTGAAACAGCGTTCTCATAATGAGTATTAGACAGATTTTAAACTAAGGTATAAGCCTCTTCTTATCTCTTGGAAATAGTGTAACCTCTTTTACACTAGTCCTTCCTGTAAGCATTAGCAGTAACCTTGCGTAACCCATACCCCAACCAGCGTGAGGTGGCATGCCATAGTCAAACCACTTAATGAAGTAACTAAAGCTATCAATATTTAACCCCCGCTCATTTAGAGCCTTAACTAATTGCTCTTTTGTATGTATTCTTGAACTTCCAGAAGCTAATTCTATGTGCTTCCACACAAGATCAAAGCTCTCACTGTATGTAGGGTCATCTTCTTTAGGCTTTGTATAGAAAGCTCTTATTTTGGTCGGGAATTCTGTAATGAAATACAAAGGTGTGTTTAGCACCTCATTCAGGAGACGTAAATGAACTGCTGAAAGATCTTCTCCTGCCTCTACTTCAACACCTCTCTCCATTAACATCCTTACAGCATCAACGTATTTTACCCTAGGTAAGGGCAATGACATCTCTGGAGGAGTATAATTTAATGCCTTTAGATCCTCTTCATTCTCTTGCTTTACAGCTTTTATAACTTCATATACTACTTCTTCAAGAATTCTCATAACGTCTTCGTAATTCATGAATGCTGCCTCAATGTCAATACTTACAAATTCTGCTAAATGATATGGAGTATCGCTTTCCTCAGCTCTCCAAGCAGGGCCTATTTCAAAGACTCTTTCCAGGGATGCGGCTAAGAGCTCCTTATAAAGTTGTGGACTCTGTGCTAAGAAAGCCTCTTTACCAAAGTATATGACTGGAAAAAGATTTGCTCCGCCTTCTGTAGCTGTAGCGATGATCTTAGGTGTAAAAACTTCTACAAAACCTTTTTGCCTTAGAACTTCTCTAATCACCTTGAGAGCTGTATCGCCAATCCTCACTATAGCAACCATTTCGCGCCGTCTTAAATCCATGACTCTCTCCCTCAATCTTGTGTCTATGTCTGCAGGCACCTTCCCCGCCACATCTAGAGGTAAAGGCTTGCTAGCTAAGTTAAGTATCTTAATTTCTGTAGGTACAACCTCAGCACCACCAGGAGCCCTAGAATCCTCTTTAACTATACCCTTAACTTGAATAACAGATTCTAGCGTCAGTGCGTCAACTATTTCAAGAATATCTTTAGGCGCTGAATGCCTAGATATAGTTACCTGTACAAAGCCACTTCCATCTCTTACAATAATGAATTTCTTACCTCCTAAGTCCCTTATCTGATGAACCCAGCCAGCTATTATAACTGTTTTTCCGTGTAATGCTTTACCAATTTCCTTGCACATTACAGTTTTGTATTGCGTCTCCATTCAACTCACTCACAATACATTAAACAAATTAAGATGTTAGCTTAAAGCTTTTATAGCTAAAACACGTCATGATAACATATGAGTGATGAACTACGCAGGCCTATTAGATAAACGATGATGGGACCCCTTTAGCTGATCAAGTTAAAATCTTATCAAGACTTTTTAGCCAGCTACATAAAAGGAGTCATAAGAACTAAAGTTAGTGGGCCGGTAGCTCAGCTGGAAGAGCGCTCGGTTGGCATCCGAGAGGTCCCGGGTTCAAATCCCGGCCGGTCCACCAAAATACCTTTTTCATATCTTTCAACACTTTTGCTAGCCTCCACATATATATTATCTTAAAGTAATAGTTTCTGTATGTACAGCAAGGTTTAACTATATGAAGGTATTAGATAAGAAGAGAATTCTACTAATCATAGCTAAGTTGATTCAGGATTTAGATTTAGCGAAATTATACAATAAAAACTCCATGGGTTTTAAGGTAATTGTTCAAAAATTGGGTTACCTGGTTCAAAAAGTGGGAGGCATAGATTTCGATCTTAAATTTGAATGGCTTTCAAGAGGTCCTTACTCTAGGAGCTTACAAAACTATTACCATGTAATACTTCACTACATTTCAAATTACCCTAACGACTTCTTTTTAAATGAAGCAGAGAACTTAGCTCTAAATAGAGTGAAAGACTTTCTAAATATTATTAGAGTTACATTAGGAAAGCTTGATATAGAGGTTATTGAGGCTGTAGCAAGTTTAATTATGTTATGTACTGATGTTTATCCTACTCCTGAGAATCCTATTGATGAACTGCTAAAGAGGAAAAGGCTTTCTAAGGAGATAGCCTTAAAGATATTTGAAATAGTTAAGATGTATGGAGTTTGTACATGAGCTCCTCATATAAATTTACATAGCAGTTAAGCAATAGAAACTTTTGCAGAGTACGTAAAAGTGATGTCATGTTGCCATACAAGCACAAGAATAAATTAATTAGCAAAGCCGGTATCAAAAGGATATATGATGAAGTTCACGGATATATAGACTTGTCAGATGTAGAGTTGCAAATCATTGAAACACCATATTTTCAGAGGCTTAGATTTATAAAACAACTAGCCGTAGCATGGTATGTGTATCCAGGAGCTACGCATACAAGATTTAGCCATAGCCTAGGAGTTGCGCATTTAATGGGCCTTATAGCAGAAAACTTGGCTAATCAAGGCTACATACATTCTTATGAAGATGTGCAAATTCTTCGCCTTGCAGCACTACTTCACGACATAGGGCACACACCATTTAGCCATGCCATTGAACCTGTATATAGAAATACCATTGGTATAGGTCACGAGGAGATCTCCAGATTAATAATATTAAATAGTAGCATAAGAGACGTCCTGAATTACTTTGGGTATGACCCTAAGACTATTACTGCCATAATTGAAGGTAGACACAGAGAGCCTTTATATAATCAGCTTCTATCTAGCGATCTTGATGTAGATCGCATGGATTATCTCATAAGAGATGCCCTTCACACTGGTGTTACCTATGGTATCATAGATTTGCATAGAATAATATCTACACTTGTCATAGATGGAGATGGAAATTTGGCTATACTAGACAAAGGCGTTGATGCTTTAGAGAACTTTTACTTGGCAAGATTACACATGTATCGAGCAGTCTATTATCACAAGACTGTTGTAGGTTATGAGACACTGCTTGGAAGAATCTATGAAATGCTATGTCAACATTATAGCGATGCCCTCTTGCCAAAGACAGTAAATGACATAAGAATATTAATAACTGAAGGTAGTATAGCGCTATGGCATGACGACTGGCTTACAGGTTACTTAGTAAATCTCTATAGAGACTCCTCAACACCGCAAAAAATAAGGGAACTAACAGAAGCTTTCCTATTTAGAAAAGGTTATAAAGTGTTACTAGATATGTCAAAATTCAGTGATCAACCTTTAGATGTAGAAGAGGATAAGGATGTGGACCATATAAAATCTTTAGCGAAAGACCTTGAAGGTAATTTGAGCTCCCATGAACTAGCCCTATTCATAGATGACATAAGGATTGTCGAGGAAGATCCCCATGTAACTCCGAAAGTAATTATAGGAGGTAAACAATCTGTAATGCTCACTAACATTGAGGGCAGTATTATTTTACGATTACCTAGAAGATATCATGTAAAGCGCTTGTATGTGCTTTCTAAGGTTTGGGAAAAAGCGTTAAATATTGTTCGAGACAAGGTTTCCTCAAATGCTTAAATTAATAGGTCTTGGGCTCTCAATAGATTCCTTACCATTGGGGAATTTAAAGAAAATCCTTTCATGTAATGAAGTAATTATAGATAGTTATACAAGCATTTGGTTCCCAAATATTCATCTCATAGAATCTCTATTGATGCAATTAGGTAAAAAGGTATGGATAGCCTCGAGAAACCATCTTGAAGGAAGCGGAGTAAAGAATATTATTGATAAATCCCTAGGTAAAGATGTGTGTATACTTGTTAGCGGTGATCCACTTATTGCAACAACTCATAGCTCTATAATTACTGAAGCCCTAACAAAACATGTTGAAGTAGAGGTCGTGCCTGCTGTATCCATTTTTAATGCCGCAATTTCTTTATCATGCTTACAGGCATACCGATTTGGCAAGATGGCAACCATCGTAAGCCCTAAGAATGGCATTGTATATGAATATCCATTTGAGGTAATAAAAATGAATCGCCTTCAAAATATGCATACACTTCTCCTCCTAGAAATTGATGTAGAGAAAAACTATTACATGAAGCCCAACGAAGCTATAAAAATGCTACTAGAAATTCAAGAAAGAAAAACAGAAAAGATAATTTCATTGAAAGACACAATAATAATTTTAGGTGATGTAATGAGTTGCAAACAAAAGGTATGGATAATGTCAGTTGAGGCTGCACTTCGAGCTGAAAATGAGTTTCAATACAACAATCTATACACTATAATAATACCATCAGATAAGCTTCACCCTGTAGAGAAGGAATGCTTAGATCTAATTAAAACCGGCAACATGAGGTATCTATGTACAGCTAGTGAAGAGGACTTAAAGAGAATTGCACAAGTGCTCCACACTTAATGAAGTAAAAACACTTATATACTAATAGTCATAGTATCTCTCAGAGCCGCGGTAGCTCAGCCTGGTGGAGCGCCGCCCTGGTAAGGCGGAGGTCCCGGGTTCGAATCCCGGCCGCGGCTTTTAAATTCAATACTTTTAATAAATTCTATAGAAGCTTTATAATATATCTTTTTCATTGGTAAAATAAATGCTGAATGTCATTAAAATGTTACGTTATATTTTTAAGCCTAAGGATCTTAATCTTTCACATATGTAATAGGCGTCTTCTGCAAACGCTTCTACAGCCTTCTTTAACTTATTCTTATCTATTTTGATATTGTTTCTTTCAATTAACTCTAATGCAAAAGAGATCTTGCTTAAATCTTGGCTAGATCCTCTTCTAGCCTTTAAAACAATCCAGCATTCTTTTGAAATACATCTTATCTTGCTTCCTTCAACATTGTATTCTTGTTGACATATATCTATTATTTCCTGAGGTATGTAAAAATCCATGATATTCTCGTACAGCTCTACAGTAATATCTATATTGTTTACAGTAATTGTCACTGATGGTGTTCCCAGTTCTGTTGCACCTGTGCTCCAACCTTTTTCCTCTGCTAAAGCAATTATTCTACTGCTCTCCATTAATGGGCTCAATGAGGTTACAAAGAGATCCAGATCCCCTTCAAAAAACTTATTACCTAGCTCTATATTTAAGCATGTATCACCTATTAATATTCCCTCTATTCCTTCCTTAGCCATAACCTCAAGTGCCTTAACAATATGCTTTAGTGTGTATTGCATAATACTCCCACAAACTTACTTCTTCATAGCTACCTGCTTCTTCTTAGGTCTTAGATTTGTGCTTCTACACCTCCTACACCTTGTGGCGGTAGGAGGATTTAATGCCCCACACTTGCGACAAACTTTCCTATTTAAAATTCTAGCTTCTACTATTTTCATAAGTTCTGGGTCTGTTATAGGCATTTTACATACCTACCTTCTCATTCTCATTTGCATAAATTATAAAATGTTTTAAACTTATAAGCTAAATGTCAGGCAAATATGTGTAGATCAAGATCTCAATATCTATAGAAGGTTGAGAGAAGCGATGAAGATACCGCTCGACACTATTTGTGTCAGAAGTGGTGTGCTATGTCCTCGATGTCGCAAGCTTATTGATAATGGTTTTTATACGCTTCGCGAAGTAGAAATAATGAAGAACCTTCTAGAATTAGAAGAGCATGATCCTAACTTCAAGTTTCTTAAGGATTCAACATACGTGAAAAGCTATGAAACCAACTCAATGATTTTAATAGTACTGGAAATGGGTAACGATGTTCCTCAAGCAGCTCTTGTAAAGCTTGGACGCATACTATCTACAAAGATGAATACAAAAATTCGCGTAATAAAGAAATCTGATCCCAAAAATATCATAGTACAGGTAGTAGCACCTGCAAGAGTTCAAGGAATAAATAGTGTATGGACTCCTGATGGAGATGTACAACATATTATAAGGATTTCCAAGTATGACGCAAGGTTGCTTCCAGCAGGAGTCAATGAATTAGAGCACCTGCTCTCAATGATTTTCAATGAGAATTACAAAATAAAAATAACGCAATAAAACAATGAAATTAAAATTAGTGGGCCCGCGGGGATTTGAACCCCGGACCTCCGCCTTGTGAGGGCGGCGTCCTACCAGACTAGACGACGGGCCCATACTTACCTTAATTAGTACTAATTTAGGCTTTAAGTATTTTCATCGTTGACGGTTGTGCTGCTAAACTACATCACTCTAAATAAAAAGTATGTCTGTAATTTTTAAATACTAATACTTAAAGCATGTATCATTCCAGGAGTATAAGAGCTGTAAATTGAGTCAAGGCAATTAAAGATTTCCTTAGAGCAATTTCTTGTAAGCACTTCTAATATAGATACTTGTGAGAATGTTTGGGTTCTGAGCTTTGTTCATATTTCATAGCTTAATTGAGAAAGCCATCAAGGCTCAACACTACTCCAAGGCCCTCATCCACATTGGGAAGTCCTTCGTCCAACCTCAATTCATCATTCTTAGAGTGTGCCAGTACTTGTCAATTAATAAGTTTTTGTGGTGTAAGCATGAGGAAAAGCATGTACTTACAACTGTCTGTAAGTATTGAAGAGCAACTAGAACCTACGATGGCTGTTGTTTTAAAGATGCTATGAGGCAGAAAGATGTAAGTACAATTCGGTATGAGAAGCTCTAAGACAACTAGACTAAGCTATATACAATAGTAGTAAAGAAAATCTCTAAAGAAGAGCTCAGTTATATAAGTATTAAAACTAAATGTACAATATAGATATAGACTGCCACTTGCGAGGTAGGAATAAAGATTGGTTTCAGTAAAGATTTTTATATATACTAAATCTGAAGACCTTCCTGATGCTTGTACAGCTGAAAAACTGATAAGACATGGTCTTGCTGAGAGAATTTCTAGGTATAATGACATTCCTCCCTGTTCGATAGTTCTAAACCCCATGGCTTTAACATATTTGAAGCATTCTGATAGAACCTACATAGAGAGATGTGGTCTTACCGCATTGGACGTGTCATGGAAGCGAGGTATTAATGAACTTAAAAGAATTACACGTGGTTATCAAAGAGTATTACCAATTCTAATAGCGACAAATAATGTAAACTATGGAAGACCATTTAAATTGAGCACTGCTGAAGCTTTAATAGCTGCTTTCATGATAACGGGATTTTATGAAATTGCTTTAAAAATAGCATACCTCTTTAAATGGGGACCAACATTTATTCAACTGAATAGTGAGCGCTTAAAGCTTTACTCACAAGCAAAGTCGGATGAAGAGATGGAGCAAATACAGCTTAAGTTATTTGGTCTAAATTATCATAAGGACACAAAATTGTTACCTCTTCTTCACAAAATTGTTGAAAGTGATGAAGTATATTAAGTTGTCTTAGCAATTCAGTTTAGCATTGCTTAAGTTCATAACTTGCATAAATTTTGTAGTGTATATAGCATATATGATTATAAAACTTATATACGCATTACATCACAAGTTAATTTATCTGTGATGTAAAGTGCCTAAAGCATTTGTATTAATCAATACAGAAATAGGTGCTGAAGAAGAGGTATTGAAGCAGATTAGAAACCTTGAAGAGGTTAAGGAAGCTTACATGGTATATGGAATATACGATCTTTTTGTAGAAGTAGAAGCTGAAGACCTTGAAAAACTTAAGGATATAATCTCTTCAAAAATTAGAAGGTTAGCAAAAGTTAAATCAACTATAACCATGATTGTTGTTTCTTCTACTTCGAGTCCTATATAAATCTTTGCTAAATCATATAGATGATATTATGGATGCCACTAATTTATGTCATATCAGTATAGGACTTGATGACTTTGATGCACTTAAGTACGGCTGTACAACACATTTAGCGACATATATTCTCAATGAATTACGAAAAAAGTTAAATACCAATATTGCTTTACTTGACTATCCAAATCTTGTACGATTAAACCCTTCAATACCATGGAAAACACGTGGAAATGGTGCTATTGCCTTAAGAATGGGAGTTTCGTGTAGCTATGCTTCAGATCTTCAGGAATTGTTACAGGTAATAGAAGAGCTTGCTGAAAGATACATTAACGTATTTCTAAATGAATTCAATATTAAATTACCTGACTTTGAACCTGGTCTTGTAATAGCCCCACACCCTTTACCTGAAGACTTTACGTGGTTATACGAATACGCATTGACAGATATTGTAATATTAGATCAAGACCTTATTTCGAAACTTATAAAGAGGGGTTTTGTATTTTCTCAAAAGTACAGAAAACGCGGTATAGTGGGGGCACTTGCAGCAATAATGTGGTCATGTAGAGCACGTGATTATACTTTTGAGCTCTTGACATACAGATCTAAGAGAATGTATGGAAAGAGTAGATGTATTGATGAAGAAAGTGTGAAGGTGTTTGATAACTTAACTAAGGGGGAGAGTTTTAATAACTATGATTATAATGAGGGTAGAACCCTAATAATTCCACATGGTGCAGACCCTATACTATACGGTGTTCGAGGAGAGAAACCTGAAGTTGTTAAAAAGGCATTAAGTATTATAAAAGTTTGTGAACCTTTAGTAGGCTGGACTGTATTTAGAACCAATCAAGCTACTGATGATCATGCTGTATATAGAGCTATTGAGGAATTGCGTCCATATAGGACATGTAGAACAAGAGGATTTGTAGCTTCTAAGCCTGTTATTATAAAAGGTGGTTCTGTAGTGATTAAGATATTTGATGCTACAGGAGAGATTTACCTAGCCTTCTTTAAACCTTCTAAACTGGTTAATGTGGCTTCAGCTCTTGAAATAGGTGATTATATTGAGGTACAAGGACAAGTGAAAATGTGGAGCAATAAGCAAATAATCCATGTTGAGAAGGTCGTTATATTAAGAGCTAGTAATGTATATAAATGTAAATCCTTAAGATGTCCAATCTGTGGAAATAGAATGGAGAAGAAGGGTGTGGGGAAGGGTTATAAATGTGAAAAATGCAATACTGTGATACTTAATCCGGAACTTGCATGTGTAAAGCTCTTTCGAAATGTTACTCATAAGCTCTTCCTACCACCACCCCATTCTCAAAAGCATTTATTAAAGCCCATTGACAGATATGGAAAAGAAAAGAACATTTACAATTGCAAACTATTACCAATAGATGCTGCAACTAGAATTTTAGAACCCCTTGAGTTCCTGTAGAACCCACTTTTGTTCCACTATTACTCGAACCCCTTGACTTCTTGTGCAATATCTGCTAATAGCAAAGTTATATCATAACCTATGGAATATGAATAACTTGCAACTAAAGTTGCTACTAAATTTTAAATTAATTGAAACATTATACAAACCAACAGTATAACAAAGTTTATCTTAAAGTAAAGATAGACTTCAAATGAAACAGAGGGGGTCTAGTCCAATATCCAATATATTTCATATATCTTTCTTAGTATTACTAACCCCGTTGCTTCCTGTGGAAAACTCATAAAATACCTTCAGACTTTATTGCTTAGATACAGAATATTGGCCCCTGGCTCGCGGTAACCCACTTTCTGTACTTAGGCTACATTAGGCTAAGCGGTTTTAACCTCCTCACGTAGCCTTCATTGGAGGTTGCCTTACTCCCCAGAGGTTGGCCGTTTCACTGCAACTGCAAGTCTCGTCAGCGGATTAACTACCCCCTAGTTACCTAGGGGGTCTTACCACCTCATCCTCATTAACTTGCAGACATGTCGTTTCTGTGCCAGAGCCTAGGGCATTACCCTAGCCCCTTGCGGGGCTCTGGGCTACGCGGAGGGTGGTGTTTCCTCGGAGCATTCCCGTGGTAGCCCGCGAGCCAAGGGCCTAAAGTGAATAATATGAGTTAGAGCTAATTAATTTATTGTACTATATTGGCGGCGGGAACAACTTCATAAGAATTATGGCTAGCAATGGCGTAGCTATTGAGAGTATGAGTATTAAGTATGGGTTTAATTTTATCTGTTCTTCAACCTCTTCATAAAATCTGACAAGGCCTACATAACTTGTAAGTCCTGGACTTGTTCTTCTCCTTCGTGAGGACATTATTAGTCTCACACTTGTAAAGCAGTCTTCATATACTAAGCTAATAAGCTATTGTTCTATAATGCCATGTATCAGCAGTATTTAAGTATTGAATTACGCAATCTCTGAGTACAGGTATGCAACATTAAGATGTAAAGTGAAGCTTTAAGGTGGAGTGTTATTGATTTATGTACGGAAGACAACCTAAGCAGGTTTAAGGATTATGATAAGCTTTTGGAGGCCCTAAAGAACAGGAGATTTATCATTATTGTTGATACTGAAACATCTCTTGTCTTATATGTATTTAAAGGTGTTGATAAGGATTATCTTGTATCTCCATGTAAAATGTGTACCTGTAGTGATTTTGTAATCAACTTTCTATGGGGTAAGAGGAAGCATCCTTGCTATCATGTAATAGGATTTTACATAGCACTAAAAGAGCAAAAATTTGTTAAAATTGCATTGAGTCACGAAGAGGTAAAGGAGGTAGTATTTGAAATTGTTTTTCAAGGCTTCTCTAAGCTTTTAAGAAAAGCCCTTTCTAGACAGATGTCTTGAAGCTATATTAACCTCTTTATAACAATACCTCCTAAACATCATAGATTGGGTTAACTGCATGAAATATCGAGGAATGGTTTATAGATTAATAGAGAAAGAGTTGAGTTCAGACTCAAAGCTTCACTTTACATTAATAGACCCAGAAAAAGTGACAAACTTAGAGTGGTTATCTAAGGTATTGAAGAAGGTTGTAGATGCAGGTACTGACGCCATTTTAATAGGGGGCAGTCTACAAGTTTTTATTGATGATGTTGAAAGAATAGTTGCACTTATAGAGGAATTTGACAAACCATCAATACTCTTTCCAGGGAATTTAACAGGCTTAGCTAGGAATGCTGATGCTATACTATTCATATCCTTACTTAACTCTGATAATCCATACTATATAATTGGTGCCCATGTGATAGCAGCACCCTTAATAAAGAGAATTGGTCTTGAAGTTTTGCCCACAGGTTACATTGTTGTAGGTAATTGGGACACCTCTGTAAGCATAATAGGCAGGGCAAGGCCCATACCTTATGATAAACCCGGCATAGGTGTGGCATATGCTCTTGCTGCAAAGTTCTTAGGAATGAAGTTTGTGTATTTAGAAGCAGGGTCTGGAGCATTACAACCTGTACCCCAAACTTTTGTTAAAGCAGTTAAAAAAGCCGTTGAAGACACCATCCTCATTGTTGGTGGGGGTATAAGATCTTCTGAAAAAGCTGCAGAGATTGCAAATGCTGGTGCAGACATAATAGTTACGGGTACTATTGTTGAGGAGAAGCTTGATGAGGCTGTGAAGATAATTGAAGCTGTGAAACGAAAGTAACTTAATACATCAAGAGGAAAAAATTTTCCTAATATTTTCTACGTAAGGCGGTGTTACAATACCTTTTTCAGTTATTATGGCAGTCACTAAATCTGGAGGAGTTATATCAAATGCAGGGTTAAGGACTTCTACGTCTTCAACTGTTATTAAAACTCTATTCAAAATACGCCTAACTTCATCTGGACTCCTTTCCTCAATTTTAACATCGTTAAGCGTAGACCTTATGTCTATAGTGGACGTTGGAGCTGCAACGTAGAATGGTATGTTATGCTTTTTTGCAGCTATAGCTATAGTATAGGTGCCTATCTTATTTATGACATGACCGTCTAAAAGGATTCTATCAGCACCAACAATAACCTTGTTTACCAGCCCTTTATACATTACATAGCCCACCATGTTATCAGTTATCAAGGCTACAGGTATGCCTTCTTTCTTTAATTCCCACACAGTAAGCCTTGCACCTTGCAGTACGGGTCTGGTCTCTGTTGCTATCACTTTTATCCTTTTGCCCTTATACCAAGCAACTCTTATTACAGCAAGTGCTGTTCCAAAAGCGGCTGTAGCAAGAGCACCTGCATTACAATGAGTAAGTATGGTATCTCCATCTTCTATAAATCTTTCTCCTACTTCCCCTATCTTAATATTAGTCTCTATATCTTCTCTATAAATCTTCAAAGCCTCTTCAATAACAGCTCTTTTAAAACCCTCAGTATCAATATAATGTTGCAATACGGCTCTTTTAATTCTCTCAAGAGCCCAGAAAAGATTATATGCCGTAGGTCTTGTCTTACTAAGTCTCTCTATAGCCTTTAATGCTATGGATCTTAACTCACTTATGTTCTTTTTATTAGCATTCAAAATTGTTGTTGCAACAGCCAGTGCCGCAGCAACGCCAATTGCAGGAGCACCACGTATTTCCATATTTTCTATAGCTTCTGCAATTCGTTCATAGTTATCGCTTTCTTCATACACCTCATGGTGTGGTAAGAGATTTGTATTAAGCCATCTCACTCTTCCATTTACCCACTCCACAGCCTTAACAATTAAGGGGTACACTGATGTGCACCAAAATTAATAGTATTAATAACCTTAATATTGTAGCTTAATAAGGAATTTTAAAAATTTAGTGATGTGCTAGGATGTCTCTCAAGAGCAAAGTTAAGCTTAAGCTATTTAAAGACGGTAAAATAGTTGTAGCTAGCTTATCTAAGGAATTTCAAGAAATTTTGAGAGAAGGAGAGCAGGTAGATTCGGTGCTTGCATTATCTCTGGTCTTTAATAACATTGCCAAAGTGGAAGATGAGGATGGTATAGAGGTAAGTTTAGTGCAGTTAATTGAAAAACTTCAACCCAGCCTAGGTAATTCAACTTTTTTAGTTCTAATGGATTTAGTGAAACGGGGAAGAAAGGTGATGTTAGGCATTACAAAAAATGAACTGATTTTGCTAAGTGAAAAAGCTGTGATACATGTGCTTGACGAAGATGCAGATATAAGTGTAGAAGAGCTCTATAATATGGTTGACAATGCTGTTAAGCAGGGCTACAGATTTATTGTAGCTATTGTAGATATGCATGGAGATGTGACATATTATGAAGTTACTAAAGCAAGTTTTCCAAGAATTGAAAGAAGCGGTGAATTCATTTGAGGGAAATGCTTGAGCCTATACGCGGCTTTAAGGATTATGTGCCGCCTGAAAGCGAGGTCTTAACATGGATTTGTGATAATTTTAAGGAGGTTGCCAGGCTCTTTGGGTATAGGGAAGTTAAAACTCCTACAATTGAAAATTTCAAATTATTCGCTTTAAAATCAGGTGAAGAAATACGGAACTCTATGTATGTGTTTATTGATAAGGGGGGTAGGGAAGTTGCTTTGAGACCTGAAGTTACGCCAAGTGTTATAAGGCTTTATTTGAGGGAATTGAAAGCATATCCTAAGCCATTGAGGCTTTTCTATGTAGCTAATGTGTTTAGGTATGATGAGCCTCAATATGGAAGATATAGGGAATTTACTCAAGCTGGAGTAGAGGTTTTGGGTGGTAGCAGTGTACATTATGATGTTGAACTAATAGAGTTGTTAGAAGAGTTTTACTCAAGGATTGGTCTTGATAAACGTGTATATAAAGTAAACAACGTTGCTATATTTAGAAAACTGGCTATGATGGCAGGACTTAGTAATGAAGAAATAGAGAAACTGCTGCATTTAATTGACAAAGGGCTTTTTGATGAAGCGGCAAAAGTGTTTGAAGCTAAGGGGCGTCTGGAATACAGCAATGCAGTAAAGGCCCTGGCTTCTATAAGAAGCGACTCAAACACCTTGAGCGAGGTAGAGGCCATTTTAAAAGATATTGATGCGTATCAAAATGTTGAAGAAGATCTGGAAACCCTTGTGAAGTATTTAGATATTCTAAAAAGTATGGGTGTTAATGTAATATGGGATCCCTCTTTTGCTAGAGGCATAGCCTACTATACTGGAATAATATTTGAGGTTCAAGTGCCCGGAATGACTATAAGTATAGCTGGTGGGGGTAGGTATGACAATCTTTCAGTAGTTTATGGTGGTGAGGAACTGAGCTCTACAGGTTTTGCCATAGGTGTTGAAAGAACAATGTTAGCACTTCAATACTTAAGCAAGGATTTAAGGCTTGCTGTCCATAGGCCAGCAATACTCTTTTTACTGCTCGATGAAACCCTCAGAAAAATGAAGTCTATTAATGATGCTGTAAAGAAGCTTAGAAATAAGGGTTTTAGGGTGCAAATAGAGACAACATTATCGAGCAGGATGAGCAAGTGGTTAGAATATGCCTCTAAATTAGACTTCGACTATGTCATAATAATTGGTTCAAAGGAGCTTGAGAAAGGAGTAGCGATTTTGAGAAATTTGAAGAAATGGAGTCAGGTGGAGATTCCTATTGATAAATTAGGTGATAGTTTATGATGTCTTACACGGAAACCAATCAGGAGGTAGAGGACGTTTTTCTCTCAAGAGATATGAAGGTAAACGATTTAATAGAGCTTTACAGCAAGATACATGGATTTATGTCAGCACACCTTTATGAGGCTATAGAAATAGTTAAGGAAATGAGGGATAAATGCGATACTAGGATTCTATCCTTTACAGGAAATATTATTGCTACAGGTATTAGGGGGATCATAGCACAGTTACTGAGGGAGAAAATTTTTAATATAGTCATGACAACGTGTGGTGCTATAGATCATGACATTGCTAAGAGTTTTGGTGGAAGGTATTTGAAAGGTGTTTTTGAGGCTGATGATGTTGAGCTACATAAGAAAAAAATACACAGATTAGGTAATGTATTCATACCTATTGATGACTATGGCCCGCTTATAGAGAGAACTGTTCATAGAATTCTTAGGGAACTTGTGAGTAGGGATGCTTCTAAGATTTACAGCATTAGAGAAATTTTATATGAAATTGGAAAGAGAATTAGTGATGAGAAATCAATTCTCAAAAGTGCAGCAGAAGCTGCTATACCGATATATGTTCCAGGTTTTTTGGATGGGGCTTTCGGAACAGCTCTGCTGACTTTTTCACAGTTTAATAGGATTCTTATTGATGTTTTTAAGGATGAGAAGGAACTAGCTGATGTAGTATTTCATTCAAAATGTATTGGAGCTCTGATAATTGGGGGCGGGATAAGCAAACATCATACTCTTTGGTGGGCGCAATTCCACGGAGGTTTAGACTACGCCATTTATATAACCACAGCTGTTGAATGGGATGGATCTTTAAGTGGTGCTAGGCCCAAGGAAGCTATCACATGGAGTAAAATTAAGGAAAAAGCAAAAAGTGTTATAGTATATGCTGACGCCACTCTTGTTCTACCGATAATAGCCTATGCAGCTATATACCAGAGGTAATATTCTCAATTCAGTATCAATTTGTGTTAAATATTATTGCTTATATTTTCCTCCATGGGTAACACTATTAACAGGTGGAGGCGCTGATTTATAATGAGTATAGCAGAGAAATTTAGGAGCATAAGTCCATCAGAGTTTTTCTACCGAAATAAGGAGATAGCTGGATTTGCAAATCCTGCAAGGGCATTATATCAATCAGTCCGAGAACTTGTTGAAAACGCTTTAGACGCAACAGATGCTCATGGTATTCTACCAGACATCTCAATAGCTATAGAAAGGGATTACCATAAGCCAAACGTTTATAGAATTGCAGTAAAGGATAATGGTATTGGAGTGCCGGAAAACTATATTCCAGATGCATTTGGAAAGGTTTTATACAGTTCTAAGTATGTTTTAAGACAAACAAGAGGGCTTTTTGGACTTGGAGCAAAGATGGTGATACTATATGGTCAAATAACTGTAGGAGAACCTGCAGAAATAACCTCAGCTACAATCAATTCAAAGAATATTTATATGTACAAACTGCAGATAGACATCAGAGAGAACAAACCTATAATAATTGAAAGAATGTTATGGCCAAATAAAACGGGTTGGCATGGAACTATAGTAAGGGTTGCTATAGAGGGGGACTGGGGTAAGGCGAAGCAAAAGGTGCTTGAATACATTAGGAGAACGGCTATAGTTACACCTTATGCTAACATAATTTTAAAGACACCTGACGGCGAAATAAAGGTCTATAAGAGGGCGACAGACAAAATACCTCCCCCACCAAGAGAAACAAAACCTCATCCACATGGTGTAGACATAGAGATGCTTAAGACAATGATAAGTGAAACAAAAGCGCAGGCTCTTGTTGAATTTTTAGCTGAGGAGTTTCAAGGTGTTGGTAAAGTAATTGCTGAGAGGTTTATTAAAACCTACGGATTTGATCCAAATGCAAATCCTAAGGCTTTAAGCAAAGATGATTTAGAAAGACTTGTAAAGGCATTGAGGGAGTTCGACGAGTTTAGGAAACCTCGTGCGGATCACTTATCTCCATTAGGTGCAGAACTCATCAAAATAGGTCTAAATACTATACTCAAGCCTGAATTTGTTGATGCTATTACAAGAAAACCTGTAGTTTATGAAGGACATCCACTTATCGTTGAAGTTGGTGTTGCCTATGGGGGTGCCATAGAACCTTTAGAGGAACCACAACTACTAAGATTTGCAAACAAAATTCCACTACTATATGATGAGAAGACTGATGTTGCTTGGAAAGTGGTTTCAGAAAATATTGATTGGAGTTACTATGGGCTATCCTTTCCTGCACCAATAGCTATACTCGTACATATATGTGGTACTAAAATACCGTATAAAGGACTTGGTAAGGAGAGTATAGCAGAGGTTCCAGTGATAGAAAAAGAGATTGAGGAGGGAGTCAGGGCTGTTGCAAGATCTTTAAAGCTATATCTCACAAGAAAGCGAAAAGAAGAAGAGGTTCTGAGGAAGGCTATTACAATCATTAAGTACATACCTGAGGTTGCAAATGCGATGACAATATTTGTAAAAACAAATCCAGAGCGTATTGATAAAGAGTTTTTGGAGTTAAAATTGTTTGAGCTCGTTAAGTCAAAATTTAGCGATGCTGTAAGAAACATCTCATCGCTGAAGGATATCGCAATACCTGTTGAGTGAAGGGGTGCAAGGTGTGAGTGAAGGGCATGTAAGAAAACTTGTGTCATCTGTAGACATTAGGGCTAGAATTAAGGCATGTGAAAAGCTTGCTGAAGCCTTTGGTAAAGTAGTTAAAAGCGTTCTGGCAGGTGAAGAACCGCGACTGATAATACCAAAGAGAACCCTATCGAATACTATATATGATAAGGAAAGAGGGTTGCTACTCCTCGGACCTTCAACATTTGAAAGAAACTTTCTCGATGTTAGAGAATCCAAGAAATTTATGCAAACCTTGCTCATGGCTAAGATAATATATGAAGCTCTCATGAACAATGAATATCCAACAATAAGAGACCTTTTTTACAGAGGTAAGCATAGCATCAGATATAGGGATCATAAGGGAAGAATTGAGGAAGAGAATACTTGGGATGAGCAGAAAGAAAGCGATGCTGTGCTTAGAGATATAGAGGTCTATGTTAATTTGCTTAGAGAAGAAATGCTTATCTTAAGCAAGGAAAAAGGAAAGGTAGTAGGCGACATGAGAATAAAGTCTGGCGATGACATAATAGATCTGAGTAAGATGGGTCACGGTGCATATGCTATAGAGCCTACACCAGATCTCATAGAATTCATAGATGTAAATGCAGAATTTGTTTTAGTTGTTGAAAAAGACGCTGTTTTTCAACAGTTACATAGAGCAGGTTTCTGGAGAAAGTATAAAGCTATTCTTATTACAAGTGCAGGTCAACCTGATAGAGCTACAAGAAGATTTGTGAGAAGGCTTAATGAAGAGCTAAGGCTACCTATATACATACTCACAGATGCCGATCCCTACGGATGGTATATATATAGTGTGTTTAAGATAGGCTCTATAACATTATCTTATGAAAGTGAAAGACTTGCTACGCCAAAGGCAAAATTTCTAGGAGTTAGCATGACAGACATATTTGGTGATGAAAAGAAAAAGCCTTATCTTTCAGAAACAGAGAGAAGAAACTTCATAATAAGAGCAAAGAAGGCCGATATTAAGCGTGCCCAGGAACTGCTAAATTATGAGTGGTTTAAAACAGAGAAATGGGTTAAGGAAATAAATGTGTTCCTTGCTAAGCAAAGCAAGTTAGAAATAGAAGCATTGACAGGAAAAGGCCTATACTTCTTGGCGGATGCATATATACCCACAAAAATTCAAACTCAAGACTTCATAGAGTAGTTAAGATTATGATGCAATAAAGATTTTAAGCGGAAACAAAGTAGTATAGCTTTAGATGCCGCCGTAGCTCAGCTGGGAGAGCGCCCGGCTGAAGAGAGTTCAGACACCGGGAAGTCGGGGGTTCAAGTCCCCCCGGCGGCACTTCTTATCAGTTATTTATGTGGCGATAACCTTATTACTCTTATAATTACATAATAAGTAGTGACTGTGAAAGCCGGGGTGGCCGAGCGGTCCAAGGCGTCGGGCTGCAGCGGGTTCCGGCTCCTTGCCGCCTGTCGAGACCCGATAACTCCCGGGTTCGAATCCCGGCCCCGGCTCCAAAAACATAATTCTAATTATATACATTCACATTAATTGTATTATACCATGATTAGTAATACGAAGGCTCTTTACGAAAGCTTTTTGAAATAAAGCTTATAATACTCACATATATAAATCTAAAATAGGTTACGGGGCCCGTCGTCTAGTCTGGTAGGACGCCGCCCTGACGAGGCGGAGGTCCGGGGTTCAAATCCCCGCGGGCCCACTTAAGAGTGTAACATTGTGAGGAGTCTTTCTTCACAGTTTCTCAAAAACAATGCAATCATAAATCCTGGCATGATGATAGAGCTGTAAATTATCATTGATGTCATAATGCTGTCATGAGATTGTTTAGTTGCTTAAAATGTTACGTTTTTATATGCATGGGTTTTAGACTTTTTAGCTTCGGTTCTTATAATTTGTCTTTATTAGTGAAGATAACATTATCTCTAACTTTAAAGGCTCTTTAATATTCAGATATTAGTAGGTGTTCATTATGGATGTATGCGAAAAGCTATGGAAATACATTGCGAATTTTAATGAGAGTATGAAGAGTCTTAAGATTTTGGATAGTGGTGCTAAAAAACTCGTTGATATAGCCTTAGCATACTACAATGATTCTCGTTACTACCTTGAGAAAGGTGATTGTGTAACAGGACTCATAACGATATCTTATGCTGAAGGCATTTTAGATGCTCTTCGAAATCTTGGATTAATCGAGTGGAATTGGGTTAAAGCAGAGGAAGTGAAAGTATTTGCTGCAGGGTCCTTTGACATTATCCATCCTGGTCATATAGAATTTCTTAAATGGGCTTCCTCCTTAGGTAATAAGCTTTATGTGATAGTGTCTAAAGATTCAAACTATACACGTATAAAAGGATTTGAACCAATTTTTAAAGAACTTGATAGAGCTTGCATTGTTGGAGCCATACGCTATGTTTATAAAGTGTTCATAGGTTCTGAAGATTTTTTAAAACCTATTGAAGAGCTTAAGCCGGATATCATTGCGCTAGGCCCTGATCAAATAGATGTAGAAGAATTGAGGAAGCTTCTAAGAGATAGAGGAATAAGTGCAGAGGTTATTAAAATGGGTAGCAGAGTTTTGAATTACTCGTCATCTAGCATAAAAGAAAGGATTTGCAGAACCTGGTGTAAAAATAAGAATTACGTGCAATAGTATATAGTCAAGACAGTGATTCCAGCAAATATTTATTTGCAATATTTAAAGGCAATAATAGGACTCAGGAGAACTATGATAAGCTTAAATATGATGTTAAAACACGAAATGCCCTGGAATATCATTCTCACATAGATAACCTATCTCATCGATTAAGCAGGTTCTAATAAAGCAAAGAAACCTGTGGCCGAGCATTTTTGATAGCATGTTTCCACCTTACTCATGACATTATATACGACTTTAATTTACCTACAGCTAAGTCATTAACTATTTATGAAAAATTATAGATGGTAAGCACAGGGCTATTACTTTTATTAATATTAAATGTTATAGGCAAGGGTGTAGGAATCGAGTAAATTAGGTACTAGTACTATAGCGTCTCCTATCCCTAGATACCTCTTCTTTCTTTCAATTTCGCGAGATAAATTTAAAATAGCGTTTTTCTCCCCGTGAACAAGCACTATTTTTGATGGCTTTGGTTGCATATGTTTAATGTAATCTAATAATTGCGTCTTGTCCGAATGTCCTGAAAAACCTTCTATTGAGTAAACCTCCATTTTTATTCTAATTATCTCTACTTTACCTTTTTCATTTACAAAAGCGATTTCTCGAGCTCCATCTCTTATTCTCCTTCCCAAAGTTCCCTCAACCTGGTAATTTACAAATACCATTGCATTATTTGGATTTGGAGCCATTAATTTGAAGTACTCTACAGCAGGACCACCTGTAAGCATACCGGAAGTTGCAATTATTATTGCGGGCTCTGAGCTTTCAACTATTTCCGTTCTGGGTTCTCTCCCCTCTACCCTAATAAAGGTCTCGAAATCAAATGGATTTTCACCATTCTTAAGTCTTTTTCCTAACTCTTTTGATAGCAATTCTGGGTAAGAAGTATGTATTGCTGTAACCTCATGTATCATGCCCTCAATATAAACACTCATTTTTGGTAATCTACCCTGTCTCATTGCATCAGCTAGTATTACCATAATTTCTTGTGCTCTTCCAACACTTAGTGTAGGTATGAGTACCTTCCCTCTTCTATTATAAGTATCGAGGATTATTTTAAGTAACTGATTTTCTGCTTCTTCTCTCTTAGGTTGCTCTGTTGCACCATAAGTGCTTTCCATTATGAGTGTGTCTACTCTCGGGAATTCATAATCTGCTCTATCGAGAAGCCTCGTTTTTCCAAACTTCACATCTCCTGTGTATACAATGTTGTGAAATCCGTTGCCTATATGTAAATGAACAATTGCAGAACCAAGTATATGTCCTGCGTTGTACAATGTAAGCCTAATGTCAGGAGCTATGTCTGTAACAACATTATACTTTAGTGTTATCGTATGTAAGAGCATTTTTTCAACATCAGCTAATGTGAATGGAGGCTCCGAACCCTCTCTTTCAGCAATCTCTAGGAAATCCTTTAATAAAAGTGCTGTAAGGTCTCTCGTTGCTTCAGTCATGTATACAGCTCCCTTAAAGCCGTATTTAAAAAGATATGGCACAAGCCCTGCGTGATCTAAGTGTGCGTGTGTTACAATAACTGCATCTAGATCTTCAGGATCTATGCCAAGCAGGTCTATTCTTGGAAAGGCATTGGAAAGTAATCCCCTACCAGGATTGAGGCCAAAATCTAATAACAGTTTTGATTCAGCAGTTTCGACCAGTATAGCAGATCTCCCAACTTCTTGTGCCGCTCCAAGAAAAGTAACCCTGGTGAAATTATTACTATTCTTAGCCAAGAGCACATCTCTATGAATAGCCTCTCCCAAGCTCCTTAAGAACCTAAGCCTGTAGTCACTATTTGCTAAGTAGCCATGAATTATTTCTTCAAAGATTTTCGATCTCATCGGAGGAGCTCTAATTACTTTAGGCCTCCAACCTGTATGTACAAGAATTTGCTTAGCTTTTGCTTCAATGATTTGAGGATTTTTTGCTTTTATAACTACTTCTCCTAATACTTCATCAAATTCAATACTTTCTACACTAGCTTCTGGGGGCACCAAGTTCTTAAGGTATTCTCTGACTTCTTTTTCAGGCTTCCTAATTGAAGGATCTGTTCTTATAACTATCCTTTTCTTTATTAATTTAGCTATATGGGAAGCTATATCTCCTTGATCAAGTAAAAACTGAGGATTTCTAACATAAACAGCTATTTCAGGTCCTTCAAACTCTAATCTAGTCAGCTGTGCTGTAGGAGGTAGCAGCTTTATTATTACAGATCTTATATAAGATAGGTCTATGTTGAAGCTCATGATGATGTCCTGCTAAGGAATTTCTTAATCTCCTCTACTGTAAATGTATATTCTCGGTAGAAATCCTTTCCTATAGTTACAACATCAACACCTATACCTCCAGTAAAAATATCTCTAGCAATAGCTGATGCTATAGCTTTAACAGCTAATTTTATGGAGTCTTCTATACTTAAATCAGGCTTGTATTCAGCTTCTATAATTCCTATTGCAGTAGGTGAACCTGAACCTGTTGCTGCAATGTTTTCTTCTGTTACATCTCCATAAGGTTCTATGACAAATATTTTTGGGCCTTCATAGTGATCATAACCTCCTAAGATTAGCTGGACAATGAATGGAAAGTACTTATATTCATTTAGAACTAGACCTAAAAGAGATGCCATACCTCTTAAGGACATGGGCCTGCCATTGAGTATTTGATAGTAGTGAGCTTCAGCTCTTATGAAATCAGCAAGTGCTTGTGCATCTGCTACAAGCCCTGCAATAGTCATAGCGACGCGTTCATTGACCTTAACGATCTTTTTAACATTTTTATGCGCTATGTAGATACCTGATGTTGCCTTCTTATCTGAAGCTAACACAACATAATCTTTAAATACTATACCTATTGTAGTGGTACCTCTGTAGGCTTTCTCTAGTATCTTTGTTTCAAATTCTAAATACTTCATGATTATAGCCCTTAATGTTAGAAAGTAAAAGCAATCTCATTTTAGATTTGTTTTGAGGAGCTTAATAAATTTGAATGCGCTGACATCATTCTAAATTTGATAAGGTTAATTAACCGAATATGTGTAAAGCCAGCTCTTTGTCTTGAAGCATTTACAATACTTTGTATTTGATTATACAGACATGCCTGGATGAGCATTCAAGAGTGCACTTCAAATAAGCATAGTTAAGTTACTATTACGTCTTCAGTCAAGCATAACCTCTTAGTCAAACTTCCTAAAAGCGTCATTTAATTACTATCAGTTTTAAGAGTAAAAGTGCTTAACACGTTTTAATTCAAGGTTGTTGCTTACGGGCTTTCAGTTACTAAGCAGTAGAAGGTAACTAAGGTACCTTAGCACATTACTCTTAGATAAAGAAATTGGTTCTCGGTAGCTTAACTTATATACGGGTTTAGTCTCCATAAACTGATAGGTGTAGTATTTGTTCTACCCTCATGAAATAACTTTGCCAAAGAAAGTTATTGTGGGTCTAGAGCTGTTAGAAAAAGTAGGGCTGTACATAAAAGCCATTGATGCGATGATTAGCAAAGCCATTATTGTATCTGGTGCCAGTGAAACAGCAGCATATGCTAAGCTTGTTTCTGACGCCCTTCAGCAATGCCATATAGAAACATGGACAGTACCCATATCCTCATCTACAATGAGCGAAGTGGAAAAGACTATCAACATTGCTAAGGATGTTGCAGCTAATGTAATTATAGGTGTTGGGGGTGGAAAGGCTATAGACGTAGCTAAGTATTCTTCCTATATGCTCTCTAAACCTTTTATTAGTGTTCCCACTTCGCCTTCTCATGATGGAATTGCATCACCTTTTGCCTCTATAAAAGATGTGGGCAAGGTGACCTCTGTAAAAGCATCTACACCAATACTCATAATAGCAGATGTAGCTGTAATGGCAAGAGCTCCTAGAAGAAATATTGTATCTGGTTGTGGGGATTTATTAGGGAAGTTCTCAGCTGTTTTAGACTGGAAATTAGCACACAAATTGAGGGGCGAGTATTACGGAGATTATGCAGCGTCCCTTTCACTTCTCTCAGCACAGCATATAGTCAAATATAGCTCTATGTTCAAGACAAAACAAATACCTACAGGAGCAGTCAGAATATTGGTAGAAGCTTTGATAAGCAGTGGTATTGCCATGGCTATAGCAAATTCTACGAGACCTGCTAGTGGTTCTGAGCATTTAATAGCGCATGCAATAGATTTGGTAGCGGGTTACCCGGCTTTGCATGGCGAAGAGGTTGGAATAGGAGCCATAATAGCGCTGTATCTTCATGGAAAAAATTGGCGTAAAATAAAAGGTGTACTTAGTGAAATGGGAGCTCCAACAAAAATAACACAGATTAATGTTTCTAAAGAGCAAATGGTAAAAGCGCTCACAATAGCGCATAGCATAAGGCCAGAGAGATACACGATATTAGGTGAGAAAGGGTTTAGTGAAGAAGCAGCGGAAAGGTTGATAGAGGTACTGGAATTAGCATGAAAACTTGCTGAGTGTATTTGTTATTAAGGTATTCAGTTCAGGCCGGCAACATCATAACTCAGCACGGAGAAAAATCATCATTTTATCACTTTGACATTCTCTCAAACCTTTCTATATATGTTACAGTATCATATTTCCCAATGTATTTATATATTTCTTCGGCTACGATGGCTTTAACTAATTGCAAATCTCTGTCAAGTAAGATTTCCTTGGGCATCTCTATTGTAACACTATTGCTATTTTGATCTATGAATACCTTAAATCTGTCTATAGGTATCCTCCTGTATCTCCTATGAAGTAGGTACTTTATCTTTTCAGCGTCATCATCTAAAATCTTAACCACTTTGTATCTACATACAAAAGTCTTTCCAGCAAGTGGATGATTAAAATCTATTAGTACCCTACCTCCAGTAATAGCTTTTACAACGCCTACCTGTCCTCCAACTTCAACTGTTTTACCAACCTCAGGCACAACATTGTTCCTAAGAAGCTCTCTAATACTGAGTATTTTTACCTTAGAAGGATCTCTCATTCCATAAGCTTTTTCCGGGGGTATTTCGATTTCATATTCTTTTCCAGCTTCAGCAAAATTCTCAACATGTTCTTCAAGACCCCGTATAATTCTATTTTCACCGACAATAATGAGTAAGGGTTCATATATTTTATCAGCTTCCCATTTATTCTCTTTCTTGGCAATATCCTCTACTGTTGTATCTATCAGCTCACCTGTATCCTTACTTCTCATAACATAATCTATCAATACAAAGCTATTTTTTTGTATAGCCATTTCTCAACCACCTTTAACATGATATAAGCTTTATGAAAAAGGTAAAAAAGTTAATATAGGCTACTTTAGACCTTTAAAGTACTGTGTGATAATAATTATAAAACTATTCTACTTTTAACGGAATGTCTTACGTGGTATCATATGAGTTATGAAACCGAAATTAAGTTAAGAATTAGCAATGCTGATTATATTGAGAAGAAATTGAAAGAGCTTGGCGCAGAGCTTGATAATATTATTGAGGAAGAGGATTACTATATAGACCTAACACCCTGTGTTGATATGAAACGCAATGATATAGCTTTAAGGATCAGAAAATCGAAAAGTCTCACGAAAGGTGATATAGTAGAGGAAGTTACATTCAAGGGCAAGAGATTATCAGAATTCCCCAAGGTTAGAAAAGAAATCACTGTAAACATAAGTAATGCAGAAAAAATGTTAGAAATATTTCGTGAACTTGGTTTCAGAAACGTATATACGGTTCATAAGATTAGAAAGGTGTACATATTAAGTAATTCAAAGGTGTTTTTAGATTATGTAGAGGAGTTGGGGTACTTTATAGAGATAGAGCTGTTGAAACCCATGGACTTAGCTACTTTAAAGAACGAGCTTGCAAGGCTTTTTACAGCACTTAATGTTAGTGAAAGGCATATTGAGAGAAAGACTTATCTTGAGCTATTATTAGAAAAGAGAGGCATTATTTTCTCCTAGGTAATCTAATAATATTTTCTCATTTCTGTTTTATTGGAATTGCTTTAAAGTTTTAAGCAAGAATTATTACGATGCGATTTAACTATGAAGTCCAGTCTACAGAATTTAATAATGATAGCATCTATAATTGCATTACTTAAAATCTACCAGATATTCTAGGAGCTTTTAGCCTTTTCAAATGTCTTGCTTAGAAGGGTTTAATTATGCTAATTAGAGAATGAGGTAAATTTAAGAATAGCGTGCGCTGTAAGGTTATTTTAATTAAGTATTAGCTATTCAGTCTTTACCTACAATTTCTTTAAGTCTTTCAATACCCTTTATCTCGTCTATGAATTTCGCTACTGATGGAGGCACTAATTCTCGCCATTTTTCATCTCCCATAAGCATTAGTGTTCTTATTTTTGTAGAGCTATAATTCTCCCTATTGTATGGAGGGGGTATGAGTACTTCATAACCTGCTTCTTTAAATAATCTCACTACAAGAGGGTTTCTAGCTATTCCATATGTAAATGGAGGTACATACATGGCCACATACTTAACCCATACAACATTCATAAGAATGTCAGGTACGGGTATTATATACACTCTAGAAAGGTCTAATCCAGCGTCTTTTAAAGCCTCTTTAATCATCACAACTCTTTCCCCTGCTGTAAAAGGATTGGCAATGGTATGACTTTCCTGAGCAGTTCCAATAACTATTATTATTTCATCAACTTTTTCTAAAGACCATTTGATTACGTTTACATGTCCCCAGTGAACAGGTTGAAATCTACCTGGATAAACACCTCTTATAACCATATTTCTGAGCACCCATAGCTATTAGCAAAAACTAATATATTATAGTATATAAAGTTATTGTGAGGCGTGTTTGAAAGTGATTATAATTGATGGAAGTTTTGGTGAAGGAGGGGGTCAGATACTTAGAACAGCAATAGGCCTAGCAACAGTATTAGGTAAACCTGTTAAGGTTGTAAATATAAGGGCTAAAAGAAGGAACCCAGGGTTACAACCGCAGCATTTGATGGCTGTAAGAGCTCTTGCTAAGTTATCTAATGCCAGGGTAGAAGGTGATAGGATAGGCTCTATGGAGTTAATTTTTGAACCTGGCAGGCCTAGGGGAGGAAGTTATGTATTTGATGTAGGAACAGCAGGTAGTGTTACACTTGTACTACAAGCACTAACTCCAGCATTACCATTTTTAGATAGGGATATAATGATAGAGCTTAGAGGTGGTACTGATGTTCCTTGGAGCCCACCAGTAGATTACATAAGGTTTGTGTTCATACCTATAGTAAAAAAGTTTGGATTAAACGTGGAATTGGAGTTGATTAGGAGAGGGCATTATCCAAGAGGTGGAGGTATTATTAGAATTCATGCAAGTCCTTCTATTAGGCTAAGAGCTGTAGAGATTGTCGAAAGAGGGGGGCTAAGGAGGATCGGAGGTAGATCACATTGTGTTAAATTACCCAAGCATGTTGCTGAAAGGCAAGCTAATGCTGCTAAGGAAATTTTGAAAGACATTGGGGTACCAGTGCATATAGATCTTGAATTTTATGACCCTAGATCAGACCCTCATTGGGGTCCTGGAAGCGGTATTGTTCTTTATGCAGAGTTTAGTAATAGCGTTATAGGTGCTGATGCTCTTGGAGAAAAGGGAAAGCCTGCTGAAGCTGTTGGAAGAGAAGCTGCTCAAAAGCTCTTACAAGAAATAGAGAGTGGTGCTGCTGTAGATAGCCATATGGGAGACATGATTGTGACTTTAGCTTGCTTAGCAGAAAATGTGACGAGATATACTACATCTAAATTGACTTTGCACACCGAAACAGTGTTAAGGATTGCTAAAGAGCTTACTGGTTGCGATTACAGAATTACACCTATGCAATCCATGTATCTAATAGAGATTAAAGGTATTGGTTTTAGGGTTACTTAATTCTAACTCTATTGTACTTCTTATTTTGCCAGCTGTATCTTCTCACCTTACTAGATCGACCAAAACCGCAAGCAGCGCAGTATCCTTTTGATACATTAAATGACACTCTTCCACATCTCCTGCACTTAATATGTGTGACTTTTTTACTTCTTTTACCCATTGAGGGCGTTCCTTTCACATTATGACACCTTTACATGGGTGATATTACAACAATGTTTTCTCCTCTAATTAGTACTGTGCCTAGCTTTCTCCATTCACCATTACTCATTTCTTCCTCAGCGTTATCAAGCACTATGTTTAGGTGTAAGTCGTAGCTCTTTAACTTTCCTCTAATGGATTTGCCTCCCCGAAGCTTTATTAAAACCATTTGACCAACGCTTTCCGCCAAGATCTTATGTGCGGTATCAGGAACTTGATTACTCATAACCCTATCCTCGGGCAAGATAGCTTTACTAAGGTAGGGTTATAAGCTTTTACACTACTCATCATGAGTATTAGTAGTTGGTGCTTAATATGATCTTGGGGATTATGAGTGATAGCCATGATAATTTAGAGGCTCTCTTAAAAGCTTTAGAGATCTTTAGAAAGTATGGTGTTGAAGTAATAATTCATCTTGGTGATATAATTTCGCCATTTACATTTATGAGGCTACTTGAATATCCTGGGAGAATAATAGTAGTATTGGGTAATAATGACGGAGATGCGGTTTTGCTTAAAGAACTCGCAGTAAAAGCTGGGGCAATACTTAAAAAAGACGCTTATGCAACTGAAATAGGTGGAAGGAGGATATTCCTAATGCATGGATTTGCTGATCCTGAGTTAACAAAGACAGTAGCACATGCACTTGGAGCTTCAGGAAAATTTGATATAATTCTCTATGGACACACACATAAATCAGAAGCAATACAAATAGGTAAAACTATAGTACTAAACCCTGGTGAAGTTTGTGGGTACATAACAGGAAAACGATCTATAGCCATTTTAAACACAGTTTCATTAGAGTATAAGGTTACAGAATTTTGATATAGAGTTTTTAGCCCTAAGAAAATAAAACTTTCACGTGTAACAGGTGGCCGCGGTAGCTCAGCCTGGTTAGAGCGCGGGACTGTGGGGCTAGGGGGTGCAGAGATCCCGAGGTCCCGGGTTCGAATCCCGGCCGCGGCCCTTAAAATAAAGTCGTATTGTTATGGGTTGACTCATATGGTCAATTATAAGAAGTATAAAGAAGCTCTAGAAAGAATGGGTTTAAAGCAACTAGATGTATATCGATATAAGGATAAAGACGTTGTAAGAGCTATAAGGACCCAAGATAGCAAAGTTTTTTTGATAGAGCTTCCAAAGCACAGAGAGGAAATGAGTATGGAAGAATTTGCAAGCTTCATTAAGACAAAAATTAAGTAAGAACACTGTTAATCGTCTAATGCATAATATAGCACCATATTCTCAGAACTCATTAACTGATGCAAATAGCATCTTGTGCCCCGCCTAACCGATCTCTCCACATTTCCATAACCCTTTAGCGGGTCTTTCAGAGAGACGTGAGGCAGCGGGGCCATAGGTGGTAAAATTAAATTAGTATAATAAGTTTTCTGTACATTATAACTACCAAAGTCTTTCAAAGCTGAAATACAGTGAATGTAAATAAAATAGTAACTCAGATACAATAGCTACAAAGGGACTCTACTCCAAATTGGTGGGGCCGATATTTGGTAGCGGGGGGTGGATTTGAACCACCGACCTCGGGGTTATGAGCCCCGCGGGCTACCAGGCTGCCCTACCCCGCTAATTTACGGCCCCATTATTTAGTATTTATATCTGTAAGCTTAAAAACATTTTTGTTGTTGCTCTATGAGGGTATGGGTATCATGCTATTCAATAACTTCTTTATTTCTGTCAGCCTTGGCCTTAGTTCTTTTATTCTTGTCTTTAGTATCTTTGTAAGTCTCTGAATATGTACCCTGCTAACGTTGGTTTTCTGAGCTATTTCATTCAAATCTGCTTCACCATAAATCAAGAGATTTTTTATTAGAAGGGCTATTGCTACTTTACTTCTAAATGTTCTTGAAGATAAAATTGCATCTTCATCTAGCATCTCCATAATTTTCCTAATAACATAATCATTTTTTACTATTCTCATTAACTCATCATCGCCTACATGCTTGTATATTCTAGCTTTACCACCACTCAATACAATCTTAATAGCATCTATATTTACGTTTACATTCTTTCTACATCTTCTCATAAAAATCTCATATTTGTTAACCTCCTTTAAGTATTCATAGAGTCTTTGTGTATAGCTATGAGTTTTCTTAAACTTAATAGCATTTTTTACACTTTTTACAGCATATTTCGTAGATTCACATGCTATTCCTATGAATTGCTCTATAAATATTGTATCAATTATTGTACCGCACTTTCCACACACTGCATACCCCCTTTCAAAATCATATACTATATCTATTGAACTACAGTATGGGCACTTCATACTACAACACCACGTTTAACAGAAAGAGACGGAAACTATATAAGATGGTATGTAAGAATCTATTCATACTCACTGAGAGTAGACAGAAACTATTCGTAAATTATGAAAATCAGTATTCATATGCCTCATCATATAGCAGATCGAGATCCTTCATCATCTGCCAAATCCTTATGTAGACAACTACTTAAAAATTTTAGTAGCTATAGCTCTAGGATAGGTGTGATAAGCTTGAGCATCTCATTTACTATACAACCAAAAGTAATGTTTTCTTATCCAAGTGCAAAAGACTTCGTAGACGTCTTAAAAACGCTCTCTGAAATTGTTGAAGAAGTTTTATTTGTAGTATCTCCAAAGGGTTTAAGTGTTAAGGCTTTAGATCCTAGTAGAGTTGCAATGATGTTCATAACGATACCTGCGGAAGCATTTCAAGAATTCAAAGCAGAAGACGAGTTAAAAATAGGTCTAGCTGTAGGGAACTTATCTAAAATTTTGAAGAACCTAAAGAAAGGAGACAAAATAACAATGGGTGCTGATGAGGCAGCCATAGAGATACTTATTGAGGGGACATCTATCAGAAGATATAAGTTTAGGAATATAGAGGTTGTAAGTGAGGAGGTACCTGAGCTATCTCCACAATATGATGTAGAGGCCTCTGCACTTTCAACAGCACTTAGAACGATTATTTCAGAGCTATCATCAATGACTAGTACTATAGGGATAACAGCCTTTAAAGATTCTCTACTATTTGTTGATCTGGATACTAAGAAAAGCAGCTATAGATTAGCCACAACTACGGGTAATTTAATAACACTAAGTGTGAAGAAAGAAAATGTTACGGCAGCCTACGATAGCGAGTATTTATCAAAAGTGCTTAGCATCTTACATCTTGGTAACATAGTTGACATAAAATACGGTTCTGAGGCGCCTCTTTACTTATCAACAGAGTTTTCTGGTGGAAGGGCTGAATACTATTTAGCAGCAAAAATTTAAGATTTTCTATTTTTAGTAATTTTATAAGGATATTGAAGGGGGTTTTTGATTCCACAAGCATATCTACACATATTTAAAACCTTCATAGTATCACAATTATAAGTCGTATACTTCTTTTTAGACCCTCTCAAACCTTGTAAATGCTCAATCTGATATTTTGTGATCTTTTCATTAAAATCAGGGCTGTACTTGAATAATTCAATTATAACTTCTTGGGCCAAGCCTAGATTTATAAGAAAAGTTGCTAATGCAAATCTCTGATGATGAGAAAGATTTTCGCCCTTCATTAGCGCTTCAATGATGCTGTTTATGCAAGGCGGGAATAGTTTCTTAGATATGTTATAGAGATCATTCACACTTTTTATACCTTCTAACGTCTCCTTCAAACTCTCCGTAGAGAGCATTGTAGAAGCATTCCCTGATATAGCAAAATGTTCTATTTTCTCCAGTCCAAGTATTTTTTTAAAATCCTCTAAGACTTGTACAAAATCCTTAATGTTCATTAAAAATGTGCATTGTGATGAAAACTGGTGTAACTTTGATGTGAGCAAATTTTTTAGATACTCCATTAAAAGTCTAGCAATTCTCAATTTACTATCTATATACACATAACCTTCTAGAATTGGAAGTGAGATGAGTTTCCAGGGTTCTTCAGTAAGCAAAGGTTTAGCGATTTTGAGATAGTCAGTGAGGGCAATTTTATAGTTATAGCACACCTTCATAATGAATTGTTTTCTATTCTTTACTGTAATGTACATAGTTTCTAAGAAACACCTTTCAGAAAAGTGCAATTGCATATCTAAAGCTCTTGCGTACTCCACTATATAGGCATCATTATATTCTATAAGGTCATATAATAATGTTGTAGAGAGCTTGTGTATAAGCTTGTTTACAATGTTTGTATATTGCTTAAGCAGTGAAAGTGATAAAAGTAATGCTATGATAGGCTTATCATCGGCTTTCCTTAAGATTTCTACTGAAGAATTTTCATTTAGTTCCATAATTTTCTGTGCTATAAATACAGCTTCTTTACTAGAATGCACAAAGAGTTCAACATCTCCTATAAAGAAATCTTTGATAATATCTTCACAAGAATTAGTATTTAAGAAAGACCGTACGATACTAAGGATTGTCATGATTTCTTAACCTCAATTCTATACAAGCCTTTATATCATGTTGCCCTAATTGACTACAACACGTGTATATAACCTTTATAATTTGGTTAATCTGTGCAGAGACCTTACCAAAATTTTTTACATATATGCATAGTAAGTCAGGATTGCTTTGCCTTCTTTTTACTTCTAAAACTAGTAATGGATTAGTTGGAGGATCTGGAAGAGAATCAAGAGGTTTTTCTCTACCCATGTAAATCCACTTAAGTTTTCCATTAATTGCCTTAAGCTTATACCAGTATCTGCCAAAGTAGTAATAGATCTTTTTTGAATCACTTAGACTGTTCTTTACAACAATATGTAAAGGTTTTAAATAAACACCATATCCCTTAATCATGCTATTATAATTATAAAGCTGCTGTCTATAATAATCAAGAAGAGAGTCTATTAGCAACTTCATGCAGTAACTGCTTAAGCATAATTCATTTTTTGAAGACAAGGAATATCACACTGTTACATAAATTCGCATTGTAGTACAATATTAATGTTATTGAATAGATATTAATATGATGCAAGTCATATTGTGCGTACACGAATATTCAATGTTCTCATTAATTCCTCTTAACCTTAACTTATAGTGCTATTCCTTTGAATTACATCTACTACACTGTGAGTTTTCATTTATGCTAAAATTAACAACATTATTTTAACTCTAATTCTTCTATTAGCCCACGTACTTTTTTCACCTTCTCTTCACCAATATTTAAATGTAATGAATTGTCAACAACTATTTCTCCATCAATTATCACTACTTTGACATTGTAAAATGCATTGCTCAAAGCTTTTAGAACACTGTATTCAGAGATAGGTATAGGTCCATATGGAGGATCCTTAAAGCTCATCACAACTATATCACTTCGCGTGCCTTCAATAATGGAATATGCACCAATTTTGTTATTCAATGGATTAAAATGAGATAGCATATACGTAGGTACATATATGTCATGCTTCTCTAAACTATGAAGTATTGGCAAAAGTTTTTTAGGATTAAGTAGAGAAACATCTAAAGAAGCAAATCCGCAAGGTGGTTTCCAAGAAGTATACGTAGTATATAAACAGGAAGTGGGGGGTTCATGTAAGTCTAATAGTATTAAGTTTCGAATATTTGCAAGCCCATTGCGACATTTGTTATATGTTTCTGCAGGAACATAAATGTAAATATTCATTTTATTTACAGCATCGGTTAGTTCATGTGAAAACTTATGCAATGCTTCATCATTATCTATGAACAGTCCTAACGAGATTAAACCTCTACTTAATGCCTCTGCATCTTTAATGCTTCTTGAAATAGTTTTTGTAATGCTTTCAAGTTCTTGCATAGAGGATAGAGAGGATAATGGTAATACAATTCTAAGCCTAGTCCATGCCTCAGAAGCCGCTGAAGCTAGTATACTAATTACCTTCTCCTCAGAATGTGTAATTAGGGAGATGACTGATGTAACACCATTACATGTAAGTGAGGCTAGGGCAACTTCTGCTAAAGCCTCAAGTTCCAATTTAGATAACTTTGTTAAAAGACTTACAGATCTTCTTGAATCTTTATCGAATTGAAATAAATATTCAAGGATGTTACCTATACCTACTACAAAGCCAGGTAATGCAACAGCAAACTTCTCATTTATGACATATTCAGCAAATTCAAACTCTGGTGGAGGCAATCCCTCATTATATGCTATAATGTTACCACGATCTATATAAATGTAACCGCTTTGGATAAATGGCTTTTGTTTATTCATTGCAATAATGCTTGTACCTTCAATAAGAATTTTCATGTTTTCACATAACCCTCACTGTGTTATTTGAAACAGTATTAATAAGTAGTTAAAAGGAATCATGCGCTACTTTAAATTGTGATATAATATACACCATCACAACGTCGAACCACTTTAGGATTCTCATTACTATGTCTTTTTCTTTTCATGTTTCGTTTTAGGTCTTTCCATGGCTATTATTCTTACACCTATGCCCAGGAGTTTTCTCATTACAGCATCTAAAAATCTTACATAGGCACCTCTTTGCCCTACAGCAGCTCCTATAACGTCTTCATAAATTTTCAGTTGAAGATTAGGACCTGCGAAGTCTACTTCTTCAATATGTTTCCAAATCCATGCAGTTGGGTGCAAGGCTCTAACAAGTTCTTTGAAATCTAAGTTCAATTCTACTGCTCTCAGTCTTTTACTTAGTTCTTTTTCAGCAGCGTTTATTCTCTCACCACCCTTCCCAACAACCCTTCCTAAATGTCCTTGCTTAGCTATTACAAGTGCATCAGGAACATGTTCAGACGAAATCTCAAAATCCTGTTTATATTTTATTACATCAACTACTGTCACAATATCTGCATCAGGAGCTTTTGTTTTAACAATATCGTAAATTTTCTTTTCTTCATCACTCATTGTCCTAGAGCGCAGTTTGTATTCTAGTAGAAATCTTAGTCCTCTCTTTGCACCCTCTCTTACAATATCTTTAATTCCTAGATCTACTACACGCGATTTTTCTTCACTCAATAGAACCTCTCTAATAAGTGCAGCAGGATCGCCTTGAACCTCTCTTAATGCTTGAAAAATTGGGTCTCCAGCTACAATTAGCCTGCTATTCTGTCCCACTCTTACAATGGCCTCTATGATTGTTTCAGGCTTCATTAACTGAATATCGTCTATGAATACAACAGCATTATCAAATGTTCTTCCCCTTAAATAGTGAGGATCTGCTATAACAACCTTATTACCAAGTAAGTTTTCTAACTGATTCCATTCAATAATGCCTGCTAAAACGTCTTGCATATAATTTTTAGTTGCCTCAAAGAATGCTGTAGGCGCCTTAGCAATGGTTATCTCTTCGCCCGTCGTTATATCGACCACGGGCTTTATTATGACAAACCTCTTATATTCGCTTGTTAATATGCAGTGAACACCATACACTAAGCTGAATAGTGATTTACCTGTACCTGTTGGTCCAAAAAATCCCAGTACTTCATAGTTCTTATCCGTTAAGGCTTTATACATTTCTTCTTGGCCAGGTGTAAGAGGTTTTATCTTTCCTAGTATATCGCTACTCATATTTGCAACCCCCTACAGCTTTACTCTTAAATATCAGCATCTCTTAAAAACTTAAATAACTTTTCTAATCTAGCTTTACCTTCATATAACATCTTATTTGCTAGGTTTACAATAAGTTCAAGATCTTTTATAATAACCTTCTCACCATCCTTTAGTAGAAACGGCACCCATATACCACTTACAACCTCTATAACTATACCTCCATTACTAATGGATATAATACCGCTATGCTTAAACCCTGCATTCTTGACTATTGTCAATAGTTTTATTGCAGTATCGAGATTCAGTGCATTAAAGTGTATTATAGGACCACTTACAATAAGCCAGAGTTTATATAGTGTTTTCTGATTAAGAATGCTTAAAACATCCTCTAATGTAACAGGGCTATGCTTTTTAAACACAATACTAGTTTCTTCTCTTAGCCAAGGATATAGAGCATCTACTATAACTATTCTACCACTACAAGAACTTGTAGTGAAGATATTTTTCTTTGTGAACACAAGCTCTATGAGCTCTTTTATATCTGCATCAACATAACCTATTTCAATATCTTCCAGAAATCTATTATATGCCTCTTCTCTCTTATTTTTCCAAAGCCTTTCATCAACTTTATTTACAGTCATTTGAACCCCTTATGAAGAAATAGAAGATGTTATTTACGTTTTCATATCTTTCAAAAAAGATTCCAACTCTTCTTTAACAACCTTAGCAACAATTTTTCCATCAATACGACCTCGAACTTCATTCATAATCTTACCCATTATGAATTGAAAAGCTTTATCACCTCTTTTCTTAACTTCATCAGCAAATGCAGTTATTTTAGACCTTACGAGTTCTCGTAACTCACTTACGTCAATGGTTTTCTGAGATTTAATTTGGAATACAGCCTCCTCTACTGATAACTGTGGATTTCTATAAACTGTTTCTACAATTACTAGCAAATCATCTTTACTTACATCACCTAGGCTTTTTATTACAGAGGCTATCTTGTGAAATGTAGCATCACTAAGTAAATCTATGTCTATGCCGTTTTTCTTAAGTTCGCCATAAAGTGATGTAAATAGCATTGCAAGGACCTTCGGGTTTACACCATATGAGCCTACTAACTGTTCAAAGAGTGTCATGTATTCACTATAAACAAGTTGCTTTGCAAGCTCAAAGCTCAGATTGTACACCTTAATGAAGTAACTTACCTTTTCCTCTACAGTTGGCGGAACCAGGTTTTTAGCCTCTTCAATAAGTTCACTGGTTACCCTTATAGGAGGAATGTCCGTCTCGGGATACATTCTCGCAGCACCTGGTTGAGGTCTCATATACCGAGTTGTGCCATCGTCGTTCGCTGCTCTAGTTTCCTTTGGTATCCCTATTATAGCCATCGCACATCTATCCCTAACCACTTCAAGGGCTCGCTTTGCCTTCTCTGGCCTGTCCACAACCATGATAAATGCATCTGAATTCTTTATTTCAAGGGCTGAGCGCAATTCTTTAATATCACTCTCATTAATTCCGTAACCAGGTAGCTCATCACTATGAACGATGCCTTTTACGCCTGCCCATTGCCTTGCATAATCCGCTAATTCAGTTCCAAATCTTCTATTGGTTTGCAACTCTACACCTAAAATACCATCAAATTTTGGCGCCTTTATAGCATACGCCTTACCACCCTCCTTAATAGCATTCAATATAAATCTACTAGAGCTCTTAATTAATATGTCAGTAACATCAATTATAGGCTGTGTCTTCATCTCTTCAACAGAAGCTCCTCGCTCAATAAGCAAGTCTCTTATCATTATCAAACCTATGAGTCTTCTAACTTCTTCTTCTATAACTTTTGGTATTAATTCTAATTTTTGAATGCCCTTGATCTCTATCTTTGGACTTCCACTGATAGAGAGATTTAAGTCTTGTCTTATAGTTCCAATGCCACGCTTGGCTTTTCCAGTGAATCTGAGCATTAAACCAATTTTTTCAGCAATTCTCCTTGCCTGAACAGGAGTTGTAATATCGGGAGCTGTTGAGATTTCAATTAATGGAATGCCCAGCCTGTCAAGACTATATGTTACGGAAGTAACATCCTCACTAATTTTTTTAGCAGCATCCTCTTCTATAGCAATGCTCTGTACCCTTACATCTCCATTTTCGTCAGCTATATGACCTCCTAATGCTACAATAGCTGTTCGCTGAAATCCTGTAGTATTAGAACCATCTATTACTATTTTTCTCATTACGTGTACTTCATCGACTATGAAAGAATCTATGGCTAAAGCAATGGCAAGCGCGGTTATGAGGGCTTCTTTATTAAGTGGATGAGGAGGCTCTTCGTCAAGCTCAACTAGGCAGGAAGCAGTTGGAGGTAATAAGTATTTAAATACTCGTTGCCTTTGAAACTCAAATGCAGCTGCGGTATCCACTTCTCCAAGTTCACTTTTCGTTGCTCGTAAAAACCTCTCATAAGGAATTAAATGAGATAAGGTGCTGTCACTTACAAGAGATACAGGGCAGTTGCAGAAAAGCTTAGCTCTTGTATTTAACTGTTGGTGAATCTCTAATCCTACTTTTAATCCAATATCCTTGTAATTTATGTTCTTAGGCACAGTTATAGCAGCTTTCATACAGCATCACATTCAAATAAATAATAATTTAAAGTGCAAAATAATTTTAGATATCTTGCACCTTGCTATGAGAAACTGGATGAGCTAATGATAATAGACTTAGAGACAGATTTAGACGTTTCTCCATGTTTTCGAGAGAAACTTTGTATAATACACGAAGATGATGCACGTAGATTTGTATTCACATTAATTATGCTTTAAGATGCTGAGGAGCTTTGCGATTTGGCTTTTCTGGGCACTGATGAAGGCGGAACTACTGTAGGTACTGGAAGCCCTTGGGCCTTTCTTTGTCTAATCCAGTGCTCACGCCTATTCCTCACTCTAGGCACGAGATTCCTCTTTGGTTTAGAAGGTACTTTAGGAGTCTGACTTCTAACTTTTCCGGCCTTTGTTAATGAACCATGCGAAGGCATGCTGTAACACCTTATATAACTATGTAGGATTCTGTATCATAATTCTCTGGTCTGTGGAGTCTTATAAAGTTTTTTCTCGCATACAATTTTAAGAACTAAATAGTCTTTCTTGCAACTTTACAATTAACTTATATATCTCTCTATAAGATATGATATCTGCTGATGAGGTGAAAAGTGATGAGTGAGAGAATATATATTGTAGATACTCCAATAGGAATTTTCGCTGTTCAGGAATCAGGTGAAATAATTGATCGAGTACTTTATCCAAAAGATCTAGGTAAAGTTGTGGAAGAGCTTTTATTACTTAGTGAGAGCAAAGAATGTAGTGCATTACTTCAATTGTTAGAATCCTTAAAGAACAAGTTGAGTATAGGTAATGTGGTATTAATATTTGAGGATTCAGAACTATCAAGAAGAGTAAGTGAAAGGGGCTTTAATGCAACAGCTGAAGCTGGCAACAATGTAGCTAAAAAAATACGTAAAGAATTACCACAGTTAATAGTTAAGTTGGGATTTTTTGGATCTGAGGATGAATACAAAGAGTTTGTTCATGCAGTTTCGCTAGAGCTTACTAGGAGAAAGCTCAGAAAGTTTGCTCAAAAAAGAGACTTGCTTGCAGTACAAGCAATCAGGGCTATAGATGATATAGATAAAACGTTAAACCTCCTTGTGGCAAGGCTAAGGGAATGGTACAGCATTCATTTTCCAGAATTAGATGACCTTGCTAAAGAACATGAAGAGTACATACGAGTTGTAGCAAATTTAGGATTTAGAGATAACATATCATTTGAAATACTCTCGAAGTTAGGTTTTAGTGAGGGAAGAGCTAAGAGAATAGCGGAGGTAGCTAGGAAAAGTATAGGAGCAGAGCTTTCTGAAATGGATTTATCCATGATACAGACTGTTGCAAACATATGGCTTGAATTACTTGAGCTAAGACGAAAGCTTACAGATTACATAGCACAAGTTATGAAAGAAGTAGCACCAAACGTAACGGCGCTTGTAGGACCATTGTTAGGTGCAAGGCTTTTAAGTCTTGCAGGTAGCTTAGAAGAGCTTGCAAAGTTGCCTGCAAGTACAGTTCAAGTTCTTGGTGCGGAGAAGGCACTTTTTAGAGCCTTAAGAACAGGTGGAAAGCCGCCAAAACATGGTGTTATATTTCAGTTTCCAGAGATCAGAAAAGCACCAAAATGGCAGAGAGGTAAGATTGCTAGGGCATTAGCAACAAAGCTAAGTATAGCAGCCCGAATAGATTACTTCACAGGCAGATATGTAGGTGATGAGCTTAAGAAAAAGTTGATTGAGAGAATAGAGGAGATAAAGAAGCTTTATCCAAAACCACTAAAGAAAGAAGTGAAAAGAGAAGAAAAGGTTAAGCGTGGAAGGGAGAGAAAACAATAAGAATTTAAGTTCTGATTGTAACATAATATTACGGTGTATCGCAAAATGTCATACTTATTACCGGTAAACATATATGAACACCACAAGTATCGCAATGTGTATATTGTAGAACTCGAGGATGGCAGTACTAGGCTTGCAACAAAGAATCTAGTACCTGGTAAGAGGGTGTATGGGGAACATTTATTTAAGTGGAAAGATGAAGAATTCAGGGAATGGAATGCATATAGAAGTAAATTAGCAGCAGCTCTCATAAAAGGTTTAAAGGAGTTGCCCGTAAGTGAGGGGCAAAAAATTCTATACTTAGGTGCAGGTTCTGGCACTACGGTAAGTCATGTATCTGATTTAATAGGGCGAAGAGGTACTATATATGCTGTAGAATTTGCTCCACGAGTGATGAGAGAACTCATTGTAGTAGCTGATGATAGACCTAACATCATACCAGTATTAGAAGATGCTAGGTTTCCAACTAGGTATAGAATAATGCTAGAGGAGGTCGAAGGCTTATATGCAGACATAGCGCAACCTGAGCAGGCCAGTATTGTCGCAGATAATGCAGACATGTTCTTAAAGAATGGAGGCTGGCTCCTATTAGCAATAAAGGCAAGGAGTATAGATGTTACGGCAGAGCCTAGTGAAGTTTATAAAAGAGAGATAGACACACTAATTAGGAGAGGATTTGAAATAGTAGATGTTGTACATTTAGAACCTTTTGACAAAGACCATGCAATGGTTTACGCAAGGTTTAGAAAGTAATTTCATCAAAACATAACATTTTTAACTCCCCTAATTTTAATAATAAAAAGGAAGCTGTATATATAAAGTTCAGCAGGTCATTTTCTGTGACAAACAAATATTATAACATGTATGAGAGATTGAATCAAGAGCTTTTAAATGAACTAGCTAGAGGTAAAGATATCAAGGTACTACATAATGTGACATATCCTCCTGATAGAAGAGCCTTAGACTATGTTGTAGAGTATGAAAGTAAGAAGGCGTTAATAAAGTTTTCTAAAGCAATATCGTCAAGAAGCAAAATATATCAAGAACTTAAAAGACTATCAGAAGAACTTGAAGTTAACTCCCTCATAGTGGCAGACAAGTTTAACGATAGAGAGCTACTGTATGACATTGTATACATTAGAAATCGCATAGGCATTATATCAAGAATTACATTAAGACATTATATTAGCAACGGAAAGGTGTTTATATATGAATATAATGGGATGTTTTATGTAAAAATAGATGGCAAGAGGTTGAAAGCCTTGAGGGAAAGAAAGGGGTATAGAATACATGAACTAGCTAGCATGACAGGAATTACCGCAAAGACTCTAAGGGAATATGAGGAGGGGAACATTGATATGAGCATAGAGAAGGCATACAGATTTCTAGAGGTTTTAGGAAAAGAATTTGAAGGTGTGGTGAAAGAGGTCGACATATTTAATGATAGAATTATTCATAAAGGTAAAGAGCATAAAGCTTTGATGCATGAGAAGGTGTACAGAAAAATTAGTGTTGATCAACGCTATAAAATTATTGAGAAGTTTAAAAAATATGGTCTAGACGTAACCATATACAGCGCTATCCCCTCAGACGCTATTTTAAGTAGTGCTCAGTCAAGGTTTTTCATATCTTATTTAGGGAGGGACTTAAGAAGTGAAGAGATAGAGGTGAAATGTCGGGAAAACTATTTACTTGCGAAGACATTTGAAGGAAAGCCTGTGATTATAGTTGAAGAGGATGTAAATAGATATGCTTTGAGAGTTGCTGAAGAATATGGAATTACCAAAAAAGTTACTGATGTGGAGGAGCTGGCAAAAGAAATTATCAAGGAAAATAGGAGGTAGCAAATGATAGCTTTAGCAATAACAGGAGAACCTGGAGTGGGTAAAACAACATTATTAATGAGAATAATAGAATTTATAAAATCAGAGGGCATATATGTCTACGGATTTTACTGTCCTGAAGTCAGAGAGATGGGGAGAAGAATAGGCTTTAAAATAGTTAATATAGCTACAGGAGCACAGGGATGGCTTGCCATAATTCTTGAGAAAGCAGCAGAATTAGGCTATGGCGTACGTTACATGAAGAGGCTTGGTAAGTACGTCATAATAGAAAATGAAGCAGAAAGAATAGGAAAAGAATCGTTAATGCGGCAACAGGAAGGAGTCTTAGCAATAGATGAAATAGGCCCTATGGAATTATCAATAGAGGGGTTGCGTAAAGCTATTATTCAAGCCCTCTATGAAGCTACAAATATTTTAGTCGTTCTCCATAGAAATATGAGGGATCCAGATATCATTAATGCATTGAATAAGAAAGGTGTTCAAATATTCAGGTTAACTAAATTAAATAGAAACAAAATTTATGAAGAAGTTTTAAATAATGTAAGAAGTGAAATAGCAAAAACATTTAAAGTAAGACCTTAAAATAACTATGTAATTACTCAAAATACTATATCAATTCTTATATCAAATCACTATTTATCCTAAAGTTTTATCTGAGAGCTAGCTATTAACGTAAAGGGAAAAGTATAATAAAATTCTTTGAGTTGTGTCTTCCCATGGAAACTCTATGTCCACGTGGCTTTAGTCTAGTAATTGAGGGTTTGGCAAGGTTTTGTGCTCCAGATGAGAGTTTGTATAGAAGACCTAATGGTGTTTACGAGCCCTCATTGGCACCTGTATTTTATAATCCTGAAATGATTGAGAATAGGGATGTAACAATGGTTACATTAAAAACTTTTTTAGTCTCATGGAGTAAAGAATTTACATTCTTAGACCCTATGGCCGCTACAGGAGTCAGGGGCATTAGGTTTATTTTAGAAGTGGCAAAGGGAAGCTCCAAGAGCGTAAATGTATATATGGGTGACATATCTCCTACAGCTGTAGAGTTGATGAAACATAATTTAAAAATTAGTAATGCGAGTTCCATATCTAATGTATATGTTCAAATAGGTTTAATGGATGCTAATGAATACATGTACTATCTAAAAAGGTTGGGAATAACTCTGAATTACATTGACATAGATCCATTTGGGGCGCCTCTGTACTACATCCATGCTGCACTACAGTCCATATGCAATGGAGGTATGTTAGGGATTACTGCAACGGATGTTGCAGTACTTGAGGGAAAGTATCCTAATACTCTACTTAGAAGATATAGTGTAAAGGGTTTAAAAAGCCTCATATCGAAGGAGGTGGCAGTAAGATCATTGCTATCGTTTGCCATGAGGTCTGCAGCAGCTTATGATAAGTATATAAAACCTCTTCTTTCTTATCATATAAAGCATTATGTTAGGATTTTTGTTAAAGTTTTTACTGGAGCTACAAAGGCAAGTGTGTATCTAAATAAGTGTATTGGTAAAATGCAGCACTGCCTTAACTGTGGCTTCAGCTATTTCGAAGAATTGAATAATGCAACAAAAGAAGCAAAATGTCCATTATGTGGAGAATCAATGATTGTCATAGGCCCGCTATGGATATGTGACTTAATTGATTATGAGTATGTTAAGAAGACATTGAATATTGTAAGTGAAATGCCATGGCTATCAAAATCTTCAATAAATTTGCTTACAATGCTAAGTAATACAAATACCTCAGTTCCCACAATTAGATTAACATATATAGCTAAGAGACTCAAATTAAATGTACCACCAAGAGACATAGTAATAGAATGTATAAGGAGCTATGATTATGATGCAGCTTTAAGTATGTATTACCATGATGGAATTAATACAAATGCACCGGCTGATATAATAGTACAATGTGTTTCTAAAGATCACAGATTTTAGGTTTTACTTTACATATTATATGAGCTACTGGGAGACTTTAAAGTCTTTGTAATTAAGTATCGGGTTAAAACGTTACATCTACTTGGGTTATGCAATTTACTAGTGCCGCAAATAGCTATATACTTACATGTTAAGCACGGAATATTGATTATATCATCTAAGGATATTTTTATTAGCTCACCTTTTGTTAACTCTTTCAATACAGCTTGTAAAAAGTACGAAGTTTTTCCATTGCTTGATACCCTTAACCTCCTTACTAAGTTCATTTTAATAAGCTTCTTTACTATGTGCTGAAGCTCTCTTGGCCTAATGTTCTTTAACTCTTGTATTTCTTTCAACTTCCTCTGCATGATTCCTCCACTATTTTCAGTCTCTCTTTTTATAACCTCATATACAATTTTCTCTACATCACTAAGATTACTCATTGAGATTCTAACTCACCAAATCCTTTGTACATGCACCGATACTGAACACATATATATTAAATGTCTAGCCAAATTAATAAATATTATAACTTATTCAATGCATAATACCATGGTTAAAAGCCAAACTCATTACAATGCTTAACTTTAGAGTGCACCATATTTCAAAATCTATAAGTATATTATGGAAAACAGTAGAAACTAGTAAGAGGAATAAGGGTGTCAGATCCGTTTTTAGGAAGGCTAACTGCTAGAATAGACGAATACAATTATAAACTGGGCTTAGAGACAATGGCATTAATGGTGAAGCCACATAAAGGCTATGAAGCTAAGTTAAGATTATTAGCACCTAGAGCGAGGGTTAAAATACATGGGTTAGAGTAACTATGAGTTAGTAGTTAAGTATTATAGCTGAGAATTCTGTAGTATGCTTTAGAAAAATCAAGAACAGTAATGGTTATAGATGTAAACTTTGATAGTGTGATACTAGCGATAGTTGTTCTTAATAGTGGATTAATTAAGTTGAAGAGGTTTAGAACGCCACCTAGAGAGATACTAACTCACAATATTTGGATTGAGAGAATTCAGAAGAGGTATTCAAAGTCATGGAGCTTTGCTTGGAGTATTAAGAGATTTATTAAAAAACACAGTGAAAGAATCGGTAATATCTTTTTGGGGCTATACTCACAAGGTGAGGATTTAATTGCAGAGCTCGTAGCTAAGCACAGCTCATCAATAGTTTTAGAGGATTTAGTAAATTAAATGAGAACAATAAGAAGAATAAGAGCTTCAATAAGAAGCTTTGATTACAGCTCCATAAGAGGGCACAGTTTTGCATTGAGTGTAAGTCTGGGGAGAGGAATCTTTGAGTTGCTGACGATGATTAACAATATATCCATAACTCCGAGCCTAAGAAAAGTAGAGGTAATGAGTCAGAGATCCAGCTCAGGATTAAATTCCTGGAGGGGGGATATATAATTCAAATCTCCCCGTACCAGTAGGAGCCCTCGCCTTCATGGCGGGAGGGGGCGACTGATAATGTTGATAAAGCCCTGAACTTATTGAATAAGGTATAAATTACTACAATAATAAAATTTAGTATCAAATATTGATAGGAGCCTTGTGAACGCCAAGGTCATACTATAAATAGATTACAATGTTTAATTTATCGATAATGTCTCTATAACGATTTCTAATAGTAACCTCCGTTACATTAGCTGCTTCAGCCACTTGTTTTTGTGTTTTCTTTTCATCAGTTAAAATAGACGCTATATAAACACAAGCAGCTGCTATTCCAGCGGGGTCTTTTCCTTCAGTTAAACCTCCTTTCTTCATAGTTTCTATTATTTTTGCCGCTAACATATATGTTTTTTGAGATAAACTTAGATTGGCAATTATTGACGGTAAATGTTTTCGCGGATCTATATATGCTTTGAATTCATTGATATTTACTTTGAAGTAAACATCAGATATAAACTTCCAGTATTCTTCCTCATCGATACTAAATTTTAGCAAGAGCTCCCTAACCCTTACCGGTATTTCATGTTTCCTAGCAGCAATAACTAATGATGTTAAGGCTAGAATCTTGAGCTTATCAGCACGTGGTTGAATGGCATTGAATATTTTTTTAAGGATTATTGCGGCAGTCTCAATGACTTGATTAGGTAAAGTTGTTAGTGCAGCCATTTGATTAAGATGCGTTAATGCTTCTACAATCTTTCTTTCTGCCTTGTCTACACGTGTCTTTTTCTGCAGAAGAGCAAGTTTTCTACTCTTTATAGCCTCACGATGCTTCTTAAGAGAAGTATCAATTTCTGTTGCTAGACCTGAGTCATGAACTTTATGAGTTATATTACTTGTATGAGCTTTTTGAGACCATTCTTCCGGAGTGTAAGCACGCCAATCATAGCCAAGAACTATCATATGCTCTTCAATAACTTCGCCTGTGTCAAGGCATATTAAAGCTCCTCTCTCACTATCAGTAATTATGTTATTGCAGTTCATGTCTCTTTCCCTTCTTATAGCCTTTTCTTGGTAGTCTATAGAATAGAAATGTTGAAGGCTTAAGAAACGATGTTATAGCAGGTTTTATGGGTCTAACTACTGCAAAGGGTTGAGTAATAGGACCTATTATATCGATGAGCTTACCAACAACTTCATTATTTGCATCAACTATATCTACACCTATATGTGGTAATTCATTGCTTTTAGATAGCTTTACAATAATATAATTTGACCTGGTTATATGCGATACACTACCCAGCGGTCTTACAGTCAACAAAGTAACACCATAAAAACACTATGTTGCAGTGAACTTTTAAAACATTAGTCGGGTACTACTAACATACTCATTTGTAAAAATATCGGTCAAGAGATGGTAAAATTATTGAAGCTTAAAACGAAGGTATAACATAACCTATGGAAACAATACCTATAAAATACTTTATAACCTGTATAGACATTGTTGTTTTAATTCCCTTTACCTTTTCTCCTCTTTTCCAATATACTCACAGCAATTCTCTTAATTAAATCATACTTCTTCTCTTCTGCATGAGCTAAAATCACTCCACTTAACTTATACCAAATACGAGGATACTTCTTATCCGTTAAATATTCGCAAGATATTCCTAGTGTTTTACAGGCCTCCAAAATTTCTTCAGGTTCAGGTTTTTCAATGCATAAACGCTTTGGTAACTTTCGCCCTAGCCTTCTTGTTAAAGAGCATTCAAAGTAATGTAGCCATAGTCTTTTTATACCTATATCAATAACACCCCTATATCTTAAAGCTAAATATTATTTTGTATTATTTTCCTATTTACTTTTAATAGTTATTTCGAGGGCTTTTGCTCTTCAATTAGTATTGCATTTACAATTCCTTCCTGAGAAGGTCTTGAAACTACTTTTGCTTTTCCTAATTCTGTAGCTATTATAGCACCTTTTATAATTATACCACGCCTTGCTAACTCGCTATTGGCAGGCGTTTCAACTACGCCAAGTATTCTAGCTTTTGAATATTGCTTTGTTTTTGGGTTATAAACATTTGCAAAAGTAGCATACTTTAATCGGACCTTTACATTACCTCCATAAACTCTCTCAACAATTCTCATCTCTTTGTCAGAAAGCTTTGTCTCAACAGGGTACCCCCCTATTTCGCGTTTTCTAGGTTTTCTGTAAGGTCTCTTTCGACCTCCCGTAACCTTTTTGAGATCATTTCCTTGATTAAAACCCATCTGTATTCTCACCTAGCTCAATAATTTACTAGGTAAATTGCTGAAGTACTTTATTCTCACTTATTATTCAGATTTTAAGCTTTAATATCTCGTTTACTACGATATACACTCAATGAAATAAAATTTTATGTGAATCTCATGATGCATAATGAAACCAAAAAAAGTCTTTACGATATAATGCTAGATAAGATTCTTGCTATATTTCTAAAATCTCATGTACAAAAACTTCTACAACCATTCATGGAAACACTTTATTCTATTTATGAACGATACCTATATAAACAGATATCACAAGGTCCAATACCACAACATATAGCCATAATTCCTGATGGTAATAGGAGGTGGGCCCGAAAGCATGGCTTAGATCCAAGAGAAGGGCATAAATATGGTTATGAAAAATTAAAGGAAATACTTCCAGAACTATACAATCTTGGAGTAAGAGTAGTAACAATATATGCTATGTCTTATGAAAATTGCCTGTATAGAAGTGAGGATGAGAAAAACAATCTTTTTGACATTGTTAAATCTGGTTTACAATCATTACTAAATGAGGGAATAATTCAGAGATACAAAGTTAATGTTAAGATCTTTGGAAAGGCAGAGTTAATTAGAAAAGATGTAATGGAACTTGCATTAAAAATAGAGAAGCTCTCATCGCAATTTAACGACAGGTTTCTCAATATAGCACTATGCTATGGTGGTAAACAAGAAATAATTGATGCCATAAGATTAATAGCAAGGGATTTGTTAAGAGGTAAGATAAGCATAGAAGACATAACCGAGGATCTCGTAAAGAAGTACACCTTTACATCACATTTAAATCATTTATCAGAACCAGACTTGGTGATCAGAACATCAGGTGAAATGCGAATAAGTAACTTTCTCCTCTGGCAAATAGCTTATAGCGAACTTTATTTTTGCGATGCTTACTGGCCAGATTTTAGAAAAATAGATTTATACAGAGCCTTAAGAGCGTATCAACAAAGGGAAAGAAGGTTTGGGAGATAATGTTTCAAGCTCTTTGAGCAAAGCAAGCAACGTCCTCAATTGCTTATGTAGGTAACATTTACTATATCTGAATTAATTATTTAACTCTAATACCTTACTTCTTGAAATATTCCGTAAAGTGTAGCACTTCTAATAAATAATGTAGTACATCATTATTATTTCTCTTTCAGCTTGCATTATCTTCCATGCCATATACCAAGTATAGGTCATATATTGTTACTCTCTCCCCTCTATTCATTTTATTTATTACATGTTCCTTTCTTTCCTTCAAAATTTTTTGTTGTTCCTTTCTTTCATTCTCTTCCTTTAGTCTTCTTAACTCTCTTAGTATTTCTTGATATTGAGTCTTTTTCTCCTTAATCGTATTATTTATGGATGTGAGTTGTGTTTTTATTTCATTAAGTTTATTTTTAAGATTCCCTATGAAATCTCTTAATGTCGCGATCTCATTTTTTATCTTATCTCTGTCTTCTTTTAACTTCATTAATTCCTTAAGCAATGCATTTAAATGCTCTCTCTTCCTGTCAATCAGCTCTCTTAATGCATTTAGTTCTTTTTGACTTTTTTCGTAATTCTCTGCGATATTACTGTACTTCAATTGTTGTGATATTAAGGTTTTTAGCTTTTGTTCGAGCCTGGAAATTGCGTTTACAATTTGTCTTTCCTCTTCAATGCTAATGCTAGGCGTAGTAATTAGTTTCCATTCTAATTCTTCTATCTTTTGCTTAAGTTCATCGATAGCTGCATCAGGACAACAGTTTTTTGATAATTTTTTCAGCTCTTGTGATACCTGCTTAAAGCTCTTCAAAGTTGTTATGAATCTCCCTCTTAGATCTGCTACATCATTTTTTGCCTTGGCAATCTCTTCTCTGAGTAAAGTTAATCTTGACCTTATATTAGATAGTTCTACTTTCTTCTTCTTTAACTCCTCTCTTTTACTGTTTAGTTCTTCTCTTACTTTATATAAGGATTTCTTCAGCTCCTCTCTTTTTAACATTAAATTCTGAAGTTCTTCTCTTAAAGAGCTTAACTCCATTAGCAGTTTTTCTTCTTTGGTTTTCATTAGCTTTCCCCAATTCTTCTTATAAAATTTCACTAGGCTCTTCGGTATAAAAATCTTCACCTCCCGCTAAAATTCGCTGAAGACCAGCATAAAGTTCATCAATACCTTGACCAATTAGAGCTGAAATGAGGACAGCATTTTCTAATGTGTTTCTAATAGCAGTTTCTACTATTGTTAAGATTTCGTCAGAAGGCGTATTGCTTACTATAAAGTATTCATACCCTTTAAGAGTTGTTAAAAAATCTAATGGATTCTCCAATAATCTTAGTATATGAGCTGTTTCCTCCTTAGATAATAAATCAGATTTTGTTATGATAGTTATTTGAGGTTTTCTATGCGATAATGCTGTAGCTAGTGAGAGTATTGAAAGCGGTATAAGAGTTGACGGTTTTAGAAGCATGTAAGCCTCTAATAAAAATAATACAGCTGTTTTAAAGCCTCTTGCTAGAGCGTCTATCATTATAGGGCCCGCTTTTCTAAATGCAAATACCTCTAACTGACCTGGAGTATCTACTATTACATAATTAGGCTTTAACTCATCTATTTCATCAATTAACTCTTTAATGTAGTTAATTGAAAGATCAACAGCCGTCACTAAAGCGCCATTTGGACCCAAATTATACCTCTTCATAACATCTTCAACTGTTATATAGTTCCTTATATCAACATCGGGTGTATAGGGTAGCCAATCAGCAGCTGGGTCAAGATTTAAGGTTATGGCGTTCATACCGTGTTCTTCTAGCCAATCATGAAGCACGGCAGTTAAGAGGCTTTTGCCAGAACCTGCTGGGCCTAACAGAAATACGTAGTACATTGTATCTCATCAATATTTTGTGATAGGAGTAAACCTTATAATAAACTTATATAGAACTGCTTTAACTCCCTAGTTCTATTTTTATAGCATTTTAGTAATCAATACTTTGTTTTACCTATGAAAAGACTTAAATTTAATTCTACCAAGGAGAGAAGCAATTTTGTCTGCAACATGGAGAGGATAGGGATATGAATAAAGCTTGCTAAAATTCTTTAAAATATGTTCTGCATCACCTATAGAAATTCCTATAGGAGTGTACTTGATTTTTGAATCATTTATAAATACTTCATGTGATAAAGTATAAACACGCTCAATAATATGATACCTATACGTATAATCATTAAAATGCCTCTTTAATGCTATGAATATTTTATTTAAATCAAGGTCGTGTCTAAATATTGTGATTATGGGCACTCTTAAGACATTGAAGATCCTAAATGGGTCAATTATATTAAAGCCTGCATATGTAACTCCATCAAGAAATACAACATTAATTATGTGCAAAGATAATGCACTTTCTATCATTTTTAAAGCTTTTTTAGTTCCTTCAAGCCCATCTATGGTAATCAGATCAATAAAGATATCATTAAGAGTCCAAGGACATGTTACAACGCCTACGAGGTATGTCTCTCCTTTGTATTCAAGCTTTTTGAAAGCAATATCGAAATAACCGTCATCTATGCCTAGAAAACAGTTGCGATACATACGGATCTTCACTTAGAGCTCTTAGTACAGCATCTCTTGGAACAGCTAGTGATATTACTCTAGTTTTTCCATACCTTCCTCTACTTATAACTCTAGTTGTTATTATGCCCGTCATGTCTAGTTCCCCTATAATATCGCTAACTCTTCTCTGAGTTACATTCTCAATTCCAAGCTTTGCACAGAGGGTTTTATAGTGTGTATAGACCTCTCCTGTTGTTGTCTTACCCTCTTTGCCTTCTGTAAGCTCTAGTATAGCAAGTAATACTAATTTGCTATGCAAGGGCATTGTTGCAATAACTTCGTTAACTTGATCTGCTTCAATCTCTCTTAAAGCTTTATAAACATGTTCAGTTGCAACTCTTTCTGCTCCTTCTCTTTCAGCAATTTCACCTGCAACTCTAAGTAAGTCCAGTGCACGTCTTGCATCACCATGCTCACGAGCAGCTAAAGCTGCACACAAACTAATAACAGGCTTATCTACTACTTCAGGATTAAATGCGATCTTAGCCCTTCTTGTTAATATATCCTCCAATTGAATGGCATTGTAAGGAGGAAAAACAAGTTCTATTTCACCTAAGCTACTTCTAACTCTAGGATCTAAATCTTCAACTAATTTTAAATCATTTGTAATGCCTATTATGGTTATCTTTGACGCTGATAAATCATCACTACTTCTGGATAATCTATACAAAATTTCATCACCAACACGTTTAATAAGAAAATCTATCTCATCAAGTACAGTCAACATTATTGCTGTCTTAGTGTCAAGTACTTTGATAAACCTTCTATACGCTTCCGATGTTGATATGCCTGTGAATGGAAGCCTTAACCCAACACACTCACTTAACTTTAACAAGACTCTATAAGTTGTGTCGTCCTGCCGCGTGTTAATATAGCATGGAATTATATCGACTCCCAATTCGAGAGCCTTAGCATAAAGTCTCTTAAGTACATACTTAACAACGGCAGTCTTACCAGTACCTGTAAGTCCATATATGAACACGTTGTTGGGCTTCGCACCTCTGAGTGCTGGGGCGAGGATAGAACCAAGTTTTGCTATCTGTTCTTCTCTATGAGGAAGCTCATCAGGTATGTAATCAGGTCTAAGGACATCTCTATTGACAAAGATTCTGGATTTTAATGTATTAGCAAATATCTTATCTAATACATCGATAATATTTGGTTGCATAGCTACTCATATCCCAGTATTACAGATAGTTAAGATATGAATATGTTATAATCTCTTAATGACGTAAAGTAGTTGAAAACGATAATTAAATACAGATTTAAGCTAAAGACTATAGTAAATAGTGTAAGTGAAAAGCGGGCCGGTAGCTCAGCTGGAAGAGCGCTCGGTTCGCACCCGAGAGGTCCCGGGTTCAAATCCCGGCCGGTCCACCAAAATCATCACTGCTTTGCTTTTGGAAAATTTTGTTGAAACATGAATAGAAAAGGTTCTTATAACAAAGCCCTTATATGTAATGGACTATAAATTACTAAATCCAGCTTTCAAGATACTTCCTCTGCTCCTCACTTAGGGAATCTATTTCTATGTTCATGGATTTAAGTTTTAGAATTGCAACATGTGTATCTACTTCTTTAGGCACATCATAAACTTTCTTTTGCAATGAATATCTATTCTTTACTATAAACTTTGCAGCAAGAGCTTGATTTGCAAAACTCATATCCATAACCTCACTAGAATGCCCTTCAGCGCAAACAAGGTTCACAAGCCTTCCCCTACCAAGTAAATATAACTTTCTTCCATCTGGTAACGCATACTCAGTTACACAATTCCTCACATCTCTTTTTGATACAGCTATTGCCTCAAGTTCTTTTACGCTAACTTCAACATCAAAATGTCCTGCATTTGCTAATACAGCACCATCTTTCATTTTTTCAAAATGTCTTCTTGTTATTACATTAATATTACCTGTTGCCGTAATGAAAACGTCTCCTATTTCGCATGCTCTATCCATTTTCATAACTTCAAAACCGTCCATCACAGCCTCTAAAGCTCTTATAGGATCGACTTCGGTTACTATAACTCTTGCACCCATTCCTCTAGCCCTCCACGCAATACCTCTGCCAACCCAACCATACCCTGCTACCACAACAGTTTTTCCAGCTAAGAGTATGTTAGTAGCTCTCAAGATTCCATCTAGTGCACTTTGACCAGTGCCATACCTATTGTCAAACATGAATTTTGTTAAAGCATTATTAACAGCTATGACTGGGTACCTTAAAATACCCTGCTTCTCCATTGCACGAAGTCTTATAACGCCTGTTGTAGTCTCCTCTGTACCCCCATATACTTTTTCAGCTATTTCTAAAGCTGAAGAATGCAAATATGCATGAAAGTCTCCCCCATCGTCTATGACTATGTGAGGCTCTACTTTTGCTATTGTTTTTATAGCATCAAAATACTCTTCAACTGTTTCACCTCTCCATGCATAAACATGGACTCCTTCCACAACTAAAGCTGCTGCAACATCATCCTGTGTAGACATAGGGTTACTAGCAGCAAGCCAAACCTCTGCCCCACCATTCATTAATGTTTTTACTAATACAGCTGTTTCTTTAGTTACATGTAAAACAGCAGCTATTCTAACTTCCTTCAAGGGCTTTTCTTCAGAGAATTCCTTAGAAATCATATTTAAAACTGGCATATGTTTACTAGCCCACTCAATTTGAATTTTGCCTTTCTCAGCTAATGACAGATCCCTTACTTTATAACTCAAGTTAAATTCACCGAATCTTGTTGCTTAAAATAATATATGACAGGCAAGTAAAAAAGTGCTAAAAGATCAAAGCAAAAATGTATAGCAAGTGTTATTAAATGGGAGGACACGTGTGTAAGATAATAATACTACTGTCTGGAATGCCTGGCTCTGGTAAAAGCGTTTTTGCTGAAGTAGCTCGTAAAAAAGGTGTTCCAGTGATATCACTTGGTGATGTGGTTAGAGAAGAGGTTGTAAAAAGAGGGCTAGAACCAACTTTAACTAACTTATTAATTGTAGCAAATGATTTACGAAGAACATTAGGTAAAGACGCTATAGCTAAGCTTGCTACAAGTAAGATATCAAGTGCTTGTTTGAATAACTGTGTAATAGTTGTTGATGGGGTTCGTAGTTTAGAGGAGGTGGAAACTCTTAAAAAGAGTATAGACGCTCACTTTATGATAATAGCAATACATGCTTCACCAAAAACCAGGTTTACAAGAATTGTGCTTAGGGGCAGACAGGGAGATCCAAGGAATTTTGAAGAGTTTAAGAAAAGAGATTTTGAAGAGCTGGCGTGGGGTATGGGAAACGTTATTGCACTAGCTGATGTCATTCTTATTAATGAAGGCACTCTCGAACAATTTATAAGTAATGTAGAAAGTTTTTTGCTTAAGGTGACAAAAGATTGGTGTACATAAGAATAGAAGCAGAGGTTAGACCTACAGAGGACATCGAGAAGGTACTTAAAGCACTTAAAAACATATTCATATTTAAAAATCTTAAAGTAGAGGATCTAGGAAATGGGAGGAAGCTTATAGTCATTGAAGAAAGCAGCATAGAAACCTTGAGAAAAATGTATGAAATAATTAGGCGTCAGAAAATACTCGATAGCGTAAGGAATATGTTATTGAAGAATTCTAAAGGCGAAATTATAGAAATTAAACTAAATAAGCAGGCGGCTTATCAAGGTATTGTAAGTTTTGTTGAGGCAGACTCTGAAAGTCCTCTCGGACCCATATCAATTATTATCTCTAGTAAAAACATCAATGCAATAATTGATTGGATAGCACCAAAAACATCTCATGGAAGACCATTATGGGAGACAACCTTACCGGAAGATATCTAACCATTTTATTCACACAATACTCTATTCAAATATAGTGTGGACAGGTCAGACGCTAAGAATATATCTCCATTAAATATCCTACGAGCTCTCGATAGAAAGTCCCTTAAGTCGTCATTGCGATATCTGCTACTTATATGTGTAAGTATAAGTATTTTTGCATTGACCTCCGTAGCAAGTTTTGCAGCATTAGCTACAGTAGCGTGAAACTTTTCTTTAGCTTTCATACTATCATTATAGTAGTCTAAAAAGGAAGCCTCATGAATTATTAGACAAGGTTTGACAGTTTTGAGGAACTTTATACACTCTTCTGAACACACCCCATCGCCCGAATAAAATATGTCTACTTTATGCTTTAAATTACTTTTAATAATTATGTAAATTCCAAATGCATTAATATCTCCGTGAAGCATTGGAAGCTGTTTAAATATGTACTCCTCTACTTCAATAAAACTCTCTCTACTCTCTGATAACATTTCGTGACATTCAACAACATCTGTAAAAGATTGATTACCTGCACTACAGAAACCCCTAGGAGCATAAATATATAACTTCTTCTCTTTAATTTTTTGGCTTAGACCTCTCATGATAAAACTGTCTATGAGGGGTTTAAGCCCATAAATGTGATCACCATGAGCATGTGTTATAATAACGTATTTCACCTTTAACACGTCAATGCCTGCTTCTTGTAGCCTTATTTGAGTACCCTCTCCACAGTCAAGCAATAAACAGCTCCTTGTTGCGCAAATGACTATGCTAGGTGTAAAACGCATATGCGAAGGAGTTGTAGCCCCTGTACCTAAGAATACCATCTTCATAGTTTTACAACTACGTATATTACTCTTGTTAAAGATCCGTGAACCATATTTAAATGCTTTTCCACAGTCTCAAAATTATAATCTGTTAACCACTTATTCACGTCTATTTCTAATTCTATTGGTACTGCAAAAACAGCAAACCTTTTACTTTTTATAATATTTGATGCAGTATTAAGAAATCCTCTAATTAAGGTTGTGAGCGAGGTGCCCATAGGGATGCTTTGAATTCCATATGGAGGGTCAGTAACAATAGCGTCAACAATGTGTTCTCTAAAATTCTCCCTAGTTCCGTCAGCTATGAATACTTCAACTTTATCACCGCACTGGAAGTGTTCAAGATTCTTTTTTGCACATATGCACATCTTACTATCTAAATCACTGCATAAAGCTGATATGCCTATGGAGCACGCCTCCAAAACTATTCCTCCAACACCACAAAATGGATCTAATAGCACATGGTTAGACCTTGCCGAAACCCTAGATAGATTTACCAAGGCTCTTGCCAATTGGGGTTTCATAGTTCCAGGTCTATAGCAAGGTCTTTTATGAGGCTCCCGATTTTCAAATTTTAGCTGTCTTCTTCTATACAGAACCTCATAGATTACTGCCAAGCCACTTACGAAGGAAACCTTCAATATGCGTGAACATCTCCTCCATAGTCCTTGCTTAAATTTATGCAAAAGAATATTTAAAAGTTGTGTTATAAAGTCTTTTCCGAACCCTCTAACAGAGTCCATAGATAAACATGTATTTTCTTCATGCATAAAATCCTTGATTATTTTTACAATTTCGTTTATGTCATCCTCATTAACAATGCTAATAAGCGACCCCATTTCAATAACTAATGAGGCTCTATCACATACATTAAGTGCTGTGCTGAGATCTGTACGAATAAGCAAAAATTCGTCTATTCTATTAACAATTTCAGTATCCAGAGCCTCTGCGAGAAGTATAGCCTTTACTTCAGAAAGTGCAAGTGAGAAAAGCTCGTTACTTAACCTAAATACAAAAATACCTTTAGACATGTCTATAGACACTCTATCACTCTACACAGAGGCGCTCAATAGTTCACCGCAAAGAAACTCGCCTACATCAACAATTTGTATCCATGCCGGTATTGTAACATTATGGGAAATACTGTTCGTGGTAATGAGTTTTTCTAGTCCTGAGACTTCTAAGGTTTTTATAGTCCTTTCAGATATTAATGTATGGGTAATGATGGCGTATACCTTGTTTGCCCCTAAATTGTAAAGCATTTGTGTAGCTTTAGCAAGGGTACCACCTGTACTAACAATGTCATCAACTATTGCTATATTCATGTTCTTCACGTCTAGTTCGTGTGAGGAAACACTTATCTCACCTGTAACTCTATCCCTATACTTTTCTAGATAATCAAATGGTTTACCAAGACTTTCAGCAAGTAGTTGAGCTCTGTGTAAAGCTCCTTTATCTGGCGCTAAAATAAAGTCTATGTTAATGCCAGCCTTCCTAGCCATGTATGCATGAGGAAGGAGGTTTTTAATATTAACTCCTATAACTTCAGATACCCTTGGAGAGTGCAAGTCAAGAGTGTACACTTTCTTCACGTTAAATAGTTGCAAGGGTAAGTATAACGCTTTTACACTTATAGGCTCTCCTGTCAAAAACCTTCTATCTTGCCTAGTGTAAGCCATATAGGGGAGGATGAGCTCGCTATTTACTATACCTAAACCTTGCAATGCCTCTAATGCTAGGTACAGTTCTACTAGTTTTCTATCCTGATCAGGGTAAAGTGATTGCACAACAACAACTCTTTCACCTTTTGCTTCAGGTAGTATCCTAATGTATTGCTCGCCATCTGGGAAAACTTTTTGCATCTTTTCAATTGTATATGCCTTGCAATGGCCTTTCAAGCTACTTACTAAAGACTGAGGAGCTCCAGATAGGAATAATAAGAGCACAGTCTACCCCCTATTTAAGGTATGTAACATAATAAGCGTAAATATAAGCTTATGAACCTTAGAAGTAACAATGTTATAAAGTAAAATGCTTCTGGTGCCTTTACATAAAATGTCAATGCCGCTCTCTTCAATTACACTAGTAAATGTTGAAAGAGTGCCTTTATCACTTTGTTGTAGCGGTGGTACTGCATTAAATCTCAACTTCATAGAATGCCCTTTTCAATGTGATGTATGCCCTTGGGAAGCCAATTTAAGTAGAAGGAGCGCGGAATTAATAAATGCGAGAGTCTCAGATATAATAGAACTTATTCATAAATATCATCCTGATGTCGTTATGCTACATGGTGGCGAACACTATGCTTCAAAAGAGGTTATACAAATCTTAAAGGAAGTACGCAACAATTATAGTGGAATTATTGGTATAAAGGCAAATATTAGCCGTATTGTTTACATGGAAAGGCATTTTAAAGAGCTTTTGCAATACATTGATTTGATATTAATAGAGTTCGCGGATACAACATTACGTCAAGACATATATAAAGATATGCAAAGCATTTTAGATTTTCTGCAGGCAATAGCTACACGCAAGTATGTTGAAATTGTGGCAATAGCTACTTCAATAAATGGCGTTGAAAGCTTAACTAACACTATAGCTACATTAAAAGATCCCCTCATATCATTTCTAATACCAGTAAACTGGATATTTCTAAAACCAATTTCATTAAGCCATAAATTAAATACACTTAATAAGATTAGAAACTTTAATATAATTACCCAAGCACCTTTCGAAAGCTCTATTGAAATAGCATCAACGCTTTGCATTTCATGTAAGAATCCAATTATTGTAAGACAAGGAGGGCATTTAATTAAATTAAGTATTAATTACGATGGCACATGCAAGTATTGTGGCCGTAAATATAAAGGCTTTAAATATCCTAAAAAACTTATCCGAATTCCTCTCGAAATTCAAGTTCTGTAAATACCTGCACCGCTCCATTAGTTATTTAAAGTAAAATAAAATTATACTAAAAAAGCTAAGAATTGATTTGATTGTTTACTTATGCATAGAATAGTATTAATGGTACGAGAACTGAAGATGATACTGCCATTACTTTAATCATGATGTTTATTGCAGGTCCAGCAGCATCTTTCATTGGATCACCTACTGTATCTCCAACTACAGCTGCTTTGTGGGTGTCTGTACCCTTTCCACCAAAATTACCTGCCTCAATATATTTCTTTGCGTTGTCCCAAGTATTGCCTACATTTCCTTGGAAAAGTCCTAGCAGTAGGCCCGAACCTATAGAACCTGTTAACAAACCTCCTAGTAGTGCTCCTGCTATACGCCAATCTCCTATGGCTGGGCTTACAAGTGCCATTACTATTGGAGCTAGCAAAGCTAGGAGTCCAGGTGCCACTAATCTTCTAAGTGCATAATATGTTACTATTTGTACAGCTCTTTCATAATCCGGCCTCTCCTTCCACTCTAGTATTCCGGGTTTTTCTCTAAATTGTCTTCTAATTTCATCTACAAGTCTTCCTGCTGCTGCTGTAACGCCTTGTATTACTAAAGCTACGAATACTGCAACCATCACAATACCTATTAGTAAGCCACTGAGGAAGTAAGCACCGTATGCCGGGTTTCCAATGTTAAATATTATTTGCATTAGTGTATTAATATCTATCCCGCCTTTATATGAAAGCACACTTGCAAAGCTAAATAGTAAAGCTAATGCTGTAAGAGCCGCTGAGCCTATTGCATAGCCCTTTGATATAGACTTCATAGTGTTTCCTGCAGAGTCTAGCATGTCTGCATAAGACCTTATTTCCTCCGCATACCCTGCTTGTTCAGCTAAACCAGCCGCGTTATCAACAATAGGTCCATAAGCATCTGCTGCCACCACTATTGGTGCTACAGCTAGCATTCCTGTACCAGCTAGGGCTGCAGAGTATATTCCTGCTAGTAGTCCTTGTGTTGTAGATAATTGTAAGCCTATAACATAGGAGCCCAAAGCTGCAAGAGCTATTGCTAGTGTTGGTATAAACGTGCTATAGAGTCCCATTGAAAAACCGCTAAGTATTGTTAATGCAGGTCCAAATTGTGAATTCCTTGCAACAATTTTAACAGGGGTGTACTGAGGAGATGTGAAGTAATCTGAAGTGAAGCCTACTACAGCTCCTGCAATAAGCCCTAAAACACCTACAATAAATGCTGGAGCTATTGTGGGTGCTAGGAGGAATGTTATAATACCATTAATTACTGCTGCAGCTGCTATTGAAATTATTGATGTCATTGTTAAGTTCCTCCCAGGGTGCTTAAATGGTGAAAGTGTTACAAACTGTGCTGTGCATATTGTTGCCAGGAGTGCTACTGCTGAGAACAGCACTGGATATGCTATAAGCTCATTACTACGTAGTAGAGCCGCTATTACCATAGGCGCTATCATGCCTTCAACATAGGATTCAAAGAGATCTGCACCCATTCCAGCACAATCACCAACATTGTCACCAACATTATCTGCTATAACTCCAGGATTTCTTGGGTCATCCTCAGGTATGCCTGCCTCTACCTTGCCAACTAAGTCAGCCCCAATGTCTGCAGCCTTGGTGTATATTCCACCTCCAACTCTGGCAAATAATGCTGCTGTGCTTGCACCAAATGCATATCCTAAGAGTATCTGAGTAACACTTTGAGGATTTGCAAAGCCATTCAGTGCTATGAAGAGCCCAGCAACTCCTAATAACCCTATTCCACCAACTAGGAAACCTGTTACAGAACCTCCTTTAAATGCTAATGATAGTGCTCCTCTCAAACCTTTCTTAACTAATGTATTAAGAACGCGGACATTACTTAGCACTCCTAATAACATGCCGACAATGCTAACAGTAGCTGAACTCAGTCCTCCAAGTAGATAGCAAATTCCTGTAAGCCATACGAAGGGATTCCTTCTTACTGCACCTATTGCAACTAGAACTACAGTAACTATCAATACAATAATAAGAATGACTTTATATTGCGCTTTGATGTACGCTATCGCAGCACTTTTTATATACTCATGTATCTGATAGGCCCGTTTAGCCTCCTCAGTATCTTGATCAACCTCAATCCTCGTTATATAGCTTATTAGCCCTATTACATACAGTACTCCTATAATGCCAGAGGCTAGGCCCAGCCACATGCTAAGTTCTAACACGTACATCATCACATCACCCAACTTGCCCAATCTTAGCCATTACACATGTATAATAAAACCTTTAAAAACTTTAATAAAGTTTTAAAGATAGGAAAATCTACAACAATTTGTTTAATTATTAATCTGCTGGGCCCGTAGCTTAGCTGGGATAGAGCGCCGGCCTGCGGAGCCGGAGGCCCGGGGTTCAAATCCCCGCGGGCCCGCCACACAATTGAATTCTTTTATTTGTTTAGCTTCTTAAAAATGCGTCTAGCGTATAATAAGGTTTCGGAGTAGTGTAGCTATGATGAAAAGTATTGTTAGCGTAGCTATGGAAATAGCTTTAGAAGATTCAGCTAATTATGCAGGTGGTTTAGGGGTTTTAGAAGCTGATAAGTTTTATGGTGCAGCAAGACTAGGCTTGCCTTACATTGTCATAGCCCCTCTCTATCCTAGTGGCTATGTTGATTGGGACTGTATTAATAGGGTTAAATTCATTGAAGTTAGGCATAGGCATAGCCTAGCATTTTTAAGCAAGTTATATTTCTTACGAAGCATTGAAGTTAGGAGAAGTGATGGTAGGCTTCTTGCAGAGGCAGATATACTTGAGTATTCCCATGGTTCTGCAAAAGCTATTCTATACCGAATTAGGAGACCTATATCAGTTGCTAGGCTTTTCAGATATCTTTATAGACATCATAGTGATGAATGTACATACTATATTGCTGCCGCAGCAGTGTCAAGCGAAATCATAAAGAAGCTCATTAATGGTGAAGGGATTCAGGTTGTAGATGTGCAGGAAGCTCACTTAGCTTTGGTACCTTATTTATTACCAAAAGATGTAAGGGTCAGGTTTATTACACATACACCAGGACCCTGGGGTCATCCAAGATTATGCAAAGAAGCTGAAGAGATTTTAGGGATTTCATTACCAAATGTGAAAACAATGACTGAAGCCGCTATGGAAGCAGCTGAAAAGATTTTTGCTGTATCAAAAAAGCATTTTGAAATCACAAAGATGTTCTTTCCTAAATACGTTAACAAGATGAGTCATGTCACAAATGCTATAGACATTGAAAGGTGGCAGCGGATAAAGAAAGATCCTGGATCTGTAAAAGAGTTTGCAAAGGTGCACGAAGAATTGAAAAAAGAGTTAAGTTCCATTATTAAAGCCCTTACAGGTAAAAGTGTTGGTAACAGAATGCTGGTGTCGTGGGTCAGAAGAATAGTAAAGTACAAGCGGCCTTATTTCATTGAATGGATTATTGAGGAAAACAATGATTTAAGGGATAGAGTATTCATTATTACTGCCGGTAAGCCACATCCAAATGATGTATGGGGTAAAGAGATGGCAACTATATTTGCTAGGTTAAGTAGAACCCTTAATAACTTCTTCTATTACCCAAACTATGGAATAGAATTTGCATACTATGCATTATCAGCTTCAGATCTCCTATTATTTACACCCTTTAGTTGTTGGGAAGCAAGTGGAACTAGTATGATGAAAGCAGGTGTAAATGGTGTCCCAACATTATCTTCAAGAGATGGTGCAAGCTTAGAACTAATTGAAGATGGATTTAACGGATGGCTCTTTGGCAGGGAGCTACACCAGATGATAGACCTTGAAAGCGAAGAAGCTAGAAAAATTGACGAAGAAGATTACTCAGATTTCATTAAGAAACTTGAGCTAATACTAGATCTGTATGAAAGAGATAGGGAGAAGTTTTATGAAGTTGCTTATAATAGTTACAAAACATTTGCGCAAAACGTGGACGTTGTAAGGCTTTTAAAGCAGTATTACGGCGAATTTGTGTCAAAGGTGGAAGAAGCAGAAAAGACTTCAAATCAGTTAAAATAAAATTTTATGTATATTAACATACTAACACCTGATAGAATGTGGTTTACTATTTAAGAAGTGTTCCATGTGAGATTCTGTTTTTGAGAGTTTTATGTCAGTGCTAGAGAGGCTTTACTTGGATTATCTTCATAAAACTTTTGGTCAAGAGATTGGATATATCATGAATGTGAAACCTGGTGCAATTGTTCTGAGGAATTCGTATGATGTGAATTTATTTGAGCATGAACATGTTATATGCTGGCATAATTTCTTAGTGAATGTATTTGACCCTAAGTTAATTGAAAAACCTTGTGCCTTAATCATACCTTGTAGTCGCATTAAACCTTACAGGCTATCACCTATACATAAAATAATTGACTCGCAGATAAGGCTTATGGACGCTGACAGCATTATTCAAGTCTATGTGCTCTCAGAACCAATGTTATTAGTTCCTAGGGAACTTGATATATATTATCCATTTGCAAATTATGATTATCCAATCCACGAATTAAATGAGGGATATAGAATAAAGTTTGCAACAATGCTCTCAAAGATTTTGCCTAAACTTATATGCCACAAATACATTGCTGCTATTTTACCACATCATCACCGGAGGATACTGGTTAAGGCAATTGATTTATGCAATAATTGTGTAAATGTAGAAATTTTTGAATATGGTAAAAAGGCGTTTCACAATGTTAAGATAGTAACTAGTAAAATTGTAAAGAAATGTCAACAAATTTGCAGCACTTCTTATTGAGTTTGAGGGCTTTAATTGTAAAATGCCTTTAAACTATTGTATAAATAAGTAAAACCCTTTCAGAGATGTGGTGTAAGATATGGATTCAGATGGAGTTTTTGTCATGGAGCTTCGTTGGGATCCTGTACTTGGAGAATGGGTTATGGTATCAAATGTTAGAAGTGCAAGGCCATGGCAACCAGCATCCTTTTGTCCATTTTGTCCAGGTACTGAAGAAACAGGGTATGGATGGAAGGCACTAATATTAGAGAATAAATTCCCCATGTTAATTGAATCACCTCCTAAACCCTCTGTACATAGATTTTACAAAACTGCCTCGGCTTATGGAAAGTGCTACGTTGTTGTAGAAACCCCTGAGCATAATATTGATGATATCAGTGATCTAGCTATTGAACAAATAGCCTATGTCATTAGCCTCATTATTAATAAGCAGGAAGAGGAATCGAAAAAAGATTATGCTAAGTATTTTTTATGGTTTAGAAACAAGGGGAGAGAGATAGGTGTTTCACTAGTACACCCTCATAGTCAAATATATGTGATACCCTTTATTCCAATAAGAGTTCTACGAGAACTAAGCAATGCTGAAAGATATTGGTATGAAAACAAGAGGTGTCTTTTTTGTGATATTATTGAAATTGAGAAAGAGGATGGGATTAGGGTACTCCTAGAAAACAATGACTGGGTTTCCTTTATGCCTTTTTATACTCATTGGCCCTTTGAAATTCATATATATCCTAAAAAGCATATTCAGCTTCTTACACAGCTTACAGATAAAGAGATTATGCAAATGGCTCAAATTCTTAAATACAGTTTATGTGGCTTGAAAAGTGTGTTTTCAAAGTCAATGCCATATGTAATGGTATTACATCAAGCACCATTAAAAGGTGATTTTAATTTCTATCACTTGCACATAGAAATTTACGGGATGCTTCGTGAAGAGGGTAAGTTGAAATATGCTGCAGGAATGGAGACTGGAGGTGGGAATTTTACATATGATTCTGTGCCAGAACATAATGCTTCTGTGCTTAGAGAGAGAATTAAGATGTGTCTCTAGATGATCATAAGTAATCAGATTTGAGGATCGTAGTAAAGAATCTTACTAACTAATACTCTGAAGAAGTTATTTTTATTTTTACCTGATATTGATTATAGTTCTGAGGGATTAATTAACCAGGTGTTACAAATTATACTACACTATGTCTCGTTACACCTTCATCAACATTTAGCACCCATGCTCTAGCACCTAATCCCTTTGAAATAATTCTTTCAATAGCTTTCTTTGCTGTATCAACATCTTTAAATAATGCGATTACAGTACCTCCTAACCCAGCTCCAGAAAGTTTTGCACCTAAAGCTCCAAAATCTAAAAGAGCCTCTACAATAGAATCTAGTTGTGGTAAGCTTACATCATACAATCTACTTAATAGAGTATGTTGATACGTCATAATATGTCCTAAGATGGCAAGTTTACCTGCTTCACATATCCTTTGAGCTTTTCCAATTTCAAGCTCCAACGCCTCTGCGATATTGCTAGACGATACATCATATCCTCTCATAGTGTGTAGTGCAAGTTTTGTTGATCTATGGGCTTTAATTGTATATACAATTCTATTTTTAGCTTTTTCACTAAGTTGATTAAGGTAAGGCTCTAGCATCTCCAGCGATATTGAATCCCATTTTGGCTCCCAATACCTATACCCAAGTAGCTTCCTTAAATGCTGTGGTGCTATTTCCATGAGTATTTTCAATCCTTCTTCTATTTCTCTCTGTCTCTGAGGGTGTATTTCAGCAGTACTATGTCTAATGCCACTATCAATTGCAGCAAAAACCCCTTCTGAAAGTCTTAGGGTTTCAACATTATATGGAGGTATAGTTTCGATTACGGCTATGTTGCCATATGTTGCTGCGTATTGATCAAGTCTTCCACAAGGGATACCCATAATATCGTGTTCAGCTTTATATGCAAATTCAGCAATATCTTTATTCTTAAGTTTGAGATTGAAAAGCTCATTGAGTGCTGCAATAAATGCGACAAGCAGAGTACCACTACTACCCAAACCGGCAGCTATAGGAATCCAACTTCTGATCCATCCAATAAACCCTCTAACCTTATAACCGCTTTGATGAAGAGCAATAATAGCAGCTCTTAAGTAGTTTCCAAACCACTTTGGCTTTGCTAGGAGGTTGGGTTCAGAGATGTCAAATTCATCAATAAATTCTTCACCTTCATCCATCAAATTCCCAGAAGCAACACGGGCAAGGGTTTTCTCGACTCTTTTTAGAACTACATAAGTCCTTAAATTTATGCCAACAGCAACTACAGGTAGACCCTTGTAATCTTGATGCGTGTTTAGAAAATCTAAACGCCCTGGCGCAGAACACATAACATCAGGCAGCTCCTTATATACTTTTTGAAATTCACTAATTACAAGCACGGGATACATCAACATGCACCACAACGCTACATCTTACCTGTCAAAGTCATAAAAGCTTTATAACCTTGAATTATAATAGCTACTAGGTGGTAGCCGGGTCGTCTAGCGGCCAAGGATGCGGGGCTTTGGCCCCCGTGACCGGGGTTCGAATCCCCGCCCGGCTACTAATATTTTAATGTAGATGATGACCAGAGGGTCTTATGAAGTCTTTGATGAAGAAAGCCGGAAATGCTGATAAAGCTACAGTTGAAGCTGCTTCTCGAAATGAATATAACAATGCTTATTGCATAACCTCTCAGAAGAGCCCTTCATTTAAAACTTCAGGAACCTTAATGCTATTATATAATTACAGTGTTTCACGTCGTATTGCTGTGATGTAAAATGGTTAAAGGGTCTTTACTAAGAAAAATCGCTGAAAGGGCTTTAGGATTAGAATATGCTAAATTAGTTTGGAAGAGAATTGAGATTCTCGGTGATGTTGCAATAATTAGAAAGCCTTTTGATTTGCCAATAGATGTTTTCAAATCTCTTGGCGAAGAACTTTTACGCTCACTTCCTTACATTAAAGGTGTTTGGCTTTCAATTTCACCTGTCCATGGAATTGAAAGAGTAAGAGAGTACATTCACCTAGCTGGTGAAGCAAAGACAGAGGTTTTATATAAAGAGCATGGATGTATATTTAAAGTTGATTTTACAAAGGTGTACATCTCCCCAGTCTTAGGCTTTGATCACATGAGAATAGCCAAGATGGTTAAAGATGGAGAAAGTGTGCTAAATATGTTTGCAGGATTTGCACCATATAGCATTATAATATCTAAGTACGCTCACCCCTCTTATGTAGTATCCATTGACTTAAATAAATATGCAGTAAAATATGCCAGAATAAATATAGAGTTAAATAAAGTTGCAGCAGCCAATGAGGTTTTGCATGGTGATGCACTGTTGTTAACAGAAGCCCTTAGTGAAAAATTTGATAGAGTTCTAATGCCTTATCCAGAACTTTTTGAAAAGGCTTTGCGTGCTTCTTTAAAATCTGTAAAATTAGGAGGTTACTTACATCCTCACCTTTTTGTAACGTCTGAAAAAAAGCAAAATGCCTTGCAAGAGGCATTTAAAATTGTTGTAGAGGTGGCTAAAAAAGCTGGTGGTATTGTAGAGCCCGTAGGAGGACATGTGATTAGAGGAGTAGCCCCAAGGAAGTATCATGTAGTAGTAGATGCCATAGTTAAGTGTAAAAGCTGATTAAATGATCCTAGGTTAATTCCAGCTAGGGTTAGAAAGGTAAGGGGTTCAGCTCTCATATAGGTTCATGTAACTTGATGTGTTTTCATAGCCTCATCTCCTTTCCCCTGCATCGCTTCTTGGGTTTGCATCCGCCTTAGGGGCGTTCAGGGCCACCCCAGGGACCCCACATCTTGAGTACCTATCACCCTCGGGGAGAGCCCTCTGAGGCTCTCCGCCCCTTACAGGGGGTCTCATCAAAATGTGTAATAGTGACAAGCCTTATAAACCTTTATGAAACTCGAAATAGCTGCGAAAGGCAAAAGTCATTATATAAGTACTGAATTATGTGTGGGGCTCTGCTGCTACCACGAAAGAAAAATGAAAGTAGCTTTATTAGGGGAGGTAATAGTAGCAATGTAAAACAGTTGAGATCCATAAGAATTGAAAATCTAAATGAGTTGTGTTTGGAGGTCTTAAGGAAGTACAACGTGAATTTAGTTGAGGTCATAATATGCATAGATAAACAAGGGGTAGCGAGATATCTAATTAACGAACCTCCAATAAACTTAGAGCTTCAGAAACTATATGAAAGTCTTATGGAAACCCTTTATACTTCCTACTTTAGCTTAGAATCGCTTGAAGATCTTAAAAAAGCCTTGGAAAAACTGTCTTCTGAGTTAAATTTAGAGAATTTATTGCACAAGTATTATGACATAGTAATTTACTATGTGTATAGGGATGTTAAAGGGTACGGAATTTTAGATGTTGTATTAAGGGATGAGGGTGTAGAGGATATTGAGCTGTCTCACTGGTCAAAGCCAATTACAGTTGTTCATAGAGATTTTCTGTCATATGAAGCACTTATGACCAATATTCAATTTCAAAGCGATGAAGAAGCTAGAAATTTTATAGATAGACTTGCCATAAAATGTGGAAAGTCAATATCAATAAGAAAGCCAGAGCTTCATGCCACGCTTCCTGAGGGCTTTAGAATTGCAGCCACCATTGGTGAACCAATAGGATCAAGCCCTACTTTTGATATTAGAAAGCTTACGGCAGTTCCTATAGACATAATAACATTAATTAAGCAAGGTGTTGTAGACCATAAGGTTGCAGCACTATTATGGCTTGTTAATGATGCAAAACTTTTTTATGTGGTTATCGGCGGTAGCGGTTCAGGTAAAACAACACTTTTAAACGCATTTTTGCAATTGAGCAACCCCAATTGGAAAATTATAGTTGTTCAAGACATTCCTGAGATAAAGCTTCCACTAAGACCAAGATTCATACAATTCTATGGTGAGGACTCAGAAGAGTTACTTCAAAGATGTATTACTGCACTTAGATATAGACCTGATATGCTAGTAGTTGGTGAGGTAAGAGGAAAAGAAATAACAGCTCTAGTTAGAGCAGTGGCGTCAGGTTCAGGTTCTGCAACAACTTTTCATGCATCAACACCTGAAGAATATGAAATGGCTTTACGCGGCCTTCTTTCACAAGACTTGTATACTATGCTTTCATTAAACACGGCATTAATGATATATGTGTCAAGAATGCGTAGAGGTTACAGAGTTGAAAGAAAGATATGGAAAGTTTTTGAAAAAGTTGGCGATGAGTGGAGGGAAATATTTGTACCTGACAAAGTTGATAGCATATTAAAGAGTTATACAATAAAAAGACTCTCAAAGAGATTACTAAGAGATGATATTGAGGCAGAGTATGAATATAGATTAAAAGTATTAGAAAACATGAGCCAAGGCTACGAATCTGTGGAAAGGATTCTTAGAAGATTTTATGGTATATAGACTATCACTTAGATTTATTAATGAGCACCTTTCTTTCTACCTGTCCTCCGTGCAGCAATATGTCCAACTTTTCTACCTGGTGGAGCTCTTCTAGAGACTGTTGTAGGTTTAGACTCACTTTGATGTGATCCTCCTCCATGTGGATGATCAACAGCATTCATCGCAACTCCTCTTACGCGAGGCCACTTTCTAGCTCTTACTTTCCACTTATAATACGCATTGCCTGCCTTAAGTAAAGGCTTTTCTATTCTACCACTACCAGCAACAATACCTATTGTGGCTCTAGCGTCAAGAAGTATTGTTTTTTGTTTACCACTAGGTAGTGTTATTATGGCATGCGTAGAGGTCTTGCCTGTTATAACAGCATAAGAACCTCCACTTCTAACAAGTTTACCACCATCGTTAGGTCTTAGTTCTATATTGCATATCTTTGTACCTTCAGGTATGCTTCTAAGTGGCAGTATATTGCCAATGCTAGGGCTAGCGTTTTGCCCTATTTCAATTACTTGCCCCACTCTAAGACCTTCAACAGCAATATTGTAGAACTCTTCACCATTTTCAAGCTTTATTAGAGCTATAGGTGCGCTTCTTCCAGGATCATGTAAAATATCGACAACAATGCCTTTTATCAAAGTGTTGACAGCAGTACTTGGGTATTTTACTGGCGCTATTCTTAAGTGGCTAGGGCTTCTAAATGTTTGTGTGCCTCTACCCATTCTTTGTACAAGAATTCTCTTACCCATGTGATGTCGCCATGAATCTAACTTACTTAAGAGCTACGAAGAGAGTGCTTCTTGTAGCCTTTAGACCGGGCTCTCCATGTTTAACTTGTTTTGTTGTAGGTGCAAATTCGCCAAGATAATGCCCTATCATTTCTGGAACTATTTTTATAGGGACAAATTCCTTGCCGTTGTGAACAGCTATAGTCAATCCTACCATAACAGGGAGTATTACCATATCTCTTACACGTGTTTTTACTGTTACCTCTTTGCATTCGCTCATAAGCTTTTGTCTAGCTATTAAAACTTTTTCAAGAAGTCTTCTATGTCTTGGTGAAAATCCTCGTACTAGGCTTCTACGAGCTCTACTAGGTAATATCTTAACAAGTTCATCCATAGGCATCTCTAATAGCTCTTCTAGGCTCTTACCTCTATATCTAAACTTTTTCCATTCAATAGGCAGCTCCCAGCACTGCTTACTCATAAGGTATCCAGCCTATTTCCTTACTATTTTGAGAAGCTTATAAATTCGCATTAACTTATTTTCTTAAAACTTAGTAGTAAAGGTTTAGAAAAGCTTATTAACGGATATGTTTGATGATAAAGGCTAAGGCTAATAGCGGTGTAAAGCTCATTAGCACTGAGGTAATTTAGATGGGAGGTAGGCAGCGAACAACGTTATTTATAGTTAAGAGCTTTGGTCAGCAGGAAGAGAAGACTAAGAAGCGTAAAAAAGAGAAGTGAAAGAGTTAAGCATGGTATGAAGCTTTTCAGCACAGGTGATGCATTATGGCACATAGGAAAACTCATGCTCCTAAGCGTGGTAGTTTAGGTGTTAGACCTAGGAAAAGGTCAAGTGAATTTATTCCACATGTGAAAAGCTGGCCTTCACCTAGTCTAGATAATCCTAAAGCTTTAGGATTTTTAGGTTATAAAGTAGGTATGACGCATGTTGTAGTAATAGATGATAGACCTGGCACCCCTACACAAGGTAAAGAGATTTTTGTTCCTGTGACAATAATTGAAACTCCGCCAATGATACCAATAGCAATAAGAGTCTATGGTATTAATGCTTATGGGGGTTATAGCGTATTAAAGGATGTATGGATAGAGCCTCCAAAGGAAATTGAGATTTGGAGGAGGGTCCCTACGTATAGACCTTCATCAAATATTAGTGAAAGGATTGAATGGATCAAGGCTCATTTACATGTCGTGAAGAGGGTGTCTTTGGTTATGGTAGCTAATGTTAAGGCTGTTGGTGGGCTAAGCAAAAAGGCTCCTGATATACTTGAAGTAGTAGTTGACGGTGGGGACGTTGCACAGAGGGTGAGTTATGCTTTGGATAAATTAGGAAAAACTATAGACGCAAGCTCCATATTTACTCCTGGCCAATTCATAGACATAATAGGTGTTACTAAAGGTAAGGGGTTCCAAGGAGTGCTTAAGAGATTTGGTGTAAAGGAGTTACCCAGATGGCATAAACATAGAAAAGGTAGTAGAAGAGTTGGTAGCAGAAGCCCGACAATAGGAGCAATGTCTGAGGTTCCTCAGCCAGGGCAAACAGGCTATCATCGTCGTACAGAATACAATAAGAGAATAATTGCTATTGGAGATAATGGTTACGACATAACTCCAAGCGGGGGCTTTCCACACTATGGTGTTGTTAGATCAAAATGGGTAATGATTTGGGGTAGCTGTATAGGTGTCCCGAAGAGACCCCTTGTACTTAGATGGCCCATAAGACCGCCCAGATGGCAGCCAAGTGAACCTCCAAAAATTGTTTACATAGGTTTATTAAAGTAAAAACCTTTGGGCGAGGACATTGTCAAAGTCAAGATTCATAGTTGTATATCCTGTAGAGAAAAGGTATGGAACTCTCGTAGATCTCAATGGAAAAATTGTTGATAGAATAGAACTGCCAAGCTTATTCAGCTATCCTGTACGAATAGACATAATTAGAAGAGCTGTATTGTCAGCCTTAACGGCAAAAATGCAACCAAAAGGTCGTAACCCTCTTGCTGGTAAGAGAAGGGTTGGCGAGTCGTGGGGCATAGGATATAGCATTGCAAGAGTTCCAAGGTTAGATAATGGTAGAGCCGTTTTTGCACCCAATGTTCGTGGTGGTAGAAGGCAGTTTGCTCCAACACCACTTAAGAAAATTCATGAGGAGATAAATAGAAAAGAAATGAGAATAGCCATAATTTCGGCTTTAGCAGCCTTAAGCAATAAGGAGATCGTGCTAAAGAGAAACTATGTAATACCCCAAGGAATTGAATACATTCCAATAATTGTTGTTAATGGCTTTGAATCTTTTGCAACAACTAAAGAAGTTAAAGAATGGCTCAGGAGAATAGAGCTATGGCAAAATATACTGAGGTCGCAAGATAGTACTAGAATCAGAAGTGGAAAGGGAAAGATGAGAGGTAGGAGGTATAAGGAAAGCAAGAGCATGTTATTTATAGTATCCTCATTAAATGTGCCTGTAGTCAAAGCACTTAAGAATCTTCCAGGAGTTGAATACTTAACACCTACTACAATGAATATACTTAAACTGGCACCAGGAGGTATGCCAGGCAGACTTGCTATAATTACTCAAAAAGCTTTAGAAAAATTATCAGAAATATACGTTGTTGAAAAACCTTAAAATATGCTTTAAGGGTGCAACCGTAATGTCCAAAGACATCTTAGTAACTATAGTTACTACCGAGAAGGCATATTTACTTGCAGAGAAACATAATTACTTAACAATAAAAACATATAGAAATGTTAATAAAAAAGAGATTAAAGAGTATGTCGAAAGAAATTTCAATGTTAAAGTGATTAAGGTTAATACGCTAATTGACAGAGATGGTTATAAAAAAGCATACGTCAAACTTGCACCAGAATATAAGGCTCTGGATATAATGGAAAGACTTTCAAGATGATTTACAGCTGAAAGCTTTACCTTTTAATGTGGGATGGTGAGAAAGATTTATAAGTTCTTTCTGTTTTAATTGTTTTTGATGATGGGGCTGTGTAGAAGTGGTTCCTCTAAGCATGGGATGCGAGTTTAGCAATCATACAAACCTAGCTGAGGTAGGTGAAGCTCCGGTACTTTCGACTACCTTACAAATGACAGATGCGGCCCTGAATAGACGCTGGGAATTAGCGAATTATTCCAAGAATCAAGAATCCCCACCTCTTCAGAGCAGGAGGAGATCAGATGATGTAACTGCCGAGTACTGAGGCTGTAAATGATGACAGGATCCCCTAACTGAATAATTACGTAAAGAGATCAGCAATAATGAAGACCCATCCGTGAAGCTTCATGTCAGTAGCATCTAAATATGCAAAAAGATTAAACATTTTCCTACTTCTCAATGATGAGAACAGTATTAGCTACTTAGAAAAATTATTAAAAGAGTTTTGTAGTGAGGGTGTGTGTACGTACAAAATGCATCGTAGCAATATTATAAGGAGACTTCTCTATATAGAATGCTCCTCCGATTCCATATCCTTAGACAAACTATACGAAAGTATAGAGAATATGATACTAGGTAAGCTTTCAGAAATTGTAACGTGGCATAAAATAGAGATTATTAAAGTTAGGTAACTCTTGATGTATTACAAAAGGCTTTATATAGGTCATTATCAATAGGCAATGTCTCTATTTGCAATTATAATTCCATATGGAGGTATGCATAACAGTACGCTTTTCTTAATGTCAAACCTTCTACAAGTAAGCATGGTAATGAAGAGTAGAAGTATATATAGCAATACTGCTATTAAGGGTATGAAACTGTATAGCAAGGTTTCAATTGCTAAACTAATAGATACTAAGCCAAAACATATTAGAGCATTAGGTAAATCATTATAATAAAACTTAAGTGACTCGTGCAGTTGTATAGTATTTTGATGCTGTGCAAAAGCCATTGTAGTACCAGCTTTTTTCTTAAAATCTATAAAAAATTGAATGATTTTAATAAACAGAATGAACAAGAAAGTCAATTCTATTAATATTATTAAATCGCCTGTGAATAGGAAAAAGAGAAGAGCCTCAGCAAGTAATTGATACCTCTTTTTATAATAAAGTACAATTAGAATCTCTATTATAATTAATGGTATTAGAATAAGTGTGAATGTTAATAGACTTTGTAAAAGGGCTGGAACTTTAATAGCAATATCGTTGTAAAGTAGCGATGTTGAGGTATTTGGCAAGTACATTAATATGTTTATGGATTTTGTAGCTAAAAAAGATGCATAAAGATGCAAGAGTATAATGCCATAAAGAACAGTGTAAATATTGCTTAACATTTTTACATGTTGGCTACCCATAAATTATCAATCTCTTGTATAGACGTAGTAAGTTTAAGACTTTTAATTTTAGTAAATTATTAAAACTTGCAGCGGTTTATTAATGTAGTGTTTGACCTAAATATTCAAAAATTCATGGTTTACAATTTTATGAAGTGTGATGATAAAGTAGTGGAATACTATGCAAAATTAGGCTTTGCTAGTCTAACTGAGATTCAGAAAATGGCTTACGCCAAGGTAATGTGTCACGATTTAGACTTACTAGTAGCTGCGCCAACAGGCTCTGGTAAAACTGAGGCAGTTATTGTTCCACTATTTGTTAAACTAACTAATGTAGGTCTTTTAAGTAGCGAAGGTATTGCTGTACTATACATTACGCCTCTTAGAGCTCTTAACAGAGATCTTAAGAAGAGATTGAGTAATATTTGTAATATTTTTAATTGTAGTGTGGATGTATGGCATGGTGATACATCTTACTCAGTGAGGAAGAGAATTGTTAAAGTACCTCCTCATATTCTTTTAACAACACCTGAAAGCCTTCAGATTTTACTAATTAGAAAAGAGTTGACAAGACACCTAAGCAAGTTATATGCAATAATTATAGACGAAGCACAAGAGCTGATACAGGATGAAAGAGGTTTAGAGCTGCTCTTAGCTATAGAAAGACTCGAAAACATGTTGAAGAGACATGTTAGGAGAATAGCATTAACAACAGCATTAGATGAAAAAAATTTAAGGCTTATAGGAGAGGCAGTGTTCTTTAATAGGCATTATGAAATAGCCCTAGCAAATACAAAGAAGAGATACGACGTAAGTGTTAAGCTTTCCAATGAGAGTTATCAAGCGGGCTTTTTTAGTACTGATGATATTATCAAGAAAATTATTGAGGTAATCAAATCGGGAGTACTTAGGCAAATACTGGTATTTACTAATACAAGAACATCAGCTGAAGAGCTTAGCTATTTGCTGAAGTCTAAAGGGGGATTAGAGGAGAATATCGTAGGTCTGCATCACGGGTCTCTTTCAAAAAGCATTAGAGAAGCTGTTGAAAAGAGCTTTAAGGAAGGTCAGATAAAAGTTGTTGTTGCAACTTCCAGTCTTGAACTTGGTATTGATATAGGTAAAGTGGATTTCGTCATCCAATACCTATCCCCTAGGCAGGTTTCAAGGCTCTTACAGAGAATTGGCAGGGCAGGGCATAGAGAGGATGAAATGTCAAAGGGAGTAATAATATCACCTCCCATAATTTCAGAACTTGTTGAATCACTAATAATTGCGAAGAGGCTGGAAAGAGGTAATTTAGAACCCTTGAATATTCATATAAACAGTCTAGATGTGTTAGCACATCAGTTTATAGGTTTAGCTTTAGAGCAAGGTTCAGTAACGCTGACAAGTTTCTGGAAAATGGTGAGAAGAGTAGCAGCATTTCAAGGCATAAGCTTTGATATTGTGGAAAAGCTAGCGCAATTCCTTAACGATATTGGACTTGTAACATGCCGTAAAGATGAGCGGGAGCTCATATGCAGTCCTACAAAAAGAGGATATATATATTATGTAACGACAAACATGATACCCGATGCTAGTGAATTTTATGCAAAATCTGTTATAGATCACAAAGTAATAGCATCATTAGATGAAGATTTTGTTGCGTTGTGCAATCAAGACGATGTAGTAGTTCTCGGCGGAAAGGCTTGGCAAGTTGTTGATGTAAATTATGATGAGAGAACAGTATGGCTAACTCCTTTATTAAATGCTGGGTATGTAACGCTACCTAGGTGGGTTGGTGAAAATATTCCTGTATACGAAAAAGTTGCAAGAGAAACCTGTTCATTTTTTAGGCGGCTCTGCTCTTGTAAAGATGAGACTTGTCTAGGCAAGCTCTTCACTTCTTATAAGCTTGATGAAGCAATAAGAAGATTCATAGTTGTAAATATGAATAATATATGTAGAGTCTACCCAAGTGATAATGTACTTACAGTAGAACTGTATGAAGTCCCTAATGATAATAAATCATTCATAGCGGTGTATCATTGCTTAGGCTCTAAAGGCTCAGAAGCTTTTTCATTACTTTTACTAAGAATTCTTAGAGAGTATTTGAATATAGGTGGTAGCTACAAATCACATCAAATTGGAACGGTAATTTTAACAAATAGGAGTATTTCTATTGACGAGCTTAAGAAAGTTCTTAGCGTACTAATTCAACTAAATAAAAGCGGTTCTGTAAGAGAGGCTATAATTGATGAGTTGAAAAAATCATCATTATTTAAGAAGCGTATTATTGAAGTAGCAAAGAGAATGGGAATAATAGCTAAGAATAGTAGCATAGAGGAGATAAAGAGGATATTTAATGTGTTGTTAAACATGGAGTTACTCGTCAACGAAACAATTAGAGAACTACTCACAGAAAATCTAGATGTGGAAACTGTTGAGAATTTTTTACAAAGACTTAATAAAAATAGAAAGATTAGAATTATTGTAACGAAAACAGCATCACCATTTTTACAAGAAATTAGTCAACTAGGTTCTCTACGGTACATTATTAAGAGTAGCATGCTGTCAAGAAATATGATTATTGAAATAGCAAAACGTAGGCTACTGAATAGAAAGACCAAATTGATTTGCCTCATATGTAACTACGTATTCGAGATTGATATAAACGAATACCTTACAGAGAAATGTATTGATAAAAATCCATTCAAATGCCCCATCTCATGTCCTCATTGCGGATCCAAGGTACTTGCTATCGTAGAAAGTGATAATGAATTACAAGAGCTCAAAAATATGCTAACTAAATTAAAGAAGGAGGAGCATTTAAAAATAAATGCAGTTGAGTTGAAAAACATAGAAAAGTTTTTGAAAGTAGCAAATCTTGTGATGAACTACGGTTTGGCAGCTCTTGTAACTCTCAATGGTATTGGCATTGGTGTTGAATTTGCAAAGAGAATTCTGGCAAAATCACATGATTGGAATTCGCTAATATCTAACATATTGGAATACGAGGAAAGTTACCTTAGGACACGAAAATACTGGAGCTGAGTTAAGATACTGTATTTCGAAAACATTTTATAAGTAAGGTTGTTTTTGGGAGTCAAAATGGATATAGTCTCACTAATAAAGGATTTAATAAGCAAGGCCGTTGTAGTGGCTTGGCTTCTCTTTTTCCTTTCATGGATTGTAGGATGGGCTATAAAGGGGGCGCCAATACCTATGGGCAGAGCTAGGAAAATTGGTCAAGGACTTATTGAAGACGCTGTATGGGGTGCTTTTTGGATTGCTGTTGGCACGACTTTATTTTGGCTCATTACCTATATATCATCATATCTAGGAAACGCTCTTCCATCACCTCCTACACCACAAATGCCATGATACGCAATTCAAACTAAAACTATTTTGGATGTGTTATACGATGTATATATTTTTAATTACGTATTACCTAGCTATTCTAACTTTTTATCTAGGTGTATTAATATATTCTTTACCAATACCACTTAGTAATTTAAAGCGATGGGCTCCAAGATTAATAGCTGATGCCTTTTACATCATGGCGTTGTTGTTTAGCATTTCATCTATAGCGAGGTTTAGTGAGGCTATACAAAGTTTACTGGGCGGGAGCTGGGAGTTTTTCTTGTCATATATGAAAGCTTCAATATTTTTTAGAACGCAGCTCTTAGTGTTTTTAGGTACGATAAATGGTATCATAACCCAATTCAAGTTCTTATTGGGATTAGCTAGGCTCATTTCAATGATCATAAGGGTCATTTCTGCATCGCTCTATGCTTTTACAATTATGTATGCTATTGCAACATTCGTTAGATATTCATTTTGGTCACTTATAGCGCTAGGCTTAGCATTAATGGCTATACCATTTAGAATAGCCCGTAATGCTGGTGCTTTTCTAATAGCATTTGCACTTGTTTTCAATACGGCATTACCATTGTACATCCAGTTTACAAAAACATTAATATTATCTGAAGATAAGGAATTTGATACTCCAATAATTTTTGGTAACATCATTAATATGGCTAATAAACCTTTATATACAGGCTACATTGGACTAGAATATCCAGGTGGATATATAGGTCCTATACCAGTATATTCTTCCACATACATTGTACCGGCAGTTAAATATCTGCAAGAGAATTTAACTGTATACTATGACGTTTGTGGACACATATTTTATACCAATATTACTAATGTTTCTGTAATGAGCCTTTGCAAAGGCGTAGCACTTTGTAAAGTCAATATGATGGTATATGGCTTGGTAGAATACAGAGAAGGAATAGCTCTTCACGCTAGGCCGTTTCCAAAATTGGTAAATGTAACAATATTCACCTCAAACTACATAGAAATTTACATAGAATCAGATATAGAGTATGAACTTTACGTATCTATAGTCGATAGTTACAAGATAAAATCCTTTAGAGTTGATAGTGAAGATATAGGTGATGTTAACAACTTTTACAAGTATAGATGGTATTGGTATAACTTAAATGGGAAGACATATGCAACTCCTGTTCCACCAGGTAAACATAGAATAGAAATTGAGTTAACTAAAGATTCTAATTCTTTAGTAGAACCTGATGAAAGCTACATATACGAAGCACAAATAAAACTCGTAAGCCAAGCCAATGCCCCTGGACTCTTTGATGAAGTAACACGAATTATGTACATAGACATAATAGGAGCTACTTTTTATGTATCACTACTCTTGTCAATAAGCTTTGCCCTTGCAAGATTGTTAGGAGGTGCAACTAGGCTTAGGGTAACGCTATGATTATTGAAAAAGAGCTTGTAAAGAAAATACTATTATTTAACGTGTTTGCAATACTAACTCTAATAATAGTTTACAGAAGCCTCGACCTAATAGTAGTAACAACGTTGCTCATATTTATAGTAGTAACAACGTTACTCATAATTACTTTAACAACTGCTTCTGAGAACCTCACTTTTCAAGGCGGAATAGTTGAGGAAACGTACAAGCTTTTTATGCTAGTTAATGCGTGGTGATTGCTTGGCTAAGTTAAAGTGCCCTGAATGTGGATATTTTTGGGATTATAAGGGTAAGAAGCAGTACTATGCTACACGCCCTAACTGCTTTAGGAACGTAAACATAGTTAAGCATAGAATAGAGTAAATGTCTTTGGTCTGTGAAGATTCTCTAACCCTGACTATTAGGATGAGGACTAGCTTAATTTATTCAAAGAGCTGACAAGTCTCATGAAGAGGTGTAGAGAGGCGTTAAACCATGCTATAAAGGTTATGATTAAGAGCAGGACTTTAAGCCTCAGCGAAGCCTATAGGCCGCTCTATAATATTCTCAGGGTAAATATGGATTGCAGTCTGAAGCTGCTTAGAATTATTAGAGAGAGTATTACAATTATCGAGTCATGGTCTAGTAACACAAATGGATGCGGAGTGCCTAGAGCGAAGACATTTTGGCTAGCGTATGAATATAGCTACAAAGAAATGATGTGCTCAAGGTGTGGGCACGGTAGCAGTACTAAGCATTGAGAGATGATCTCTTGAAAAGATGTGAGAGGCTCTGATCTCCTGAATGCCCTGTAAATGACAGATTTAAATTCCAATAGATGCGGAGAACTAATGAATACCTTAAAAGGGAACCTCCACCCTTTAGGTCGGGTAGGAGATCGATATACAAAAGACTTTATCGAATAATCTGATGAGTAAAGAAAATTCTCTATTACTATTTTATTTAAACTGAATAAAAGCTTTTAACATCCAATAAATTAAGTCTGAGAGTGTCGGGTTCTTGAATTGAGTGAAGAAGAGACCAGCGAATCGCTAGCTCAAGAGGAAAAACAAACAGTAGAAGAAATTAGCGAAGCATACTATGAGGAGGCAGAAGCAGAATACATAACATTTTCACCTCAAGAACTCGAGCAATTCTTAATACGATCAGAGACATGGGATAAAATTGCTAAAGGAGAGATATCACTAGATGAGGCAAAAAGTATTTTAGAAACACCATCAAGAAGTATAGGTTTAAGTATGAGAAAGGCTAAGCCGGGCAGAGGTAAAAAGAAACGAAGAAGCAGCTCATAAGGCACTATACATACGCTATTTAAAACCCTACTGGCAATTTCTTATACATTTTGTAATCATGTAATTTCATAACCTAACTCAATTAACGTCTTTTCAATAAGGGCTTTAGTAAGTGATTTGTCAAAAACTATAACAACAATCTTTTTATCGTCTCTTTTTATAAGTTTAATTTTATCTACTAAAACATTTCCTCGGAGCAATTCACTTATGTTTTTCTTTGGCGTTAAAAAGTCCTTAAACTTTCTTTGCATTAGAGAATGAAATGTGTCAAAGTGCTGCACCATTCTTATACTATCTTCTACATCTTCACCTCCCTTGCCCAGAGCTTTTTGCAGTTTTCTTAGCAATTCTGTTGAGAAGCTAGCATCCATCTCAATAGCAACATAATCACCAAGCACAGTATACAACTTAACTTTCTGTGACACTAATCATCACCTAGGTTAATGCAGTCTAATTGCAAGTTTTTAAGCCGATAATCTTTTAGTCTCAATACAGTGAAATATTTTCTAGGGCTTAAGTATGAGCATTAGATTGGTATACCCAGTCGGATCTGTATTAAAAACAGTATCGCAAGTATTAAAACGTATTGTAGACCAAGTACCTATAGTAGTTAGCTTAGATCAATTCTCTATAGAAGCCTTTTCACCAGATAAAGTCTCCATGATAATTACATCAATTCCTTCTACAGCATTTGAAGAGTATGCCGTAAGTAGTGAAGTAAGTATGATTGCCGACAGAGATGAGCTGGCAAGAGCGCTAAAGAGAGCCACTAAGAGAGATAAGGTAACTTTAGAGTATGTTGAAGGTACAAGAGAGCTTAAGGTCAAGGTATTCAATGTTAGAACAAATTTGGAGAGAGAATACTCAGTATCATTATCTGAAGTAGGTTTTGAGAAAGTAGGTGAGTTAGATGTCCAGCTCGATGTTTCTGCAAGTATACCTTCATCAGAACTCATAGCTGTGATTAAAGATATTGCAATTGTAAGTGAGGAAGTGACATTAATGTACTCCTCTGAACTTAACGGTATAAAGGTTTCAGCGCATGGCGACATAGGATCTTATGAAACAGTACTTAAGCAATTCCAACCGTTAACATATCTGGAATCTTCTGTAAGTAATGTTGTAGCAAAGTACAGCGTTGAACATTTAAAAGCCATTGCGAAGCTCCTGGATTTGGTGGATGAATGCAATATTGCGTTTGGTTCTGATAAACCGCTAAAAATCTCATTTGATATATCAGGTGGAGGAAAGGTTAGCGTTTGGATTGCTCCAAGGTCTTAAGAGGAAACCATATATGTATAGTGATGTTGTAAAAATTGATTCAAAGGGCAGAATAACGATACCCTCAGCGATAAGGCTACTTCTTAATATGGAAGAGGGGGACAAAATGGTCCTACTATTTGATGAAGATGAGCTTAAGATCGAGTTACTTAGCACCAAGGCGACCAATGTAATCGTTTGTAAATTGCTTGACGATTTTAAGAATGTTGTAGAGATGCTTAGGAAACTAAGTAATGGTGTAATAGCATTTAGTTGTAGATGCTATGACACATCTTGTAATAAATTCAGGTGCAAGTTCATTCTAGAGGAAAAAGCATTGAAGAGCTCAAATAATATGAGTTTGCAGTGCCTCTCTACGAACCTATAGGCACTCCTACTCCTTAATATTGTTAACGAGGTGCTATACCTTATTAATTTCCTAACTATTAATCATGTGTAGTAGAGTGAGGAGAAAGCATGAGCTCAGCCTTAAGATTTGTATTTGCAGATGCTAAGGTTTGGAGATATGTACTAAGAGTTTTAGCAGATTACTTAGAGGTCATAGGAATAAAAATAAGCCCAAGTGAAGGGGTTAGGATAAAAGCCATGGATCCTAGCAGGGTTATGCTATTAGACTTCAGCATACCAACATCAGCTTTTGAAGAATACATTGTTGAGAAAGAGGAAGTACTATTTTTAAATCTAGAAAACATTTCAAAGATATTGAGAAGGGCTGCCAGATCGGACAAGCTAGCGCTCTCTACCGATGGTGTAAAACTCACTATAGCTTTGATCTCCAAGAGTGGCACTCAAAGAAGTTTTATGTTACCTCTCATATCCTCAACATATGAAGAAATTCCAGAACTTTCACTCGAATTCAAAGTTGAAGCAAAGATTATCGGTCCTATCTTTGCTACAGCTATATCAGTTCTTGAAGAAGTTGGCGATGCAGTAAAATTCAAAGTATTACATGAAGGTCTTGCTATGTCATCTTCATCAGAATTGGGTGAGATAGAATTCCTTTTCACTACCACTACGGGAACTTTAATAGATTATCAGGTAGCTGAGGGATTTTCAGAGTTCTCTAATACATATTCAATGGAGTATATATCTATGCTGTCACAACTAGCAAAGTTATCAGAAACTGTTTCTATAAAGCTTGCACCTGAAGTGCCATGTGAAATCTCATTAAATATGACAAGCGGTGCGCAATTGAAGATATATGTCGCACCAAGAATTGAATGAGGAGCACCCATAACAATGGAAAGTACAAAGGTGAAGAATGAAGTACATATTTTTAAGAACTTATTTAAAAAACATTATAAGGAAACCCAACTCATATTACCACAAGACCTAGCACTTAGAGAAGTGGCATTACAACCTATTGATGGGAATTACTATGTACGTCACTTAGCATTTGAAACAGAAAAGCAACTAATAGAATACATAACACATGTTCACATACCAAAGCATCTTTACTATTCATCAGCTAAATATAAGGATCCTGGTAATCAGATAATGAATGAAAAAATGTGGTTAGGCAGTGATCTTGTATTTGACATAGACGCAAATGAGATTTTACAATGCAAGGACAAGGTTGTTGAAATTACATTTTGTAAAAAATGTGGCTACACAGCTACGGGAGAAAGCAGTGAAAGACTGTGCCCTTTATGCGGTAGTGAAGTAGCAAAATTTGAGCATGTAGAGCCTCAATGTCTAAAGTTAGCATTTGAATATCTAAAAAACCTTGTAGATATTATTGAGAGCGATTTTGGTTTCTCTACATATAAAGCCAGCTTTTCTGGTAATAGAGGCTTTCATTTAATAGTGGAGCTGCCTAATCCACATGATACTATAGATGTTGAAAGTCGCAGGGAGCTGGTATCCTATATAGCACTTAGTGATGCTTATAAAAAAATCATTAAAAATGTATATGTAGCTAATAAGAACAGAAAAGGCTCAGCATATCCATTGCCAAGGATATGTGACGGTGGAATAAGGAGGAGGATTGCAAAGGCTTTACTTAAAAGAGTAGCAGATGCAAAACTTAAAGAATTCTTATTAAATTGCTTAGATAAAATTGAAAGCGGTAAACTCAAAGAGCTTCTAGACATCTTGGTTAACAATATTGATGATATTTTAAATGAAGTAGCAGTGCCTATAGATTCCAAGGTAACTATAGATGTAACACATTTAGTAAGAATACCTAATAGTTTAAATGGTAAAACAGGATGGAAAGCATTTTTAATAAAGGACTTAACAAACTTTGAGCTACAATATCATGAGGTTTCACTGGAAGGTGTTACTGAGCTTTTCAAGATCAAGATACTAGTAGACCTACCAACAATTACTGTAATAGATAGAGTTTTTAAAATAAGGCGAGGAGATATTATAGAACTTGAATATGCGTATGCCTCATATTTTGTTTTTAAGGGTGTTGCAGAGCTCTTAACTATAGTGAGATGAATATAATTCAAGGATTAAGGTAAGGTGTATAATGACTGTTGAGATATATGAAAAGCTGAAGAAGATTTTGGAGGATAGTATTGAGAATAGGAAAATAGAATCGAGAGATATATACACAATTATAGAAACAATAAATAAAAAAGCTTTGCTAATGAGGGCATGGTGTTTAGAAAATTTAAATAAAGAATTCGAAAGATTTTGCACGGACTTCGAAACAATGGTGTCGTTAATAATTAGGACTTTAACTCACTTTGCTTTGAATAAAGCTATTTTAAGGCAACTAAATACTAGTGATGATGGAGTAGGGTTTACTGTAAGACATGTACTAGGAATAATTGAGAGCTTCTGGAAGCTTGCACAAAACAGTCTCCTTCTAACCGATGGCGGAGCTTTATGTCGTGTACTCAAACCATTTCAAATAAGATACTCTATAACACTACCTGGCTATGTTATTTACTTACCGCTTGCCTTAGCATTACCCCTCTCTGCTATGAGCTATGTAGAAATTATTGAAGCTTTTTAACAGTATCGCTTATAAATGGAGTGAGAAATTACAAGTGTAATTAAGGTAAAGGTAGACGGATATGAAGATTCCAAAGACTATAGTAACTTATTGTCCAAGGTGTCATGTACATACAGAACATAGTGTATCGATATATAAGCATGGAAAAAGGAGAACTTTAGCGCAGGGGCAGAGGAGGTATTTAAGAAAGCAAGAAGGCTATGGCTCTAAAAGAAAACCCGAGCAAAAGAGGTTTGCAAAAATTACTAAAAAAGTTGTTTTAAAATTAAAATGCAATAAATGCGGTTACATAATCCATAGGAAAGGTATTAGGCTGAAAAGAGCAGAACTTGCTGAAAAACATAGGTGAGGCAAAGCTATGGGGAATAAAAAAAGAAAAATACTAATTCCGCAACCCAAGAGTAAATTCATAAGAGTGAAATGCATTACTTGTGGAAATGAGCAGACAATATTTGACCATGCAACGTTTCCTGTAAGATGCTTAGTCTGCGGATCAGTTCTTGTAAAATCCACAGGTGGAAAAGCTCAACTTATTAATGCGGAAATTGTGAAAGCCTTTGGTTAAACTATAATTAAGTTATTCACAAAACAGAGACATCACTACAGTTAGAGGAATCAACATGAGCATTCCATTCAAAAAGAAAGGACTTCCAGAAATTGGAGAGCTAGTAATAGCACAAATAAAGAAAGTATTTGATTACGGTGCTTATGCAAACTTATTGGAATACGAAAACCTTGAAGCCTTTATTCCATGGAGTGAGGTCAGCACAAAATATGTAAAGGATATTAAAGATCTTTTAAAAGAAAATCAAATTGCCGTAGGTAAAGTAATTCGAGTTGAAAAGAAGCAAGGAAGAATAGAGGTTGACATATCATTAAAGAGAGTGTTCGAGGGGGAGAAAAGAGTAAAGATGCTTAGGTGGAAGAGAATTCAGAAAGCACAGAAAATAATTGAAATGACAGCAAAAAACCTTGGAAAAACACTTAACGAAGCGTACAAATATGTATGGGCATTTTTAGAGAAAAACATTGATCCGATGACTTTAATTGAAGAAGCCGTGCTGAAGGGCCCTCAAAGACTCATAGAAATAGGCATTAATGATGTATGGGCTAAAGCATTATATGAAGAGGCGAAAAAACATGTTACTATAAAGATCGTTAGGATTAGGGGCATTGCAAAACTTGTTTCATACAAGGCTAATGGTATTGAAAGAATTAAGAGTATTTTATCAGAGATCAAAAGTAAGTTTAAGAAAGATAACATAAACATTAACATATATACCATAGGCACCCCAAGGTATAGAATAGAAATTGAATCACATGATTATAAAATAGCTGAAGAAATATTTAATCAAATTAAGGCATTTCTTAAGGAATCTGCTCATAACATAGGTATAGATTTAATTGAATTTGAAAGAGAAGAGCTGGAGAAAGGATAGCACAATGAAATGGAGAATACGGAGATGCCCTCAATGTAAGACATATACACTTAGGGAGATATGCCCTAAGTGTGGAGCAAAAACATTTGTACCTCATCCACCTAGATTCTCACCCGAAGATAAGTATGTTGAATACAGACTTTGGAGTAAACATCCAGGAATCATGATGAAAGTTACACAGAGAAAGGAAAAGGAGCATTATACTAGCGATATCAGTAAGCAGTTATGAATGTTTTGATTTTTAGTAAGGTTTAGCCTTGGTAAGGTTCGCAAACTTTACAGATTCTATGGCCCTTGCCTACATGTTGTAGATCTTCATAAATATTTGATCTTTAAAAAGTGTTTGACAAAACTATTACAGCCTTGTAATGATTTTCGTAAATTATAACCATGTTATACCATAATCAGTTATGACAAACCTATAAGTGGTCTTTAGGTTAGGTTTAACGAATTTCAGTATTCTCGTCTTATTTGGCAGAACATATAACTCTAGCATGGTATCACACCATAGTTCAAGGTATTCAAAACCCGCGGGCGTATTTTCATCAAGGCTTACTTGAGCTGAGGCTATTATTGCAACTCCTCGCTCGTTTACGGAATTAAGTAATGTTAGCAGATGCATAAAGGGACCACCATGCTCGCCTTCTCTAAATTCAACTCTATATAGATGATTTATACTGTCTATAATAAGTAAAGCCACATTATGCTTCAATGCATCTAGTATTAGAGATATTAAATGGTCTTGAGAAATAGCAGGAGCAAAATAAATACTTTTGCTTTCAATACCTAGTCTAGCAACTCTGTTTATGAGGATCATGCTTTCCGTAGATATAAATATACCTAGTGCATCATCGAGCTCAGAACACTTAAGAATGTTTAAAAGAAAGTTTGTTTTACCTGAGCCGGCAATACCATAGACTACAACCTTTGGTGTTTTGTTAAAGAGTATTCTATCAAGTTCTTTATTACATGTAGAGATTTTCATTAAGTGACCTTCAGTAATAATTATATTTTTTCTGGTAAATACATAAGCTCATTGTCTATCTTTTTTATGATACCTTTTTTAACAAGCATGTTAATTGCACCATCAAAATACATACTGCTAATCTTAATACCATACCACTCCTCAAATTCTCTTACAATTTCGCTTAATGTCCACTTGCTTTTTCTTTTCTCTTTATAATAGGTTTCCATAATTCTCTTTATGAATTGTGTAACGTCTTCCAATCTGGTCCATGGGTACTGAAACCATATCCACTCTTTAACTTCAATATAATAGTAATCAGGCTTTATCTTTGCCACTGGTGAAATCCATTGTAGTGCAGCTATACGTAACTCCTTTGGTCTCCATACACGTGATATGTAATCCCTTGCTAAAATCACAGATTCTCCAGTATCAATAATATCATCAACAAGTAATGCTCTCAGGTTTTCAAGATTGATTACATACTCAAACTTTATTATGGCTCTTTCGCCTTTTTTTGCTGCCTCGGTCCAATGTTGTGATTGAATTGAAATAAGATTTTCAATTCCTAAGAAGTCACACAATAGTCTAGCAGGAACATAACCACCACGTGCAATAGCTATTATTACATCAGGAATGTAACCGCTTTCTTCAATCTTTTTTGCCAGTCCCCAGCTCCATTCAACTATTTCACTCCATTCAACTAATTTCACGGGAATTTTTGGCATTTTATACAACCTTAATAACAGTATACGTATAGATATATAAACCTAGTTTAGGTTAGTTATGTAAATAAAAATATTTTGGAGTCTTTAGCAAGAAGTAGAAGGCCCCCGTTCGGCCGACCCGTATAAATGTATGATCCTATGGTGAAAATGTGTACGGGGTCTCTGCGGGGGCCATAGCTCATTACTAATTAAGAGTTTAACAAAATCAATAAAACAATTCATTTTAGCCTTTGATAACAGCTATGGGCACGAGCCTTACAACAGGTTTTACTAACTGTGCCCTGGTGCCCACATCCACAACTCTATCAACATCTTTATAAGCTTCTGGGGTTTCTTCAGAAAGTTCCCTCATTGTTGCAGCTCTTACCATAATACCCTTTCTTTCTAGCTCCTCAATAACCTCTCTAGGCGACCTCGATCTTATGGCAGCCGCTCTACTCATCCATCTCCCAGCTCCATGTGGTGCTGACCACCAGGGATCTCTAGCTTTTTGCGCTGGTATGGTTATATAACTTGCTGTACCCATGCTTCCAGGGATCAAAACGATTTGCCCAAAAGTTCTATGATCTTTGGGAATTTCAGGGTGTCCTGGTGGAAATGCCCTTGTCGCTCCTTTCCTATGTACAACCAGTTTAACTCTCTTGTTCTCAAAGTCATGTTCTTCTACTTTTGCAATATTATGAGCTACATCATATATCATCCTTATTCCTAACTTTTCGTAATCTACACTAAATACCTTACTAAAGGATTCTCTAGCCCAATGCGTTATTAACTGCCTATTTGCCCAAGCATAATTGGCTGCCGCAGCCATTGCAGCGAAATAGTCCTGGCCTTCATTACTACTAAATGGAACAGCTGCAAGCTCTCTATCAGGTACTTCTATACCGTATTTTCTCATTGCTCTCTCCATAATCATTAAGTAATCGCTTGCAACTTGATGGCCCAGTCCTCTAGACCCTGTATGAATCATTATTGTTATTTGTCCCTCTTCAAAAATTCCTATATTTTTAGCTATATCAGGTAAGTATATTCTATCCACTATTTGGATTTCAAGGAAGTGATTACCACTGCCAAGAGTACCAAGTTGAGGTGCTCCTCTCTCCTTAGCTCTTTTACTTACTTTTGATGCGTCAGCCCAATCTAGACTCCCTCTCGATTCTGTGTGTTCAACATCGTATTCCATAGCATAACCTTGTCTCAATGTCCATTGTGCTCCCTCCTCTAGGACCTCATTAAGCTCTCTTTCTGTTAATCTTATCTTACCTGTAGCCCCTACACCACTTGGTATATTTCTAAATATTACATCGACCAGCTCCTTTAATTTTGGTTTTATATCTTTTAATGTTAAATCTGTTCGTAGAACTCTAACACCACAATTAATATCGTAACCTACACCACCAGGGCTTACGACACCATCGTCAACAGAAAACCCTGCAACTCCTCCTATTGGAAAACCATAACCCTGATGGCCATCTGGAAGGGTGTAACTTGGACCTACAATTCCCGGCAAACATGCAACATTAGCAGCCTGCTCTAATGTAGCATCCTCTTTCATTTTATTTAGTAAAAAGTCATCAGCATAAACTATTGCAGGGACTCTCATACACCTTTTGAATTCTTTAGGTATCATCCAAACAACATCACTGACTTTCTTTAAACTCACTACCATGAGTATCGCCAAAGCGAGCTCCTTAAATCTTGCTACATAATTTGTTACCACAAAGCTAGCTAATAAGCTTAAGCATTGTGCATAGCGTTAGGATTAATATTAAGCCTTCTCATTTTGAGTTTGGATGAAAATGGTTAAGCTCAATAAAGCTTTTATTTCTTTTTTCAAAGCAAAGATACGTATCTCAAATTGGCTGGATGCTTATAGTAATTCACATTATAGCATGGTCCGCACTATGGTGTGCAATTGAATGGGTGGTTGGCGCTATCCACAAGTTATTAAATATGATGAGAGTAAAATAGCTAGGGCTATGATTAGAGATGCACCTATATCATTTAAGGAGACATATGAAGTATGTAAGGTAATCAAGGGTATGAGATTGGTAGAAGCGAAGGAATTTTTAAAGAAGGTTTTAGAATTTAAAGAGCCTGTGCCCTATGTAAGATATAAATTGAATATAGGGCATAAGAGTGGACTGGCAGAGAGATGGTCCAAGTGGAAAACTCCAATAGGGAGGTACCCCATAAAGGTAGTAAAGTACATTTTAAAGCTTTTGGACAATGTTGAAAATAATGCCATTAACAAAGGGCTTGACATAGAGAAGGTTAAAATTATACATATAGCAGCACACAGAAGTTACTACCTAAAAAAATGGATGCCTAGAGCCTTTGGTAGGGCTACACCGTGGTTCAGAACGCACACAAGTATTGAGGTGATGGTTGCTGAGGTGTAAGGGATAATGGTCAATATAAAGAAGTATTTCATTGAACAAGGTATAAAGAAGGTTGCTGTTGATGAGTATCTAGCAAGCAAGTTCTGGAGAGCAGGATATGCAGGTGTTGATATAATCAGAACGCCTTTGGGTACAAGAGTAATAATCTATGCACTAAGGCCAGGACTTGTAATTGGACGTAAGGGGCAAATGCTAAAGACAATTCAAACAATGTTAGAAAAGATATTCGGAATAGAAAATCCTCAAATAACTGTGGTTGAAGTTGAGAATCCAGACTTGAATGCAAGGGTTGTAGCTGCGAATATAGCCTTGGCTTTGGAAAGAGGTATTCATTTTAGGCGAGCAGCGTTCATAGCTTTACGAAGAGTCATGGCAGCAGGGGCATTAGGATGTGAAATTGTTATTAGCGGTAAGCTTGTGGCCGAAAGAGCGCGTTACGAGAAGCTTAAAGCTGGCAAGGTTTATAAATCAGGTGAACAAAGTTTAAGATTAGTGGACAGGGCTGTAGCTCATGTACTGTTAAAACCTGGTATGTATGGTGTCGAGGTTCTAATAACAAGACCAGGTATAACAGCAGACTCTGTTGAAGTTGCTTCTCCAGCTCAGATGCAACAGTCAACAATGAGCGAGGGTGTTAAGCAGTGAGTGAAAAACCTCTGTCAACAGATGAGATAAGAGCAATGAGCCCAAGTGAAAGAGCAAAGTTGTTACATGATTTAAGGATGGAACTGGCAAGATTAAGGTCGCAAGCTAGAATGGGTATATTAACTAATGTTGGAAGAATAAAAATAGTTAAGAAAAATATTGCAAGAGTACTTACAGTTATAAATGAAGAGATGAAAAAAGGTGCGTAGAGGTGCTTAGAACAAAAGACAATATAGTTTATCATGAAATCATAGGCTTGAAGGTAAAGATACTATCACATTTAGATATATCTTTAGTTAGTAGAGAAGGTACCGTTATTGATGAGTCTATGAATACATTACGTATTTTCGAAGCTAAGAATAGAAAGGTAATTAGAGTGCTTAAGAAAGGTGGAGTATTTCTTTTTACAATACCTGAGACCGGTGAAGAGGTAGTAATGGATGGTATGCAAATTTCTGGCAGGCCAGAGGATAGACTTAAAAAAATTAGATCTACTAGTGTGAGGAGGTGAGGAGTTATGGTGGCTGAGCAAGTGACAAGGAATACAGAGACAAAGAACATAGGCATTATTTATCCGGGTTTAAAGCCTCCCGAGAGAACATGCAATGACAAGAAGTGCCCATGGCATGGCACCACTAGAGTTAGAGGGCTAATTCTTGTGGGAAAGGTTGTCAAGGCTAAGATGCAGAATACCGTTGTTGTTGAAAGAGAATATTATGTGTGGATTAGGAAATTTAAGAGATATGAGAGGAGGAGAAGTAGAATACATGCTCATAATCCACCATGTATAGCGGCTAAAGAAGGTGATATAGTACTTATAGGCGAGACAAAACCACTTGCAAAAAGTGTAGCTTTCACAGTACTAGGCGTAATTAGAAAAGTGAGTTGAGGTGTGAACCATGGCTGCTAAAAGGGCAAAGGCAGGTGCGGCAATACCAAGAAGAAGGAGAGTTACTGGAATAATCAATGGCACAAGACTTGTAGTAGCAGATAATAGCGGTGCAAAAGAAGTTATGGTAATGGGTGTTATAGGTATAAAGACAAGATTAAGAAGGATTCCTTTTGCTAGTGTTGGTGACATGGTAGTTGTTACTGTGAAAAAAGGAACACCAGAGCTGAAAGGACAAAAACTAAGGGCTATTATAATAAGGCAGAAAAAACCATTTAGAAGACCTGATGGTACTTGGATAGCCTTTGAGGATAATGCATGCGTTCTTGTGAACCCTGATGGCACTCCTAAAGCTAAAGAGATAAGAGGGCCTGTAGCAAGAGAGGCTATAGAGCGGTGGCCTCAAATAGCCAACATGGTTACAATTGTTGTATGAGGTACTATGATTATGAGGCTGAAGACAAAACAGCCCAAGAAGCAAAGGAAAAGGCTTTTTAACTTACCATTACACTTAAGGTGGAGATTATTATCAGCACCACTGTCAAAAGAGTTGAGAAAAGATCTGGGATTGAAAAGACTATATGTAAGAAAAGGTGACATTGTAAAAATAGTTAGAGGTGATTGGAGGGGTCATGAAGGCAAAGTTATGGACGTAGATTTAAAGAAAGGCAGAATTTTTGTCGAGGGTGTAACAATAAAGAAAGCAGACGGAACGGATGTTTTCTATCCAGTACATCCATCAAAAGTAGTTATAGTAAAACTTGGTGAAGTTGATGATGTTAGAAGGAAAATTATTGAGAGAAGGCAAAAAGCTAGGGAAGAGCTGGTTAAATTTGAAAAGGCAAAACCCTTAAATGAAGAGCAAACGAGGCTTATGAAGGCCAAGTAAATAACTCTGTTGGAGATGAATAATGGCAAAAATAGGTGGATCAAGACATCTAAAAAGATTAGCAACACCGTGGTTCTGGCCCATCTTTAGAAAGGAATATAAATGGACTATAAAGCCGTCCCCAGGGCCTCATCCAATTGATCGGAGCATACCATTACTAATTATAGTTAGGGATGTATTAGGATATGCAAAAACAGCTAGGGAGGCTAAGCACATAATATATAGCGGTAAGGTGTTAGTTGATGGTGTGGTGAGGAGGGATTACAAGTTCCCTGTTGGGCTTATGGATGTGGTTGCGATACCTGAAGTAGATTTGTATGTTCGTTTTATACCTTATCCTTCAAGGCATCTATGGTTTATTAAAATACCGAAGGATGAAGCTAGTCTAAAAATTGTTAGAATTGAAAATAAGGTAACGGTAAAGGGTGGACATATACAATTAAATTTATTAGATGGTAGAAACATATTAATCCATGTCAAAGATCCTGCGCATCCTGTTGAAGCTGCGAATTTTTCAACACTTGATTCACTGCTTATTGAAATCCCCTCACAGCAAATAATTCAGCACATAAAATTGAACATAGGTAAGCTAGCTATGGTTATAGATGGTAAAAATGTTGGAAGAATAGGTAAGATAGTTAACATAGATGTTAGACCGGGATTAAAGAGAAGAAAATCTATAGTTATGTTAGAGGATATGCAAGGACATAAGTTCCAAACAATATTAGATTACATCATGGTAGTAGGAGAGGAGAAGCCATTAATAACATTAATGAGTTGATGGCAATATGTCAACTATAGCAATTAAGCACGGGTCCTTAACATTAACTACAATTCCGGAAACTTTTGTAAGTTCAATATTGAATTCAGAAGAAGTGGGCTTTATTCTGAAGCAGTGGAAAGAAAATCCTATGAGAATACCATTGATAAGTAAAGTTACAATAAATATTTGTGTAGGTGGTGCAACAGATAGACTAGACAAGGCCGTAAAGCTTCTTGAACAATTGACAGGGCAGAAGCCTTCGATAAGAAAGGCTAGAAAAACCATTAGGGAATTTGGAATTAGCAGGAAACAACCTATCGCAGCAGTGGTAACATTACGTGGCCAAAAAGCATTAGAGTTTCTTAGAAAAGCGCTGTATGCAGTTAATAATACACTTAAGATGAACTCCTTTGACGAATATGGCAATGTATCTTTCGGAATTAAGGAGCATCTTCTTCTACCAGGAGTGAGGTATGACCCGGATATAGGAATATTTGGTATGGATGTTGCTGTAACAGTAGAAAGACCTGGTTTTAGAGTATTAAGAAGAAGAGTTAAAAAAGCATTATCAATACCACGTAGGCACAGAGTTCGTAAGGAAGAAAGCATGCTATTGTTTGAAATTTTATTCGGTGTAAGAATTGCAAAGTAGGTGAAAACAGAATGGGGAAATATAGGCCTCCTGCTGAAAGAAAACATGGTCGTGGTACGCAAGCGTGTAGAAGATGTGGTAATAGGGATGCTGTAATTCAAAAATATGGAATGTATCTATGTAGGCAATGTTTTAGAGAAGTCGCTATGATTATGGGCTTCAGAAAGTATAATTAAGGAGGTGTAGGATATTGACACTCTTAGACCCTCTAGCCAACGCTCTTGCAACAATAACAAATTGTGAAATGCGTAGAAAGCAAGAAGCAGTACTATGGCCTGCATCAAAATTAGTAATAAGGGTGTTGAGAGTTATGCAAAGGTATGGATATGTGGGAGAGTTTGAGTACATAGACGACGGTAGATGGGGGAAAATAGTAGTACAACTTCTTGGCAGGATAAACAGAGCTGGAGCAATAAAGCCAAGAATATCCATCTCATACAGAGACCTTATCAAAATGCCGCATTACATTAGGAGGTATTTACCATCTAAAGACATTGGAATACTTATAATATCAACAAATCAGGATGTGATGTCGCATAGAGAAGCAATTGAGAAAAGAATGGGCGGGGTACTCTTAGCTTACGTCTATTAGTAATAGAGGTGAGACTTTATGGCAAGAGTTGTACATATAGTAGAGTATGTTAAAATTCCAGAAGGCATTAAGATTGAGATCAAAAATAAGACCATTGCAGTTCAGGGTCCAAAAGGCGAGATGATTAAAAGCTTTGATTACGCAAAAGATATAGACATTAGAATTGAAGGTGATAAAATAGTGCTGGAGACCTTCTTTGCAAATAGTAGAAAGAGAGCATTGCTATATACAATATCATCACACATAAACAATATGATTATAGGTGTTACAAAAGGCTGGAGATATAAGCTTAAGGTAATTTCATCACACTTTCCTGTTACAGTAAAGGTTATAGGTAATAATGTTGTTATTGAGAATTTTTTAGGTGAAAAATCTCCTAGAAAAGCACGTATATTAGAGGGTGTTAATGTAAGAATTGAAGGAAAGGATATAATAGTTGAGGGTGTGGATATTGAAAAAGTTGCTCAAACTGCAGCAAATATTGAAATGGCTACGAAGGTCAGGGATAAGGATAGAAGAATATTTGTTGATGGCATATACATATATGAACGAGGGGTCGCTGAATGAGTTTAAATTCTGAAGAGTCTATAGCAAGAAGACTAGAAGTATTAAGAACGCTTAAAGCTAAGAGGAGAATAGCTTTAATTAAGCGAAAAGCGAAAAAGCCTACATTTCTGCGCTGGTTATGGTGGAAATTTTCAAAATTTGAAAATAACTTAAAATGGAAAAAGCCCAGGGGCAAAGACAATCCAGTTAGACTTGCATTAAAGGGTTATCCACCTAAAGCATCTGCAGGTTATAGTCTGCCTGCCAAGATCAAAAATATGCATCCTTGTGGTTTAAAGCCTGTTGTTATAAGATGCACAAAAGATTTAGAATCTCTTGATCCAGCAAAACACGTAATCTATATAGCATCTAATGTAGGTTTAAAAAAGAAGCTCGAATTAATTAAGGTGGCTAAGTCAAAGGGATTTAAAATAATAAATGCGCAAGGCGAAGGTGTTTATGGATCTTAGTTATCAGAGACGATTGGCGGCCGAAATACTGGGGGTAGGGGAATCTAGGATAAAATTCGATCTCTCAGCAATTGATAGAATAGAAGCTGCAGTCACAAAGGATGAAATACGAAGGCTGATAAAAGATGGCGTAATTTACGCCATTCCTGAGAAAAGTAATTCTAGAGGAAGATGGAGAGAGTTTCACGAAGAACGCAAAATGGGTAGACATAGGGGTCAAGGAAAAAGAAAGGGTAAAATAGGTGCTAGGATTGATCCGAAGAGGCAATGGATTAATAGAATTAGGAAGATTAGAAGGTTCTTAAAGTGGCTTAGAGATAACGGTGTTATAGATAAAAAGACTTACAGAATGCTTTACAGAAAAGCGAAGGGTGGGGCTTTTGATAGTCTTGCTTCACTTAAGAGGTTCATGAAAGATCACAACATATTGCCTCAAGACTATAGGTGAGAAGTAGAATGGCACGGGGATCTAAATACAGAGTGTCAAGAAAGAGAAGAAGGGAGGGTAAAACGAATTACTATGTTAGATACAGACTTGTCAAAAGCAAGCACATCATATTAGTAGTAAGAAAGACAAATAGATATATACTGGCGCAGTTTACATACCCAACACCAATAGGCGATTACACACTTGCTGCAGCTCATAGTAGAGAACTTGTGAAATTATTTGGCTGGAAAGGAGGTACAAAGAATACCCCTACAGCATACCTTGTAGGGCTCTTAGCCGGATTAAGAGCAAAGAAACTGGGTATTACAAAAGCTGTTGCTTATATAGGTCTTCACAGACCTGTAAGGGGTTCAAAGATCTTTGCTGTGATTAAGGGAGTCCTTGATGCTGGTATTGAAGTTCCTGTAGATAAGGAAATGCTTCCGGACGACAATAGAATAAAAGGTCTGATAATAGCTGAGTATGCTAAAATGCTTAGCGAAAGAGACCCAGAGAGGTTTAAAAAACAGTTTTCTGCTATGTTAAATTCACAATTTGATCCAAGAAACCTTACTGAGCATTTTGAAGAAATAAGGAATCGCATTCTCAAGACTTATTTAAATATCCCCGAAAGAGTGGAGGGGATATCAATTATTAAGCAAATTCTTACTAGGTGATTTAATGTGAGTGTGAATGTTGAAGAATGGATCCCTAGGACGAAACTTGGTTGGATGGTTAAAGAGGGTAAAATAACATCAATAGACCAGATATTTGCCATCAATGCCATAATCATGGAGCCTGAAATTGTCGATATACTACTTCCTAATCTAAGTCAAGAAATAATTGATGTTGTACTTGTACAAAAAATGACTGATGCTGGTAGAATATCAAGGTTTAGAGCTGTTGTAGCTATAGGGAATGGAGATGGTTATGTAGGGCTAGGCATCGCTAAAGCAAGGCAACTTAGAACAGCAATTGAAAAGGCTGTGATAGATGCAAAATTAAATATTGTTCCAGTTAGGCGTGGTTGTGGAAGCTGGGAATGCAGTTGCAAGGAGCCGCACTCGGTCCCCTTTAGAGTTGCAGGAAAGGCTGGAAGTGTTGAAGTAACGCTAATACCTGCACCATTAGGTGTAGGCCTTGTAGCAGGAGAAGTTGCAAAGGTTATTTTACGGTTAGCTGGCATAAGGGATGTATGGACATTTAGTAAAGGTGAATCAAGAACAACAATAAACTTTGCAAAGGCTGTATATAATGCACTTAAGAACACCAACAAGTTTGTCACACCTTTAGACTGGGGTAAGAGAGCATGGGAGTAGAGCCTTCAATGCCAATCTATGTAATAATTAGGCTACGAGGAACAGTCGGTGTACCGCATGATGTAGAATACACACTTAGACTACTTAGGCTTGTCAAAAAGTATCACTGTGCAATCTACCCAGCTACACCAGCCATTAAAGGTATGCTGGAAAAGGTAAAGGATTGGGTTACGTGGGGCGAAATAGATTGCGAAACCTTGGTTCAACTACTTAAAGCACGTGGCAAGATTCACGGAAACAAGCCTCTTACAGATGACTATGTAAAGAAAGTTCTAGGTTTAGAAAGTATAGAGGCCCTTGCAAAAAGTGTAATTGAAGGTAAGGTGCTATTTCATAAGTTAGAGGATTATGGAATAAAACCTGTATTTAGATTACATCCACCTAAGAAAGGATTTAAGGGGAGCATCAAAAAACCATACAAGGACGGCGGAGAGCTAGGTTATAGAGGAAAGGATATAATTGATTTATTGAAGAGGATGATGTGATATGGTTATTCGTAGAGAGAAGAAGAGTAGGAAGATGCATGGTTATAGAAATAGAGGTTGGGGGAATGTGGGTCAGCACAGAAAGTCGGGATCCCGGGGAGGTAGAGGGGCTGCTGGTATGCATAAGCACAAATGGACTTGGATCGTGAAATACTTCAAAGACTGGTTTGGTAAAAAAGGCTTTACACCCAGGAAAACAACTGCAAAGGTAATGACAATAAACCTTACGCAACTAAATGAAATTGTAACAAGGACTTTGCAATCGGGTTCGGCTATAGTTGAAGAGGGAAAGGTAGTTGTAAACCTAGCAGCATTAGGTATAAACAAACTACTTGGAGAGGGCAATATAGAATACCCGGTAAAAGTTTTAGTGCAAAGCTGTTCTAAAAAAGCTCAAGAAAAAATAAAGAAAGTGGGAGGAATTGTTCAACTCGTTGGCTCCAGCACATAGAGTAGTTAAATAATTAATATATTGATTATGATGTGACGTGCTGATAGTAATTAAAACAACATCTTATATTTTGTGTACGCATTATTTTATGTTATAGAGATTTATGGTGTTAGGCTTGAGCTTAATAGAGATATTAGCTAAGATAGGACAGATAATACCATCTGCTCCCAGGCCTATAAAAAGGGTTTCAATAGGTAAGAGGCTTGTTTTTACAGTTCTTGTTGCTATTGCTTACATAATACTTGCATCAACAAAGTTATATGGAATTCAAACAGCAGGCCGCGGAGCTCTATCACCTGTAATAAGCATTATATTAGCTATGCAGTCTGGAACTTTTGCACAACTTGGTATAGGTCCTATAGTTACGGCTGGACTAATCTTGCAAATTTTAGTAGGAGCAAAGATTCTCAACATAGACCTGAATGATCCTGAAGGTCGTCAAAAGTTTACCCTAGCTTCAAAGGGGCTTGGAATAATCCTGGCTATTATTGAAGCAACAGGATTTGTAGTAAGTGGAGTATACTGGTATACGCCACAAGTAGTTTCAGCTTGGATTAAAATTGCTGTAACTCTTCAGCTCATTTGGGGAGGCATATTAATTATAATGCTAGATGAAGCAGTTCAAAAAGGCTGGGGCATGGGTAGTGGAATTAGTTTATTCATATTAATAGGTGTGGCGTGGCGGTTTTTCAGCGAATTGCTTACTCCATATAGTGTTGAAAGTGGAGGGGAAATTTATGGCTTAATACCGTACATTATTGTAATGGCAAAGAATGGGGCGCTGGACTTTTGGCACGTCTTTATTACAAGGCTAGCGAGAGGGTATCCAACCATTGTAGGACTTATAACTTCTATAATCCTCATAATAATTTTGTCTTATCTTAATGCAGCAAGGATAAATATTCCAATAGTAATTAGTAGATATGGTGGTATAAAAACTAAGGTGCCGTTACAGCTTCTCTATGTAACAAACATACCAGTACTGCTTACAGGAATACTAATATCCGATATAATACTGTTTCTGAATTTGCTTCAAAATCGTATTGGCGTAGAGGTTGCTAATAAGATTCGAAGTTACTTAACACCACCAACAGTGTATCACTTTATATATTCGCCATGGACCTCTATAACCTATGTGATAATATTTTTAGTGCTTTGCATACTCTTTGGCTTGCTATGGGTTGAAATAACGGGGTTAAATCCTGAAGCCCAAGCTGAAAACCTTATTAATGCAGGTCTTGATATTCCGGGTATGAGAAGAAATCCAAAGATCTTGGCATCATATCTTACTAGATACATATATCCATTAACTGTCTTTAGTTCAATAGTTGTTGCGGTAATTTCACTTGTTGGAGATGTATTTGGAAGCTATGGTACGGGTACGGGCATTTTACTAGCTGTTGGGATATTATTCAATTACTATCAGATGCTTCTGTACGAAAGAACTATTGAGATGTACCCAATGCTCAAAAGGCTTGTAGGCGGGTAACAATTGAATAAAGCAGTAGTACTAGCGTTTTTACTAGGCTTTACAGTAAATTCATTAGCTTTGTACGGGGTAATAACTATCATAAAGCGCCTCAGCAAAGTCCAGTATAGTACAAGAATTGAAAGATCTGTAAGAAAGGCGTATATAAGTAGAAAGAAACGTGAGGCAGTATCAATGCAGATTAAGAGGATTAGAAGTGAGGTTTTTAGGCTTTCTATGTTTCAGTTTATAATTCCCTTTACCTCTTATATACTTGCACTTGTACTATATATGGTATTGACACTTATTTTATTTAAAGAATATATTGCATTTATTCCAATTAAAGGTGCGTGTTTAGCTCCTTTACCAATAGAATATCCAGAATCCTTAAACGCGTGTTCGGTATCATCAATGTGGATTCACTTCTTAATCTTTATTCTGTATCTTCCTCTATATGATTACTATGTAAGGAAGTATTTTAAGTGAAATTATAAAGAATTGAATTAAAAGCTTATAAGTATGTAAATACATATAAAGGTGAAGCTCAAAGTAGTTAGGAGATAGGTGATGCAAAATAGTAAGACCTGCGCAGCGTTCAAGATCTTACAAGAGAGTATGTAGAAGGATCCCTAGCGGAAAAAGAGTAGTTCACTACGAGAGGAGGAAGAGGACATTAATGAAGTGTGCTAGATGTGGAGCTGTACTAAATGGTGTACCCGCAACGGACTATGAAAGAAGGAAATTTCCAAAATCCTCTAAAAGACCAGAGAGAATGTTTGGGGGGTTTCTCTGTTCACGTTGCTTAAGAGAAGTTCTAAAAGATGTGGTGAGAGCAGCTGTGCCTAAGTAACATTGTCATAGCGATTGGAGGTCCTCCTGGTAGTGGTAAAACAACTATAGCAAAACTTTTAGCTCAAAGGCTTAGCATGAGGCATGTTTCCATAGGGCAGATTTTTAGGAAGTTAGCTGAAGAAAAAGGTTTAACATTAACTCAACTCACGCAACTTGCTGAAAGAGATCCATCTATAGATCTAATGCTAGACTCTCTTGCTAGAAAGGAGGCTGAGAAGGGCAATGTTATTATAGATGGTCATGCTGCTCCGTGGCTTTTAAAAGACTTAGCAATACTGAGAGTGGCTATAGTAGCGAGTTTCAACATCAGGGTTAAGAGGCTTGCTGAAAGAGATGGTAAGCCACTTGATCAAGTTATAAATGAGACAGCATTGCGAGAGGAGATTGAAAGAAGAAGATACTTAAAATGGTATAACATAGATATTAAAGATTTTTCCGACTTTGATTTAATAATAAATAGTGAGAAGTTTACACCAAATGAAATAGTTGAAATAATACTTAAGGCGCTCGATATTATATGTAAAAAATCCTGTCAAAGGTAAGAGGCCATTACCTTACACAGCAAATGGCGCATTAATATGAATAATGCACGACAAGCTTTTAAAGTAATAGAATCTCTTACTCCCACCATTGCGTTAATTCTTGTAAGCATCTTTATATTTTACTTTAGAAAATCATTAATTAGATTCTTCATCAGCATGAATTTTTTACTAGCATCGTTACTTATCTCATTTATAGCGTCTGTATCGTTATTCCCAATACCATACACATACATATTATTCATAATAGCTTCTATTTATCATCTAAACATAAGCTACATAATGCTTTTAGCAGTTGTAAGTGGGCTGGGCTCAGCCTTGGGCGAGGCTGTAGCATGGATTATGGGAAAAATTGGTGGAGAGGTATTAAAAAGTACGCAGTACTTTAAAAGAATACATGCATTACTTGAGCTAACTAATGCGTTGGGTTTTAAAATATTAGCACTTTTAGTATTTCTTTTTTCATTTACACCTTTACCAGATAAGGTACTGTATTTACCATTGGGTATGATGGGGTACAGCCTCTGGAAAATCCTGCCAATAACTATCATTGGAAAGATTACCATGACATTTTCAGTACTCATTGCAGGAAGGGTTATTGGTGAAGTTTTCAAAGAGTTAACTATAGAGAACGAACTCCTCGTCTTTATTGCTATGACCTTGCTACTCATAATTGTAATGGTTCTTACAATGTTTATTGAGTGGGACAGAATATTAATGAGGTTTTTCCATCAAGCTAAAACAGAGAAGTAAAGCACCATCTGAAAGGCTTTGTAGGCTATATTTATAGAGTTCTCTTAGCTATGCATTTAGAAATGTATTATCAGTTAATCAAATGGCTTATAGATCTAGAGATTTCAATAAATTGAGAATACTAATAAGCTTGAATTCTTTAGAAATTTGTAAATGATAGTGTACAAGCCATTCTCACAGTGCTAAAAGCATTGAAAGATGCTTGCAAAACAATTGCTTTTAGAATGTAAACGTAGGAACTTGACGAAGTATGGTGAAGACCTACCTTAGCTAATTCTTGTTAAGTAGTTTTGCAAAGCCGAGAGAAGGCATTTTGTTGATTGTGATGCTCTGTAAGGTAAGGCTATTTTTGCCACTCTTTTTACTTCTTCATCAGCATCACCTACAGCAACACCTATTTCAACGCTTTTAATCATATCTATATCAACAATGCTGTCGCCTATTGCGATAGCTTTTTTCAAGTCTATATGTAGCCTTTCAGCGAGAATTTTTATTGCAATACCTTTGCTACAGTATTTAGGGTATATATGTAGAGCATAACCTGTGTAGTGTGCATTTATATGTGGGTATCTTTCCATAATCGCTCTTTCAAGTCTTCTTATACTTTTATGATCTGCCTTTAAATATTCAGGTATGTGTAAAGCTCTATCACAAAGTCTATATAAATTACTTGGGGACTTCTTTAATGAGAAGAACTTTTCAATTTCATCAGCAACTTCGTCTAAAGTCTCTTTACACAATTTAATTAATTCATTATTTACATGAATAACGCACCCGTTTTCAGCTATGAATGACGGTGAAAAACCTAGGTATCTTTGAAGAGCTAATACAGTTGGATATGCATTTCCAGAAACAAGGTGTACAGAAACTTTATAGTGCATCAATCTTCTAAGCATGTTTATAACCTCTAAGTCGAGATCACAAGAACCTCTTTCAATAGTTATTACACCATCTATATCAATGAAAAGAGCTGATGGTTTTAAGCCGCTCAGATACTTTGCTAGTATTACCTCAATTTCTGTAAAACTGCTCAATTCGGATCATCATAAGATTTAGAAATGCAAAGAGTTATGTGTTTTTCTAAGCCCTTAGACCTTTTAACACGATCCTAGACAAATATATGAAATCTCAATGTAGTATAGAACTGCAAAATGAAGTCAATTCTCTAAGTATCTTAGTATCTTAAATTATCATACTCATAAGAGTATCCCACCTTCACAAAGTCTGTAGATATGCATGATAATTTTAATTAGGAGCAATCATTTTTGGTTAACTTAGAATTGTTTCATTTAATAAAGTCAATATAAAACAATGAAAACGTGTAGAAAAGGCGTCACGTTTTAACTATGAAATTAAAAATTAAGTATAATTTAAAAAACACTGTATCAGGGCCCGTAGCTCAGTCAGGATAGAGCGCCGGCCTCCGGAGCCGGCGGCCCCGGGTTCAAATCCCGGCGGGCCCGCTACTTTTCATCAATTCTTCTTGCGCATCTTTTTAGCACCTCAAATTTAATAGATGTAAACACGAATATATGAGGGGAATCGGTGAACCACCCAAAGGGGAACACTCGCCCTTCAGGGCGGGGAGGAGGTCAGATTATCACTCAAGGGCGAGTTTGTGTATAGCCATTTAAAATATTGTGAAGATATTGAGTCTCAATATCAGAAAGCCGTAAAGGAGGCTAATAGGATGCCAAGAAAGTACTAAAAGCCTGTTAAAAGAATTATAGTGCTGCAATAAACATGGGAGAGGTTAAGGTTGAGAGGGAGGTTGACGAGAGGTAGTCGTAGCTTAATGGAGAGGTTGTAAGATGTATTGTATAAATGCACTCAAGGCCTCTTTTTCACCGGCAGTTAATGTAAATAGTGTTTCATGTTTATGAATTTGATAGTTTTAGAGTGGCGCCGGGGGCGGGATTTGAACCCGCGCGGGGTGGTCCCCCACCGGCTCTCAAGGCCGGCCCCTTAGACCGCTCGGGCACCCCGGCGCTCTCTAATCCTGACTAGTATTTTTATTCGCATTTTTATTTTTAGCTGTTCATAGGGTTGTTTCGGGATAGCAATACTTTGTATCCTTTTTTTGAAGTTCTTAGCTCTACATTGCCAAATACTTGTTGCATTAAGTTCTTAACGCTTTCAGCTCCTTTTCTAACAACAATTTGTAAAGATCCGCCTGGTTTTAGGTAATGCGGCGCTTCAGTTATTATTCTTTCTACTATATACATTCCTGTAGCAAATGGTGGATTGCTGTAAATGGCTTCAAAGGTCATGTTTTTAACAGGGTCGTAAACATCTCCCTGCAGTACTATAACTCTATCTTTTTCTAAACCATTTCTTTCAACATTTCTTTTTGCTAGCCTAACCGCCTCCTTATTTATGTCAACCATATAAACCTTTAGTTTTGGATTTAGCTTTGCTAGTGTAATTCCTATAACACCATAACCACAGCCTACATCAAGTACTGTTCCTTCAGATGGTATTTCTGCATATTCAAGTAGGAGTTTTGTTCCTTCATCTACATGCTCGTATGAAAAAAGACCTGGAGTAACTTCAAATTCTATTGTAATTCCCCTAATTATATCTGAGATAATCATGTATTGTGTAGTTCTTTTGCGGGAATACTTATAATAATGATTATTACTCATATTTTTCTTCCTTCTTAGTCTTTTTCCATAACGGTGGGTAGACATTTCTATCCATAACAACTCGCTCAATCTTTACTGCTACTCCTCTCTCAATATTAGCAATTTCCTCTGCTTCCATAGCACTCCTACCTATAGCTACAAGCTCTCCCTTTAATGTAAATATTGCTACTCTTTCACTTTTTTTAACATCATGTGAGAGCATTACTATGCCTGGCACTGCCAATTGGGCTCCATGTGCAACAGCATCAACAGCTGAATCCTTTATGATAATTTTTGGTAAATGTGCTACAACGTACTCTATCGGCAAAACAACTTTGCGAAGAAGAGTATCATCACCATACTTTCTCCACAGATATACAGCTTCACTAACATCATGCAGCGTTACAATAGGTAATTCCTCTCTTATGTGAGCTACAGCAACTCTTCTCAGCTCTCTCATGTGAGCTTCAACACCTAAAATAAGCCCTATATCATGGCACAGCTTCCTTACATAAGTTCCAGACTCACATCTAATTTTAAAAAGGACATGTCTATTCATGACTTCAAGTAATTCTATTGAATAAATTTCTCTTATTCTTAAAGACCTCTTGACCGAGGATCTTAAAGGGGGTTTTTGATAGACTTTTCCTGTAAACATTTTAAAAACTGTATGGAGTTTCTCTAAATTTACATCGTCATGAAGCTCCATGAGTGTAACATATTCTTTGCTTGAGTGCATTAACACTCCTATAACTCTCGTTGCCTTCCCCAATGCTATGGGTAGTACCCCAGTTACCTTGGGGTATCCCCACCCAAACCACTAATCTTGGTGGTTTGGGTTCTAGGGTCCCCCCATGACCAGCCTTTTCAATACTAAACATCTTTTTGATCCACGCAACAACTTCATGACTTGTAGGTCCAGGTGGCTTATCTAGGGGTATAAAACCATATTCTATGTACAGATTAATTGGCCTCTCAAAAGGATAATGACCATATCTTTCATCAGTTGCCTCTTCGGACTTAACTATATAACGGGAATCTCTATGAGCAAGTTTATCTAGCTCCCTTAAAAACTCCATACCTTTGCTTATTAAATCACTCAAGGAAAATCACCTTGGTGAGCAGGGCTAAGATTACCAATACACTATAATGCTAAGCAAATTTTTATTTAAAATGTTTTAATTAATCTATTTTTTAAGTAATGTAGGTACTAATTTAACCTTTATTCTTTCCTTCATGAACTCTATAAATCCTGACTTTTCTAATGTTTTTAACACTTCTTCGTCTGAAGCCCCTTTCTGAATATCTATTTTTTTATCTAAAACTTCTATGTGATTAACATTGCATCTTCTTCTCTTTATGCCAGTTAGCTGCTTGGGTCCTGTTATTAGTACAAAGTTTTCATCAATTATGTCAACTATAACGCATTTCCTACCCGCCTCTCTACCAGCTATTTTTACACATATCCTACCTACTTCTATTGCAGGCATGGATGCAATACCCTCATGAATATTATTTACTAACTTTTATAAAGGGTTTTTAAACTATGTTAAACTAATCCAAGTTTTATCTGTAAGTACGGAAGATTTTTGTTATGTGACTAGAAAGGTGCAGATGTATTGAGGATTAAAGTAAAGCTATTTTCGATATATAGAGAAGTATTTAAATCACATGAAATAACGCTGGAATTCGATAAACGTGAAGAAACAGTTGAAAGCATTTTAAATACATTAATTGTAATTAATGAAAGATTTAGTAAAATTATTAGGGAATTTCCTCCAATAATATTAATTAATGGAGTTCCTTCACAGAAATCAGATAAGATATATGAGGATAGTGAGGTAGTGTTACTTCCACCTGCATCTGGAGGACTAGGTTAAAATAGTTACCAGCACATCCACAAATAATAAACCCTGTTTCTAATACAGCGCTACATGTTGCAATAAGTTGTGAAAGGTAATTATTGAAAACAACTTATAAATTTGAAGCACAGTCTCATGACATGAAGAATTTAGCTAGAAACTATATACATAATACCTTATTATCCTATGAAATTATTAATAGTTAGAATAAATACTCCGCATTTACGAGTGCTATGATGATATGTAGCAAAGCTGAAGTAGATGTTGAGGGGCTCTAATCTGATTTTTCCAAACAGCTTCTGATTTTACTCCATGTAACGTAAATGTCCTCTGGAATTACCTTTACGCCGGCAATTACCGGCATGAAATTTGTATCGCCATTCCATCTAGGTACGACATGTATGTGAAGATGTCCCTCTATACCAGCTCCTGCTGCTCTCCCTATATTTGCACCTACATTAATTCCGTGTGGATTATAGCACAGTCTAAGAGCTTTAATTACCTTAATCAAAGTTTTCATAAGATCATTTAACTCTTCTTCTGAAAGCATTTCAATGCTTGGTACATGTCGTATTGGCGCAACCATTACATGGCCACTGTTATAGGGATATTTATTAAGCATAGCTATACTGTGTTTAGATTTGTATATCACTAGACGTATTTTTTCATCTTGATTTGGGGCTGTACAAAAAATGCACTCATTATTATGATGTTGCGTAATGTAGGATTCTCTCCATGGAGCCCATAGTAGTCTTCTAAAATCTACTTCAAACATGCCCTTAGCACCCTACTTGCTGTAAGAAATCTTGTTAAATTGACCCTATTAAGTTTTGATCCAGCTTTTCACAGTATTATACAATGTTCTGTGGAAAATAATGTTTCAAATCACATTTAAAAACACATTGTTAGTAATACGATAATGTAGGCTGTAATGTATATTGATGTAGCTAGTGATAGAAATGTTATCATCGGAATACCCCATGATGCTATTATTATGGTGTCGTTAGGAACATTGCTTAACTTCTCCTTCCACTCTTCATCATTCTCATATATACTAAATGATATCCTGCTTACAAATTGCGGTATATAGACCGGATAATAAAACTTCTTTTTACGATACTCCTCTAAATACATAAATTTACAGAAAAATATGTAAAAAATTTTACTTAATGTCGGCATCTTTAATGTCTTTATCTCTTTACCGAATTTGGCAATGTTGCTGAGAACATTAAAAGGTATTAAAAAAATCATGATTACTGAATAAATTATCAAGATACATAAAGTTGGCGGTAAGAAGAGGTAAATTCGGAGCATCAAGGCACTTTCTGTGCAATTTAATGTTAATAATCTATTAAATGGGTAAAGAGCAGTAAATGATGTAATTGCGAGGAAATCAGCACCACCAACAACCTTGATAACGAAGGTCAGGATGCCAACGGCTCCTAACACTATTGATGAGAGTACTAGTTGAAGCAATTGAAGTTGGAAAACGTTCTTGCATAGAATAGTAAAACAGGTAGCATTATGGTGAAGATAGTACAAAACATTTACAGCAACTCCTATAGTCGTGGGTGCTATCCAAAAAATTGGCGAGATTTCTCTCCATTTCCAATCAGAGATGCCGGCAAGAGTAAAGGTTATCAACGTAGTTAAAGATATCACCACCTCGAGTAGTATCATGCCCATACCCAACTCATAATCTTAAACATTTCTTTTTATCATTCATTATAATAAAATTTACGAAGTTAAACATATAAGATACATAAGAAGGGCTTTCTAACCTTAATCCTTCTAAGCTCTTCAAATGCCGGCTCTGTAATAGTTTTTCTTGAAATTATAAAGTACGTATAGTATTATAATGAAGCTACTCCGGATCTCTTACTCCTACATCTGTAATTACAAATACTGCTTCACTCTCTGGTAGATGTGGTGCGTCAACAATTCTCGCAATTCTTCTATTACCTCTACTCTTCTTTAGTTGCACTCTTATGCCAGGAGCATGGTATAGTACATGCCCTCCGATAGCTGTTGTAGGGTCTCCATAGAATACATCAGGTCTTGCCATAACTTGATTTGTTATTACTACTGCAACATCATAAAGCTCAGCTAAAGACATTAATTGATGCAAGTGCCTATTGAGTTTTTGCTGCCTTATAGCTAGGTTTTCACGACCAGGATATTCAGCTCTGAAATGCCCAGTTACCGAATCTACTACTACAAGTCCTATATTCTCTTTGGGTATTAAGTCTTTAAGTTCTTCAATTACAGCCATTTGATGGTCGCTATTCACTGCTCTTACGTAAAGTATGTTCTCCATGACCTTATCAGGATCAAGTCCGACGCCTCTCGCCATTGCTTCTATTCTCTCCCATCTAAAAGTTCCCTCACTATCTATGTATATGGCTTTTTTACTAAGCCCTCCTCTCTCTATTGGCAACTGAACATTTACGGCAAGTTGATGGCAAAGCTGGGTTTTACCACTACCGAATTCGCCGAAGAACTCTGTTATTGTTTTAACCTCAACACCTCCACCTAGGAGGCTGTCAAGGTTTTTACTACCTGTTGTAATCTTTGGAAGGCTCATACGCTCCTTCTTGATCTCTAAGGCTGTTTTGAAGCTTAATCCTAGTGCCATTCTTGCTTGGGAAATAAGCTTCTGTATTGTTGGAAGAGGAATTGCAAGATTTTGGCTTAGCTCCTGCGGATTAGCTACGGCTAGGGCCTCTAATGTTGTTATACCCATTTCTTGTAACTTCTTGAGTATTGTTGTAGATATTCCGAGCTCTTCTAAACTCCGGATTTTTCTTTCGCTTTGAGTCACACCTTCTCACACTCGCACTTACTATACTTTCTCAAAGAGCTAATATATTGTTATACTGGAGCCCGAAAGTATTCAAAGCACATTACGCAATTATATGCAATGCCAAAATATGGAATTGTAAAAGTATGGCTAGGGATGCTCATAACTTAATTTAAATTGGGAAGAGTGCTAATCCATGAGGATTAAGCAACATTACTACACTCAAAGCCTTTTCAATTTTCAGCCCCCTTCCCTTATTATTGGCAATGTTAATTGCTTTCAAATAAACATATTGTAAAGTTAAAGTTGGTCTAATTTAGCTTCAAATATGGTTGTTTGCAAAATTAAGAAAAGGTACAGAGCACTCTTAGAGTGCTCAAAGTATGTTATGATTACAGCTTATTAAGTTATAGAAATAATGTTTACATGAGTTGCGTAATAACACCCTCTAGTGGTGTACATTATGCGCATGCTTTTAATTCATGCTAAAGATTTTTGGTATAAAGCTAAGGAGAAAGCAGTTGATGAAGCGGATGAGCTCACGGCAGACAATGCTGAAAAAGCAATTGAAAATGTATTAGTTGTATTTACTTCTATTGAGGAATCAGATGAAAATAATATTGATGTTGTTATAGAAAAAGCTGTGAACAATATTATTAGTGTGTTTAAAGACGTGAATGCGAGTTTTATTTTAATTTATCCATATGCTCATTTGTCGTCTTACTTAGCACGTCCTAGCATAGCTCGTGTAATTTTAAATAAATTTGCTCAAAGATTGGCAGAGGAAGTTGGTAGGGAGACTGTTTATAAAGCTCCCTTTGGCTGGTATAAAGAATTCAAACTACATTGTTATGGACATCCACTAAGTGAATTATCTAAGCAAATATCTGTTACTGAAGAGGAAAGGAAAAAAAGGATTATTGAAAAGAAGTATCTCATACTTACACCTGAAGGAGCCCTTCTAAATCCAGAAGAGTACAAGTTTAATGATCCTGAATTTAAGATTTTAGTTGAGAAAGAGGTATTTAGGAAGGAGGTAGAAGGTGGGCAGGGAAGGGTATACCAGTATCTTAAGAAATTTGGATTTGAGTGGGAAGAGCTGTCAGACAAAGGACACATGAGGTTAGAGCCACATGCTACTATAATGTTAGAAGCTGTTACAGTGTATTCATGGCGCGTAGCTAACTCTCTTGGAATACCTGTTTTTAAAGTGAGAGGTACTAACATGTTTAACTTACAAGCAGAACCTGTAAAACAACATGCAGAATTGTTTGGAGAAAGAATGTATGAGATTAAAATGGATAGTGAGAGATTTGTACTAAGGTTTGCAGCATGCTATCAGCAGTTTTCCATACTAAAGGATTGGATCCTTAGTTATAAAGACTTGCCACTAGGCATGTTTGAAGTGGCTGATAGCTATAGGTATGAACAAAGTGGAGAGCTAGTACTAGGATTTAGATTAAGAAGATTTCACATGCCGGATTTACACATTCTTACAAAGGATTTAGAGGACGCAAAGGCTATAGCTTTAAAAGTTCGGGAGAAAATTGTTGAAGAAGCAAAAAAAGTGGGGCGGGAGTACTTAGCAATATATAATGTTGCTGAAGACTTCCTTAACACTAACTTTAACTATATAGTAGAGCTTGTGAGAAATGAAGGTAAACCAGTTCTTTTAGTCGTCTATCCTTCAGGGATATACTACTGGGTTATAAATGTAGAGTACGTGATAATAGACGAACTTAACAGGCCTAGGGAAATAGCAACATGGCAAATAGATGTAGGAAATGCTCAAAGATTTAATATAAAGTATGTAGATGAGAAAGGTAATGAAAAGTACCCAGTAATAGTGCACACTGCAATATTAGGGTCTATAGAGAGGTACATATACATGGTGTTTGATACACTAGCCAAAAATGAAAGACATGGGGTTGCACCAACTTTACCATTATGGCTTTCACCAATTCAAGTTAGAATAATACCTGTAGCTCAAGAGCACTTAGACTACGCTATCAAAGTAGCACAAGCTTTGCTAAGTAAAGGTTTTCGTGTAGATGTTGATGATAGGAATGAAGGGTTGGGTAAGAAAATCAGGGATGCTGGCATAGAATGGATACCATACGTTGTGGTGATTGGAACACATGAAATTAAAACAAACACATTAAATGTTAGAATTAGAAGTAAGGGAATACAGAAGGTGATGCCCTTAGATGAGCTTATATCACTACTTGAAACAGAAGTTGAGGGATATCCCAAAGTGGAAATGGCTATGCCAATACTATTAAGTAAAAGACCTGCATTGAGTTATATACAGCAACTAAAAAGCCCACACTAAAACCTTGGCAGATGATGAGCTGTCGCCTAGGCTGAACGATTTGAATTAGATGATGATATGAACCTCCACTGATGAATTTGGTGCTAACCTTTGTATTTAATTAAAGTGCCTTTGAAGGTTACTTTATTTGGTGAATATGCTGTTGTTTTTGGCAAGCCTGCAATAGCATCAACGCTGCCTACACACATAATAATGAAGATAAACAAATACAAAGATAAAGACCTTATACATGTAAACCTTAGTAGTATTTCAATACCTCTTCTTAGTGTATCAATCGATAAAGAAAGTCTAAAGCCTGCAAGAGTGTTAGTTAGTGAGCCTGAAGTAGAGAGATTGCTACAATATATTGTAAAAGCGATACATCTATGTGAGAACGAATTAAAGCCTGGAACACTGTTAGGTTTCGATATAGAGATTCAGAGCCCAGTTCCGCCAGGTGTAGGCCTAGGTACATCAGCAGCTGTTTCAGTTGGTTCTGTTGCAGCATGTCTGGCTACCTATATTGGTGATAAGTATGTGGATAAGAATCTTATAGCAAAAATTGCATGGAAAACAGAACAGATTGTACAGGGTGCTGCAAGTCCCATGGATACATATACGATAACATTTGGCGGTCTAAGATACATTGAACCATCAATCCCCAAAGCAGAACCACTGTCAGTTCCCCAAAAGCTGCCATTATTGATAGGCTACACATTGAAGAGATTTACAACAGCAGAGCTAATAGGATATGTTAAGAAGAAACTGTCTATGTTACCTACAGTTGTTAACAAGGTTATAGATGCTATAGGCACTATAGTAGAAAAAGCAAGGCAATCAATTTTAAGTGGCGATATACAGTCACTTGGCATGTTAATGAATATAAATCATGGCCTCTTAGACTCGCTGGGCGTTGTTTCAAGTGATCATCACATCATAGTAAATGCTCTTAGAAGTATTGGAGCTTTAGGTGCAAAAACATCAGGTGCTGGTGGTGGCGGTGCATTTATAGCTTTAGCAAAAGATGAAGCTGAGCTAAGTGTACTTAGCAAGGTTTTAGAAGCTTTAGGTGCAAGAATTGTAGCCTTTGAACTGGGATCGAGCGGCATTGAGGTTTCACAGATTTGAATTGCTTCTGTGATTGCAGTGACTAGTTACATACTATTAGGAGATATGCTAGAGCATTTGTTTAAATATAAAAAGATGAGCAAAGATAATATAGCGTTTTTGAGATACCAAGACAGATTAACACTTGATAAAGTTATAGTAATTGGTGAAGAGAGAAGCTGCTTGAGGATAGAAGGAAATGAAGTAATTCTTTTAAAACCCATAGAATTCCTTTTGTTATTGGAGGAGCTTACAACTATCGATGCAGAGAGGCTTGCTAGGCATATAGAATGGAGCGACTTTGAAAGGTATGTAGCTGAAAAACTAAGGCTCATGGGATTTGACTACATATCCAGCTACAAACATAACAGAATAATGAGGTTTCAAATAGATGTTTTGGCACTTGATTTAGTAGGTAAAGTAGGTTACATTGTAGAGTGTAAACATTGGAGGAAAATAATTAGTTCTTCTCAAATTCGCCAAATTGTAAAGGATCATACAACTAGAGTTGAAAAATTTCTAAAAAGTTGCGAATGGGTTTCCATGGAAGTCTCCGCCATTCGTAAAGTTAAGTACTTTATACCATTAATCCTCACGCTTTATGCGCAAAAAGTTTACATCTATAATGGAGTTCCAATAGTGGCGTTGAGATTTTTAGAAGAATTTCTTGCAAAGGCTGATACATATGCAGATGTATTAGAGGTGAGAAAGTATGTTAACAGATGTTATGTTTCATGACTGCTTATAAAACAGTATTGAAGCATAGCCAACTGCAATATCTTCATCACCTGTAACCTCTGCAGAGTTATAGTACCTCAAGAGCTTTACCTTTCCTCCAAAGAGTTTTGCATACTCCATAGCAATAGCAATAGCCCCAGCACCACATACGGTAGCGTCATATTTTCTTACTAATGAGAGAAACTTTTTTGTGTCAAGCTCTAGTATAGCATTTATGAACTCCATATCAAGTTTCTTGACGTTACTTGAAATATTTGAAGTGAACAAGACATAGCCGTAAATTGAACCGTGGTGGGTGAAGTCTGAGGATGCTATAATAACGGTGTCCCTGCCCAATAAGGTTATGGCATTTTTTAAAGCTCTAGCAAATTCCTCAGCTTGTCTGTAATCAAGCGATTTAACAACTATTGGCACAATCTTAAATGTTTCATTATAGATAAACTGTAAGAATGGTAATTGCACTTCAAGTGAGTGTTCACGCATGTGTGCTAGGGCATCATCATCTAAATCTCTGTACTCTTTCTTTAGGTGGTCTATGAGCTCTAGATCAACTTCTACACGACCTAGAGGAGTTAACCATGTAGAAAAATATGTCGTTGTAGTTATTATCCTTCCAAACCCTGTGTGATTTGTGCCAATTAAAATGACTGTACCAACTTGAGGCTTATTTTCAGCTATTTCCTTATAAAGCCATGCTGCACAAGAGCCAGAGTAACTATAACCTGCATGGGGAGCTACACCTCCTATTATTTGAATTAAGGGAGGTCTCTTTTCAGGTAATGCGCCAGGTCCAAAGGTAGCGTTCTTAAACGCTTGTTCAAGCTCCTTTAACAGCTCATTACGTCTAAATGAGTAAAACCCCCATAAAGCGGCCTGGGGTTCCCTGATACCTGCTGAGTTCATGAATTACACCTACATATTTCACAACTTTAACACTCTATAACATATTTAGCTTTGTAGCATATTTAGCTTATCTAAATCCTCTTTGCTTAGTCTCAAATCTATAGCTTTACTATTTTCAACTATATGCTCAACTTTCTCACTTTTTGTAAGTGCGATTACATTTGGTTTTGCAATTACAAAACTTAAAGCTACCTGTGCAGGTGTGCTATTGTATTTGCTGGCTATTTGAAGAATTGCTGGATTCCTTAAAACTACTCCTTTCTCTAGCGTTGTACAAGCTTGAATAGTGATTCCTGTTTTTATTGCAAAGGGTATCAAATCTTTTTCAATTTTTCTATTTAGTACACTATACCTGCTTTGAATCATAACGATATCGTACTTTTGTAGCATATGCAAGATATCATTGATTTGCTTTATGGTAAAACCACTTAACCCTATGTACCTAGCCAGGCCTTTACTAGCTATATTCTCAAGTGCTTTTACTTCAATATTTAGTGGTATAAGATCTGCAGATCCCGCAGGCATTATCACATCAACAAAGCTTGTACTCATTCTTTTTAACATTTGTTCAAATTTCGTAATAGCATTAATTGGATCAGATAATATTATGGGTGAAATTCTAAACACTATGAATACTTCATCTCTCTTAACCTTTGCTAGAACTTTCTTGATTAAATCCATGCTTAAACCAAGGGCATAGCTATCTGATACCTCAATAACGTTTAAACCTAGCTCTATAGCTTTAATCAAGGCTTTTTCAGCTGATGTAAAATCCTTAATGTTATGAGTGCCAAAACCTAAAACGGCTATACTTTCATTTGTTTTTCCAAGAGGCTTCTTATTAGCATAATTTAATGCAATACTAGACATAAGACCTCACAAACAATAATTCATTACTACATATACATAAATTTGCTCAATAATTCAATTACCTTATATACTTAGTTTTATATGTCAATCGGAAGCAGTATTTTGTAATGAAATCTTTTAAGAATTGAAGTTGGATATATGGGAATTTTAATTTTAATACGTGACTTAGCACCTCCATGTGCAAGCGGATAGACCTCAATTTCCCTGCAACTTGGCGGCACCTCTTCATCAAGATAGAGTATCTTGTCATTACATACTACAAGTGTTTCACTTGCATCAACATTTATGTTCAATTGGCTAAATACTTCTTTGATTATGTAACTCACTTTTGCATTTTCATTATGTAATTGAATACTTATTGTTGTTGGTTGGGGCAACCCTCTAAAGCCTATAAGTTTAACTTTGATCAGCATCATATCACTACTCACCTTCCCTCATCACAATTTACTAAGATATGTGAGTATTGTCCACGCATATTCATAGATTGTTTTTTTACGTACTTTTATGGGCTTTGCTACAAGTGGTTTTGCATTCTTTAATACAATACCCAATCTTTTATCGTAAAAATTCTGCAACTTCTTCAGAACCTGCATTTCACTTTCATTAAGAGCTGTTTTATGTAATTCTACAGCTATTGCAAAATCTATGACATGTCTTCTTGACTTATGCAGTTCTAGAATTGAAATAGGAATACCGTGAATTGCCATTTCCGTTAAATCTACAGAAAGAATTAGGTTTGGGCACTCCAATAAAATCTTCTCAATGATTCTATTCACTCTTCCTACATTCTTAACATACAATATCGCAGTTGAGTCGCAGTCTTCAGTAATATAACTGTAAGATTCTATTATAAACATGTCCTTATAGCCATAGAGAAGATTTCTGCCTGGCTCTACAAGTTTATGTAATGTAGTATCAGAAATCAATATTACCAAAGGTTTTAAGGCACTTAGATCTCGTACTATATTACGTGTAAGGAATACCAGTGCTGAGGTCATATTAGGTTCTGTAATCAAGGCCTTATCTCGATAATATATATGTTCAGCTAATTCAAAAAAACTAGGTAAGGCAAACCCTTTATATGGCAATGGTTTGTTGTTATTGTTATATATATGAAAATCAAGTAGTCTTTCTATCATCTCAATTTGCAGAGCATGTGTAAGATCATTGTGAAGCGCTATAGCACCACTCTTAGTCATGATGATATCAATATAATGTTTTACCAAATCCTCTACAGGTGGCGCCAAGAAAAGTACTGGCAAGCTCTCACAACTATCAAGTCTATTTCCTGTAATTACACCCGCATACATAATTTGATACATGATCCAAACCTCTGAAAAGCAATTATTAAACCATGTTTGATAGTATTATAAAATTATAAATAGATTAAAGTATTCATGTAATAGTTGATTAATGCTTTATGATGAGGCTCACCATGCTGAATACGTGATATGATGAGTTTGAACCTCTCTGAAATTATACCTATATGAAGATAACCTTTGATTTGAATTGCATTATTATATTTTTGAGTATAGGTGAAAGCCAAATCCTTCTACTATTTATTGCACCTAGTTCTGCAATTAGATCTTGTGTAATTATTACCTTTACAATTTTAGGCTTCGAGCTTCTTTGGCTCAGCATCTTTAGGGCTTCATTTATGTCTTTGTTTGTTGGATTGAAAAACCATATGTAGTCACATAAATCGTTGTCTAGGTACGCTATAGAACTCCAAAATTCAATGTAGAGTTTGTTTGTTTCTCTAAATATATTATGTGAGAACCTTTGAATAAATTCAATTTCATTGTCAAACGAGTAAGGAGAAGAGATAACGGGATTTATACACGTGAGCGGATTGCAAATTTCTTCATTGTTGTTATTCTGAAGATTAGGGGTAATAATGTATATATTGACTTTTGAACCTGCTTCAATAACTTTTCTAAAGCTGGAATATCTTGTAAACTGAGTAACATAAACCTCTTTGCATTTAATTATGCTTAAAACATCGTTGAAGTTTACAGTTACAATAACTGGAATGTAGTATAAGAGGCTCCGCCACAAGGTTTCTTTATCATAGTAAATTGCAAAGTAAATATTGAATTCTTTGTTTGTTTTCTCTAAAAAACCATATCTTAAGAACTTCTCAATCCAGACCATAGAATCTTGTATTAACATTTCGAAACTCGATGGTGAAGATATAGAGGGTCGTTTAACCATAGTAAATACCTGATGAGTAAAAAATGGCATTCTATGCATTCTTGATATATAAGGGGCAACCCCTAGAGCAGGTGTGAATAAGCATTGTTCATAGGCTCCTGTTGATATACTTTGTAAGTACTTCTGCAATACCCTCCATAACACGATAATGTCATTTATACTAGCAATCTTGAAGATCTTAACAGACGAGCGTTTAATGCTATTATTTAAAGTAGATAAAATTGATAGATTTGAACTTGTAGTAAGGAGCTTAGTAAGCATAGCTCAGCCTCCACTATAAAGTAGGTTTTAAAAAGAAACGATGTTGATGTTGAAGTTAGTCTCAAAATAATTCTAAGCGTCGAGAGCTAACATATGCATTGTCTAAAGTCCCTTTAAGATTTGGCAAGCATAAAATGTTCATGACAATAGCAACACCTCAAACTCATAATATGAAGTTTTATGCTAATTATACATTTACTTTATTCATGTAAGCTCTTGTGTGGGTTAGGTATTATGGTATTTAAACCTGTTCATCGAGGTGACAATGGTTATACAGATATTGTTGAAGGTAGAATTGAAAAGGACTCTCCCATAATAGAATTCATTGGTGAACTAGATGAATTAATTTCATTTATTGGGCTAGTTAAAGCGTATTTGAGAAATAGTAATATTGAGAAATATAGACATGCAATAAGCATGCTTACTGAGATTCAGCAAAGATTAATGAGTGTGGCTAGCTATGTCGCTACTTTAGGGAAGAAGCCATCATCTATTGACAAAGGTGTAGTAAATGAAATTGAGGAAGTCATAAAGAAGCTATCAAATGAAATTGTTATGCCTAGGGGATTTATAATACCAGGGTCATCGGTAGAATCTTCACTGCTACATGTAATCAGAGCTATTTGTAGGCGGGTTGAGAGAAGAGCTGTTAAATTGCTTAGGGAACGCATTATCGATAGTAATACCTATGTCTATCTTAATAGACTCTCAGACCTTCTATATGTCTTAGCATTGTATCTGAATAAGCTTAATAATATTGAAGAAGAGCTGTCTTCGCTATAGAGTTGACTTTATAACTAAAACCTTGCCTCTTAAAGCGAGGACAAGTAGAAGAGTTTATAAGCCTTATTTATTTTGATTGTTTTGATGATGAGTAAGATTAAAACTGTGATTGCCTCTAAGCATTTAGATGCGGGTTTGGCAATAATATAAATTGTAATAGGTCTAGTGTTCCTCAATGACTCTGCAAATAACAGATGTAAACTCGATGAATATAGGGGCCTGTGGACAGCCCAAAGCAGGGCTTAGAGGAGGTCAGAGAGTAAAGTCAGAAGGAAGAATGTAGTAAGAATGCGAAAAGTCCTGCAAAAACAGCTGCTTTTAGCATTCTGGTGGCTTTTAAAGCATCTGAAGCTTTCAAGGTCCTTGCGCGTAGTAGGGAGACTATAATAATGAAGTTCACAAAGAGTGCCAATATGGTATAAGCAATACCATAACTAAGGGTTATTATAGGCATTACACTAAGAACTATTAGTATCGTAAATATGCATACAGATGTATGAAAAGCTGTACGTGATCCGTAAAGCACAGCTATAGTAGCTATACCAAAAGCCTTATCTCCTTCAACATCTTCAATACCTTTTAAAAACTCTCTTCCCAAGTTAAAAAGGAATGCATACAAAGATGCTAAGGCTACATGTACTGTAAGTTGGGAAAAAGTAGCGCCATAGATTATTGCCAGTGCTGTTAAAAAAGCTATCACAATATTACCAACAAGAAATACCTTCTTTAAGCTGTATGAATACAAAAACACGAGAATCGTTGCGGCTAGAGCTATTAAACCACAAATAATGGAATGCGAAAACGCTAACAGTATTCCAGAGGTAAAAAGAGCTAAAGACGCTATTAAGGCCTCTCTAGGCTTTATCAATCCCAAGGGTATGGGTCTCCAAGGCTTGTTAATAGAATCTACATATCTGTCACAATAGTCATTTATAACATTACCTCCACCACCAATAGAAAAGGCTATGAAAAACAGCTTAATAGCGCTCAAGACATTTACTCCATTACCAAGTACATATCCTACAACTGAGGCAATTCCAAGGGCTACTGAATTACCAACTCTGATAATATTTAGCCAAGCAGAAATTCTCTTTTTAATGTCATTAGAGATAATTTTCACCTCATTTCAGTATTAAGCCATTCTATGTACTCCTTGAAAAATCTTTGTTCCTGTTCATACCACTCTGTATACCTGCTCGGATCCTGTGGAAAGTTCAGGTAAAGCTCACGAGCTTTATCCATGTACTGTTTAAGTTTATAGAGTTTTAATAGGAATCTAGGCTTTGTTAAGAGCGAGGTGAAGGATCTTATCCTCTCTAGAATTGAAATGCTTAAACCTCCCTTAGAACCAATATCATAAACTTCATCTCCATTAACAAGTCTTGATTTGAATACAAAATTCAGTTCACTATTTGTCATCTTCTGGAGAAACATCCTTAATACATCTAGAGACGCCTGCTTTGCTCCATAAGCTCTATGAAACTTTGCATGATAGCTCCAGAGGCTCTTAAGGTTAACATCGCCTTTTTCAAGAGCCTCAATAATAACTTCACTAGCTATTTTTGCACTAAGCATTGCTGAGCCTATTCCACCACCATGAACAGGATTGGCTGTTGCTGCTGCATCACCTACTACAATAAAGCCATTCCATACCATGCATGGTATGGGTCTACGTGTAGGTACAAGACCTCCGCCTTGGTGAATAACTTCATTAATTCTTTTACTTAACTTTGGAAGCACATATTTTTGGAACTGCGTCTTGGGGTTAGGGTTTCCGTCTTTCCACTGAACCCCTAAGCCTATGTTATATATACCCCTACCCTTCGGAAACAGCCACCAATAGCCACCCGGAGCAACATCAACATTAAGATATATGTAAGCATACCTTTCATCAAGCTCAAAGTCTCCCATTACTACCTCTCTATAAGTCACGTTGTAGTCTTCCTTAGGAATGGGCTCAGAAACCCACCAGTTACTAGGAAGGCTACGTCGAACAACGGCAACAGGACCTGACGCATCAATGACAACCTTTCCCTCTAAGCCTTTCTTAGAGCCACTTTTATTTATAACTTCGACTCCTACAACCCTCGAACCCTCAATAATGGGTTTTAAGAACGAATGCTCCAGAAACATTTCTGCTCCTTGATTAACTGCCATTCTGTATAATCGTAGTCCAAAATTCCGTCTATTTAATGAATAACCTTTACCAGTAACGACAATAGAATTACTTTCATCAGGTGAAATTAATGTAACACCGTCATACTCGTGATCCTTATCAAACCCTTGTACTGGAGGTTCTAGATCAAGTTCTATAAAATGATGGGCTCCAATGGCATCACCGCATACCTTATTGCCAACATTTTTTTCGCTCTTCATTTCTATGGTAGCGATCTTTAAACCGGCTTTAGCTAAGAGGTATGAGGCATAGAGACCTGCTACACCACCACCAACCACTATTACATCGTATTTGATGTTAACCAAGCCTCACATCCTCTCGCAATGTTTATAAGTTAAGAACACTATTTTAACCTTATTATACTATTCTCTACTGAGTAGACATATAAAGTAACCTTCCATGCCATGCCTTTGAGGCCATATTCTAATGCAATTTCTAATGCTAGGATCAAATTCCATATTAAAGAACTTAGAAAGACCTTGAGACCAGAAATTAAATGGAGGATCTTTAACGATTATATCATTATTTAATTGAAGTACCTTTGTAACTACGTACTCATTTTCTTCTGGTGCAATACTACATGTTGTATACACAATCTTGCCCCCTTCTTTAACAAGCAACGTTGCTACATACAAAAGTTTTATCTCTTTCTCAACAAGTTTTGCAAGGTCTCTAAGAGAGGTTTTATATTTTCTGCTGGGGTCAAACATTATTCCTCCTTCGGCACTACAGGGAGCATCTACAAGTATGAAATCAAACTTCAACTTCAACTTTTTTGCAAGCTCAACTCCATTCTCATTTAGAATAGTATATGATTTAAACCCCATTCTAGTAAAGTGTGATAAAAGTGATGCAGTTCTTCTTGTAGAGATGTCATTTGCTATAAAAAGACCTGAATCTCGCATTAGTAAGAGGAGATGTACAGCCTTACCGCCAGGTGCTGCACACATATCTAAAGTTTTTGAGCCTTCAGTAGGGTTTAGAATTAGCGGTGGTACTAGAGATGCCATATCTCTATAGACATAGTAATACCCCTTGAGATACTCATGAGTAGAGCCTATGGATGGTGAAGCAGGGGCGGAGTCAACAGCATAGCAGTAGCTGCACCACTCTATTCTTTTTAGGTAAAAGCCCAGGCGGTTTAATTTCTCTAAAAGAGCTTCGCAATTAAGCTTAAGATAGTTGCATAATATTGAGGGCCTTTTCTTGAAATATTCAAATGCTTCTAAAAGTTGTATTGTCTCCTCATATCCTAGCATCTTAAAATAACGCTCTATCATGTATGGCATATAGCCGTATTTCTTTGCAACATCACATGCCTCCTTCGAAATAAAGCTAATGTTAATGTCTCTTAGTATGTCATCCAATGTAATTACAGAGAGTTTTCTTAGTAAGGAATCAGTCGCGGGTTCATCGTTCATTGCAACAGGCTCACACCTTGTAAGTTTCATCACATTAGTTTTTCTCTTCGTATCTAGTGATATTTTTCACAGAAGCGCTTTTAATTTTACTTACTTTCTCTTCTTTATGATACGACTTTGTTATTGAGAGGCCTTACTAAGAAAACTTATGTAAAGAGGCGATGGCGCTAGGGGTCTGCTCTTGAACTCTGGATGGGACTGTGTACCTATGAACAGGGGATGATTCTTTAATTCCATAAATTCAATAACACTCTCATCATCAAGGCTTACACCACTCACAGTAAAACCAGCTGATTCAAACACGTCAATGTATTTTATATTTACACCGTATCTATGCCTATGCCTTTCTGAGATTATTTCCCTTCCATAGGCTTCGTAAACCTTGCTACCTCTATACAATTTAATATTTATTGCACCTAGCCTCATAGAACCACCAATAGTGCTTATACCTTGTTGAGATGGTAAGAGATTTACAACTGGATGAGGTGTCATGGGGTCAAGTTCAGCACTATTTGCATTATCTAGTCCAATTACATTTCTTGCTATTTCAACAACCATTAATTGAAAGCCGAAACATATTCCGAGCGTTGGTATATTGTGCTCTCTTAGGTATTTAATAGCCTTAATTTTACCCTCTGTACCTCGTTTTCCAAAGCCGGGGAGGATTAACGCTCCATTTATATCTGCGAGCTCCTTCTCTATGTCAATGTAACCATTTTCTATGTCTGTAGACTCAAGCCATTTAAAAATAGGCTTGATACCTAGATATGCTGATGCATGCTTTACAGCTTCTGTAATGCTTATATAACTATCTCTTAGCTTAGTATACTTACCTATCATTGCAATTCTGACGGGCTTTACGCTTTTAGTTACCTTCTCTAAAAAGCTAAGCCAAGGTGATAGGTTAGGCTCTCTGCATTCTAAGGCAAGTCTTTGAGCTAAAATTTTATGCAGCATTTGCCTCATTAAAATAATTGGAACCTCATATATGTTAGCCACGTCATAGTTTGATATAACGGCTTCTGGAGGTACATTACTAAATAGCGCTATTTTGCTTTTTGCTTCAGGATCTAGGGGGCGCTCACACCTAGCAACCACTATATCTGGTTGAATTCCTATTCTTCGCAATTCTTGTACGCTATGCTGAACAGGTTTTGTCTTTTGCTCTCCTGTAACCTTAAGCGTTGGAACTAATGCAACATGAATAAACGCTACGCTATTGAATCCCTCCTCCAATCTCATTTGTCTTGCAGCTTCAAGAAAAGGTAGCCCCTCTATATCCCCCACAGTTCCTCCAATTTCTATGAAAACCAGATCAGCGTCATATTCTTTACCCACTTCCCTTATTCTTTGTTTTATTTCATTAGTTACATGAGGAATTATCTGTACAGTAGCACCCAGATACTCACCCTTTCTTTCCTTCATTATAACAGCATAATATATTTGCCCAGCTGTAATGTTATTCTTTTTACTTAAATTCATATTTAAAAATCTTTCATAATGACCAATGTCAAGATCTGTCTCACCACCATCCTCAGTTACAAAAACCTCGCCATGTGCATAAGGATTCATGGTACCAGCATCAACATTGAGATAGGGGTCTATCTTTATTACAGTAACGTTATAGTCCATGGACTTGAAGAGCAACGCTACAGATGCCGTGGTAACACCTTTTCCAACACTACTCAGTACTCCTCCTGTTATAAATACATACTTTGTCATGTGCCCTAGTTACACCTAAGAAGTAAATTAAGTTTTTGAACATTTTGCTAAAAGACCAGAGAGTATACCGAAAGTGTTATGCTTCATTTACATTACACGAAGAACCCCTGTTTCACTAGGACTTCTACATCATTCAATTGGATATTCATAAATAGTTAAATATTGTTAACGACATGTTAAGAAATATTACTTAGGTATGCTATAGGTTATACGCTAGTAACCCTAGTTCCTTCTTATAAGCTGAAACTTTCAAAATACTTTCATGGTGTACAGGTGTTGGATCAGATTCTTTCAATGATTTTAATATTAATGTTCATCGTAGTAGCATTAGTAGCTTCAGCCATAAATTGCATACGATATGAAGGCTACTGCAGACGAAGAAACGAGAATTTACATCCTTATAATGTCATGTCAACATTTAAGTGCGCAGGAAAAAGTTGTACTTATGGCGTTGACTTAGGAAATTCTATAGTTTTTATAACTATTGTGGAAAAGGAGCTAAAGCCTGTACAACTCAACATGACAAAATCCAAAGAGATATAAGCAAGTAAGGTAAAACTTACTTTGTAAATCATATTTCATGTTCTTTAGGCACGTAATGTATTACAATATTAGACATTTTTGCAATATAACTTGCTATGTTCTCCTGAATAATTCTTCTTTCACTTTCATTTACATGAATCTTCCTTAGAGCCCACTCTATAGCATTGTTATCTATAATGCCCTTTCCCTTACTAGCAGCCATCCTGATGACAGAGTCCAACTCAGCTGCATTAAACCACCTAGTTCTCACTGTAATATCTTCCAAAAGTTCGTCATTCACTTTTATACCATACATTTTACATAAATTTAAGACTATTTTTCTTCTCATTTTTCTATCAGGATACCCCACAAAAATCGATATGTCTAGCCTACCAGGTCTCAGCATTGCTGGGTCTAAGATCTCAGGAGTATTAGTAGTCATGACAACAAGAGGTCTGTGTCTTTCCTGAAGCACACCAAGCCAGATATTCATTTCAGCTATAAATGCCTCATGAATAGCATTGAATCTATTAATTAGAAAGTCGGCATCATCTATCAGTACAACTATGTCCTTTCTATTTCTCAGAGTTGCGAAAATGGATAACAAGGTTTTTTCAGTCATTCCATACCACATGGACCTGTAAATACCGGGATTTATTCTTACAACCTTCTTATTGAGTCCCTTAGCTATAGCTTCTGCTGTCACACTTTTTCCAACTCCTGGTGGACCTATCACTATAATACCTCTAGGAGCATATTGCGTATTACTATTAAGAGGCTCTATGATGAGAGTAAAGATATCTTCTTTAAGTCTATCAGGCAAATGCTCTATGTCCCACGAAGGTACGTTAACAGGTATTATTAAGGATGTGCCCTTTCCATACTCCTCTCTTAGTTTAATTCTTATTACATTTTTATTGTCAACAGCTAAAACTATCAAATAGACATTTATAAGTTGAAGAACTTTTGAAAATTTTTTATAATACCTCTTCATGTATTGTTTTAAAAAGTTAAGACAAAGCTGAGACGCCTCGTTTAGTTGCATATTCTTATCGGATATTACAATCATAATAGCATTTACATTTTGATTGACATAGTCCATTAAATTAATTCTATCTTCTCTATAAATGATGGCGGTAGTATAGACTTTTCTTGAGAAAATCATTGAAATTATAGCAAAATCTATGTTTAGTAATTTAACCTCGGGGGCTATGTGCAAGACAAGTTGTTTAAAATTAAGAAGAAGGGCCTTAATAACTTTATTGTAAGCCTCTCTATCTCTAAAAAGTACAATTTTCTTGGTAACATCTCTATATAGAGCTGTAAGCACTCTTGATATTAGCGATAGAATAATCTCATTATAATCGCCTATAGCACCTCTTTTGATTATAAAGCCTTGAAGTCCTGTAGGCAGAAAATCATTCAGGGACTCTATGCTTATTTCATCATCTCTTTCCATATTATTGCTCATCATCTCCATAGCACGTAACCACGGTAAGAAGAATTATCTATAAGAAATTTAAATCTTTGTGTTTTCGCAAAACCAATAAAATATGAAGTTTTAAGAACTTTTACAATGTATTTATGTATAATATGTATAAGTAGCAACAGACTGTGGATAGTTATTAGAGGTCTTAAATGTTGCTTGAATTACTTTTTCGCTTATAAATAGTTTCATAACCTTTAACTATTCTCACTACTCTGTGAAGAGGTATTGCTACAACCTCCTTCTTTATATTAATAACATAAATATAATTATTGTTAACTCTAACTATATGTGTAAATGGAATTTCTCTAAAGCCTGTAGAATCAACTCTATCAATTATAATTAAGCGGTACTTTTCAAGCTCTTCCCTCTCTTTTACAGTCCATAAAATTTTATTTATAACCTCTTTTATTTTCATATATTGCCAACAAAAACCTTATCTTTACTTAATGGAGATATAAATACTTTGCAAGCTTTGTTAAAACATCTATTAATGTTAATTACTGTACTAGTAAGTCTTAACAGTTATACTCTAAAATAATTTAACCTTTTTTATAGCAAAGTAATTGTAGGTAATGGAGAGTTAAAGGTGTAGGTTGATTTGCTTAAGTATACTGTGCTAAGGTTAGACGTTGGTAGCAAGAAATGGGCCTTAAGTAACTTCTATGTTGGTGAGGTGCTAGGACCTATAGATGTTGGGATTAGAATACATAATGAACTAGAGAGCTGGAATAAGGATGTATTTAGTTCTGCAAATGCTCTTGTGCTAGGCTCAGGGATCTTTGCAGGTAGCAAGCTTTTTGGATCACATAGGCTTGTTGCTGTGTTTCGAAGTCCTGAAACCGGTGGTATGCATGTATCTGAAATGGGCGGTGCTGCGTATAGGTTTATAGGATGCGGAGCTCACGTAGTTTCAATTGAGGGTAAAAGTAGCGAGCCTACCATAGTCTTTGTGAAGGGTGATGAAAAAGGGGTCAGAGACATTAGTATAGAAAGCATTGATATGTTTAAGTTAAATGAGATATATAGAGGTTATGGAGGATACATAGGGGCTTATGCACTCGAAAAATATTTAGTAGATACGTATTGGGATGTAATATCAACATTGAAGGCACGACCAATAGTTGTAGGACCAGCGGCATTAAGAACTATATATGGAGCCCTTGTTTCAATAGATATTGACTTCACTAATAAAAAGCTTGTAATGGGTTCTGAAGATTTTGCAGCAAGGGGTGGACCTGGAAGCGTATTGGCACAAGCGCATAACGTGATTGCTATTATTGCTGGGGGTAACTATAAGCCAGAATTACCTAGACAATTAACAGATCTCGCTGAACTGTCTAAGTTTATGAAAGGAATATTAAGCAGAGATTACGCTAGTGCTGTTACTGAAGCTACGATTAAGTATAGGTACGATCCTAGTATTGGTGCAGGGGGGACATTTGGTGTAAATTATCCTCACTACAGGGAGTCTTTGCCTCTGTTTAACTATAATACAATATATTTGCATAAAGCGATGAGAAAGAGAATAGTGGATCTTTTACTAGAGCATTTTTGGAAACCAGTAAAAGAGGAAAGCTTTGATAAAGCTAAGACATGGACAACGTGTGGTGAGCCATGTCCAGCGGCATGTAAGAAGATTTGGAGAGGTAAAAAGCTGGATTACGAGCCGTCAAACGGCTTAGGGCCTTGGATAGGGGTTTTCAAGATAGAATTAACAGCAAAGTTAATTGACTTAGCAGATCAATTAGGTTTTGATACTATAACAATAGGGCATGTTATTGCATGGCTTCTTGAAGCTGTATATAAAGGGCTTCTACGGCCTCAAGAAGTAGGCCTTAGTGAAAACCCAAGATTTGACCCAATGTTACTAAACATAGAAGAACTGGCTATCAATGCTAGACTTGCAGAAGAGCTTATGTTAAATCTTATTGAGTGGAAGACAGAAGTGCTTAAAGTGATTGCAAAGGGCGTTAGGGAGGCAGCGAGGAAACTAGATGAAATGTTTATGGATAGAGTAAAGAGACTTGGAATAAGATTTGAGGATCTGATAGTGTATCAGCCTTATGGAGAGAAGGGGTATATGACTCCCAACTATTATTGGACACCAGGGTTTCTCTTACCCTTGCCTGTGACAGGCAAGTATTGGACAAACTATACATCAACATTTACAGAACCAGAAGAATTTGGGAAAACTGTTGCTATTCGTATCATTAAAGAAGTTGAAATATCTAATGCAGGACTATGTAGATTTCATAGAGGTTGGGCTGAAAAAATCTTGCCAAAGCTTTATGAAGTATTAGGCGTAAAGATTGATTTAGATCAACATGCAAAAACATTATACCAACAAATAACTGAATACAATATTAAAGCAGGAGCAAAGCCCAGGGTAGTTGAAGGGGAAAAGGCAAAAGATGTCATAGCACTTTTAGCTAGCGAGCTTGGTGTAGAGGAATGGAGCAGCAAGTTTTCATCTAACAGGGATGCTGCATTACGTGAATGGATTAGAAGAGCGATAAATGCTATAGCAGTACAACTAGGTCTTCCAGAAGAGTGGTACAAAGAATTGTAAAATGGGATGTTACATGTGCTAAATTAATAACATGCTGTCTTTCCTCATAGTAATTTGAAGCTAAATCTTATTCTAATAAACTTAGGGTAAAAGTAAAATACTTTAAGCTTTTTAGATTAATTTGGAGATGTAGGTGGTTATTATGGTTGGAGAAATACAGAGAGAACTCAAAACACGTAGAGGTATTTGGATTGAAGGAGATGTGATGTATGTTGCTGGCGAGGAGTTTATAGAGAAAATTGCTAGTGCTTTAGCATCATTAACTAGGTTAAGAATAATTGGTCTTACATTTAAAGGTGATATGGGGATAGAGGACTTGGCTGAAAAACTTGGTCAAAGCAAAGCAAACATCAGCACTCATGTTAAACGCTTAGAAGAAGCAAATATAGTCAGAGCCATATACTTACCTGGACATAGAGGGGTCAAGAAAATAGCTAAGCCAGCAGTAAAAGAAATAAGAATAATACTTTCAGAGCTTGCAGAAGAAGTTGAGGAAAGAATTAAAGAAGTGCCATTGCCTCCAGAGGAAGGAGAGGAATCTGTAAAATTTGAAGAAGAAGCAATGTAATAAAGAGGTAAACCTAGGATATTTTTCATAAAATTTATGTTTATTCTAAGTCAATTACTTTAAAATGCTGCTAATATTCTACCTAATTAATACATATATATTATGGCAAAATACTCATACTGCAATTAAATTTCTCCTATTACGTTCTAAATTATTTTAGCACTCGTATTCTGAAGGCAATAACGCTCTGAAGTTATGACCTGTTTTAGGGCTTATAAAAAGTCCTACTTTTATTGTACTGCCTTTGCTATTCTTTATCACGTAGACTTTTTCGGGTGCGATTACCGTCTCTAGATGTGATGTAGGGTCTTTAACTTTTACTTTAGTCTTGCACGGCATGTTTAAGTAACCCTCTTTTATGGTATTGTATAAGAGATTATTATTAAAATCAGTGATGTGCAAAGGTTTATAAGCTTACAACTCAACATTTCTCGGTGAATGTGCTAGAACCAAGAATCTCTATTACTGGGTGTAAACCTTAATACAATTGTTACAAAAGTTGATTGCAGGGGTTAGATATGAGTTTCATTAGATCTTTTATAGCCATAGAGATAGAGAATGAAGAAACTTTGAAGAGAATTATTAAGCTAAAACATGTTTTAGAGGATCTGGGTCTTGATGCAAAGTTTGTTGAAGATGAGAATATTCACTTAACCATAAGATTTCTTGGAGAAGTGCCATTAAGTACTATTGAGCAAACTAAGGAGGTACTAGAGTATGTAGCTAGCATTGTTAAACCATTTATAATAAAAATAGCTGGCTTAGGTGCCTTTCCAAGTACAAATAGACCTAGAGTTATTTGGGTTGGTGTAGTTGAAGGTTTCGAAAAATTAACTGAAATTAGGAAAATCATAGATTCTGAAATCATGAGAAGAGGCTTAAGGGAAGTACAAAGAGATCAACATGAATTTTCTCCACACATAACTATAGCTAGGCTAAGGAGCTACAAAAACTTAGAAAAGCTTAAGCCTCTATTCCTTGAATACGTAAACTATGAGTTTGGACTCTCAGAAATTACACAGATAAAGCTGAAGAAAAGCACTCTTACACCAAGAGGACCAATATATTCCGATATCCATGTTACCAAATTGAAGAAATCTGTTTAAATCTTATGAGGAAAATAAAATGTGGAGGAGCTGATGAGCAAATCAAGTTCAAAGGAAAGTCTTATAACAAGCATTTTTGAAAAAGTCTTGGCAAAAGTAAAGCCAGGCGAAGACATAAAGAGAAAATTAATGATGGTATATGAAGAAATTAAGGCTTTGATTCACTACTGTTTAGAATCAAGGGGGCTAATAAATTTCGAAACCTCCTTACAAGGTTCAGTAGCAAAGGATACCTTTTTAAAGGATGAAGTGGATTTAGACATGTTCATTCTCTTCGACCCTGCTAGATACGATACTAAATGGATTAATGAGGAATTTGTTAACATCATTACAAGGTGTTTACAGAGTCAGGGATACAATACAATTCTAAAGTACGCTGCGCATCCCTATGTAACAGCATATGTCAATGGTATTGAAGTAGATATAGTCCCTGCATTTAGAGTTGACAACCCTAAGAATATCATTAGCGCTGTCGATAGAACACCATTTCATACTCACTATGTTAAGTCAAGGTTGTTAGAGGAAAAACTTAGAGATGAAGTAAGGCTATTGAAAGCTTTTCTAAGGGCTTGGAACTTGTATGGAGCTGAAATTAAAGTGCAAGGTTTTTCAGGTTACCTAACGGAACTCCTTGTTATAAAATATGGCTCCTTTTTAAACGTTCTCAAGGCAGCAATTTCTTGGAGGGCATATAAAACATGTATAGAGATTGAAGAGTATTATGGAAATGAAAAAGCCTGTAAAGATAAGTTTAAGAAGGATGTACTAGTAGTTGTGGATCCTGTGGACCCTGATAGAAATGCTGCAGCGGCACTTTCTATAAGATCTTACGCATGTTTCAAAATGTTAGCAAGGCTATTTCTTGAAAAGCCTGCTATAGAATTTTTTGAAACAAGTTATGAAGTGCAAGCAAATATAAATGAAATTGCAAAGCTCATTGAAGAAAGGCAAAGAGCTTTAGGTAGTTGCATCATAATATTACATTTCAACATAACTAAGAACTCTCCTGATATAGTATGGGGGCAGTTAAAAAGAATTCAGCGAGTTATCAAGAACACTTTAGAAAAGTATGGATATAAGGGAGTACATGTTGATACATGGATTAATGATGAAATGAGTAGAGCTCTAACTGTACTAGAGTTAATGGACTGTAGCGACTATGAATTTCACATGGGGCCTCCTGCCTATAGTAATGAGGCCATAAGCTTTTTGAAGAAAAATATCAATGCTATTATAGGACCTTGGATAGATGATAAAGGAAGAATTGTGTGCATTAGAAAAAGGAAACATAATCCTATTGAAGTAATAAGGAGGGTTATAGAGTCATCAGTATACACATCAGTTAGACTTGAAGAAATAAAAAAGATTGTGTCAGTCGACGATGTGAAGGCAATGCATGATGTGAAATTCATGATGTGGTTCAAAAACTTCTTACTTAAGAAACATTTTGATAAGATAATGAAAACATTAATATAAAGTTTGAATGAATATCGCATTACTACCTTCGCAAGTTGATAACTATATGCTCTAACTCTATATTTCTATTTAATATCTTGCCGCAGTTTGGACATGTACTTCCAATCCTTATCTTAAGCTCTGATGGTGATGGAATACCATAGTAATCCTGACCAGCCCTCATAAACTTGTAAATAATAGTGCCGCACTTTGTACATTTGAATATTACTGGCATTTGTCTAAACACCAGAGTTTGAGTATTTTACGAAAGACTTAACTAAACCTGCTCTATAGTAATACCCAATGTATGACATAGCATATTTCTATGTAAAATAAGTCTTAGCTGTTATTAATGTATATTATCCATGAATTACTGAAATAGTCATATTTAAAATAATTAGTAAGTAGTGCATGTGAGTAAGAACATCATTTTTGATATTAAAATAGTGGGGCCGCCGGGATTTGAACCCGGGACCACCAGCGATCTGGGCTACGGGGATATCTCCCCAGGCTGGCATCCTAGCCAGGCTAGACGACGGCCCCTCTAATTGATATAGAAATGTTACACCTGGGTTTTAAGCTAATGACTCAATCAAATCTTTACGATTTTTAGCTCAGTAGCATTTTCGCATTTCTCCATTTCTCTTTTCCACAAAATAGCTGGTGTCCATGCTATCCATGCAGGGACTTTCTTTACGAACTCATAAGCTTCACTCCATCCATCTAAGCCGAGCTCTTCAGCCAACTTCTCTAAGCTCATTTCAGTTCTCACATATGTATTAAGTATTTTTACAACTCTTTCATCTATTTCAATTTCCTTCTCACCAACTTTAATAACATACTTTTTACAAGCACTCATGCTATTCACCTTATGCCAATTAGCTTCTGGACGTATTAAATACATAATTTTAGGATTTTAAGCTTGTTGAGCTATAGGCTATGGGAGGCATTGCTCTAATTCACTACCTGTACTGCTTACAATGCTTAGAATCTTTAACGCTATTGTAAATAAACATGAAGCAATTGAAATAAGCGCAAAGGATTGAACAGTGGCAAGGATTATATGACTGGTGCATAGCAACCTTCCCTTACTTCGTATATTAGTCCTTCTCTTCTCATTCGAACTAAAACTTCTTCAACAAGTTTATCTTCAATATGCTGTTCTCTTGCTTTACTAACAATGGCCTTGATTTTAGCGCACCCGCCTTCCTTGGCTAAATTACGTATTATTTCTTCTATAATTAGCATTTTTTCTCTTTGTGATTTAGGTTTTCCTGTCATTATTACATCAATGTCTATTTCACCACTTTCAACATCTATTCCCACGCTTTCTAACATGCTTCTTACTAATCTAATTGCCTCAGCTGCATCTTCTTCTGTAACTATACTTTTTAAAGCCATCTTAGCATGAGCTTCTGCGAGCCTTATTAAGGCTTCTAATTGTCTTGCTGTTATTGCTATAGGTGAATCTGGTACCTCTAGGCTTCTCTTCCTCATTTCAACAAAAAATTCTTCTAACATTTTTTTAGCACCTTCACTTAAGTTGGGTCTTACAAACTTTTTAGCATATGCTATGTACTTACGCAAGGTCTCTACATCGATTATTGGCTTCACCTCTTCTTCTCGCATATGTGTATATGTAATGTGTCTTGCAAGGTGTAGATCTCTTTCAGGGTTAGGAACGTCTCTTAGTACGAAGATTAAATCAAAACGTGAAAGTATTGTTGGAGGTAAATTAACATTTTCAGCTATTGACCTATTTACAAGGTATCTTCCATATCTAGGGTTACCAGCAGCCAAAACCGAGGTCCTGGCATTTAATCTTGCTACAATGCCTGCTTTTGCAATAGAAATCGTTTGCTGTTCCATAGCTTCGTGTATTGCTACTCTATCCTCTTCTCGCATTTTATCAATTTCATCAATACAAGCAACACCACCGTCAGCTAAGACAAGAGCTCCAGCCTCAAGATAGTATTCACCTGTTTGTTTGTCCCTAACAACAGCTGCTGTAAGCCCTGCTGCGGTCGCACCCTTACCTGTGGTGTAAATAGCTCTTGGAGCAATACGTGCCACATATTGAAGTAATTGTGATTTGGCTGTACCAGGATCACCTATTATTAAAATATGTATGTCTCCGCGTATCTTAGTACCATCGGGTAAAACCTTAGGAAGGCCACTAAAAAGAAGAAGGGCAATGGCTTCCTTAACATCCCAGAGTCCATGTATAGCTGGTGCTATTGAGGCAATTATCTTTCTTCTTATCAGAGGGTCTTTTGCAAGCTCTCTTATCTTCTCTTCATCTTCTTTTGTAATTTCTATTTCCTCCAGCATTCTTTGTGAAACAATAATGTTATTAACTTCAATGTACATATCATGCAAGCTTTTCATTTTTTTACCATCACTTCTCCTTAACTTAAGAATGCCTATTACAACTATCCTATCTCCAGGTCGCGCTACATCAACAAGGTTGTCATAAACATCTGCCTCTATAGATCTGGGCATCCTACCTGCAGGCATTTCCTCAGGTTTTTCCTGAATTACTAAGCGTTGGAAATCTCTAAATCTAGACTTCTCTTCAATAAGCCTCCAGCTACCTGAAGACTTATGACAATATGGACAGTGTAGAGGTTTTTCAACAGAGTCACTAGTAACAAGCACCTTAACTTCATTTCCACAATCATGCTGAAAAACGGCTTCTGTGAGTTTTTGCTTCAGTGGTGAAGCCCTTATTACGATACCTTCAACAGCTATTAAGTTGTTTAATAGGTGGCTTCGCAAGTCTCTGATCTTAAATACTAATGGAAGGTTTCTGAACCGTGGAATTACTTCATATACTCTCTCAGCATAGTCAGGTGCTTCATATTCAACTATCTTTCTTAGCACTACTGAGAAATATTTTAACATGTATTCAGGACTTTTTATTATATTCTCAGCTAATTTCGGATTGTAAGACATCAGGTCATTAAAGTCTATTTCAATATCATACCTTCCTTCCAAAATCATCTTCCTGATAAGCTCTCTATACTTTGCTTTTCCATCTACTTTGAAGTTGTGTAAGAACTCCTCTATGTTATTAGTAACATCGAGTAATTGTTCATTGGCTTTAGGTGCGATAAGAATACGTTCTTCCATTGCTAAGTCACCCAGATATTGCATATCTTCGGAACCATTGGTCTAAGAGTTGAAAAAGTAACATTGCTAGGACACGCTCTTCTAATGTGAGGAATTTTGAGATGGTATCCAGGTTTTTGAATTGGACTGCTCTTAAAATGTTAGCTATTCTGATGTTGTAAATTTCATTAAGATCTTCCTTAGCTCTTTCCACAACCTTTAGTAACGTGATATCGGCTTCCTTCTTAGCTTTGTTCTCTAACTTTGTAATTGCATTGCTTACTAAAGCATAAAAATTGTCATCCAACTTTACTAGCAACGATCTTTGTTGAATATGGGCAAACCTAAGCTTTATTAGCTCTTGAGGGCTTGGTGTTTTATCTAAAATTTCAACATATCCAAGCTCTTCTAGAAGTTGTGCATAAAGTCTAGGAATTCTCTCTTCAGAACCTTTTTGAAGAGAAGTTCCTAGAACTGGAATGTAAGGCGTGCTCTTTAATACCATGACCTTTACAGGGCTTAGAGCGTATACGAGATTAAGTATATCAAATTCTAAGCTAATTTTATAGCACCCTGCAAAACTATAGTATTCCTTATCCTGTTTAAAATCTGTTTAGCCTTTAATTAAGCAAAAAGTATTTAGCATTTTAATAACACAACACTTAATTTTAGAGAGGGCGTTACATATTGAGTACGGCTATCTCAGAATTATTGTGGGCTGAGAAATATAGACCTAAGTCACTAAAGGAGATGGTTAATCAAGAAGAGATTGTTAAAAGGCTTATGAAATTCGTTGAAGAGAAGAACATGCCTCATATGCTCTTTGCAGGGCCTCCAGGTACTGGCAAAACAACAGCTGCACTAGCGTTAGCGCACGACCTCTATGGAGAGGATTGGAGAAGATATGTTTTAGAACTTAATGCCAGTGATGAGAGAGGCATTGCTGTAATAAGAAGTAAGGTTAAGGAATTTGCCAGAAGTAAGCTTCCTGGCGAAGTTCCATTCAAAATTGTAATATTAGATGAGGCTGACAACATGACTGCCGATGCTCAACAAGCGCTAAGAAGAATAATGGAGATGTTTGTTGAAACTACGCGTTTCATACTGATAGCAAATTATGCAAGCAAGATCATAGACCCTATACAGTCTAGGTGCGCAGCCTTTAGATTTACACAACTCAAGAGAGAGGATGTGGTAGCTAGGCTAAAGTGGATATGTGAGCAAGAGAAAGTTCTGTGTCAGCTCGACGGCCTTGAAGCTATATATGAGATTGGCGGTGGGGACCTAAGAAAGGCTATAAACATACTCCAAGCAGCAGCATCATTAGGCGAGGTAACGGTATCTAATGTTTATAAGGTCGTAGGTTTAGCACATCCAAAGGAAGTTCGAGAAATACTTAATTTAGCCTTTGCTGGGAGATTTATTGAGGCTAGAGATAGATTGAGAGAGCTAATGGTGACATACGGGCTTAGCGGAATAGATGTTTTAAAGCAAATGCATAGAGAAATATTCTCGGCAGACCTAAAAATACCTGAAGATATGAGAGTCATAATAGCAGATCACATAGGAGAAATACAATTTAGACTTGTTGAAGGAGCTGATGACGAAATTCAGCTAACTGCTCTACTGGCTAGGCTAAGCATTCTTGGGAAGAAAATACAGGACAAAGCATAAATACAAAGGGTTTGAGTTGTGTCAGGACAAGCTAAAATTCCATGGGTAATAAAGTACAGACCTAAGAAAATAAATGATGTTGTTAATCAGGAAGAGGCTAAGGCAAAGATTTTAGATTGGCTCAAGAAGTGGCCTAATGTTGCAAAAAAAGCGCTGTTGCTTTACGGACCCCCTGGATGTGGAAAAACCTCGCTTGTGGAAGCAATAGCAAGTGAACTCGGTTACGAACTTCTTGAAATGAATGCAAGTGATTTTAGAAGAAAAGAGGATATAGAAAGAATAGCAATGAGGGCTTCTACGATACAAAGTCTCTTTGCTAGCAGTAAAAAGAAACTCATTTTACTAGATGAAGTAGATGGTGTAGCTAACAAAGAAGATGTTGGTGGTCTTGAGGCTATTGAACACCTCGTAAAGATAACTAAGGTACCTGTTATTATGACTGCGAACAATCCGTGGGATCAAAAACTGAGAATATTACGAGATATAGCAGAGTTTGTACAGTTTAAGAAACTTGAGAAAAGAGATTTAATGAAATTATTGCAGCACATTTGTATTGCTGAGAATATTCAATGTAATGAAGATGCTTTAGAATACATAATTGCAAGAGCTGAAGGGGATGCTCGTGCAGCTATAAATGACCTGCAAGCTGTTGGAGAAGGCTTTAGTGAAGTTACACTTGAACGCGCTAAAGCTCTTCTCAGACCACGAGATAAAGAAAGAGATCCCTTTGAAACATTAAAGTTACTGTTTTCATCTCGTTATGCGTGGCAGGCAAGAAATGTTTTAAGTCAATCACAGTTGGATTACGAACAACTTAAGCTGTGGTTAGAAGAGAATATACCATATCAATATACTAATCTAGAGGATATATGTAGGGCTTATGAAGCCCTTAGCAAGGCTGATGTTTATCTAGGCAGAATTGTGAAAAGCGGAGACTGGGATCTTTTAGCTTATGCAATGGATCTCATGTCAGCAGGAATAGCACTTGCAGCAGTAAATAATCCAAGAGATAAAGATAAATGGACAAAGTACAGCTTTCCACAAAGAATATCCATGATGGCTAAGCTTAAGGAAGTTAGGGGCATTAGAGAAGATTTATCAACAATCCTAGCGAGACACTTACATATATCAACGTCTACTGCAAAAAGTGATGTAATACCCGTACTAAAGGTGATATTCACTTCAAATACGGAGTACGCAGCAAAATTGGCTCTAAGCCTAGGCCTGTCTGAAAAAATGATAGAAATCCTTGCAGGACCTAATAAGCATGCTGTATTAAATCACTACAAAAAGCTTAAGGAACTGCTGGAGAAAAGAGCAGCTGAAGCCTTAGCGGAGAGAGTAGTAAGGCAAGAGACGAAAAAAGAGGAGTCTGAGATGAAAAAGAGTAAGGAAAAGAAAGAAGCAAAGGACTTGCTCTCCTTTGCGAAGAAATAGAGCTAGAGATTTTGTTGTATTCTAAAGATTCAGTATGTTAATAATAGCCTTAACGTATTCGTTATCTGTATTTAACTTTATCAGCCTAACCCGCCCCATCCTAATTTCTTGAACCATATTTAGTGATTTCATTAATTCAACGCATTTCATAATATAATTATAATTACTATTTAGTTTATTAACTAGAGATGTTATGTTTATGGTTTTATTATCTACATAGTTAAGGTGAGCTATAATACTCCAAATGCATGACTTTCCTAAGACATCAATCTTTTTCTTTATATGTTCTGGAATACTTATGGTGTACTTATGCCAGGTAGCCATTTGCTGACTCCCGATATTTGTAGAAGAGTTATATAGTGTTAGTCTCTTTCAATTAACTTCTTATCAATTAATTCATCAACCCTCTTCTCAAGAGGTTCTAAAGGTACAGGTACTGATATGAGTGTTGTTCTACCTCTAAAACCTTTTCCAGAGATTTTCGTGTTTATAATGCCCATGTTTTTAAGGTTTCGAATATATTCATAAACTTGTGTATGTCTCCTAGGCTTAGTGTTATAACGCTCACATAAGTAACGGTATTCTTCTTCTGCATCACCAATCTTTACATAGCTTTCACCACTGCTTTTAAGTTTTCTGATTATAGCCTTTAATATCATAAGCTCATGTAATTGTAGGAACTGCAAGTTATCTGAAATATCTACTAACAGTTCTTCGCGAATTTCACCTACAGCCTTTCTAACATGCTCTATTTTTACATACTGTGAACCTTCATAATCCGCTATGACGCCTGCACGTAAAAGCATCTCTATAGCAGCTCTTGCATTGCCTTTTCCACCCTTATCATAACCTTCTATTTCTGCTACGTATTCTAAAACTTCATCACTTACAGTATTCTCATAGAATGCAAGGTCTCTTCTCTGTTTAAGAATGTCAAATAGTTCGGCAGCTTTATAGGGTTCAAACTTAATTATATGCTTTGTTATATAGCTCTCTGTAGCAGGGTCTAGGGATCCTAAAACTTCAAGGCTCCTAGTAATGAGTATGTAGTGTAACCTCTTTTCCGCTTCCGGGTACTCATCATATATCCTTACTAAGAAGTATACAGCATCGTTACCTGCAACTTGTATAAAGTAGTTGAACTCGTCTAGTGTAACTATGGTATGCAGATCGTATCGCTTCATGTGATTAAGTACAATTAGCATCATTTCTCTTGGTGAAAGCCCTCTAAATGGAATGTTTAAACCAAGTGCAGTTGCAATGCTTTGTACAATACTATAAAGAGTTCTGGCATTATGACAGTTAACATGAACATAGCGAAGCTTTATACCTTTTTTCTCAGCAACCTTCACAAGCTCTCTTCCAAAAACATGGGCTGTCACGGTTTTTCCCACACCGATGTCGCCAATTAAGAGAGCTACTGTAGAAACAGATCCGGGGGAGGTAATAATGGGTTTAAAGAGCTCTGCTAATAAGGCTAAATGGCGTTCTCTATGCGGGAGGCTGTCTGGAACATAAGATCTGTCTAAAACACTACGATTTTTAAAGACACTTGCCCTGTTAATAATACTTTCAACTATGTTTTCAGCACTCATGAACACTTACACCAAACATCATGTAACGCTAACTACTACATATCACAAACAGAATATAAATGTTGTTGTTTATATCAGAATTAACATTTCCGAAAATTTCAGATAGGAATAAAACAAAGATTAACAAAACATGCTCTACAGACACCCATGGAGTGTTGGTGAAGCTGATGAACACGCACTGAGGTGTAATCTTTGCCAACAAAAAATACAAATATTCACGAATGCCACTAAGTACCGTTATGGACTATACCAGAATTGATGATTAGAAATTAAGTTTGTAAGCTCTAATTCTATGTCATAATATTGTGTGTTGTTGAGGGGCTGTGCCCCAATAACAGTATAACAGCTTTCAAGGGTATGCGCTGTTCACTCTAATGCTCGTGGATACACTCTGAAAGTAGTAGTGTTACTAGTGGAAGGGTTGGTGAGGAAAGCTCCTAGATGTTATGAATAAACACGATCTAATGAAGATGAACATCTAGGGCTGTTTCCGTAAATAAGGTGGGCTAGAGTTGTTTAAGTCCTTTTAGGGCTATGAGATATGCTGATGCTGTGTGTCTGTCTAATCTATATTTCCTCATCACATCGTCATGTTTTCTAGAGCTTGTTGTTCCCTTTGGGTCTACGTATTTAACTTCTATGCTGTAGAGTGATGCTTTCAACGCTATCATTTCGATGACAGAGCTCCTGAAGACAGAGACCCCGTAGTTGTAGTTCTCATGCCTCTTATCATTGCTCCTAACCCATAGAAGCTTTAGCTTGCCAAGCACCCCTGGGTTCTCAAGGAACAACACTTTGACTCCGTGACTATATGCATACTCTAGCATCTCGTGGACTCTCATGCCAATAATGCTCCTAGCTCTATGCCTGCTACAACCTTTCCTAGATGCCTCTTCGAGCCAGAAGGTGTAGGTGTCTCTGAGTCTCTCATCACCATCGACTACCACTAGGTTTACCCTGTCCACATTTACATCTACACCGCCATAGAGCTTGCCATTGTTTGCACTAGCTCTGGGCATGTGCTTGTAGTAGAAGTCTGTAGGTATTGCTACTTGCAGCTCTCCCCTAACAAACAACTTTCCGTCTCTGACATTCCAAGACTTCACATATATTCTCGGCATATATGGCTGCTTCTCTCTGAGAATAGCATTGAGCAACTTCCTATAGGCACCTGATGTGCTGACTCTTAAAGCTATCCTCTTACTCTCCTTGCTGTAGCTAAAAACAGTGACCTCTACTTCGCTTGGACTTTTAAGCGTTATGCTCCTGGGTGGGTACTCCTTCTCACTCTGTTGAAACATTAGCCAGTCGGAAAGCTCAATGCTTTTAAAGTCCACACCTAGTTGTCTACAGGATTCATAAATACTCCTGACTAGCGTGATCACCCCGTAGGAGTACCTCCTATTTGGTATCACATCGTAAACAACCTTATAGAATGCACTCTTCCAGCCTATGTCCGAGGCTGGGAGAACAGGAGATTGCTTAACGATATTAAATAGCCTATGTGTGGCTACTTTGAAAAGCCACGCAGTTGATAAGAGTAGCCTTGCTTTCTCATCAGATGCGTTAAAACCCATCACAATAGTTACATAGCTCACTTTTAGCCCACTACTAGGGTATATACCCAAAAGGTTTATAAACTAACTATGTAGCTAACAGCTTCATGGTGGGTGTCGAGTCCCAAGACCCGTGGCTGAACCGCGGTGTGCGGCTCGGCACCGTGCCGTGAGGAACCCGAGGGTGACACTAAACAACCCAAAAACACAATAAACAACCACTCTCGGGTGAACGGCGTATGGAGGCTCTCTGTATTTATTTAAATTACTTAAATTTTTTCTTCTCAATTTTTATGACTTCTATGGATGTGTTAGTTAAGTAGAGAATAGAATTCAAAAAAGCTCGCAAATGACTTAAGGTATCAGCCTCTATGCAAATTTTAATTGTACACCCATTTAAATCAATGTTTGTTACAATCTTTCCAACATTTGCAGGGTTTACAACTTCAGCAAAGATGCTATTATAGATTGTCTCAGCAATATTGCATTCTTCACTACTAAAGGTTAACGTAATGCAGGCTTTATTACTTATGCTCTCTTTAACATTCATAACTTTACCTGGGGCTAGAGTTTAGTAGAATAAAACTATAAGTACTGCTGAAGTACATCACTACGTGTGCTGCACTTATTATTACAAATATTTAATGTTAAGTAGCTCTCTTTGTTAGAACATTTGGCGAACACTATTTTAAAGAATATTTTTCTATCCTTAGCATCATGATCTTTTTTCGGCTTAGCCATGTCTATGTTCATGCAAATGCTTTCAGTCCTCTTTTTTAAATCCTCATCCTTATTAGTTATTGTAACATTAAACATCTTTATAATGCAATCCAGTGTTTGTAGTATATGATCTATATATGCTTTGTTTGTTTTTTCAATACTAAGTATAGCTGGTGCCAAATTTAAAAGGACTTGCTTAACACTAGTTATTTTACTATAGTTGCTTGTTACAGAATATCCACACAATTTTATTGTACATTCTTTAACTAATTCGCCAGGAGGTTTTACAATATAGAGATCTAAATAACCTGGATTACCCTTCCTGTTTCTGATGATTACAAGCTTATCGTAATTCATATCAAGTACTTGAAGAACTAAGAGCTTAAATGTTAGCTTACCTCTATTTATTTTTGTAAAGCCTGGTATGAGCTTTGCTAGTACCTTAGCTAGCCGGCGGGTATTTCTTGAAGGGCGATGCGATGTTGTAAGCAGTGTTTTACTTTGAATAAAGCCCCCCTAATTAATATAAAATCAACTCATATTAATAATTGTATTGCGCGCTTTATAACTTTTGATATACGCTCACAAAAGCAAGAGAATATATGTTAGAAATTTTCTGTTAATGGGAATACTACACAAATTTCTATACAAACTCACTTTTCTATAGTCCAGGGTGTATATGCAGCACCTGCCCACTTAACTCTACATTTTGGGCATTGCCAAATTCCAAAAGCTACTCTCTTAAATTTTGTAATGCTTCCGCAATATGGGCACTGATATTCAGCATACCTTTTCTCCATAACCTCCTTCCACTTCTTTCTTAAACTAACCCCATACCTGGCTCCAAATCTTCCCGCAATACCAACAACTTTAGTTTTACTCATTTAATAATCCCTCATTTAAGCTTTTAATTGTTCTAGATTAAAAACGTTTTTGACACACTATAAAGCAAATTTCTTCACAAGTTCGATCAATTCCTTGCCTTTATTTAAACTTATCTCAATTGCTTGTTCAATTTCCTTTTCCAGAAAGAAACCTAAACCCCTCTTCTGCATACCAACTATGTTTCCTTCCTCACTAACAGATATTGATAAGCTTGCAGAAGCTATAGCCTCCTCTTCAGCTGTTGGATCTACAAGCAGTACATCACCTATTTTATACACCGTTACAGTAGCTATATACCTGTTAATTGGTAAAGGTGTTATACGCTTACTTTTGTCAACCTTGACGTTACCTGTTACAGGATCTACTTCAAAATACGGTATTTTCAGTTGTGCCAATGCTAACATTGAGCCTATCATTGAAGCATCCAGCAAATTTCCATCATGATCTAGTACGTATATATCTAGCCAAATTATCCAAACCTTTTTTCCAGGAATTATTACCAACTTGTTTAATGCTATAGCCTTAGATTCCCTAAGTGATCTATCTATAACTCTTGCAAGCTCAATTGCATTTTCATCTGGAGGACCAGGTTCAAAACTAGGTGAAGCTGCAGGAATGTATTCCGCATTAACTATCAGTACTCCCTCTTCAGGGTTGTCAGGAAATGGCTGACCTACATCAATTTTGATTCCAACTAATACTTGTGTATGTCCTAGCTTTACAAGTACTGATGAGTCAGCATTAGGAGCAACGTTCTTATTTACCTCAATGGACCTATAATTTAATAATGGTCTCTTATCAATATGAAAGCCTTTGGATACTACATTAAGTATTGAATCAAGCTTTATTTTTGGAATTACAGGAATTTCTGGTGTTAAAGACATGTTATTCTAACCTCACTCCTCTATTTCTACATACTTTTTCCTCAAAGCCTCTTTCTGAAGTTGGTAAATTTTATCAATGCCTTCTAAAGCTAGTGCAAGAGCCTTTTTAAATTCGTCTGGTGTTAAAACGCCATTGAGTTGAATCATTGTTATTCTCTTTAGCGAAGGCATTGCAGCTATAGGCATATCTGCTTCACCATACATGTCTTCAATTTCATTAAGGTCTAGTACTATGACTCCATCAACTTTTCCCACAGCTACAGCTGTTACTAGGTCTAGCATTGGTATTCCAGCATCTGCTAATGCAACTGACGCAGCTGTTATTCCCGCTGTTCGAGTCCCTCCATCAGCATTTATAACTTCAACAAATATGTCTATTGCAGCCCTAGGGAATTGCATGCTTAAAACTGCAGGCTCTAAAGCTTCTCTAATGACCTTTGAGAGCTCTATTTCACGCCTTGTTGGTGCAGGGCTTTTTCTCTCACCTAAAGTTGAGAATGAGAGCATTCTGTACCTGCATCTTATTATAGCTCTGTCAACCTGTTCTTGGTGTCTTGGTACGACTTCTCGAGGTCCATAAACAGCTGCCAGTACCTTTGTACCGCCTATTTCCACTAAAGCTGAGCCATCAGCATTTTTTAGTACACCAACTTCTATTTTTATCTGCCTTAAGTCCTGTGGGCCTCTACCATCAATTCTCTTGCCATTAACAATTAGCTGCGGCTTACTCAGTTTCATACCTTATCAACCCCCTCTTAACTTTTTCATTTATAATAAACTCCTTTATTCTCTCAGTCAGGCCAACAGTATGAGCCTCCTCCTCTATCTTCTTTATTGCTAGTATGGCTATATATTCAATATCACTGTTTGGACACTTAAGGAGAATTCTACCATTTATACCTACTACAAAATCACACTTTGTTTGCTCTATAAGCATGTTAATCATAGACCTCTTTTTGCCAATAACCCTACCAACTTTACTTGGCTCAATTTCAACAAGAGATCCTTCAATAACTTTACCTAGACCCTTGTCTTGTACTGTTAGAGTAGGTAATCTTGATCTATCAAACTGTGTTACTTTTGCTATTACAACATCGCCTATGTCAAGGTATTTACGGATGTTTTCGAGGGCGGGATTAAATGATTTTCCTAAATAATCTGAAGCGTTCAATATTGCCGGATAAGGGGATTTTATATCAACAAGCCAGTATGATAGTGTAGCATCTGTTACAATACCAATAACTATATCGCCTTCCTTAGGAATATAACGCCCCTTTAAACTTACAACCCTTATTTTCTTCTTTTCCCCCTCTTCATAATCTTGTATGGATATTGTTGTGACAATGTATGTATTGTCGCTAAGCTTATACAAATTTGCTCCTTCAACACTGGCATTCTTATCTACAACTATGATATCTCCAGGTACCACAATTGTTCTCTTCATTAAAACAGATTCAGACAATACTTAGCACCTTAACTGTTGCTGTGCCCTTTGTAAGCTCATTAACCTTATTTATTAGCTCACTTTGCATACCAGCAGGCAATTCAAGCTCCAGTAATAAAGCGCCATTGGCAAGCCACATACTTTTCTTAACCTCTCCTAACTTCATTAACTGTCCCGAAGCTTTTGTCGCATATTCAGGAGGCACAATTATCTCTATCAAAGCCTTGGCTATTCTAATTGGAATTACCTTAGATATAGCTTTAACAATTTCTGGTATTTGTTCTTCAATTGATTTATATAAGTCTACACTTACCCTAGCCTCCTCCATGGCTTTTTCAATTCTTGCTGGAGGAATAGGTGTTTTAGTCTTTGGATCAATAGCTGATTTAGCAATAGTATATATGATTTGTCTCCTTTTCATCTCTAACAACTCCCTTCTTTGTTCTGTAGTTAGCTGCAATTCTCCATTCTTTATAATTTCAGTAGCAATCTTATGAATATCTTCAGTTCCAAAAACTTCTAGCAGTTCTGAAGGTGATGCCTTTAAACCTTTTTTAGCATCTTTATAAACATAATCTCCTACTACTACCTCATCTAAACTTACTTTCTCCCCTTCTCTGAAGCGGTATGCTTTATAGGGATCTACGAGAATTTCAAACCTTTTACCTTTTACAACAAGTCTTGCAACAACATACTCCTTTTTACTCACGAAGTAACACCTGCTTTATCTAAGAACTTCTGAACTTCTTCTACCGACAACTTTCTAAAGGTCTTTGCAGAAACATCTGCAAATCCTATTTCAACTCTTTCAACCTTAAGCGGTTCTTCAAGTGACGCTCTTAAAGCTCTTAGACCCAGGATTATCAGCTCTTCAATATTCATTTTAGGGTTATAGTGCTTCTCAAGGTAGCTTGAAACAGTTTGCTCTCCAGCTCCTGCTGCAACACCATAGTACTTGAAGTATAGGCCACTAGGCTCAGTCTTTATGAGCTCAACACCTTTTTTATCAATTCCACCAAATATTATGGAAACACCAAATGGTCTCACTCCTCCTTGCTGCGTATATGCTTGCTTAATATCGCATATAGTTCTCGCAAGCAATTCAACATCTATTGCTTCATCAAATGTTAATCTATGTCTCACCGCTATAAGCCTAGCATAGTCTATTAGTACTCTTCCATCATGACCTAGCCCTGAGAAAGTAGCCCCTATATGAGTATCTACTATAAATACCTTCTCAAGATCTAATACGTTATGTAACGGTGCAACCTTTCTTCTTTCTGCTATTAGCACTATGCCGTACTCTGACTTTAGCCCTATCGATGTCCAGCCACGCCTAACAGCCTCTGCAGCGTACTCGACCTGGTAAAGTTTGCCATCAGGTGAAAATATTGTCAAAGCCCTATCGTATCCCATAGCTGCAGGCATAAATGACATAGTTTACACCATTACATCTATAGAAACTCTACACAAAAGTTTAAAAATTAATTTTCTGTAGTGACTTATAATACATGGCTCTACATCTTGAGTGTCTTGGGGAGGGCTTTTTCAGGCTCTTTCACTACTCAATGATATGCTGATTAAAGGCGGGTTTTCAAAACTTATGGACTTTTGACAACGCAAATTCTGACTAACTACATAAAATCTATATGAAACTTGAACTTGAAACAGTAGTCAAAGACTGATGTGAAACAGGGTATTTATGATGTCCCGTATTGCCCAAGCACCTCCAAAGACGCTCAAAGTATATGTAGTTTCAAGAGATTGTGAGAGGAGCAGGAATGAGGCACTGATCATAAAAGCCATGCGAACCTACATAAGAGCTAAACTCCTCCTCATAGCTCCTTGTAGTAGTTTAAAATTTGTATTATATTACGTTAAATGTTTGTAGCCTCATCTATACCATGCCTTGCACCATCTTATTAGCAATGCATGAAAGTATGACTTGAGTTTAAATAGTGAGGAACCCATACATTTATTATTATGTAACCTGAAATTATTTAAGTGCGTTTAAATAAATACGCTTTGGGGGTTAAAATGGCTGAAACAGTACCTCCAGAATTACAACAGCAAGTAATAAAGTATCAACAATTACAGGCACAACTAAATCAAGTGTTAGCTGAAAAAGGTGTGATTGAGCAAGAGCTTAGGGAAATTAACAGAGCTCTTGATGTATTAAAGAATGTGGCAGACAATGTTGAAATGTATAAAAGTGCAGGTCACTTGCTGGTAAGAGTAAGTAAAAGTGATGCGGAGAAAGAGCTTAACGAGCGGAAAGAGTTATTAGAGCTCCGTTTAAAGACTTTGTCACGCCAAGAAGCACTAATAAGACAGCAGTTAAGTGAAATTCAAGCTAAGCTAACACAATACGCTTCCTCATTATACAAAAAGTCAACACAGTAAAGGTATTGCAAAGCCTTAAGCACTATTACACCATTTTGATTTGCCGTGAAGAGCCATAAGAAACTGAATATCAATTTAAACAAGATACAGCTTGAAGATCTGGCTCAACTTACTCACATAATTGAAGAGGAGATAGTAAAGTACTTAAATGAAGTTCTAGCGTTAAGGCTTACAGACTGCAATATAACGATAGGAGCTGAGGTAAAGGAAGAAGAGCTTATAGTATCAATTGATGTAGAAGTAAAGGCATATTTTTCAAATAGCGTGAATTTAGAAGCTGTAGTAGATAGTGCCTTAAGGAGGGCGTTTGATGCTGTCGAACGCTTCCTTACAAGGTATAGAACTAGCAATAAACATGATACAACTAGCTCAAAGAATAATAATTACAACCCATGTTAATGCAGACCCCGATGCAATTTCGTCTGCTTGCGTGATGACTGAAGTGGCAAAGAGCTTAAATAGACATGCTAAGACAAGGATCCTGCTACCAGAAGGTGTGAGTCAGGAGAGTAAAGGAATATATGAAATATGCAAAGAGCTTGGCACACACATCACCGTAGTCAAGAAATATTCTGACTTAGAGGAATTGGAACAGAAATTGAATGATCTATGTATAGTTGTGGATGTAGCATCATCTGAACAGTTAAGGCTGATTAGGGATTACATTAAACAAAGCTGTGAACACATTTTGATTTTAGATCACCATCAGTATCAAGACCTTAAAGAGCTATATACAGGGTCAAGAGCTGTCTACATAGGTAATGAAACTCATTACAGCTCCACATCAGAAATAGTTTTTTTGATTTTAGAAAAGGCTCTAAATAGAATAAGTCCAGAAAATTCAAAGAAACTTGTCACAATACTTCTTGCGGGGGTGTTGTCAGATACAAAGAGATTTCAAAGAATAGCTGCGAATACCTTCCATATAGTAGCTAAAATGATTGATCTTGGAGCTGATTACCAAACAGCATTGAGGATTATAGCTGTGGAAAAATTACCTTCGAATAGAATTGCTAAGATAAAGTGCATTTTAAGGCACAGGGGGTTTAAGGTAAGAATCAAGGGTAAGGATGTCTACATAGCTATATCAAATGTTGGCGCATTTGAGTCTGATTGTGCTTCTTCTCTTGTAGCATTAGGATATGATATGGCGTTTGTTTTAACAGAAGACGAGAAGTTAAAGGCTATTAGACTAGTTTATAGGAGTAGAGAGGATGTTGTCATGCAGTTGGGTATTGACATATTTACAGAGTTTATAAAAAAGCTAGTGGATGAATTTGGTGGTGGAGGTGGTGGGCATAGGGCAGCGGGAGGGGCCATTCTGAGAGTGCATGATCTTAAAGGTGTTACTGCTCAATTAATTAAGGCAATGCATTCTATTAGTGAAACAGGTATTATGGAGTTTGCGGAAGAAAGAATAAGCTTTTAAGGGATCTGAGAAAATGCCTGTAGTATATGTTGATGAGAGAGAACGTAGCTCTAAGGTACCACAGATATTAATGGAGAAGGGTGTAACAATAATATTTAAGTTTCTGGATGTGGGAGATTATGTAGTTTATGATAAAGTTGGAATAGAAAGAAAAACAGCAGTAGATTTTGCAAAGTCCATTGTTGATGGGAGACTTTTTGACCAAGCCTCTAGACTGGTACAAGCCTTTGAAAAGGTTATCATTGTAATAGAAGGCAGCATTAGAGAAGCTGCAAAGATAAGTAACTTAAAGAGGTCGGCTCTCATAGGGGCTTACATAACTTTAGCCTTGGACATGGGAATACCTATTTTAAATACTCGCGATGAGGAGGAGACTGCAGAGGTAATAAAAAGAGTTGCATTAAGAGAGTTAAAAAAATCTTCTACAGTAGCTCTCAAGAAGCCTGTGCAAAAACCTACATCAAGTGATGTAACTGAGTGGCAACTATACATACTCCAAGCATTTCCGCACATCGGACCTAAGATAGCAGCTAGAGTCTTAGAGAGGTTTGGGTCTTTGGTTAACTTTTGTAATGCTTCATTAACTGAGCTCGCTAGAATAGATGGTTTAAGTGAAAACAAAGCTGCTGAAATATACAGAATTCTGCACGCTGTCTATAAAGAATACAAAAAGGAGGTAAAAGGTGCAGTGTCAAAATCTTTGATGGATTATATGCACCATGATGAGAGCAAAGAATGAGTGTGAAAAATAAATGCTTTTTAGGAAGGTAGTTTTAAATCTGGTAGTCATAGTATAAAAAGCTAATAAGTGTGAAAATTGGAAAAGCTGTTGAAGGGTAGGCTTAGATGAGGTTTGTAAAATCAGTAGATCAAATACTAAGAATAATGAACAACCCCGAGCAGATCAGGAATGTGGGGATAATAGCTCATGTAGATCACGGAAAAACTACTACAACAGATAGCTTGTTAGCTGCAGCAGGACTAATATCGCCACGATTGGCAGGGCAACTTTTAGCAATGGACTTTCTCGATATAGAGCAGAAAAGGCAAATGACAGTTAAAGCCGCTAACATTAGCCTTTATCACGAATTCGAGGGTAAGCCCTATGTTATCAACTTAGTTGACACCCCTGGCCATGTTGACTTCAGCGGAAAAGTTACAAGAAGTTTGAGAATGATTGATGGAGCTATAGTGGTTGTAGATGCAGTTGAAGGTGTTATGACACAGACAGAAACGGTTCTTAGGCAAGCCCTTGAAGAAAGAGTGAGACCACTGCTATTCATAAATAAAGTTGACAGGTTGATAAAGGAGCTCAGAATGAGGCCTGAGGATATTAAACAAAGATTTATTGAGATTATTAAGGAGATCAATAACCTTATTGAGACGTATGCGGAACCAGAATTTAAGAAAAAGTGGCTTTTAGATCCAGCACAAGGCATGGTTGCCTTTGGCTGTGCTAGAGATGCAATAGGTCTAACAGTACCGTTGAGCAGGAAAAAAGGTGTAAAAATAGATGATTTAATTGATGTGTATTCGAGGGGGGATAAGGAGGGACTGGAGGAGCTCAAAAAGAAGATACCCTTACATGAAGCACTACTGGATATGGTAGTAAGGTTTGTGCCCAATCCTCGCGAAGCCCAGAGATACAGAATACCAAAGATATGGAGGGGAGAGGTAAACAGCGAAATAGGAAAGGCTATGATGGAAGCAGATCCAGATGGTCCTTTAGTTTTCTTTGTATGTGATATGCGTTGGGATCCTCATGCAGGATTTGTTGCTACAGGTAGAGTATTCTCCGGAACTATATATGGTGGGCAGGAAGTATATTTGATAAATAATAAAGTTGTTCAAAAGGTGCTTCAAGTAAGCATATACATGGGTCCCTATAGGGAAGTTGTCGATAGGATTCCAGCAGGGAACGTTGCTGCAGCATTAGGAATTGACTTAGCAAGAGCAGGGGAAACTGTAGCAGATGTGAAATTAAAGGAGGTGATGATACCCTTCGAGAGAATGAGGTATATATCAGAGCCTGTTGTAACCATGGCCGTAGAACCTAAGAGAACAGGTGATTTAACAAAGCTCATTGATGCCTTAAAGAAGATGAGCATTGAAGATCCAAATCTTATTGTCAAAATTAATGAAGAGACTGGTGAGTACCTGGTTTCTGGTATGGGACACCTGCACTTAGAGATAGTTTTAACATTACTGAAAGAGAGATTTGGTTTAGAGGTTGATACAACACCACCAACAATTGTGTATAGGGAAACTGCTAGAGAGAAAAGCAAGGTCTTTGAAGGCAAGTCTCCAAATAAGCATAACAGGTTGTACGTGAGCATTGAACCGTTAAATGATGAGAGCATAAAACTCATTCATGAAGGAATAGTTACAGAGGATATGGATTCGCATAAAAGAGCTAAAATATTGCGTGACCAAGCTGGGTGGGATTATGATGAAGCGAAGAGAATATGGGCAATAGATGAAAACATCAATGTTTTTATAGATATGACCTCTGGTGTGCAATATCTTAGAGAGGTTAGAGATACAATAATACAAGGCTTTAGACTTGCAATGAGAGAAGGACCGCTTGCTGCAGAGCCTGTTAGAGGGTTAAAGGTAATATTACACGATGCTGTTATTCATGAAGACCCAGCGCATAGAGGACCTGCGCAAATATATCCAGCTGTTAGAAATCCTATATTCGCCTCTATACTTACATCAAGGCCAACGCTTTTGGAGCCTATACAAAAGCTTGAAATAAAATTCCCAATGGACTATCTAGGACCTATATCCTCTATAATAACTAAGAGAAGAGGAAGGATAATAGAGGTAATCCATATGATTGGTAATATAGTTAAAATGATTGCAGAAATACCAGTAGCGGAGTCTGCAGATTTAGCCAATGAGTTGAGAAGCGCTACTGCTGGAAGGGCTTTCTGGGGTACAGAGTTTAGCCGTTGGGCTCCTGTACCAGACTCCATGCTAGTAGACATTGTGAGGAGGATAAGGCAGAGAAAAGGACTAAAACCGGAACCGCCAAGCCCTGATGAATTCATATCATTATAACCCTTAGGATTACAGGGCTTTTTAACGTGAGCACAAATTTTATTAAGCTCTTTAAATCCAACAGGGAGGTCTTAAAGACCATTCTAAGTAACATAAATCACTATGTCAAAGAATTGAACAGAAGAAATGTGAAAATAATAAATTTTTGCGGTACGCATGAATGGACAACAACATACTATGGTATCAGGTACTTTATGCCAAAAGAAGTAGAGCTGATAGCGGGTCCAGGATGTCCTGTTTGCATAACTCCTGCCAATGCTGTGGAGGTTGCAGTAAGGCTTGCATTAGATGGCATTAGAGTATACACATTTGGTGATGCATTTAAACTGCCCACAACATCTACAAAGAGCCCTCGATCATTAGCTGAGGCAGCTAGCATAGGTGGTAATGTTAAAGTTGTATACAGTTTTATAGACGCTATAAAGGATGCTATGGAGTATAAAAAAGAAGCTATGTTTTTGGGAATAGGATTTGAAACCACCGCCCCTTCATATGCTATTCCATTCAAACATGGTAAGGTTCCCAAAAATCTGAAATTTTTAAGTGTTTTAAGATTAACACCACCTATAATGAAGCACACCATAGAGGTTCATTGTAGAAAAGACTTGGCAGGCCTCATAGGAGTCATAGCACCCGGACATGTATCTACAGTCATTGGCGCAGCATCATGGGAATTTCTTCCAAGGGATTATAGAATACCCACAGTTATTGCTGGGTTCGAGCCGATAGATGTCATGCTGGCAATAGAGAGAATTCTCCATATGCTGGCTTTAGAGAAGCCGGGTATATACATAGAGTATTCAAGGTCTGTAACATGGAGTGGAAACCTTTATGCAAAGGCCGTGATGGCTGAGGTATTCACCATAGTAGATGCTACGTGGAGGGGTATTGGATTGGTACCTGAAAGTGGTTTAACTCTAACTGATAGTTATAGGGAATGGGACGCCACTATACAGTATGGGATTTCAGAAAACACAGTGTACGCCGCTACAGATCCGCCTGGGTGCAGATGTGGTGAGGTAGTATTGGGGTTAGCAAAGCCTATACAATGTCCATTATTCATGAAGGCTTGTACGCCAGAAAGACCCTATGGACCATGCATGGTATCCTCAGAAGGAACATGCCTTATATGGGCTCTATATGGAGGGTATACTGAGGTATAAGAGTCTCAGTTAGCAAGAAGAGAGGTTAAGTACGTAGAGCACGTTGATAATGAGAATAGCATTAAAATCACATAACTATTTATACAAAAAGCTTAAAATATCAGGAAACGCAATAGTGTAACATTGCATGGGCCCGTAGCTCAGCCAGGTAGAGCGGCGGGCTCTTAACCCGTAGACCAGCTATGGGCGGAGGTCCCGGGTTCGAATCCCGGCGGGCCCGCCACATTCATACATTAAGGGTCATTATGTGTTATTGCCAGAATTACTGCTTTAGGTATTTCTTTAGCAGCTCTACTGCTTTACTAAATGATATCCTTCCTTCCTTAATCATCTCCTCAGCAATGATGTCTATCAGTTCTCCGCGCGCTCCAGCAGCTATTGCAATGTTTTTAGCGTGAAGCTTCATATGACCTAGTTGTATACCTGTAGTTACAAGGGCTTTTAATGCTGCAAAATTTTGTGCAAGCCCTACCGCCGCCATAATCTCTGCCAGTTCTCTCGCTGTTTTAACACCCAATATCTTAAGAGCAATTTGTGCAATTGGATGAGTTTTTATAGCTCCACCAACTGTTCCTACTTGTAGTGGTACTTCTAGAACTCCAGTAAGATAGCCATGCGCATCTATATCCCATGTACTAAGAGGCTTATAAATACCACTTCTTGCAGCATACGCGTGAGCTCCTGCCTCAATGGCTCTGTGATCCTGTGCTGTGGCTAAGGCTACGGCTATTATCCCATTCATAATTCCCTTATTATGTGTTACTGCACGAAACACATCTGCTTCTGCAATGGCACTTGCATCAGCTACCTTCTCAGCCACCTCCCTACCACCAACATGTTCTGGATCCACCCTAACCCAGGCTTTAGCGAGTCTGTAAATAGCATAGTTAGACAGTATTCTAAGTCTGGCCTCACCACCTGCAATCCTTTCTAAATATGGAGCTACAGCCTCAGTCATAGTATTAACTATGTTTGCCCCCATAGCATCAATAACATCTATTATCAAATGCACAGCAAGACATACGCCTCTTTTAGTTTCTATAATCCTTACCTCAATATCTTTTGCTCCCCCACCAAGCTTAACGAGAGTTTGGCTTGTGGAATTTGCTAAGTCGAGCAACTCTTCTTTTCTATTGATGATTTCCATAGCTGCACTATGTGGTGATGGGACTTTCATTAAGTGGATTTGTCCTATCATTAACTGCTTTGAAGCCTCAGCTCTTATACCATTTCCGTCATTAGCTTCGCGAAGCATCTTTGCTGCATTGCTTGCAGCAGCTATTACACTGGGCTCCTCCAATACCATTGGTACTAGATAATCCTTACCATTAACTCTGAAATTCGTAGCAATACCTAGTGGATAACTCATTGCACCAATAACATTTTCTACCATTGCCTCAGCTATCTTAGGATCGAGATTACCAAAGGTCTTAAGCAGTTTTACTTCATCATCACTCAAATTAGCCCATGATTTAACAATATTTATTTTCTCATCTATAGTCATTTTGTGAAAGCCTGGTAGTCTTGAACACCTTATAATATCTGCTTGCATTATTGTGTCGCCTCCTACCTAAGGCATAGACATTATCGGGGTAATATATAAGTTAAGTAAGCACGACATGTAACTATGCGTTAAAGAATTTGGCACAATTTCATTCAACATCTAAGAATAGATCAATAACAGCATTCAGTAATGCTATCTCAGCTCTTGCAGGGTCTTCAGAAAAAGAAATTATAATAGCGTCCCCATTCTCTGCTGCTAGGAATTCCCTTAAACTCTTCAAGTTACTATACCTAGTTTCATTGAATAAACGCTCCGGAGGTAGGTATGCATGCCCATTGCTGATAAATATTATTAAAGCTGCCTTAGATCCGTGTGCAATGATTTTATCCCTAACATTTACCACTCCAATGTTCTGTATGAGCACAACACCTTGTCTTACAACACACGCCCATGCACATTTAGCTAGCCTAATGTCCTCCCCAAGGATTCTCGTAACTTCAACTATCTTTGGCATTATGCTTAAAATTTTTTCTACAATCTTTTTACCCCTTTCTGTAAGGTAACACCCCCCAACAACGTCAACCAACAAAAACTCATACTCCTTCATTCTTCGAATCAAGGTTCTAGTAGACGTGACTCGCAATCCTAACATTTTAGATAAGGTGTTTCTTCCTATGGGCTCACGCTCGTATAAAATAAGCAGAGCCTTAATTACATGTGCAGGCTCAAAAGCTGGTTTAATTCCTTTTCTACTGGCAACTATTTCATGAAGAAGAGTCTTTATAGTTACCAAAATGCAACCCATATACTTAACATATTTTAAAGCCTATAAATGCTTCTAGAGACACTTGACTTTATATGATCATTACATCATTTTATAGAGCCTCATAACTTTACTCAAAATCTTCACTAGGACTATTGAGCATTTTATATGATTTTGATTAAGTATTCTACACAATGGGTTCACGTTATCTAAGCACGCCATCAAGCTATAGAAATATTCAAAAACTTTAATAAATCCATCTATTTTAATATTTTACATATCATAAGCAAAATTTGTTGTGTGAGTGCAGTATGACAGAACTATTATATCAATATGATAGTTACTTAAAGGAGTTCACAGCAAAGGTCTTGGACATTATTGAAGGCATGTACGTAATTTTAGATAGAACAGCATTTCATCCTAAAACAGGGGGTCTAGAGAGCGATACAGGGTATATAATTAAGGGTGACATTAGGTATACTGTAGTAGAAGTTCTATTGGAAAAACACAGTAGTAGGGTCTTACACAAGATTCAAGTACCAATTGAAAACCTGAAGGTGGATGATGAAGTTATAGGGGTGATAAATTGGGAAAGGAGGTACAGAATTATGAGGCTTCACACAGCTTCTCATATTATAGCAGCTATAATGTATACCAAGTACAATGCCCTTATAACAGGCGGCAACATTACACCAGAATATGCATATGATGATTACAGTCTTGAGACCTTCGATAAAAAGGTATTTGAAGATGCTATTGCCGAAGCCAATAGCATAGTTAAGAGGGGCATCGAGGTTAAGATATACTGGCTTAATCGAGAAGAAGCAATGAAAATACCTGGTATAGTTAAGCTAGCCTCTAGAATGCCTCCATCAGTATCAAGACTTAGAATTGTTGAGATACCTGGTATAGACATCCAAGCTGATGGTGGTCCTCATGTAAGAAATACTAGTGAAATTGGTGAGATAATGCTTATTAAAGCTGAGAATAAGGGTAAGAATAGAAAAAGACTTTATTTCACTGTGAAACCATAAGCTAAGGAAGTTTAAACATATATATGTGCTTTGATATGCTCAAGTCCAAGCTTTTTCAATACTTGGATCATAGACTAGCGAAAGTTTTGAGAGTTGTGACAATACCTTACTTACTAGTGTTTCTAAAAATCTTGGATCCACGCCACGTTGCCTAACAATATCCTTTACTACACCTTCAACAGTCGCATAACTCTTATATGTTTCATTAAGCTTCTTCCACGGAAGCCCTGCAAGAGCCTTTGCTACTGTTTCATTATATGGCAGAATGCCTTTAACCATGAGGAATGCTATTATTGGATACCCTACATATCCTCTAAACTTGGTTCCATTATCATCACTATATACAACTCCTCTCTGAAGATCTACATAAACGCGATACTCTCTACTGCCGTCAGATGACACCACCTTAGCACGATTATCATTTAAAATCTTGATCCTTCCATCAACTATGCAACCTAAAGCCTCCAACACCTTTATCCTTGGCGGATTCTTGAGGTGCTGAGCCATAGACGATCATCATCAAAATATTTCCTTAATAAACTTAAAATTTGTTATACTAGTATTAGCACATGGATGAAGAGTCCCGCGCTCTTGACCTAAGAGGAATGAAGAGAAACGCGGCCGCCACTGACACTAAGACGTATAGGTGTTAGTATTACGAAGATTGGCATTATATACAAAAAGCTTGTTCACGAAGACTTTCAGCTGCTAGAGCACTTTGTACATAACTTAAACAGGTTTGAATACATACCATTAGAAGTCATTGTTAAGAATTTTAAGAAAAAGCTTTCAGATAAGGAGATTGTAGCTCGAGTCAAGAAACTCGTTAAGCTTAAGCTAATAGAGCGTCATCAAACTATGGAGGCATATAGATTGTGCTTTCTAGGATTAGATTGCGTAGCTTTACATCGATTGGTTATGAAAAATATTGTGAAAGCGATAGGGGATGAGATCGGTGTAGGTAAGGAGAGTAAGCTGTACATGGGGATTTCTGAAGATGGTGGTACTGTAGTTATAAAGTTTCACAGAATCTGGAAAAGTTTTAGAAATATAAGTAAAGTGAGAAGTTATGGTAATGAAACTAAGGGCACATCATGGCTCATTAAGAGCATAGTATCAGGTAGTAGAGAAAGAGAAGCTTTAACTATATTAAATAGGTATTCCATAAATGGTGTTCCCAAATTCTATGGAGGAGCTCTACATGCAGTTGTTATTGAATATATACCTGGTGTTGACTTATATGCTGTGGAATACCTTGAGAATCCTGAAGAGATATTGCAACAGATAATCGATATTATTAAGAATGCTTATAGCAAAGCAAAGCTTATTCATGGCGATCTTAGTGAACATAATATTATAATAAACTTGGAAAATATGAAAAGTTATATAATTGACTGGCCACAGTACGTCTCTACAGCCGATCCTAGAGCTTATGAGGTTCTTAAAAAGGATGTAGAAAATATATTAAAATTCTTTAAAAGGAAATTTAAGTTAGATAAGGATTTAAATGAGGTTATAAGGTACATAATGAAGGGAAATAACGCTTAAAGCTAATGTAGTGATAGTATGAAGGTAATGGGTGTAGATATAGTTAAGGGGAGTCCGCTTTCTCAATCAAATCCGCCACTTTATGCTGTAGTTGTGATTAATGAAGATCTTGAAGTTCTGTATGAGTCTATTGAAGTTCCTTTAAAAGGTCTTATTAGAGTTGCTTGGGAGCTTAAGGTTGATAAAATAGGAATTGATAATGTCTTTGAACTTGCTCCTACAAAGAAATACCTAAGCAAAATTTTTGAACTCCTTCCAGCAAATGCTTTAGTATATCAAGTTACATTAGAAAATAGAATGTTCATTGACGTTGTGAAGCAGGCTGAGAAAATTGGTATAAGCATAAGCTCAAAGCCAAAGCCTTTGCAAACAGCATACATATGTGCTTTGCTTGCACTTAATAATATAGGTACAGTTGTTAGAGGAGTTGGATCGAGAGCTAAGATCATAGTTGCTAGAGCCAGGTCTCCAGGGTCTGGTGGAAGCAGGGCTAGCATTTTTGCACGTGGAATGAGAACAGCTATACTTCGTGCTGTAAAGGAGATTAGGAAAAGGCTTGACGAGGCTCAGATATACTATGACATAATTCTTAAGAGAGGTAGAGGAGGGTTAGAGAGCGCTGTACTGGTAGCCTACGCAGATATAGCTACAGTTAAGAGAATAGTGAAGCCTTACCACGGTAATGATATAAGGGTTCTTGTAAAACCAGAGTTTACTACAATAGAATTTGTTAATGAAGAGTACGCTAAGAGGCCTGTTGTAGTAGGCATAGACCCTGGTATAGAGACAGGTGTAGCTGTAATAGACCTTTCACTTAAGCAATGCTTTACATTTTCATCAAAGGAATTTGATAAGCTGTCCATAATAAATAAGGTGTATGCATTAGGCACGCCTGTTCTCATCGCTACAGATAAGAATCCCCCACCTGAAAGCACTAAGAAAATAGCATCAATGTTAGGACTTCAATTGTATGCACCACACAAGAACTTATCTATAGAGGATAAAGAAGAATTGATAAATTGGGCTCTTAAAAGAGGCCTTACAACAGAAATTAAAACCTCACATGAAAGAGATGCCTTGGCAGCAGCTCTAAAAGCATACAAAGCTTTCGAGAAGAAATTTATCGAAGTTGAAAGAAGAATAATAGAGTTGGGCTTGGATGTAGACATAGATGATATTAAGCTACAGATACTAAAAGGAAAGACTGTTAATGAGGCTATAGAATACGCCATTGAAGAACATCTAAAAAATCTTTACTACTCTAACTCTAATAGTACAGGGCATATAACTTCGCTATTTCACAATGTTACTGCAGCTATTAATTGCTGTGAAAAAGTAAAGCTATTAGAGGAAAAGTTGAATGAATTAGTCAAGGAGAGAGAGCTTTTAAGGAAGCGTGTATCTGAATTAGAGAACAAACTTCAAGATATTGAATTTGAGAGAAAGTTTGAAACTAAAGGCCTCATTGATATAGAAGTTGCAAAGGACAGAACAATTAGTGAGCTTAAAGAAAGGATTAAGCAACTACAAACTCACATACTAGCTCTTGAAGATAAGTTAAGAGGGCACGTAGAGGAGAGGAAGAATATGAGTAACCTCCTCAAGGGTATTGCAAAGGGAGAACTAATATTGGTACCCGTGGCTAAAGATATTGAGCCTTACAAGGTTATTCGCATAGGGGAGGCAAATGCAATCTTTGTACTCAAGAACTTCATTGAAATGAGTGAGTTAAAAAAGGTGGAAAAGCCCCTAATACTAATACTGAATGAGTGTCTGGAGGAGGTAGTAGATAAACTATTAGAGCTTGAAGTAGGCATTGTGTGTAAAAAACTTCAGCCTCTTGCAATATTTGATGACATTGCTGTATTCAGTAAAAATGAGGTTGTTGAAGCGGTGACAAAGGCTTATAATGAATTAATTGAATATAAGCAAAGGAAGCGCATAATGGAATCCCTCAACTTAAAGAAAGTAAAGGAAATAATTGAGGATTATAGAAGAAATCTGTTTAAGGAAGATGCTCAGAAGAGTTGAATTTTATTTTCTATAATCTCGTATGTCAGCTCAGAAACTTTGTTCATAGTTTCTTCAGCTATAGACTTAGCATCATCAATCATATCAGATGTAAGCCTTTCTATTGGCACAATCTTTATATCTACAATTTGTGGCTCATTCACTGGTTTACCAATTTGGCTAAGTACATTCACGTAAACCTCCTTAACACCCTTAACCTCACTATAAACTCTATTAGCTATGATATTTGCTACAACATTGTAAAGTTTACCAACATGGCTTACAGGGTTTTTGCCTGCCGTAGCTTCTAAGCTCATAGGCCTCATAGGTGTTATAAGCCCGTTTACTCTATTACCTCTTCCTGTAGCACCATCGTCGCCGTGTTCTGCCGAGGTTCCTGTTACGGTCAAATATAGTATTCCTTCCTCAGGTTTATCAGCAGTATTAATATGCACCTCTACATCATATTCTACAGTCTTCTTAGCTATGTAATCAAGTATTGCATCCTTTATAGTATCTTTAAGTGCCATATACTCTCCCTTATCTTTAACAAATTTAGACACCATAGCTATGGCTATGGTGAGTCTTATTTTTTTCCCTACTCTAAGCCCCATAACTTTTACATCTTCACCTACAACAGGCAACTTATTCTTTAATTCTTTTGAATTCAGAAATCTCTCAACACCATATACAATACTCTCTAATGGGGATAAAGGTGCAAAACCTGTGCCAAAACTAGTATCATTTGCAAGCGGCATTCTCTTTAAGCCTAATTCAAAGAGGCTAACTAAATCTGCACTCCCATGTCCAATTTTGTAATCTATAATTACATGTTCTTCCGGATTCAGAAACCTGAAGTTTTCTCTAAGCCAATTCTTTGCAGCCCTCAATACCAGGGTTCCAATTGGTATGAATTCTACCCCCTCCCTCGTTCTAACATATGAAGTCGCTCTACCAGACACTATTACATATATTGGCTGTAAAACCTCTCCTCCACCAAATGTTGGATAAGCTTGTCCCCCCACAATGAGAACCTTGTCAACATTGTGATGCAGTATAGTATTAAATCTTTTGAGATAATACTTGCTTAGCTCTTTACTCACGGCTTCAGCAATGCCGTCAGCCATGTAGTCTGGATGCCCAACACCTTTTCTCTCAACAATTTCAACATCAATATTTTCGATACCTATCCATCTGTACTCGGATACATTAATGTTCACCATAGCCCTCTCCGAAACAGCCTTTAACCTTATTTAACCTATGTCGTGGCTTATATACTTATATCTGCCTTAGAACATCAATATAGTGAGTAACACCATGACTGCATAGCATTAGCAGCTCCTCTTACTAGTAATGCTCTTGCTAAGTCTTTCAGCTTTCGTAAAGGCATTTAGACAGGCATTAAAATACTTACATACTTTACAATCTATATTATTAACCGAGAACTCGAAGTTTATTGGACAAGTACTAGGTAAACGCATTCTTTTCATAGTAATTCACTATGTTGAAGCAGACCTTAGCTGAGCTTCTGTGTAATCCACACATATGTATAGTATTTGGCTTCCTCTAATCAGTATCCTACCATACTTTGCAATGACTTCTGCTCCACCATCTTTGTACTCCGTGGCTTCCTCTAAAACTACATTCATTGTGGGATCTGTCATAACAAGCCTTCCAATGAACTCAGAATTCTCCTTGACTTTTACTAGCACGGTTTTATTCATAGCTCCTCTCAGTATCTTTAAAGGTGTTAATGTAATTCTTTGCTGCATTATAGCCATAATATCCAACCTAACAACTTCACTCTATTTAATTACAATTTAAAAGTTTATATGATGAGGTTTATTAAGAACGAGGATTCGAAAATGTTCACACTCATTATAGAGCACTTAGAGCCTTGTTTAAATAAATGGCTTTTAAAAGAGTATGAAATTGCTTCAAAATTATTTGAAGGAAGAACTATATTTACTAACGTTAAGAAACGCGAATCTGAGCTAATATTGAAAAAGCTCGGCATGGTGTTTCAAGATTCTGTAACAGTGATGCTAAAAGATAGAACAGATGTCATAGTCCTAGACCCTAAAGCAGAAACCGTACTAACACCAACGGACTTAAAAAGAACTGCTTATGTCGTTATAGGGGGTATAATGGGTTCCCATCCACCGGCAGGGAGGACACATAAGTTCATAACTTCGAAAATGCCAACTACTACTGCAAGAAATATAGGGAGACATCAGTATACGATAGCTGGAGCAGCATACGTTGTAAAACTTGTTGAGAGCGGAAGAGAGATAGGTGATATAAAGTATGTGTTTGGATTGAGAGTGAAAAAGAAGATGAGTTCAGCAATTGAATTAGAAGTAGAGTTGCCTTACGCATTTCCAATAGATGATGAAGGCAATGTTATGCTTCCTGAGGAGTATTTCAGAATAATTGTTGAATATGTTCCAATATATGAAGCTAGGGTTTTAGCTAGCAATCAAGATGTGTGTCAAAACGAATGAAGCGAAATATACTGTGATCCCCCTGAAGTATAGGTCAAAACCTTTCTTAACTTTAAGCACTTTCGCAATTACAATACTAGGTATGTACAGGAGGAATATTAATGTCCACGTAAAAAATGGTGCAAGCGAAGAACCTGTTAAGTTTATTAAAAGAAATTGGTATGACATATATAGTGATGCGAATTGCACCAGTATGGCCATGAAGACCCCGTATAGCCCTCTTGCAACTATGAGCTTAAGACGTAGGCGAAGTTCTGATGAGCCTTCCCTCTGATCATATTGACTCATTGGGTATTCGCCAGAAAAAGTCTATGAGTTGGCTAGATATAAGTGTGTGGCTCAAAGAGCAAGGGTCATTTCTTGTAGGAACCTTTATCGATAACGTATACATACATTCAAAAAGCTTAGCATTACTAAGGCTTAAGAAAAGCGGAGATAGAATCTATCGTTACCTCATTATAGAGCCTGGAAAGAGGGTTTCGTTATTAGATACACAAATAAATCTTAGTGTATCAAAGGCTTTGACAGAAGTTTGGAGAAAGCATGTTAAGAACTGTAAAATAGTTAATGTCAACCAATATGATAGAGAAAGAATCATAATCTTCACTTTAATGTGCGGCGGTGAAGATAAGAATTTAATTATTGAACTTCTTCCTAGAGGAACAATGGTGTTAACAACATCAGCCATGGAAATAGAGATAGTGCTAGAGCGTAAGAAAATGAAGGATAGGGTCGTAGCCCCTAAACAACCATATAAATTTCCGCCTAAGCTATGGGAATTAAACATTGAGAGTATAAATGTTGAGGAGGTTATGAAGGAGACCATGGGGAAGAGGCAAGGGATAGTGTCATATTTAGTAAAAATGTTCGGACTACCACCTGAAGTTGTAGAGGCATCTTTATGTGCATGTGATGGTATGGTAAGCAACAGTAATCATATTAATATAAGTACTGTAAAGTGTCTCATTACAAACATGAAAGGGATGCTAGAGAAGGCGGTTGAGAGTCCAAAGCCTTGCATTATATATATACGCAATATGCCAATAGGCTTCTATCCATTCATACCGCTTCATCTAACAAAGTTTCACGAAGTTAAGGTAGAGGCCTTTCAAACATTTAACGAGGCTATTAATAAGTACTTTGCACATGATATTGAAGAGCTAGTGCAGAGAGAAAGAATAAGCTCTTTAACTGAAGACATTGAAAAGCTAAGGCATGCGTTGCAAGACATGGGCAAAAGGTTGCAGGAATACAAAGATAAATATGTTCAATTATTGAGCATTTTAAAGGCTTTTGAAGAGCATTACCCTGAACTAGAAGAGGTACATAAATGTGTGCAGAGAGTTGTAAAAGATAAGGGATGGGATAATGTTAGTTTATGTAGCAATAGCATTACGGGTTTCGATAAGTCAAGCGGTAAGTATTATGTTATTGTAGGCAGCGCCAACGTAGAACTTGATGTTAGGAAGAGTCTTGTGGAGATATACAGCAGTTACAGAAAAATGCTCAGCGATACTGATAGGGATATAAAGAGAATTGAAAGCGAGATGAAGAGACTAAGAGGGGAAATAGATAAAATGATGTCAGTTATTGAAGATGAGAAAAAGTCAATCAAGTTAATGTTGCATAGGTCAAGAGAATGGTATGAGAAGTTTCACTGGATAACAACTTTAAGTGGATTTTTAGTGCTTGGTGGAAGGGATGCTCAGCAAAATGTTTACCTAATTAAAAAGTTTTTAGAAAATGAGGATATAGTACTTCACGCAGATATACATGGAGGTAGTGCCGTAATTATTAAAACTAGTGGAAGAAATGTTGATGACACATCTTTAAGAGAAGCAGCATTGCTTGCAGCATGTTACAGTAAAGCATGGAAGTTAGGATTGCATACAATCGATGTTTTCTGGGTTAAAGGATCACAGATATCGCTTTCTCCACCTTCAGGGCAGTATCTTCCACGAGGAGGATTCATGGTATATGGAAAAAAGAACTATATACATAATGTTGTTTTAGAGCTTGCTATAGGCGTAGAGGTGCTGAAGTCTGAAGTTGGGTGCTATATCAGGGCAGTAGTTGGGTCTCAAGATTCTGTTGCGAAGAAGTGTGAAGCTTATTTTGTAATTGAACCAGGAGACATGAAGGTAGATGAGGTTATAGCTAGGTTTTTGAATGAGTTAAGTAGAAGAGGGCTGGACTTTATTGCAAAGGCTATTGATGTCAATGAGTTAAGAATTAAAATACCTGGTAAAAGCAGAATAGTTAAAATAGTGATAAATGAGAAAATTAAGAAGGTGCTTGAAGAATGTTAAAAGCATCTGACGTGATGGTAACAAACCCCATATGTGTCACAACAAAGGTAACTGTATATGAAGCCGTCAAGGTCATGGAAAAACATAACATAGCATCCCTTATTGTTGTAGATGAGAATGGTATTGTATATGGAGTTGTAACGGCGAAAGACATTGTAATAAGGGTTTTAGCTAAGGGGTTAGATCCCAAAAGTGTGAAGATCTCAGAGATACTATCCCGACCCGTAACAGTAGTGGAATCTGATACACCTCTTAAGGATGTTGTTAACTTGATGATAGGCACAGGACACGGGCATGTGCCCGTCGTTAATAAAGCAGGTAAGGTTTTAGGAATTATTACAATTGACGATGTGCTAAAGTACGTACCTGAACTACTAGAATACGTAGAAATTCGTAAGTGAGTGATACCATGTATGCTTGCTTATGCTATAGTTGCGCCAAAGTTCTTACCCCACTCTTCGTAATGCCTAATCATCTCCTTACTAATACTTGGTTTTCTATGTTTGAGTACCTGCAAGAAATCCTCCATTGTTATAGGCCTTGGACTATCGTCTAGCTTATTCATTTTAAATAGCTCTCTAACAGTTCTCAAGTAAGCTTCTATAACAATGTCTCTAATATCACTGGCTGAATAGCCTTCAGTTTGCTCAGCAAGCTTGTCGAAATCAACATCATGGCTTATCTTAAAGTGTTTAGTATAGTACTCAAATAAGCTCTTGCGAGCATCTTTGTTTGGTGGTGGTATGTAGATACGTTTATGGAATCTCCTTAAGAAGCCTATATCTAGCCTCCAAGGTTTGTTTGTGGCGGCTATCACATATATAAAATAGTTCTTCCCTTTATCACCAAGGCCATCAAGTTCTTTCAGAAACTGATTTCTAACCCTAGCCTCTCCTCCTATCTCATGCGAGTAAACGCCTAAAAGACCATCAGCTTCATCGACAAACATTATTACAGGCTTTGAGGCACCTACCTTCCTTGCATACCCAAATATTGTAGCAACCTTCTTCTCTGCCTCACCAAGCCATTTAGACATTAGGTTAGCAGCGTCAATCTGCATAAAAACAGCATCAATTTCATTAGCTACGGCAGCGGCAAGCAAAGTCTTACCGCAACCAGGCGGGCCATATAGTAGTATATTCCTCGGCCAGCCCAATGGAAAGAGATCAGGCCTCTTTGTTGGATAAACTACGGCATCCATTATAGCCTGCTTTGCTTCATCCAAACCTATAACATCTTCGAATTTAATTGAAGGCTTTTCAATAAGTATGTAACTCTTTACAACATCTTCCTCAGGCTCTTCTCTCTCAGCTTTTTCTCCTCCTATCGATATAGAAATTTTAGACTCTTCTTCTAACTCCTTGGCTCTTCTAGCATACCCCTCAGCAATACTTTTATATATGTGAACCATGGGGTCATTTCTATAGTTGTTTATCAGCATCATAATGATTTCGGCTGCTTTTTTATAATTTTTAGCAGCATCAATTTTGTTACCAATTCTTTCATTAACCATAGCTTCATGAACATACTTTCTTGCTAATGCCTCTAGATACTCACGGCCCCCACTCACATCATCCACCAATGAATAAAATGTGGATTTAAAGTAAGGAAGAAAAACTATGTAACTATTTTTATTAAACCTTTTTGCTCAAGACGCCTTAGTATTGCTATTACATTTTCTTTTGAAAGACCGAAGGCAGTAGCACATTCATCAACTTTAATTAGACCTCTATTAGCAATAATGTAATTATATATTTGATACTCAATACCGCTATCAAATGCTGTTGCAAATACTTTATGAGATTTTGTGTATGAGGTAGGCATAGTTACGCCTACAGAAGTCATGCTCTCCACAACCTTGCTATACTCCATGACATCTCGTGACATTTGCTGTGATATTATATTCTCTAGCTGAACTGGTACTGGCGACAAGCTGTGCTTTATTTTTTCATCTGCTTGACGCTCTATTTCTTTCAATATATCTTCAACCTCCTTAGACACATTAGCTACGTTTACACTCAATTCTGGTGTTTGCGTCTGAGCAACTATGGCATTCACATTTGTTACAATTGTGTCAAGTGTAGCAGCGAGTTCTGGCATGGTATTGTTAAACATTGATTTAAGTTGATTTAATACGCCTATGGTTGTGCTCAACACCCTTATGTCATTTACTATATTCATTGTCTTTAAGCGTTCTAACAGCCTTTCTACAGCAAGTAATGCTATCTGTACAAATCTTATCAGCTTCCTAACTTCAGCTATTTCAGAGGCGTATATGGCAACTCTTTCTCTGTCATTAACATTGAGTGCCTTAACAGCGTTTGATAAAAGCTCATCATCTCTTTCCTTGAGTCTCTTTTTAATTTCCTCTAACTTTAACTTAAGGTCTGATAATGAAGAAACAATGTATATTAAAGCTCCTTTGTAAGGATCCTTACGAGATGAAAGTGAAAGTAGTTTTGCAAAGTGATCCAATATTCCTGCAGGTGCTACTGTCATTGAGTATCACTATATCTGTCTTTAGATACTAACTAACAACCTTCACTGATACTGGTGTAGCTGATACCGGTACTGTAACTTGCGCAGGTGGAGCCAGAGGCTGTTCTTCAACTCCACTAGTAGTTACTGCACTTAGCTCCTGCTCAAGTTTTTCAATTAATGTCATATGCTTTTCTAGATCCTTCTTCTCTTCGAGGGCTGTTTGCCTGGCAAACCTCATAAGGTCTGCAGAAGTCTTAAAGCTATTCTCTGGCACTTCACCTGCTGTGTAGTTCACCATAAGGTGAGTCATGGCTTTTTCTACGTGTATAACAAAGTTCTCAATTTCGTATACCCTTTTGCGTAAAGCATCCTTCAGATTCTTTACTTCGACTTTAGCTCTTTCAACTTCCTTTGAGAACTTTTCCTTAAGTTCTCGGTAGGCGTGAGCAGGTATTTGATTTTTCTTATAGAGTTCTTCTGTTGCCTTAAACCTCTTCTTTAAGATATCAAGCTTTCTTTCAAGCTTTCTAGCCTCCACAAGCCACTCAGGAACTACTTTTAATCCATCAATTCCGTGTTCAAGCCTTTCACTAGGTAAGGTTTCATAATGAGAATCATTTATCATAATTTCAACAGCCGTTACCTTACCATCAACATCGCTATAAACACTTACTAAAACACCTATCTTTCTTCCATATATATCAGTTACTGCTTGACCTATAACCGGGGCGACACCCTCTATAGCTATACTCATAACTTTAATCCCTTTAATATTCTTGCAAAGAGCTAATTTATATAAGGTATAACGTTCATTTTGCAGGTGTTTTTGCATTTTAATGCTCAATCAATATATAATTGAGAACCTATATTACATTGCGAAGACGCTTGTCAATACGGTAATAATGATCCATGCGATGTACAGTATTGGTATCACAACTTTTAGGTATTTCAAAATAGCAGAACCCACCTTAGTCGCTGTCTCCAGCAATTCAAATATCCTATTACTCATTACTCGTACTCTAAATTTATAGCTTTGGACTCTAACCTTTGCGGGCTTTAAATCTTGAAAAGATTTTGTCAAGGCCCTGTCTACAGATTTTATCAGGGCTTCATTAAGCTCTATGCTATAGTAAGGCGTATCAAATACCATTCCTGCACATGTATGATCATCAGGTGTTACAAGCTCTGCGTCTTTGAATCCCCTCATAATAGCAATTTTCCTCAAGGACTCTCTAACACCTGGCTTAGCATTGTTACCATAAAGATATATTAAAGTATAGAGATTTTTATTGCACTCTATTGTTAGCACCTTTACCTTTCTTGTACAAATGCCTTTAACATGCTCTAAAATGTCATCCTCGCCATAGCCCACCCTAAGCTCTTCACAGACAGGTCCTCTTTCTGAGAATGCAGCTTTCAGTAAAGGCGTGAATACATCAAGTCGAAGCTCTCTTTCTCCTTCAACATTGTGTGCATCAATTACTGCAGCGTCCTTAAAACCGTATGTATTTGCTATCTTTTCCGCTTCCAGCTGAAGCTCTTGAGGCAAATCATCGCCTCCTACAACAGGAGAGGACACTATTAAGAAAGAAATGTACTCTGTATGTAAGCACAGAGCTTCTCTCATTTGATTATAAACCCTAAAGGGTTCGTAAAGTTGTTCCGTACTATTATCCTGATTTGCTTTAAACTCAACAAGCCTTTGTACAATCTCTTTGACTAAAAATTCATTATAATCCTTCTTAGTTAAGTTAAGTTCATGGGATCCCGCACCATGAAATACAAAGGCCTTTATAGAATAAGTTTTAAGTGCATGTTCTAGTGCGTAGGGAAAGTATGTACTTCCAAGAGTTCTGTAAGGTCCAAAGTGTACAGCAGGTACAATTAATGCGATATTATCGCTATCTCTAGTAAAGAGCATGGTCTTAATGCTTAACTCGCGCTCTTCGCCTATGCTATTGAGTACTTCTTCCAATTCAGTACCATTTCCAGTAAACATGAACTTTATCCACGAATTTGATATTTTAAAGACATTTATACTGGAGAATTTCTTTAATGAGTTGATGAATGCGAAGGAAGTTAAGAGCAGAAGGACTACAACACCTATTCTTAATGCGATGAAAAGAGGGGACGCAATTTTAAGTGCAAAGGTAAAAAGTAATTGAAGTGCAAATGAGAGAACAACTATGCATGCCATTCCTTTGGAAAACCCCATAAAGTTACTTAGTGCTATTGTTCCAATAATAGGCATTGCTGCATACATAATTCCATACATTTTCAGAGGAGATGATATAAACTCTAAGGGTATGCCGGGAGCAATTATAAACAATACTGTATTGGCTATTTGCCTAAATCTCATATACCTAGTTGTAACCTTTAGTATTAGTAAGAGAAGCAATATAGTTACAAAGTGTAGAAGAGCAACGCGAAAAAGTTCTTGAAGAGAACTGTGATGCAGAATCAGCATGGGGTAAGCATCTGCTATAATAATCAAGAGAAAGAGTAGTGGATATAAAATGCGGTAGTTCTTTGAAATAGTAGCAGGAATTTTCATCATTCTGTAATACTTCAATGCAATACTATTGAGCATGGGTAATCACATCCATTGTGATGTATAGTAAGTAAAGCGAAGAAATATTAAAGTGTTTCCTATAATAGTTCAAGGTGGCGAACAATATGAACATTGATGTTGAAACATTGAAAAATCTTCTCTTGCAAAAGGGTTTTGAAAAAGTGTTTACAGTAGAAAAGACCCACGACTGTGTTTTACTGCTGGGGAGGCTAAAGGGAGTAGAAATCTTAGTAGGTATTTACACAGGCTTGCACTCTCTATATGCCAAAATAGCTAAAGCAAGTGAGATCTTGGAACCTTATTGGAGATGTGAGTACATGGAGTACTTTCCACAAGGACTTTACACTTTCTCTCAAATGAAAAACCCGGATGAACTCGCACATAACATAATTGTAAAAGCAGAGGCTATACTTAAGAGAGTGCTTAGCTCAGCAAGTCAGGCATGAGATAGTAATTGTTGAAGCTATTAAAATGCTAAGAGATGTTTTTAATATATCTATTTTCAACTATTTTAAGGGCTCTAAAGTAAAGCCCTTACCAGGTAATATCTCTACTTTAAAAGCTGTTCTTGCATGATTTGTCATCCTCATTTTCTTTATTATCATATATCTGACAACCTCTTTACTACTTTCAACATCATCCATCCACAAGTGGAATACCCCATCCGCTATATGCTCTAGGCCAAAGCCAAATGTTGACTTTGTAGTCATGGCGTACTGGCTTACTAAATAAGTGGTAACATTTTCTCTATGTGCAGCTATTTTTAATTCATAACTATACTTCCTTGCCATAGCAGGCTTATCAGCCCAGAAAGCGCTCATGGAATCTATGATTAGCCTAACGTGTCTCATAGGACTTTTTCCGCCTTCTTTCAATACCCCTAGAATCTTATAAGCCTCCTGTATCGCTGCTATTAGTGTCTGAATATCGAGTGCAGCAAACCTTCTTTTTCTAGCTGTTTCCACATCTGTTGGAATTGATTCACTAATTTGCCTAGCAATTTTCAAAAGCCCGAATATGTCTACGACAACAATATTAGGAGTTTCAGTGAGCTCCTTAGTACTTGAAATATCATGTATTCTGTACTGCTCAAAGTCCATTCCAAACATTCTTGCTTGTCTAACAATGTCTCTAAATTCTGCTTCAGTAGTTACATAGACAACAGGGTCTCCAGCTTTAAGCCCAGCCCATGCGAAGTGCATGCATAGAATTGACTTTCCAGTGCCTGGTTCACCTGTTATAGCTATCCATGAACCCTTTGGAACTCCGCCCTCAAGTGCTCTGTCAAGCTCTGGAATGCCTGTTGAAATCCTAGTAACATCTCTTTCAAGCTTACCTTTAGTTACAGACTTCTTTTCCTTTTCTTCTAAAGACTTGAGTTCCTGCTCTATTTTTAGAAGCTCTTCTTCACTAAGCTCTATTTCCTTATTACTCATTTTCTACACAAAAACATATAGAGCAATTCCAGCTTATAAAACTGTGAGATTATACTAAAGCAATAGTGATTGAGGCAATAGAGTTTTGAAACCTGCTAAAAAGCAGGAAATTGATGTTAACAAAATAATGGAGGCAGCTTATGACTATAAATTTCTACTTTCAAGGGGATATAGCCACTCGTTAGCATTGAATACAGTATCACAACGCTATATGCTAAATAAATATGAGAAGCTACTCTTATTTAGATGTGTTCACAGTACTGTGTATGTCCATGAAACGCTTAAGAAAATTAAGTGTAATTATTCAGATACTGCAAAACATGGGCTACTAGTAATGGACTTCTACAATATTTTACTAACAATAATAGCTTTAATAGAACATGATATTGTGTTTCTCTGTGACGACTGTCTCGTAAGGGATTTAAGAGGATCCAAACTAAGATCCAGTGAAAGAGCTTTTCTAACAGAGAGTTACAGCATTTTAGCAGATATACTTCAACAACACCAATTCTTCGAAGAGCTTATAATAGTTAGCGATAAAAATATTAGCCATAGTTTAGAAGACACGCAGACCTTTGTCAGTATACTACATGATAAGTTGAGAGGAGTAAAGGTTACATACACATTAACAACAACACCTGATACTGCTATAATAAGCTTTGCACAAAAAGAAAACACTGTCATAACGTCAACAGATTCCTTAATCATTGAAAAAAGTCGCATAATACTACCGCTAACAACAATAGCGCTTAGCTATATGAAAGCAAGGCCCTTTATAAACTTCCCACAATTCTTTGGACTTTCATGCCCTACATGCTCTCAAAACTCCTAAAATGCCGTAAACAAGCATCACCATAGCTATGGAGAGGGGAATGCTTATTGCCAATACCGAAAAACCATCACATTGATTTGCATCTGGACACGGCATGTAAATAAAAAATGGAGGAATTACGTAATGATTAACATTAAATCGATTTAAATCATATAATAAGCCTGCGCCATAAGAGTAGAGCCCAAGAACAATAATTGTACAAATCATCAGTAATTCACTTAGTAATGCGTTAAGGTCTCTGACTAGCAATGATAGTAGGAGTAATACCGTGCCTAAATAAAAAGTAAGCGAAAGATATGCCTTTTGAGCATAGAGTATCTGAGACTCAAATTTCATAGGAATGTACATTGAAAGAAAGTATATGGAAGTAAGTGGCAATGCTATAGCTATGGCTAAGATGTACTTAGCGTGTCTAATAGCATTATATATAGCTTTAGTGTCTTCCAATTTTAAAGTAGAATTCAATAATCAGACCCCCTAGCGCTGGCAATACTGTAAGTGGGCCCGCGGGGATTTGAACCCCGGACCACCCGGTTATGAGCCGGGCGCTCTACCTGGCTGAGCTACGGGCCCCAACACAGCTTTATTACTAAAGTCTTGGGTTAATATATTTTATTGTGTCGCTAGATCAATACTGCCTATTAGCTTATAAACTTAGTTTAACAAGCTCTTATTATTGCTATAGGTAAAGGTATTTTATTATGTGGAAGCTCATTAAATATGACAATGTTAACCCCCTGGATAGCAACATAGTTGTTGTAGGCTTTCCTGGGATGGCTTTAGTGGGAAAAACTGTTGCTTTACAGCTCATAGAGTCTCTAGGTGCAGAGCCTTATGGCGTTATCTATGGCACTAAGTTTTCTGCACATCTCATTGTGAATTCAAATGGTATAGGTGATATAAATAACGTAATGCTCTATTATGCTAAGGCTAATAATACAGGCATTTTCATAGTTACAGGTAGTGCTCAACCAGCCTCCGACGTAGACCAGCATTCACTAAGCTATTTCATTATTAAGCACCTCAAAAAGTACAATATTAAAGAGCTCATTGCAGCAGCAGCCTATGTTTCAGATATGGTTGTACCCAACCGTAGGGTATTTGTTGTTGGAAACAATACTAGTGTTTTAAAGAGGTATGTTGAACACGGTGCTGTACCACTTAATGAGGGCGTGATTAGTGGCTTAAACGGAATTGTAATCGGATGGGCAAGGATCTTTAACATAAACGCCGTGTGTCTTCTCGGAGAAACCTGGAGAAGTATTGTCGAACTTAACTACATTGATTACAAAGCTGCAAAGCTTATACTAGATGTTCTCAATAAGGTGTGGAATTTCAGTATAAATACTGAAGAACTTGAGGAAAAAAGCAGAGGTATTGAAAGAGAAGTTGAGCTAATTCTTAAAAGCCTCACTCCACCAAAGGAGGAGGCAAAGGGAGAGAAAAGGCCTTACTACATAACGTAGCATATTGATTGAGGTGACACCATAACTTATATTAAACTGCAGTTGATTTAGTATTGAAAACTGCTTCCACAATTTTTTCCCTATATTTCTTAAGGAAGTTCTTATACATAGCTATACCTTTAGTTTGCAGGGGATCGAAGCTTAGTATATGGGCTATCCTAACTGATGCTAGCCCTGCAATTAATGAGCCTTCCAAATACCTCTCTATAATATTGCCCTCTAGTCTAAGATTGAATAGTGAAAATCCTATGCTCCTTAGGTATTCAGCGTAGAAGTCTAGTAGGAGGTTTTCGTAACTAACGTCAGAATCTATTACTACAGCATAATTGACACTTTTTTCCCCTTCCCATCCAACTATGTCATTGTGAAAGAGCTCAGGCACAATCTCTACCTTAGCAGGCTTTTTTGCATTCTCATTAAGCTCATTTTTCAATCTAATAGCGAGAGGCGCAAACCTCGTGGTGGATACTATGAGGGGAAGCCTAGAGCTTACTAAAAATTCAGCAAGTTGCGAAGCTATAGTAAAAGCCCTTTCAGTGTTCCTCAACCTTTGAATAGCCTCTTCAATAATGTGCATAGGTATTGGTAGCACTTCGCATGAGTATAGCAATTTTATTGAAGCGACTAATAGCAATGGTAATGCAGATCTAGGCACTAAACCCTGCTTCACAATAATGTAGGGTATGACACTTCTTTTAGCAATATCTATAAGTTCACCTCCTGAGGCTACAATACCTATAGGCATACCTGCCCTAATTGCCTGCAGTGTAGAGGTTATGGTTTCCAAGGTGTTTCCTGAGTAGCTAACAGCAAGTACAAAGGTGTCTTTATCAATAAAATTACGGGGTAAGTAAAAATCTTTATATACATAAACAGGAATTCTTGTAAAAACCTGGGCTATTACTGATAACATATCTCCTACTATTCCACTCCCACCCATGCCAACTACAATAACTCTTTTAACATCTTTAAAACTCCTCACATTTTCAGCTTTGTAATTTAGAGCTTCTAAAGCAAAGCTATACCAATTTGCATATTGTTCAAACATTTCCCAATAACCTAGAGCAAACAGTTTGGAAATCATTATTAATAAGCTTATATTCTACAAACTATAAGATTTTGTACAGTGTGAAATGCCATGCCTATTTACATATCTAGTGAGCAAGAATTCCTTGATGTTGCAAAGAGAGCTGTAGAGTGTAGGGTGAAGAAGTTAGAGAAGAAAAACATTGCAAAAATTAAGGCTAGAACTAAGAGATACCTATACACATACCAAGTCTCTTTACAAGAGCTCAGCAGCATGTTAGAAAAGCTAAAAACAGTGTGTAAGAACATTATCGAAGTGTGAAAAAGTGTATGATGTATCTATAACCCCATCTGACTTTTGAAATGTGATGATGGCTGGCGCTTCTGAAAATCTGTGACCCCAACTGTCTCTTTTAAACAGCCTGTAGATGAGAATGTGAGAACACGGCTTGATGTTAAAAACCTTAGGTATGTATATTATGTGGCCATGCCATGCTATGCCTAAATAATGTGTTGTTTGATTTTATAAAAACTTTTTAACTAAGCCTATTATTGGTTATATAAGAATACTACAGGTTTTGTGATAGCATGAATAGTTTAAAGTTTAGTGAGGATTTAATAGAGTTGTTGGCATCAACAGCTTTTGAAGTCCCATCAATTTTCGATATAAACAATTTGCCTTTAGTTAGTAGTGACATTGCTAAGAAGCTTGCAGAGGTTTACATGGATGAGGCTATAAATTTTGTACTATCACTAGGAGTAAAACCTCTTTCAGCCTCTTTCCTTGCTGAAGACATTTACGCGCTCTGTAATGATGATGTGCTATTGTTCATTGGGAGGTTCCTAGGGGGATTAGTACCAGCAATACATATATACAAGTATAGAGCCTTTTGTAAAAGTAATTTGTTTCTCCATAGCCATCCTATTCCTGTGTCAATACCATCACCAGAAGATATTTTGTCAGCAACTCAAATGGGTTATGGCATTGAATGCGTTATTAGCAAAGTTTCAAAGTTGAGAGCTGTACTAACATGTATAGAACCTTCTGCAGACTGGGACAAAATAATGGCAAAGTATGATAGTATTACAGAGAAGGTATTCAACGTATCAAGGTTTGTAGTTGTAGGTAACGGTAATAACATATCATTTTTGCCAATGCCAACAACCAGCGAGATCTTTTCGCTTCTTTCAAGTTACAAAAAATTAATGGAGCCTTACGCAAAAGTACTCTATGTGGATATAGATTTAAATAATAAAGTTCTCACTTACCAGCTCTATTAAAGCCCTTTTAATTAAATGGTCTAGCATGCCAATAAATGCTGTGTTTTCAGGCTATATATAAGAAAGGAGTTGAAAGATGAGATCTGTGTAGTAAGAGAAGCTTTTAATGCCGTCTCTGCTCATGAAGAAGCAAAATTATTCTATTAAACAAATTTTCAGCAATGCTTTTAACCTCCATTATGAATGTACTCACTCTCTCAGATGGTGATTTAATGACTAAGCGAGCTGTCATAATAACCGTTTTGGCTCTCATAGTAATTATAGGAATAGCAATATATGCTTGGTCTTTATATCCTCAGCAGGTTGGTAAAAGAGTACTTCGTGTTGGAACGTCGCCTGACTTTCCACCGTTTGAATATATTGATGAAAAAACAGGGGAAGTTATTGGAATAGACATAGATTTAATTAAAGCGCTGGCAAAGAAGCTTGGATGTGAGGTTCAGATAGTTCAAATGGATTTTGACGGCCTCATTCCGGCGTTGCTAAATAAGCAAATAGATGTTATAGCATCAGGCATGACAATAACTGAAGAGAGAGCTCAGAAAGTTGCATTTACAATTCCTTATTGGAGAGCTGACCAAGCAATTCTTGTTCGCAAAGATTCTCCATTTGCACCTAAGAATCTCGATGACTTAGTTGGGAAAACAGTTGCTGTTCAAAGTGGTACTACAGCACAGTTTCTGCTTGAGGACTATATTAACAAAACTGGTAATAAAATAAATATCAAGGCTTATTCAAGCTACGTCCTGGCTGTGCAAGATTTAGAAAATGGGAATGTAGATGCAGTACTTGTCGACAGTCCTGTAGCAAGTATGTTTGAAAAGGCTAGAAACGTTAAGATAACAGGGATTGTTGTAACAAATGAGAGCTATGGACTTGCTGTAAGAAAAGAGGATAGAGAGCTACTCGATAAGCTCAATAACGCATTAAAAGAATTTCTGAATTCTACTGAGTGGCAAGCAATACTCCAGAAATACCTTGGTGGCTAAGCAAGGTCTTAGTGGTTATGTGGCAGAACTTCGTACAATATGTACCAATAATACTTTCAGCACTTTCAAATACCTTAATCTTAGCTTTTTTTAGTTTTGGTCTTGCCACAGTACTAGGCATTGTAATGGCTTTTGCAGAGGTTTTTACATCAAAAACTATTTTAATTATTGTTAGCTGGGTTGCTAGGGTGTTAAGAGGGGTACCGCTCATTTTATCTATATTCTTAGTATTCTATGGATTACCTAAGTTAGGATTAACACTTCCACCGCTTTATGCTGCTATATTAGGTATTGCTATTGTTGATGCTGGGTATCAGGAGCAGATATTTAGAGGAGCTATAAAAGCTGTGAGCAATAGGCAATTAGAAGCCGCTTACTCTCTTGGATTGACTAGAGCTAGTGCTTTTCTCTACGTGGTATTGCCACAGGCATTTAGAATGGCCTTACCCTCATGGATTAATGACTTTACAATAGTTTTGAAAGACACTTCAATAGCATATGCTATTGGTGTTGTGGAAATGTTTACACAGGCTATTCATGTTGCACAGGTTATAATGGACTATATGTGGCCTTTAGTATTTGTGGCACTGATCTACTTAGCTATATGCTATCCACTGTCAATGCTCTCAAACTATCTCCATAGCAAACTTAAGATGATGGGAATGCTCGGCTCAGGGGTGTAATGTTGAAAGAAGAGCTTCTAATAGTAGAGGATCTGTGGAAGTTTATTGATGGAAAGCCTGTGTTAAAAGGAATAACTTTTGATGTAAGCAGAGGGGAGACTAAGGTAATTTTAGGACCCTCAGGAGCAGGCAAATCAACTCTCCTTAGATGCATAAACTTACTTGTAGTGCCTGATAGAGGGAGGATAATATTTGATGGTGAGGACGTGCTTAAGAGGCGTGACATTCATAATGTGAGAAGTAAAATGGGATTTGTGTTTCAGCACTTCAACCTGTTTAGCCATATGACTGCTTTAGAAAATGTTATGCTTGGCTTAGTTAAGGTAAAGAAGATGCCCAAGCATGAGGCTGAGAAAAAGGCTAAAGAGGCCCTCATGGCTGTTGGAATTGCAGAAGAGCTTTGGAACAGGTATCCTGCTCAGCTCTCAGGAGGGCAGCAACAGAGAGTTGCTATTGCAAGAGCTCTTGCAATGGAGCCTAAACTTATTCTATTTGATGAACCAACTTCAGCTCTGGATCCAGAGCTTATATGGGAGGTTTTAAATGTTATGGAGAGGCTCGCCAAGGCTAAGATGACAATGATTGTAGTTACACATGAAATAGGCTTTGCCATGAGGGTGGCTAGCGAAGTAATGTTTTTAGATGATGGTATGATATTAGAGAGGGGGCCTCCTGAACAAGTAATATTGAATCCCTGTAATGAGAGAGTGAAAAGGTTTATGGACAGAATGAAGTATGTTTATAGTTTGGATACGGGCTGAACACTATGATTAACGAACTGCTATACGTTTCCTCAAAATATGGTTTACTTTTACTGGAAGGATTGAGGACTACTTTTATAATTACTATAGCTTCGTACGCTATAGGATTTGCTGGGGGTCTGTGTATAGCAATTGCAAGAGTATTTTTTCACAAGATTCTAAAGGTATTTGCTGGTGTTTATGTTGAGTTGTTTAGAGGAACGCCCATGCTCGTTCAACTCTTTTTTGTGTATTATGCACTTCCAGAGATAGGTATAAGAGTTGACCCTGTTACTGCTTCAATAATAGCCATAGGGCTTAATTCAGCTGCATATCAAGCTGAGTATATAAGGTCAGCGCTGTCTTCAATACCATATAGTGAAATTGAAGCAGCGTATTCGCTAGGCTTAACAAAGCTTAATATATTAATTTATATCATGTTGCCACAAGCTATAAGAATAGCCATTCCAACGTTAACTAATGAAGCAATATATCTCTTTAAGTACTCGTCCATAGCGTATTTTGTTACAGCTTCAGAGCTCATGTACGTAGGTAAGCTTATAGCTACTCGGACGTTTCTATATGTAGAAGTCTATGTATTACTTGCATTGCTGTACATACTCTTCTCAATAGTTTTAAGCGAAATTGCCAGGTATATTGAGGGAAAGCTTCAAATACCTGGTTACGTGACGTAGTGATGAAAAGTTCGCGCGCTGAGTTATGATGTATTTCCCGCATTGCTGAAGGTGGTGAGGCCATTGCTGAAGATACAGTTGCTACATGAAAGAGAAGTTGAAGAGGATGTGGTAAGACATGCAAGGTTCACATTAAGAGAAGCTCTTAATGCTCAAATAGTCGGTGAGGAAACCATATCAATACCAGACACATTTTATAACATGAAAAGAGATCAGTATATAGCAGAACTTGTTGTAGAATACGCTAGTAACTTTTCAAAGGAAGACACGTACACAATACTTCTTTCAAGTAAAGACGCTTATGTAACAGGCTTAAACTTTGTATTTGGTCTAGCAATTCCATGGCTAAAAACAGCTGCAGTCTTTTTAGCACGCTTAGTATTAGGAGCTACTAAAATAACCTTACTTAACAGAGTAGAAAAAGAAGTGCTTCACGAATTGGGTCACTTGCTAGGATTAGAGCACTGCAAAACTCCTAAATGTGTGATGAACTTTAGTAACTCATTAAAGGATGTAGATGTGAAATCAAGCAAGTTCTGCAAAAACTGTGTAGCAAAACTGCACAAAAGTGGGATATTTGTTGCGGAGAAATATGTGCTGTTAGAAAGTGTGGTGTAGTCCCTCAGTGGATATGTGTTAAGTAAAACAGTGCACGCCTCCTGAGCAGAGCCCCAAGGGCTTTGCTACCCTTGGAGCCCTGCCCCCGGAAGTGTGCACTGTTTTACTTAACACATATCCACTGAGGTTTGACTCCACTAAACTATATGTCATGGCCAGCTCTAATTTGTTGTAAAGCTCATGTTTTACCTTAAAACCTGGTAGTAATACCAACAGTATATAATTGATAGTTTTAAAGTTAGTATTACGAGAGTTTAATTAATTAAGTATCTTATTAGTCTTAGTGTTGTATTATTTGAATTAGTTTAGGTAAGCTGTAACACTGTGATTATATCTAGTGATACGGAGTACAGTATGCTTGTAGATGCCTCATGCTTAAAAACTTTAGTGAAGCTAGCATTGTGGACTTGCTATATAAAAAGCTAGCTTCTACCGGTTTCACTGTATATAAAAACTGCAAGGTGTTAAATTGTGAAATTGATGTACTGGCTTTTGAAAATAGAGGCTCAAGACCCCTTGTACATATATTTGAGGTAAAAACAAGGATTAAATCTAAGTTAATTAAGCAGTTATACAAGAGAATTCTGTTTGGCGATTACATATACGTTGTTGTTCCTTATAACCTCCTTACGAATGTGTATAAGAAAGTTAATCACACGTTTGGCATTGTGGTCTACTACAATGACGATTTTTACATTGTGAAGCTCCCAATGTTCTTAAACAATGGCAAGAACATGCACGATTTAATAGCAAGGACCTTGCAGTCGAATTACCGCAGCACAATGTAAGTAAATCATGATGTTATGATAAATAGCTTATATTCCTAAAGAAAATCTTTATAACTTGATGATGAGTGACTCCAAATCAGATTTTGGTGAAGAGCTCCAACCCTTACTGAAAACTTTTAAGCTATTTTGTAAAATAGTGTACTGATAGCCCATGCAACTTTAACCCCGCGTACCGGGGCCTTGGATGAGCATGGGTGGGTCGCCCCCGGCATTTCACTCATTTGCATATCCTTATGCTCATTCCTTGAGCGGTATTCAGCAGCTCCTTTGCTGAACCTCTATTCACGGCAAGCTCTGCTAATCCAAAGCTATTCTTATAAAGAACTAGCTTCCCCTCCTCAACAACAGAAAATACTCTTTCCACTATTGCATTGAACTTCTTTTCACCACTAAATACGGAAACCTCCTCACCTATTGCTATGCCTAGTGCATTTACAAGAGAATCGTAGTATTGTGAAAGCATTACATTACCAAATTTATCAACATATAATACCTTTAATTCGACACAGCTTGGGCTAGTTTTACTCATGAAGATACCTATAGCACTTCTCTTAATACTTTCAACCGGTTGCCTAGGTCCAAAAACTTCTGGTTCAACTCCGCATGCAAGCCATGCCGCAACAGGTGTAAATATGTCTCTACCATGAAAAGAACTTGAAATGGGTTTTCTGAAGAATAAATCATTTTCAAGCTTTATTACAGCCTCTATGCCATCATCTTCAGCAGCTGCTGTCAGGACACCGTTATCTGGACCAATGAGGTAATAGTTTCTTGTAACTATTAGTAGAGGTCTACGTTCACTACCAACACCGGGATCCACAACAACTACAAATATAGTACCTTGGGGGAAGTATCTATATACAGTAAATAAGATAAAAGCTGCAGTATTAATATCAAAGCTTTGCACAGAATGAGTAATGTCAATAATTTTTGCATTAGGGCATATATCAATGGCAACGCCTTTCATAGCCGCTACGTAAGGATCATCATAACCAAAGTCTGTTAGAAATGCTATAACCTTGCAGGGTTTTTTCAAGTGAAAACACCTTACCTTAAAACTGTCATTAAATAAGATTCAATAAATGCTGCCATAAGAAGTAGTGCAAAGGAGAGTATTATAGCGGAAAGGTAGTATAGAATAGTCTCTTTACTAAATTCCTTTTTCCTTAAATCTCGCAACAAGGCTATCATGAGCTTATTTGAGCATACAAAGGCAATGCTATAGGACAGCATTTCGAGGTAGGAGTGCGGAGATACTAAGAGAAATGCTATAGCCTGATATAGGTGCTCTTGTAAGGCACTGGAGCTATTCGTAGCCTCTAGAAGTAATATTCTCAAGACCCAGGCTGTGCTGAACAGCATCGCTGGGTACATAACAATGGAGAGAAATGGTATTGCTAGTAAGGTGTTAACTCTAGCATTATTTAAAAATATTGTCATTGCAAGAACAGAAGCAGTTGTGATATTAGTTATTTTTCTCAATTCCTCTGTAGCTTGGCGAAGTTCTGCTATAAATTCATTAGGTGGGGGTATGTATAGCGCTATAAGTGATAGCAGAAGAAGGGTAAGAAGAGCCACTGCGAAAAACAGCGGTAAATCACGCATTAACTTACTTAAAAGATTCATAGAGCACAGCACTCAAAAGTTATTTAGGCTTAAAGCTAGATAAACCTTTATAATGTGTTAGTTCTTGCAACATGTGATGAGCTCTACAAATGAAGAGTGTTTAGAGAAGATAGCTATTTTTGTAAATTTCTGTATAGAGGAGTTGGATTCGCTTTCCATTTATAAACGGGAGTTTTATTATGTATGGAGGTATGTATTGGCGGAGCTTGGTGTACTAATTGATAAGTGTGATGTTTCAGAAAAAGTAAAGTCTGCGTGCAGAGATGTAGACTTGAACGCTGTATATACCGCTACGCACAAAATTCTCTGTGCTCAGTACTCGTCGGTTACTAACGAAGAAGTTATGCATATATTGTCTAGGCTATGCATATGCTTAAAACACACCTTAACAAATCCTCTACAATTCTCTACATGATGGCAATAGGGTAAAGCTATATTAGTATTTCTTACTTTTTCTAGACTGCCCTAATTCTATAGCTAGTGCTATGTCACCTTTTGCCTCAGCTAGGAGGTTTAGCGCTTCTTCTTTACTTATGCCCAGATACTCAGCTACAAATTGTGCATCCTCTTCGCTTACTTTAACAGTTACCTCAGCACCTTTCTCTTCAGCTTTCTTCAAAGGCTCTTCCTTAGTGTTACCTGTAATATAAAAGAATTTCTGATTGGCAAACTCCATTATCATAACTTCCGGGCTCTCTATAACTATTTGCTTGTCCTGAAGCTCTATGACAGCTCTTCTAACATTTTGTAGTTGATCTATTTTCACACCCATGCGTTTTAACTGCCTTAATTGCTTCTGCAGCTCTCTTGGACTAAGCATTGCAATACAACCTTATGTAACTATTGTTTTTAAGAGTAAAAGAGCTTTTCAGTGCAGTTAGCCTTAGTGAAGAGGCAAAGATAGGGTGCAACTAAATGAAATTAAAGATTTTGACGCTCGGAGGAGGTAGGGAGGTTGGCAGGGCAGCCATAGCAATCAAAAGAAATGGTGATGAGCATTACACTCTCTTTGACTACGGCATCTCTTTCGATGTTGATGACAGACCTGTACTCCCTCTTTCAATAGCTCCAAGCAAACTAAAAGCTGTATTCATATCGCATTCACATTTAGATCATGTAGGTGCTGCTCCTTTCTTTTACATATCTGCAAATCCCCTAATATACATGAGTAAATTTACAGCAATAACGGCAAGGCTTATGATAGAGGATTTGTTAAGAATATCAGGTTACTACTTACCGTTTGAATTTCTAGAACTTGACGCTATGATGAAGAGTGTCACAACGTTTAATATAGGGGATAGATTTGAAGTAGGTGATGTAAGTGTAGACACGTTTAATGCGGGTCACATTCCAGGGAGTACAATGTACAGAGTAGAGTTTAGAGAGGGAGCATCTGTATTGTATACAGGTGATGTAAATGCAATTGATACGAAAATAGTGAAGGGTGTGCACACTCAGAATCTCAATGCTGATGTACTAATAATGGAGGCGACTTACGGCATGTACGATCACCCACCCAGAGAAAGGGTTGAGCAGCTCTTTATAGAAGCTGTTAGGGGTGTGGTAGAAGAGGGAGGTATAGTGCTTGTTCCAGCATTTTCATTAGGCAGATCGCAGGAGATACTAGCTCTACTTGCTGAGAAAATGCCTCACGCCAATGTGTATTACGATGGAATGGCTAGGGACATCCTAGAGTTAATGTTACTCTACAAGGAGTATATAAATCGCCATGACCTTTTGGAAAAGGCAACTAACATATTTACTCAAGTGAAGGACTCTGGTATGCGTAAGGGTATATGCAAGGAGGGAGGTAGTATTATAGTGACGCCAGCTGGAATGCTGAAAGGAGGCCCGGCACTTTACTACATTAAGAGAATTTACGATAATCCAAAGAATGCCATTATGCTTGTGAGTTACCAGGCAGCCTCATCACCTGGAAGAAAGCTGCTAACCGAAGGAGTTTTAGAAAACGGAGGCATTAGGGTGAAAGCTAAAGTCTTTTGGTTTGACTTCTCAAGTCATGCAGGGGCATCAGATTTGGTAAACTTTGTTAAACATGTAAAGAATTTACAAAAGGTAATACTAATACACGGTAATGAAGACGCTATTTATAGCCTAGGGTACAGAATAAAAGAGGAAGCAGGGGTGGAGTTCGCAGCCCCACAAATAGGTGAAGAACTCTCCATAGAATTGTAACATTATATGCATATTTAAAACGCTTCTAATGACAAGCCCCCTAGGACCTTAGTAAGTTCTGCAAGGAAACTGCTGTACCTTTACAATCGTGTTGCGGAAATTAAATCTCGTAGTAACTCATGTTAATATAATTTCTAACCCTAAATCCCTTGCAATAAGAGCTATGGTGTTTTTCAGTTCACTTCGCATTTTTTCAATAACTATTCGCGTAACCCCAGGTGTAAACCTTATGGCCATCTCAGCAACAATTTTCAGCTCTTCTAATGATATTTCCTTAATAACATAGTTTGGCACCATATGGCCATAGCACTCGCCTTTTTCAAAAGCTCTTTTTGTGAAAAGAGATGCATAGTGATTTCCTCCAAAACCTACTGTTACAATGCATGGCTTAGAATGCTGCTCCTTACTAAACTGTGCAATAGCATTTTTTATTGCTGTTGCCACAGCCTTATGAGCTTCTATAATACTCCACTCTTTATCACTTCCACCAATTTCTATAAATGTTATAGGCTTTAATGGTATTGTTGGACCGTGATGTGTAACTTCATAGCTTACCGAAAACGATTTTAGTGTAGAGTAAGAATTCTTGAGTTTATCAAGCTCTTGGAGCATGTACCACATCAAAATGGGGTTAGATAGCGAGAGTTGCATTGGCTTTCCACCAAAGTCACTTCTTCTCCACGGATTACCTGGTGAGTGAACAGTAAAGCTTCTGATTTGAGCTGAGGATTCATGTCGTGAAGGTATGATGATGAAGTCAAGATTGTTTGGCAAGTCCATGGGTTCCAGAAATACAACTTCTTTACTAAACTCTAAAAATAAGAGCTCATTTTCATCTAAATGGCAAAGCAAGGCTTTTTTAGCACTACCTGTGCTATCATAAACCTTACTGCACGGCGACTCCTGCATCAATTGCTTTACAATACCTGTAGCAGCAGCATCGTGCAATGAATACACTATTCCTATTCTCAATACAATCGCCCTAAGTAGATAATTTCACTGCTTGTGCATTACTGAGACAAGCTTAAAATGTGTAGTATTTAGTTTTTACAACGAGAATAAGTGTTTACAATGATAACTCAAGCCAGTAACTTAAGCTCCGCTGATAAAACATCTATAGTACTACGCTATGCCAACAAATTAGGATTTTCATCAGAAGCCAACATCATTTTAAAAGCTCTTCGCTTAGTTAGGGATAAGGGTGTTGCAGTAAGCCATGTTATTGCTGAGCTTCTCCTTTGTAAGTACCTTATGGAAAAAGGGTATGAGTGTGAAATTGAGTATACGCATAATAATGTAAAATGCGATGTATATGCTAGAAAAAGGTCAATAGACGAATGTATTGAGATTTTATACTACGCGGTGCCGCTAGATAACATAGAGAATTGGACAAATTACATTGTACTTACCCATTTGAGAAAAGCTATGCAAATACTTAAAAGCAGTATATACTTCGTATCCTTTGCTTATCCAGTAGGTCTTATACCTCTAATCCCTCCAACATTTTTCGAAATAATATCAGGAGATAGGCTAGCAAAGGTATTGGCAAGCTATGGCCTACACGAACCTGAGGTTTTAGAAAGAGTTAAAGATACCCCCATTATTCATCATATATACGTATTTGACTTATCAAAGGCTAAGGTTTGTAAAATCTCATATGAAGAAGCAAAAATGCTAATACTACTTTACAACTCCCTTACAGATCCTTAGAATTAAAACAGCTCGTATTATTTAATAGCATAGTCAGGCAAAATCCCTACTTTTATGACTAGAGAGCTTGGCTTATTATTGACTTTGCAACACTCTTATACCTTGAAAATAGCACCGTTACTGGCAGAGGTAGCTAACTGTGAGTATCTGTGAAGATATCCCTCAAGCTTCTTCTTCAAAGGTGTGAACTTTGCAAGTCTTTCCCTAAGTTCTTCGTTAGGAACATCTATATCTAGGCGCTTTCTCCTTAAATCAATAACTATTTTGTCACCATTTTTAACAACTCCTATAGGTCCGCCTTCCGCTGCCTCTGGAGATACATGTCCTATTGCAATACCCCTTGTAGCTCCAGAGAACCTTCCATCAGTAACCAAAGCAACATCCCTATCCAGCCCCATGCCTACAAGAGCTGCTGTTGCTGTAAGCATTTCCCTCATGCCGGGCCCACCCTTTGGCCCTTCATACCTTATTACAACCACATCACCACGCAAAATCTTCCCACCAAGTACTGCCTCAACTGCTTCCTCCTCAGAGTCGAAAACCTTAGCCATACCTTCAAAGTGATAAAGGTCCTCAGGCACTGCAGATATCTTTATTACTGCTCCTTCCGGTGCTAAGCTGCCCCTCAATATCATTATCCCTCCCCTTTCCGAGTAAGGATTTGTAATTGGTTTTATAACATCAGGTCTCCTAGTAGTTACGTTGGCAATTATTTCTCCCACTGTCTTCAAGGCCACTGTAAGTCGCTCTACATGTACTAAGCCCTTCTTTGAAAGCTCCCTCATAACAGCCGCTACACCCCCTGCTTCGTGAAGGTCTTGAATGTGATAAGGCCCTGCGGGACTCAGCTTTGCAAGAATTGGCGTTTTTTCGCTTATCTCATCAAAATCGTTGAGTGTTAACTTGACCCCCGCTTCGCTAGCTATTGCCATTAAGTGAAGTACCGTATTTGTGGAGCCTCCAAGTGCCATGTCTACGGCTATAGCGTCGAGAAATGCCTCTCTTGTTAGTATTCTTCTAGCTGTTATACCTTTCTTAACCAGCTCCATTATCATCATGCCAGTGTACTTAGCAAGCCTTAGTCTCTCTGCAGAAGTTGCTGGAGCAGTACCATTTCCGGGTAATGATATGCCCATAGCTTCTGAAAGAATATTTAAGGTGTTTGCAGTAAACATGCCAGCACATGACCCTACGCCTGGACATGCACTGTTTTCAAGCTCTACAAGATCTTGGTAACTCACCTTTCCAGCCTTATACCCCCCGATGGCCTCAAAAACATCGTGTAAATCAACGTCCTTACCCCTAAAACGCCCTGCAAGCATAGGACCTCCTGATATAAATATAGCTGGGATATCTAATCTTGCTGCAGCCATTAGCATTCCGGGGATGATCTTGTCGCACGAGGATATCAAGACAATGCCATCAAACTGGTATGCCTTAGTCATAACCTCTATAGAGTCCGCTATGAGCTCTCTTGATGGCAGGGAGTACTTCATGCCCTCGTGCCCCATGGCAATACCATCACAAATGCCTATAGTGTTAAACTCTAGTGGGGTTCCGCCAGCAAGTCTAACTCCCGCCTTTACAGCCTCAGCCACTTCACGTAAATGCTTATGTCCAGGTATAACCTCGTTCCATGAATTTGCAACGCCTATAATTGGTCTTTGAAGCTCTTCATCTGTTAAGCCGAGAGCTTTAAATAGGGATCTGTGAGGAGCTCTCTCAATTCCCTCCACAACAATTCTGCTTCTCATTCTTATGCACCTTCTCTACTAAGATTCCCGGCTTTTCCCAAGCTCTTTAAAACATAAAGATATTCAAAGCCCTCTATAAATGCCTTCATTAGAGCTTCTACGACATTTAGTGAAATGCCTTGCGTTGACCAGCTATGAGAATTACTATGGAATGTTAGGGTAGCCCTATACATGTTATCCTGGAATTTGGTGATGCTAACTTCCACTCTGAGATTCTCATCTATGTTTAGAGCTCTTTTCACAGAGTCTGTAGCTGCTTTAAATAATGCTGTGAATGGATCGAAATCCACACTTCTACTAGTAGTAATACCAAGGTTAAATACAGCAACGGAAATTCCTGTAGAGCTTGAGAAGAGAGTCCAGCCATAGTTCTCTACTTTCTGGCTGTAGAGCCCTAACTCCCTTAATGCGATTAGCAGTGCTGAGGCAGGAGCCTTATCGAATGAGTAGCCCTGCTTCTCCAGCTCCTTTATTTTCGCTACAACTTTTCTAACACTTTCGCCCCTCTTATCCATATCTATACCAAATTCCTTTAAAAGGGCTATCACATTAGCAGCACCACCAAGTTCAGAAACTATGAATTTTCGCTTATTGCCTACAAGTTCAGGTTCAATGTGTTCATATGCTCGTGAATTTTTTAAAACAGCATCTACATGCACTCCTGCCTTATGGGCAAATGCGTACTCTCCAACATAAGGTTGGTAGGGATTTGGTTGAAGACCAGTAATTCTATATACTAATTGTGAAACCTCCTTCAACTTCTTAATACTCTCATCGTTTTTCAAAACACGCATTCCTAGCTTATACCTTAAAGCGGGTATTATCTGAATTAAATCAGCATTTCCAGTTCTCTCGCCAATACCATTTATAGTGCCTTGCACATGCCTAGCCCCAGCATAAACAGCCATGAGAGTATTAGCAACAGCACATCCACTATCGTTATGTGTATGCACGCCTATTACAGTCTTAACACTATTTACAACAGCTTTCAACGCCTCATAGACGTCCCAAGGCATCATACCACCATTCGTATCAGCTAACACTAATACCCGCGCACCAGCCTCTTCAGCAGTCTTTAAGACTTGTAACGCATAATGCGGATCCTCCTTGAAGCCCTGGAAGAAGTGCTCAGCATCAAATATAACCTCTACTCCGTGTTTCCTGAGGAATTCTATGGTATCGTAAATCATGTTTAAGTTCTCCTCTTTACTTACTCTAAGAACCTCATGTACGTGTAGAGTCCATGCCTTTCCAAGAACTGTTGCCACTTTCACATCCGCTTTCAATACAGCTTCTAAATTATGATCTTGCCATACTTTTGTATCCCTCCTTCGTGTACTAGTAAAAGCAACAATTTTAGCGTGATTTAATCCATACCTCTTTATCTCCTTAAAGAACTCTTCATCTTTCTTATTAGAGCCTGGCCATCCACCTTCAATATAATCAACACCTATATCATCAAGATTTAAAGCAATTTTTATCTTGTCTTCAAGGGTAAAGGAAACTCCAGTTGCTTGTGCGCCGTCTCTCAATGTTGTATCTAGTATCTCAACTCTTGTGGATTTCTAGACCACCTACCACCTTATTCACCATAAGATTAAAATGTTATAGACTTGCTTAAAAGCTTTTCAAAAATTAATATCATATTAAACAATTTAAGTCTTTTTAAAAATGAGTTTCCGCATCTCCCTTCCAACTTGCTCTAAAAGGCTTTCTTCAAGAGCTTTTAGCTCTCTATGTACTGTCGGCATACCTCTCTCATACTCTTCCAACCACTCTTTAGCAAATTCTCCGCTTCTCACCCTCTCAAGCACTTTCTCCATTCTCTTCCTAACACCCTCATCTATTACATATTTACCTACAGTTATACCGCCATACTTAGCTGTATCGGAAACAGATTTTAGCATGTGTACAAGTCCACCTTCATATATGAGGTCCACAATGAGTTTGAGCTCATTAAGTACCTCAAAGTATGCAACTTCTGGCTGATAACCGTTTTTTACTAGAAAGTCAAAGGATGCTTTTATGAGCTCCATTACACCTCCTACTAGGATGACTTGTTCGCCAAAGAGATCTGTTTCTGTCTCTTCCTTAAATGTTGTCTCTATAACACCTGCTCTTGTACATCCAATTCCTTTAGCAATAGCAAGTGCTTTTTGCTTAGCATAGCCACTTACATTCTGATGTACAGCAATGAGTGCTGGAACACCATAGCCACTTTCAAAGCTTCTCCTTACTATGGGTCCTGGCGACTTTGGGGCCACCATGTATACGTCAGAATCGCTTGGAGGCTCTATGAGCTTAAAGTGAATGTTAAAACCATGTGCAAACACCATGTCAGCTCCTTTCTTCATATAGGGCTTTACACTGCTGAGCCAAAGGCTTCGCTGAACCATGTCAGGAACTAAAAATGCTATAATATCAGCTCTACTTACAGCATCTTTTGTAAACATGGGTTTGAATCCATCCTCTTCAGCTCGTCTCCAACTCTCACCCTGTCTTTCAAGACCTACAATAACATTAAGTCCAGAATCCCTGAGATTTAATGCCCAAGCCCTTCCCTGGCTTCCATAGCCAAGTATTACTATGACTTTATTCTTTACGTAATTCAAATCGGCATCCTCATCCTTATATATTTTAGCCATGTATAGCACCCCATGTGAACTCCTTGATATTTAGAGGCTTAGCTATACAAAAGGTAAAAACTTTTTCAGAACTTGTACACCTATCATCAATGTGATTAGAAGCTCTGGGATATTCAAATACCTCTACTTTTTCAATTAGGGGGGTCTTGCTCAAGTTTAGTACTGCTATGTAGAAATTAGGGTGGCTTCTCACAACCAGATATACTTCGTAAAGACCCTCTTCATTCACCCTCCTTCCACATACAGCATCCACGTCTATCAATAGCTTTCTGAAATTTGCTATAATTCTCTCTATAAATCCCGCATCAGTATAATAACCAGTGACTCTAACTATTTGAACTTGGCTCATATACTATCATCTCACGGAAACTTCCTCCGGGTGGTAAAGTAGGTAAGGCCTTTTCATCTCTATCTATTGGCACTCTAATTACGGAAGGCACGTTCTCCTTCATTGTCTTCTTCAAGGCTATTTCAAGATCTTCATAAGACTGAGCATCAAAACCCAACGCACCAAAACCTTCAGCTAATTTCACAAAATCTGTTGAACCTCCTAAATCTGCTGCTATCACTCTCTTATTGAAGAAAAGATTTTGAACTTGTCTTACTAAGCCAAGGGTTCTATTATCAAATATTACAACAATTATAGGTATGTTCTCGTCTACAGCCGTTCCAAGGTTATTCATTGTCATTATGAATGAGCCATCACCATCAAGATCCACAACAACTTTATCAGGCTTAGCCAGCTTAGCACCAATTGCGGCAGGGAGCCCAAATCCCATAGTTCCCATACCCCCAGAACTTATGAATGTTCTGGGTTCGTAAGATTCCCAGAACACTCCAGCCCACATCTGGTGAACCCCAACACCTGTAGTTATTATAGCGTCTCGAGGCAAGGTGTTTCTAATGGTTTTTAGCACTTTCCAAGGCTTAAGCCCCTTTCCGTCGTCTCTATAGTAAAGCTGTGAGTAATACTCTTTGTACTCTATTACTTTCCTTAACCACTGTGACCTATCTTTTTTAAGGCCCACCTCCATAATTGCCTTAATTAGTGTCCTAAGCCCTTTTCTCACATCAGCAACAATATATGCTTCTACAGGTAGGTATGAAGATAGCTTGTAGGCATCTGTAGGGTCTATGTTTATTAATACAAGCTTCTTTTTAGTATCCAGCACATCCTTAATGTTAGGAATGGTTCTGTCGCTGAGCCTTGCACCAACCACTAGTACCACATCTGAATCCATGAATGCTTTATTGGCTTCAGCTCTACCGTAGTAACCCATCATACCTATGTATAGTGGGTAGTCGTTTGGCACAGCAGATTTTCCTAAAAGTGTAGATACTATAGGCATTCTTAGTATCTGTGATAAAAATACTATCTCCTCTACTGCTGGAGACCATACAGCTCCTGCACCTACAAGCATTAAGGGTCTTTCAGCTTCAACAAGTAGCTCAGCGGCTCTCTTAACCATGGAGGGGTCTATGATCTCTGGAAACTCCCTATAACCTTCTACCCTGAATCCGTCAAGCCAGTTAATTTTACCTTCATCCACATCTTCGTTGAACACGTCCCTTGGAATATCTATAACAACAGGCCCAGGTCTACCAGTAGTAGCAATGTGTACTGCTGCTTTAATCCACTTTGGCAGGTCCTCTGCCTTTCTAATTTGTATAACAAACTTTGTTATATTGGCTACCACACCCGGTATGTCTGCTTCTTGAAAAGATAGCTTGCCTATTGAGGATCTGGTGACCTGACCCGTTATAGCTATGACTGGTGAATTATCCCAATATGCAGTAGCAAGACCTGTTACAAGGTTTAAAGCACCAGGACCCGAAGTCCCCGTACATACAGCGGGCTTTCCAGAGGCTCTAGCATAGCCATCAGCAGCGTGTGCAGCTCCTTGCTCATGTCTCATTAAAACAACTCTCATATCACCACTCGCTACATAATCTACCAGTGCATCGTAGAATGTCATGTTTGCGAGCCCTGGAATGCCGAAGATTACATTTATACCTACACGCTTTAGTGTTTCTACAGAAAGCTTTGCAGCTTTCATGCTTATTCACCATGTAAAGAAGGAGTGTATGCTATAGGCAATGGCGAGGAGCTTAGTACTGCTACTGTCTTCTCCTTCTCACTACTGTAACTTCTCATTAAGTTAGCAAAGCTATATGCTATTACATAACTTGGAGTTCCATCACCTTCACCCATAAAGATTAGATAGATTTTACATTTACACAAGTTAGTGCTTTGAGTAGGTTTTTAAATTTTTAATATGTTCAAACAGATTTAATTAAGCATAATAGCTTATATACCCGCTTCAAGGAAGATTTCTTGAAAATACCTCTGTGAGGGGTGTGCATTGCTCCAACTCAATACAGTTTAAGCTATACGAATAATCATGGTAAAGCAAAGGATAGAGTGGTTAGGTTACTAGATACAACATTACGAGATGGAGAGCAAATGCCTGGTATTTCTCTAACACCACAGCAAAAACTTGAAATAGCGTTGGCACTTGCAGAGCTAGGTGTTGATTCAATTGAAGCCGGGTTTCCAATAACAAGTAGAGGTGAGTTTGAAGCTGTAAAGACAATAGCTAGGGAGGTCCGGGGAACAGAGGTCATAGCGCTTGCAAGAGCTGAGAAAGCTGATATTGATAAAGTTATAGAGGCAGAGGTGCCGGCTGTTCACACCTTTATAGCTACATCTGATTTACATATGAAGTACAAGTTGAGGATAAGTCCGGGTCAAGTTATTGAGAAAGCTGTCTGGGCAGTTGAGTATGCGAAGAGCCATGGACTAGTTGTTGAGTTTAGTGCTGAAGATGCTACGAGGTCTAATTTGCGGTTCTTGATTAAGGTGTTTCAAGCAGTTGTAGAAGCAGGTGCTGATAGAATTGATATTCCTGATACCGTTGGAGTTGCATATCCAAGCTATATGAGCTCTCTAGTATCATACGTAAGGTCAAGTGTGAAGGGAAGTTACATATTAAGTGTTCACTGTCATAACGACTTCGGGATGGCTGTTGCAAATAGCGTAACTGCTATAGAGAGTGGAGCTGACCAAGCACATGTAACGGTTTTAGGTGTTGGTGAAAGAGCTGGTAATGCAGCATTAGAGGAGGTCGCCTCAGCCTTAGCATTCCTCTACGGCTATAAAGTGAAAATAGACTTCAGCAAAATAAATAAAGTAGCAAAGCTTGTGGCTCAGCACTTTGGTTTACAGATACCTCCTAACAAAGCTATTGTAGGTGCAAATGCGTTTTCACATGAATCTGGAATACATGTACATGGAGTCTTAAATCACCCACTAACATACGAACCCATAGACCCATCAATCGTAGGTGCTGAAAGAAGAATTGTAGTAGGTAAACATAGTGGAAAACACGCAATTATGTATGTAATTAAGCAACTAGGCTATGAACCTAGAGAAGATGTTGTTATGAGACTGCTAGACAAGGTTAAAGATCTTGCAGATCGTGGAATAAGAGTAAATCAAAACTTGCTTATAAAACTTGTGAAGGAGGAATATGGTGAATGAAATGTTTAGAGTAGCTGTAATAGAAGGTGATGGGATAGGACCAGAGGTTCTAGCAGCAGCCAGGGTTATTCTAGAAAAAGTGCTTAGCAAGTATGGCCTTAGCATTGAGGTAAAGCATGTTGAGGCAGGAGATGTAGCTGTTAGTAAGTATGGCGAAGCCTTACCTGAAAGCTCTTGGAACATTATAAAGACATGTGATGCTATTCTAAAAGGTCCTGTAGGAGAGTCTGCAGGAGAGGTTGTAGTTAAGATTCGAAGGGGTCTTGACCTCTATGCAAACATAAGACCTGCAAAAACGTTTCCAGGTGTTAAAGCGTTGAAACCTGGTATTGATTTAGTTATTGTTAGGGAGAACACGGAGGACGTATATATAAGGGCAGAGTACATGCTCACAGATGGAGTATCAGTAGCCCTGAGGCTTGTCACTAAAAGGGCTTCAGAAAGAATAGCTAGAAAAGCATTTGAGTTAGCTAGAAGTAGAAGAAGAAAAGTAACGGTAGTGCATAAAGCAAATGTACTTACAGTTACTGATGGGCTTTTTAAGAGAGTTGTGTATGATGTTGGGAAGGGCTTCCCAGGCGTGGAGGTAGATGAGATGTATATAGACGCTGCTGTAATGGATTTGGTTCGAAGGCCAGAGAAATTCGATGTTATTGTAACAACAAATCTGTATGGAGATATTCTTAGTGACTTAGCAGCATATGTAACAGGAAGTATAGGGCTTGCAGCCTCTGCAAATATTGGAGATGAGAAAGCTATGTTTGAACCCATACATGGAGCTGCATTTGATATTGCTGGAAAGGGTGTGGCAAATCCAACAGCAATGATGCTGGCTACCGCATGGATGCTCAAATGGCTTGGTGAAAGAGGTGGTGGCAGGAGATATGTGGAAGCAGGTGAAGCTATAGAGAAAGCCATTGAGAATGTACTCAGCGAGGGCAAGGTGCTCACCCCGGATTTGGGGGGCACTGCAAAAACAATTGAATTTACAGAAGCTGTAGCACTGAGGTTATAAGTGAAGAGAGTGCTACAGCTCTACTAAGCGCTTGTAAAAACAACTAAAGTTACCTGTATGACAAATAGGCCCGAGTGGCTTTACTAAAACTAATACTGCATCTGCATCGCAATCAACTTTCACATCTACAACAAGTTGAAAGTTCCCGCTCGTCTCGCCTTTAAGCCAGAGCTTTCTTCTTGATGTTGACCACAGATGGAGATACCCTGTTGTAAGAGTCTTTATCAATGCTTCTCTGTTCATAAAGCCAGCCATTAACACTTCCTTAGTTTGATAATCTTGCACAACGGCAATCACCGTTTCATCTACATGCCTAAACCTAAGCTTACTTACAAGATTTTCCGCTTCCTCAGGCATTAGTTTCATTTTTTAAGCCACCTCAAGAGAGCTTTGAAAAAGAGCATGCCATTAGAGCTGCTTTTCTCGGGGTGAAACTGTGTAGCTATAACTCTATCTCTAACTATCATTGCTGGGAACTCTGCTTCACCATATCTACTCATAAAGCATACTACATTTACATCATAGCCATAAGCTGCATAGCTATGAATAAAGTACATGTACATGCCATTCAGTTCTTGAAATTCTGAACATATTGCACTACCTGTGTACATGATTTTATCCCATCCTATGTGAGGAAGCTTTGCAGAAACCTTTAACCTATCAACATAACCTCTAAACCATCCAAGTCCTTTACTAGTAACACCCCCCTCAAAACCATACTCAAACATTACATGCATACCAAGACATATCCCGAGAAAAGCCATCCCTGTTTCTAAGAGCTTATTGAAAAGCTCAGCTCTATCATTAAGGAACTTTGCAACAGCTTTAAAAGTTCCTACACCGGGTAGTACCACAAGGTCAGAATTTTCCATGAGCTCACTTGCTATGGTAACGCTAAAACCAGTTCTCTTGAGGGAATTTGCAATGCTGAAGAGGTTTCCAACACCATAGTTTAGCACAAGCGCCTTCACTTTTTCATCCTCTTTTCAAGCTCTATACAAACATCATCTATTGTAACATTAGTGATTTTCATCAGTACTAAAAGATGGTAAAGCAGATCAGCCACCTCCTGTACAAATCTCTCTCTGTCTTCAATTAATGAAGCTATAACAACTTCTATAGCTTCTTCACCAACTTTTTTCGCTACATACCCCTTACCTTTCTCAATGAGCTGAACTGTATAGCTCCCTGCAGGTCTCCTGGCAACTCTATCAGTTATTATGTCGTAAAGCTTGTATAGAGTTTCACACATATCTCATCACAATGCTCTGCTCGTGAACTTTGAACCCCTCATACCTTGCAAGCACTTGTACAGCCTCTAAAACCTCCTTATCGATATTGCAAGAGTCTTCAAGTATAGCAATAGGCTTTAGAAAGTCGTAAATAGTTAAAGCACCCCTAACTCTAGCCCAGCGATTTGTAGGCAGTATGTGATTAGGCCCCAGGTAGTCGATCATGGCGGGAGGGGAGGCGTTAAGTGAAACAGCACCAGCGTTCTCAATATTTCTTAAAAGCCTTGCAGAGTCATATACATGCAAAGACAAGTGCTCTGGAGCAAGCTCATTTGCAATACTAATGGCTTCCTCAATACTACTCGCTAAGTAAATGTAGAACACGTGATCATGACTTTTTAATTGTTCTTCAACAGTATTAGCAAGCTTCTCAGATAACGTAATTAAAACTATAGTGCTTTCTAGTCCATGTTCAGCTTGTGCAAGCATATCAGCTACAACAAGCCTGGGATCAGCATTTTCATCAGCTATTATAACGAGTTCTGTAGGTCCCTCAATACTGTCTATTTCAACAACATTGCGAACTAGAAACTTTGCAGCTTGAACATACACGTTCCCGGGACCTACAATCTTAGACACCTTTTTTACACTTTCCGTACCATAGGCCATAGCCGCAATTACCTGTGGTCCTCCCACTCTGTACAAGCCACTAGCTCCAATAAGCTTAGCAACATAGATTATTGCAGGGTCTACGCACCCCTCCTTATTTGGTGATGAAGCTATGTGAATTTTTTTAGTGCCTGCAACATGAGCAGGAACCCCAGCCATGAGAGCTGTTGACGGGTATGGATGTCGCCCACCTGGCACATATATACCAACGCTGTCTATATGCCTCCACACAATACCCAGCTTTACACCTTTCATTTCTATAGTAAAGTCCTTAGGCTTGACACTTTCGTAAAAGTTCTTAAGAAAGTCATAGATTACGTCTATAGCCTTGCGCACGCCAGTGCTGAAAGCATTTAGACATTTCTCAGCTTTTGTCATAGGCAATTCTACTGAGTCTAGTTCAACACCGTCAAACCTCTTTGTGTACTCAATGAGCGCCTTATCGCCCTGCTGTTTCACATCCTCAATTATTTTTCCCACATAGTCCAACACATTGAAGACTTTAAACTCAGCTGGTGGAGGAAGTCCTCTAATAATAGTCATAACCTCACCTCAACACCTCTCATAGCCAGGTAGCATTTCAACTCTCGTATTCTAATTACGCCGTCGTGAAAAACCCCTGCTGCAAGAGCAGCATCAGCTTTACCTTCAGTTAGTACCTCATAGAAGTGCTCAAGTATGCCTGCACCTCCACTTGCTATAACTGGTATAGGCACAGCTTCAGCAACACTCCTAGTCAGCTCAATATCATAACCAAGCCTCGTACCATCTCTATCAATACTAGTGAGCAGTATCTCTCCTGCACCAAGATCAGTAACTCTTTTAGCCCATTCAATAGCATTGAGACCTGTATTATATGTAGCAGATCTTGTGAAAACTACGTAACTTCCCCCCACCTTCTTAGCATCTATTGCTACAACAATTGATTGCGAGCCAAACTCGTCAGCTGCTTTTAACACTAGCTGTGGGTTTTCAACAGCTGCAGTATTTATGCTAACCTTGTCAGCACCGCTACTAAGAGCCTTTGATATGTCTTCTAAAGACCTTATACCACCACCAACTGTTAGAGGAATTGTTAGCACACTTGCAGTTTCTCTAACTACTTTAAACAGTGTTTCCCTACCCTCAATGGATGCTGTTATATCTAAGAAGACTATTTCATCAGCACCCTCCTCTTCATACCTAGCAGCAAGCTCTACAGGATCACCTTTATCCCTAAGATTTACAAAGTTAATGCCTTTAACAACCCTACCATTTTTTACATCAAGACAGGGAATAATCCTCTTTGTCATGCTAGCACCCCCTTTAAGCTTTTCACAGTGCCAGGGTAAACAACTCTGGTTGCTTCGTAAAGAGCTATACCAAGTCCTTTAAACACTGCTTCAACTATGTGATGCTCATTAAAGCCCCCAAGCTTCAATACGTGAATAGTTATTTTCGCTCTACTTGCCAGGGAATCAATAAAGTGAGGCACGTTTTCTAGTGATAGCCCACCAATGCTCTCCCTCCTGAACCGTAGATCCACATATGCTCCACCTCTTCCAGAAATGTCAACAGCTACTAATACAAGGGCATCATCCATTGGCACTACTTGATGTGAAAACCTCTTTATGCCCTCTCTACTCCCTAGACACGCATTTAATGCCTCTCCTATTGCTATGCCACAGTCCTCAACAATGTGATGATCATCTGCAGTCCTCTTCTCCTCTGCACTAAGCTGAGCTTTGCTGTTCATATACATAAAGAAAGTCTCAAGCATGTGGTTAAAAAATGGTATGGGAGTGACTACTTGCACTTCGCCGGGCTCGTCTAAGTTAAACTCCACAGAAATCTTAACCTCCTTTGTCTCCCTAGTCCATTTACATATCCTAGACACTTTTAACACCCCATAGCCTACCCCTGTAGAGAGCCATGCCGACAATGGCATAATCAAAGCCCATGCTCTTCAGCTTAACCAGGTCATTAACTGTTGAAATACCTCCTGCATACTCCTTCAACCCTCTCACAGTTCTAACGTACTTAGCTATACCTTCATCAACACCGCTCTCCATACCCTCACCACCAACGTATGTAAACAACGTGCCTTTCAGGTTATACATTGAAAGCTCTTTAAGAGCTTCTGATAGAGAAGCGGCTTTTTCCCTCCATCCCTTAATCATTACTGCATAGCTAGAGTCGTAATCTAAAGCAACTATAACTTTATCTTCGCCCACAGCCCTAACAATACTATCAAACATAACTCTGTCTATAAAGAATACAGATGATATGACCACGGCTGAAACACCATAAGAAAGAACTCTAATGGCTTTATCAACACTACGTATACCACCGCCAACTTGCACAAATTGAAAGCCAATTTTGCACAACTCCTTTGCAACATTCTCATTATTTCCTGCACCCTCAGCTGCATCGAGATCCACAATGTGTAGCGAGTCGTAACCTGCCTTGTAAAGCTTGTACGCAACGTCAAGAGGATTACCAATAGTTATTCCAGAGCCTCTAACGCCACGAACTCGCTTAACTGCAATTCCATTGCTTATGTCTATACTCGGCATTACCTTCATTTAATCACCTTCTCTATATCCACTACTACTATATCTCTAGCTCCTGCCTCAAGAGCCTTTGCTATGACCTTAGGCAATTCCTCCTCATTGACAACTGTTAACACCTCCCAAGCATTACCAGTGCTAAGCTTAGTTACTGCGGGAGCTAGCATTGCTGGTAGCACTCTGAGAACTTGGTGTAAACTTTCTTCAGGTACGTTCATGAACAGCATCTTCTTGTTCTTACCCTCTATAACCCCCCTAATCATTGTCAGTACGAGTCTTGCAATATCAGCTTCAGCATCTTTTCTCCAATCCTTTTTAGCAATAACATAAGCGCGAGTCTCCATAATAGTATCTATGGGTTCGAGTCCGTGTATCCTAAGGGTTGTCCCAGTGCTAATAACATCTATTACAGCGTCTGCAGCCCCAAGATAGGGCATAACTTCTGTTGCACCACTTACCTTAATTATCCTCGCCCTTATACACCTCTGCCTAATGTAATTGCTTGCTATATTATAGTACTTAGTAGCCACTCTAACCTCTCTACCAATCTTATTAAGCTCCTCAACACTAGCTATGCCCCAGCTTTTTGGCACTGCAAACACTATGCTTGCTTTGCCGAAGTCCAGGGGCTGAACCAGCTCCACTTCAGCCCCACTCTCCACAACATAATCATATCCAGTTACACCTAGCAAAGCACCACCACTTTCAACTAGGTATGGTATGTCCTCAGGCCTCACCATAACAACCTCCACATCACTCCAGCTGGTTTGCACTATCAACGCCCTTTCATCTGTAGACAAAAGCTTTATTCCTGTAGCATTAAGAAGCTCTATGGCCGGTTGTTGTAACCTCCCCTTATTTGGTATGGCAATTCTCATACAAGCTCACCTAAGGCTTGTAAAAGCCTCTTTACAGCATCTTCACAGCCAACACTTATTCTATACAAGTCTTCCCCCACCCTCTTAATGGCAATGCCACGGCTAAGCAGATACTCGTCAAGAGGCCTGTGGTCCTTAACGAGGAGGAAGTTCGCATAGCTTTTATAGACCCTAAACCCCATAGATTTTAATGCTGTATACAGTTCCTCACGTAACTGCCTTACCTTATTAATGATCTTCATGTGGTAATCCAAATTCTCTAACGCCGCTATGCCTGCGGCGAGCGAAGGTGTGGGTATGTCAAAAGGTGTTGAGGTTTTTATAATATTCTTTAAAACCTCTGGATGAGCTATTACATAGCCAAGCCTAAAGCCCGCTAAGCAAAAGGCTTTGCTAAGGCTTCTCACAACAACAACATTAGGAAAGTCATTCACATACTTTGCAATAGTGTAACCACTAAACTCATAATATGTCTCATCAACTACTACAAAGCCCTTAGTACTTAAAGCTATAAGCTCTAGTAATTCCTTCCTTCCACTAAAGACAGTGTTTCCTGTAGGGTTATTGGGATCCACAATAATTACAAGATCAGCTCTTTTAGATGCTTCACTTAACTTATTAAAATCAGCTAACCAGCTATCGCCTCCATCTACAAGTTCAACATATATCTTCTTAAGACCAAAGAAATTAGAGTAAATCTCAACCATGGAAAACGTTGGTCTTAGAGTGAGAACAACATCGCCTGGATTGACAAAGGTATAGAACAAGGTCTTGAGCGCTCCATCAGCTCCTGGAAATGGGTAAACCATATTAATGTCAACTCCGCTGTACTTTGCCAATAGCTCTCTAAACCTATTAAACATGTCTAAACTGGGGTAGAGGTTTGCTTCAGCAATAGCTCTGCTAACAGCTTCCAATACGTGTTGTGGAGGGCTGTAAAGACACTCATTTAGGTGAAGCCTTAGAACCCCATGAACCTCCTCATAACCATAGCTTTCAGTACTTAAAACCCTTTCCTTTAGCCTCTTTAATACATCAAGATATGCAATTCGAGATCCCTACAAAGTTTGCTTAGAGTAAGGCATTGGCAAAGCTTAAAAGCTTTAGTGAATGGCAACGCTCTTTAAAGAAAATATACCCGAAAGAGCCTAGTTATACTTAGTGGTGCATCTTGTCTTCAAATTCCAGCGTATCACGTGACGAGTTAGTAGAGCTTATACTTAGTAATAACATGCTTGAAGACTTTGTCAAGTGGTTAAGGCAGAAGGGTGTTGAAGCAGATCCCATATCCCTTAGGGATATAGATTACACATATCTTTACCAATTCGCCCTGGAAAAGAAGCTCATTATTAATAATCTCGAGGCTGAGCCTAGTGATGATAATGAAGATGCTAGTGATCTTGAGAGAAGGGTGCAGAGGTATACAAAGCCTAAAAAGATTAGGCGCAAAACTTAACACACAGATATACTATGTCACTGACAAGCACATACTTTAATGAAGCTTTAAAATTGAAATACTTGATGCTAACTTCCAAACACTACGTATTTCTACTGTTTACTTTTTTAGCTTCTGCAACTATTTTCTCGCCCCATCCATCTCCAAAAAGCCTTCGAATTAAGCTTTCCTTGGCTATAACATCACTTACAGACTTTATACCATGACTTATCATAGTTCTTGCCCTAACCCTGCCCACATACCTAATTTTCACAAGCTCTAGCGCATCTTCTCTAACGCCATGCTTAACTCTCTCAAGCAATTTGAAGAGTGTTGATGCATGGTCTTGCATACTGAGGGTCTGCGCTATAACAGCTGTTGCATATGTTAGCCACTCACCAGTTTCCTTTATTACTCTCAAATCCCCTGCCTCAATACCGTAGCTCTCTAATATTCTTCTCTCCGGGACCTCATCTATCCAATCCCTAAGCACCATTCCAATTACGGCACCGCGAACCCAATCCACCTTTGGGTCGCTAAAGATGTACTCTAGCTCATTATCTGGTAGTAAGCCACTTGCAGAATAGCTCTCCACGAGCTCTTCCTGTGCCCTTCTAACCCCTCTACCAATGTTCACATCAGCAAAATCAGGGCTCATCCCTATTAATGCAAGGTAGTACAGCTCACTAGCTTTCTGAACTCTTCTCAAGCCTTCAACTATTAAGGCTGTTGTAAGAGGATCTATGTAAAGCATCGTTGTGGCTATGCCTAGCCTTGTTGATGTGAATACTCTCATTTCGTTAAAGGCTCTGCTCTTAACCATGTTAAGCTCTTCAAGAAGATCCAGCACTTGTGTTATCTTTTTCTCCAGCACCTTTTCTCCCATCTTCATGGCTGCAAATGTGCTTGAAAAGAACTTGACTATATCGCTTAACTTATTTGCTTCTTGCGAAGCTATTACTGCAAGTACATGTCTTCTAAGAGCGGCTTCACTTAGCAATGTAGATGTTATGGGTTCGGGAGGGCTCTTCATGTAGTACTCAGCTTCTTTCAAACTCCTAGCATCCTTCACCACTATAACTATGCCATAAGGATCATACTGAGGTCTTCCCGCTCTACCAGAAAGCTGCTTATACTCCAATACACTTATCTTCTCCCTACCACCACCAGAGTAGTAGTACGCATTAATTATGACAACTCTCGCAGGTAGGTTAACCCCCATAGCAAGCGTTGGTGTTGCAGCTAAATACTTTATATACCTATCACGAAACGCTTTTTCAATAAACCTCCTAGCCTCAGGAGAAAGCCCAGCATGATGAAACGCCACACCGCATTTAACTAAATGCTCAAGCTTTTCATACTCAAAATCTGGAAGTTCTAGCCTCATTTCACTGAGAAGCTTCTTCAGCAAAGCCTTATCATCTTCACTAAGCTTAGAACAAACATAGAGAGAGTACTGCTCTGCAAGCTCCTCAACACCTCTTCTAGAGTACTTAAACTCCAAGACATTAAAACCATCTCTCAAAGCCATGTCAATCCAGTACTTGGTAATGTCATTAACCACTGCCGTGGAACTCCCCAAGCCGAGCTCCTGAGGGAGAAACATTATGTACTTACCATCACTAGCTCTATACGAAGGCACTTCATAAAGCTTAACAGGTCTCCAGGAGGATTTCACTAGCTTTGCTCCAAGCCACTTAGCAATCTCCTCAGCATTACCTATGGTAGCAGAAAGCCCCACAATCTGTATTCCTAAGAGCTTTGCCCTAGTGGCGATCATTTCAACTATGTGTCCCCTACTTTCATCACCAAGCATGTGGAGTTCGTCTATAACTATAACACCAGTACTCTTCACCCAAAAAGGCCTCCTCCTAAGTATAGAATCAAGCCTTTCATATGTAGTCACAATGATATCGTAATTAGAAAGCCTCTTAATTTCATCCTCTGTAACCTCATAATCACCCATAGAAACACCAACTTTGACTCCATACCTACTCCAAAAGCTAAACTCCTCAAACTTTTCATAAGCCAACGCCTTGAGAGGACTTGTGTAAATGCCCTTTAAACCCCTTAAAACAGCAGAAACAAGCGCTATTTCTCCAATAAGAGTCTTACCACTAGCTGTAGGAGCACACACTACAAGGTTTTCCCCTTTAAGAAAACCTGTTTTCAAAGCCTCAAGCTGAGGTGGAGTAAAATTAGTATAGCCCCTTTCACGCAAACCCCTAACTATAATCTCACTTAGCTCCACATCACTCACTTTCCAAGACCACCCCAAACAATATTCAGAAAACGTGTTAATAAAAATTGGGCGCACAATAGTGTGGCATCACTTTGTTTAGTTATAGTCTCGTAGAAAAGCTTATATAGAAACTATAGAAATAGTACAGCGAAAATATCCAAAAACATGGTTATGATAGGCGACTGGTTTGAATACCTTTAAAAAAGCTGTCATAGTCTTTGTACTAATTCTAGCAGCATCGATTATCGCCATGCATTTTCTGTATATTGGAAAGGACTCTACAGGTTTGCTCATAGTTAGGCAGTGGTGTGAGGAAATAGGGCTTAATGATTCAAACTCTATGTGTTTGGAAATAATAAATTCAGGTAAAATGAGTTTAGTACAAGGAGTCTCACTAGCACTTTTTCTATTTGCAATAGCTCTCACAGTAATTAGGATGGAGTGGCGCACTGCTGCAGCAATGCTTGCACTAGCTGCACTAATCGTTGTTGGAATAGCAACACCACAAGCTATTTTAAATGCTGTGTCATGGAATTTGATATTATTTCTAGCAGGTAGTATGACTTTAGCCGGCATCTTTAGAGAGCTTGGCATATTTAGATACCTTGCTTTGAGGATATTGGAATTGGCGAGGAACAATGCAATAATTCTTATAATTCTACTATCCATGCTTTCTTATGCTTTATCAGCAACATTAGGTGAGGTTACTAGCATAGTTTATGTGACAATGCTTGCTTTGGAAATAGCTAGCATAATGCATGTTGATGTAGCACCACTAATAATATTGTGTGTCTTGGCTACTAACACTGGAAGTTCAGCCATGCCGATAGGTAACCCTATAGGTGTGTACCTCTTGTTCAAGACAGGTATGAGTGTTTCAACGTTTATTAGAACAGCCTTTCCACTTTCTATACTAAACCTTGTAGTGCTATTAGCAACGTTTATCACTCTTGAGAAAGGCTTTATTAGTATGTTGGACAAAGCTTTTAAGAAGTTTGCTCACAGAATTGAGGCATATGTAGCAAGGCATAGAATAGATCTAAGGGCAGGAAATAGAGAGGCCTTGAGAATATTAATTGGATTGGGGGTGCTGCTAGCTTTCATACTAACAGTAGCGTTCAATGACTTTATAGTCCAAATGCTTTCAAAATTCTATAGAACACCTATAGACCCCCATGCATTTCTAACATTTGTTCCATACATATTTATAATAATAATGTTTGCTGTTATCCCTATGGAGGAAATATCTAGACTTGTTGAAAAATCTGTTGAATGGTCTTCGATACTGTTCTTTGTATTCCTCTTCATGCTAAGCCATGTTCTAACGTATACAGGTGTCATGGCAAAGCTCGCCTACGTTTTCTCACATGCAGCAGCATCCCAACTTACGCTTTTACTTGTAATGCTGTTTGCATCCGCAGTCTTAAGCTCAGTTTTAGATAACTTATCTGTTATAGTAACATTCACGCCTATAGCAATGCTATTTAACCAAATAGGGCTTACAGGCTCCCTAATATATTTTGCACTATTATTTGGTGGAGTTTTTGGCGGGAATTACACGCCTGTTGGCTCTACAGCAAACATAGTTGCTGTGGGTCTTGCAGAAAAACGCAAGATAAAGATTACATGGGGTAATTGGCTTAGACTTGCCCTTGTATCAACAACACTACAGCTTGTTGTATCATTGCTATACCTCTACCTCTTCTAAGATAGCAACATTTAACATTTTAATCATCCATTCCTAAAATAATAGATGTAGAGAATTGATGAGCAGTACTAGAAGAGTCCTAACATTTTATAAAGTGGGAGGCTGATCAAATGTTTTGTAAATTATTTAAATGGTATGTCAATTGATTTTAGTTGGGCTGAATATGTGTTCATACGTGGTAATCTGGAGATTTGGGTTGTTGTGGTGGTTGTGGGGGTTGTATTGGTGGTGGTATACCCATTTCTCTTGATAAGAGTGATATTAAGGGAAGTGTATAGCTGTAAACGCTAAGTATTAGTGGATATGGTATTCCCTTCTTAAACTCTTCTTCAAGGGACTTGACTTCGTCTTTGTTTAGCGGAGTGATCATAATAACACCCTTTAAATCTATTGAAGCAACTGGAGGTATGCAATCAATTTTTATTACGAATCCAAGTAAGTAGTTGTTATCCCTCTTTTCGGGTTTCCCAAACATAATATTCATGTTTATGCTAAGTTGAGGTACAGGTTCTAGGCTATATCTCTCAGCTCTAACACTATCAATTCTAAATCCAAGGTTTGGCACACCAGATCACCTTTTTGAAACAATTTCTTTGTTACGCTGGTTCACAGGTATAAATGCAATTGCATGCACATCGCTTCTTGGAGAAGAAACTCTAAATACGATACCCTTGTTAAGCTCAGCTTGCAGTACAGCTTTATCAACAGATTCAGCATTTGAAAACTCTATATACTGAGGCTTAGCATTACTACATACCTCTTCAAACACAGGCTTCAACTCAACATCACTTACAATGTTATTGCAGCCCTGCATATAGTTAATTACTCTCTTCAGTATTTCCTTCAGATTCTTACTATATATAATATATGCTTGAAACTTTGAAACAACACTGTCTTCTAGTACCATAGTGAAGCACTACTCAAAACTAATTTTTATAGAAATATATAAAGGCTTGTGAAATAACGTGTGCTCGGGACTATGTCAGGAGACTTGGATAGAGCACTCACAAATGTGCCTAAGGAGCTGCTCGATGAAATAGTAGAGTATGAGGAGAGAGAGCATGGGAGAAGAACTGTTTCTAAAAACAGGAAGAGGAAGTTTCCAAGCAACGAAGATATTGTAGAGGCTATTAAAGAAGTATCGGGAGGCACCATAACAAGGCACAACATAGACGCTCTTTATGATGCTGTTAAGCAGTATCTAGAGGAAAAGGGATTTGACACTACAGCACTTAATGAATCAAGGTTTTGGAGGTTAGTTACAAACCTAACCAGAAGGGGGCATTTAAAAGCAAATTTAGAATAGATTACAGTAAAAGTACAAAATACTTTACCTTAGGCGGTGTTTAATACTGTGACTTTGGAGTTAGATGAGCTGGATAAGCAGATAATTGAAGTACTTAAGCAGGACTGTAGCAAGAGCATTAGGGAAATAGCAAAAGCTATTGGCAAATCTCCATCACTTGTATTAAAGAGAGTTAGAAGGCTTTACGAAGCAGGACTTGTTAAGAAATGTGAAGCTGTTTTAAATTACTCAAGACTAGGCTACGGATTAATGGCGCTCATACTCTTTAAAGTAGATGGCGCTCACATTGAGGAAATGGAAAATGCCTTAGCTAAAGAGCCTAGGGTCAGGGGTGTTTATGATATAACAGGCGAGTATGATATAGCTGTGCTGGCTGTATTTAAAGATGTTTCAGACCTTAACTCATTCATAAAGAGAATCTTGAAGAATCCCTACATAAAAGAAAGTGTAACCAGTGTCATATTTAAGGCTGTAAAAGATGAGATAAATATAGAGTACTTTGCAGAGTAGTGATGAGTGTGGTGGGCTCTGAGTGGTGATGTCATGAATCCTCTCTGATTGGTGCACATAATGAATGTTATTAGTAGCGATGCTATCTTAGACTCCCTAGGCTATGACTATGTAAAGAAAGTTGAATCTCCTATAGAGCCCAGCACCATTAATACGCGTTTTGAGGATCTCATTCCAGAGTTTAAGCAACAACACATTCAAATTTCAGACAAGCCCTTATATGAGCACCAGTTTAAAGCATTTGAAGCGCTACTAAAAGGATTCAATACAATACTCATATCTGGCACAGGTTCTGGAAAAACAGAAGCATGGTTTCTCTACTTCTATAAGATGTTCAAGGATTGTAAGAGCTTTAGAGTTGTAGCTGTTTATCCAACCTTGGCATTGGCAAATGACCAAATAGTTCGACTTTCACTGTACACAGGTGCTATAGGTGCTAAGATACTTCCATTAGACGCTCTTACAAGAGATGAAATGGTTAAAAAGATTGGTTCACAAGGCCTTAGAAGAGCTGTTGCAGAGTCTAACATGATTGTTACGAACCCAGCTTTTCTTTTTCACGAGCTTAAGAAGTTTTTGCTAAGACCTCAATCAACAGTTCTCTACACTGCTTTTAAGAAGCTCGATATGCTATTATTTGATGAGCTTGACTTTTACACTCCGCGAGGAATTGCACTAATACTTGCTGCAATAGATGTTCTTTCTGAAGTTTCTGAGAAAAAGCCTCAAGTGGCTATACTTACTGCAACTCTTGCTAATCCAGAAGACATCTGTAGCTATTTGAAGAGCAAAACTGGGAGAGAGTGTGTTATAGTGGAGGGGAGGCCATTTAGAGTGGAAAACAGGGTTTACATAGTATTAGGCAAAAATCTTAGAAATGTGTGGAACAAGATTCAGGAGTACAAAAGCATTGCAATAAAGAATAATGCTCCACATGACGTGCTAAATGCTTTTGAAGATTTTGAGCAATTTAAGCGTAGTGCATATAAGGTTCTTCAATTTCTCGAAGCCCTAGGAGTGCAAACCCCCTCAATATTCGTAGACGTGACTGAGATACTATCAAGGTACTCCAGTGATGATGGAGTGACACTAGTATTTACAAGAAGTATTGCAAAAGCAGATGAACTTGCTAAAACGCTTAAAGAAAGGATGGGTGAAAAGGCATTTGCACACCACCACCTAGTTCCAAAGGATGTTAGGAAGAGAATAGAGGAAGGGGCTAGGAGAGGCAATGTAAAGATCATAATCAGCCCCAGAACCCTTGTGCAAGGTATTGATATAGGAACTGTGGTAAGAATTGTTCATG